>ERZ857629.1846-NODE-1846-length-21512-cov-3.811297_pt1 | contig 21512 bp, 22 predicted proteins | sample MGYA00519700_ERZ857629 | MGnify/ENA primary metagenome ERZ857629 (study PRJEB31778, sample SAMEA3449351) | human gut metagenome | biome: human gut; feature: human-associated habitat; material: faeces | place: United Kingdom | collected 2010/2012 ...
TTAGCAGGGGAGCCCCTTCGGCCTCTTGGGTATCACTCCGAATCAAAAAGTCCATATTCACTTGACTGCCAAAGTATTCTAACACAGCAGCTGTGTTTTGTCAAGTACAAAAAGGTGAATTCAGGATGAATTGTACACCGGGACCGATATGCAGGTACATGAATCGGTCCCGGTATCATTTCAGTTCTTAAGGCTTTGCAGGGGAGCCGGAATACGGCCGCCCCGGGCAATGAAGGCATCACTGGACTCCCGATAAAGCGGCATAACCGGTGCACTGCCCAGAAGGCCACCCATCTCCACCCGATCGCCCACGTTCTTTCCGAGAGCCGGGATGATCCGAACGGCCGTTGTTTTGGAATTCACCATGCCAATTGCCGCCTCATCCGCAATGATTGCGGAGATTGTTGCGGCGGAAGTATCTCCCGGCACCGCAATCATGTCCAGTCCGACGGAGCATACACATGTCATGGCTTCCAGTTTCGTAATAGTGAGGGTTCCGCACTCTGCCGCCGCGATCATGCCCTCGTCTTCGGAAACCGGAATAAAGGCGCCGGACAAACCGCCCACGTGGTTGGAGGCCATAACACCGCCCTTTTTGACAGCGTCATTCAGCAGCGCAAGGGCAGCTGTCGTGCCATGGATACCGCAGGTTTCCAGTCCCATCTCTTCCAAAATTCGTGCCACACTGTCCCCTACCGCCGGCGTAGGCGCCAGACTCAGATCAACAATGCCAAATGGCACACCCAGACGGCGGGACGCTTCTACGCCAACGATCTGACCCATGCGGGTGATCTGGAAAGCGGTTTTCTTGATTGTCTCTGCAACCACGTCAAAGGGCTGTCCCTTCACGCTTTGCAGAGCATGGTAAACCACGCCGGGGCCGGAAACTCCCACGTTGATCACGCACTCCGGTTCTCCGACTCCGTGGAACGCACCTGCCATAAAGGGGTTATCTTCCACTGCGTTTGCAAAAACCACAACCTTCGCACAGCCCATGCAATCATTGTCACTGGTCGCTTTGGCCGTTTGCTTCAAAATGCGTCCCATTTCGGCAACGGCATCCATGTTAATACCAGCCTTTGTGGATCCCACATTCACGCTGGCGCATACCCGCTCGGTAGCAGCCATTGCACCCGGGATGGAGCGGATCAGCTTCCAGTCACTGTCCGTAGCCCCCTTCTGCACCAGTGCGGAAAAGCCGCCGATAAAGTTCACACCGCATTTCTTTGCCGCGGCGTCCAGCGTTCTGGCAATGGGAACGTAATCCTCCGACTGACAGGCTGCTGCTACAAGGGATATTGGGGTTACGGAAATCCGTTTGTTCACGATTGGAATTCCAAACTCCTTTTCAATCTCCTCGCCGACCTTCACAAGATTTTTTGCCCGCTCCGTGATTTTTCGATAAATCTTCTCACAACAGCGGTTCATATCCGGATCGCAGCAGTCCAGAAGGCTGATTCCCATGGTAATGGTCCGGATATCCAGATGCTGATGGGCAATCATGTCCTGTGTCTGGAGAATATCATTTGTATTCAGCATAGTTACCCTCTTCAAATCCGGTGCATTGCCTGGAAAATATCCTCGCGCTGCACTTTGATGGAAAGGCCCATATCCTTTCCGGCAGCATCCATTCTGTCACACAGCTGTGCAAGGGGAACCGTACACGCGGAAGTGTCCACAACCATCATCATGGTAAAATACCCCTGCATGACAGTCTGGCTGATGTCCAGTACGTTCACCTGATAATCCGCCAGCATGGTACAGACCCCGGCAATAATTCCCACATGATCCTTTCCAACAACCGTTACAATTGCTTTCATCGGTTACTCCCTCACAGTTCGTAGTCAGCAGCGACACGGGAATCCAGCAGATGGAAGAAATGGGTCTTTGCCTCCTGATGCAGTGGATGAGAGGCATAGACTGTCAGTGCTTCCCTGCTTTCAAATTCAGAGTACAGCGCATAATCCATTCCGTTATAGGCGCGGCGGATCTCCAAATGAAGAAGTCCCGAAATTTTCCCAACAAGCGGTTCCAGAACAGATGCAATCATTTTCACGGTTTCATCCTTATCCACACCATCTTTCAGCGTGTAGAGGACAATATGCTTGACCATAGACGGTTCCCCCTTAATTTTCGCGCTTGCACGCAGCACTTTCCATATATCCAAAGATACCGGGGCAGAAAACCGCCCCGGTATTTTGATAACAGACTTTCGTCAGAGGATTACTCCTCGTCCTCCAGCAGAGCACGGATGGACAGAGAAATACGCTTGTTCTCCGCGTCCACATCTGTGATCTTTACACGAACTTCCTGCCCCTCGGACAGGACGTCCTCGGGCTTGCCAATCCGGCGGTCGGCAATCTGGGAGATATGGATCAGGCCGTCTACGCCGGGAATGATCTCAGCAAAAGCGCCGAAGGTCATCAGCTTTACGATCTTGGCATCCACGACATCACCAACAGCATACTTGGTCATGAACTGGTTCCAGGGATTCATCTCGGCGGTCTTATAGCCCAGAGAAATCTTCCGCTTCTCAGGATCAAAGGAGATGACATAAACATCAATCTCATCGCCAACCTTCACGACATCAGCGGGGGTCTTAATACGGTTCCAGCTCAACTCGGAAACATGAACCATGCCATCCACGCCGCCAATATCCACGAAAGCGCCATAGGAAGTCAGGGACTTCACGACACCGTGATACTTCTTGCCGACCTCGATCTCGCTCCAGATCTTCTCCTGAGCAGCCTTGCGAGCCTCAGCGTTCACGGCACGGATGGAACCGATTGCACGGCGGCGGGCACGGTTGACCTCGGTAATCTTCATGCTGACGGTCTTGCCAACCATACCGGCCATGTCGCCGCCCTTGGCAATGCCGGACTGAGAGGCAGGGATGAATACCCGAACGCCCTTCCAGTTGGCAACCAGACCGCCCTTGTTCTCCTCGGTGATCACAGCCTCAACAGTGGTCTTGTTCTCCACCATGTCAGCCATGTCATCCCAAATCTTCAGGCCGTCCAGCTTCTTCTTGGAAAGCTGCACGGTACCTTCCTGATCGTTCACACGAACGACAAAAACCTCAACCTGATCGCCAACCTTCAGAACATCCTCAGGCTTGACAGAGGAATCGGCGCTGACTTCATCATAAGGAATATAGCCGGCGTGCTTGGTGCCCAGATCGACCTGGACCTCGGTATTGCTGATACCGGTAACGGTTCCGATGACCTTATCTCCTGTATTTAAAGTCTTGATGGACTGCTCCAGAAGCTCCTCAAAGTTCTCCTCCTGTACAGTCTCAGCATTGGTAATTTCACTCATAGTCTTGTTGACCTCCTTTATAATCCACGCCGGAGTTGACGCACCGGCAGTGATTCCAACATCATGAATCCCACGGAACTGTTCCGGATCCAGCTCATCCGCACTGTCGATCTGGACGACAATTCCACAGTTTTCCCGGCAAATCATGGCCAAGCGACCGGTGTTGGAGCTTTGGGAATCACCCACGACTACCATTGCCTGACATTTTTTACTCAGCTCTCGGGCCTCAGTTTGCCTACACTCTGTTGCTCTGCATATTGTATCAAATTTTTTCAAGTTAGTAAACTGTTTTTTTGCAAAAATTACGCAATTATTCCACAAATTTTCCGTGGAGGTTGTCTGACTGACCATGCAGATCGGAGTATCCGGAGAAATCCCCGACTCATGCACCCAGTTTTCAAATTTTTCAGGCGTTTCAAACACCTTGCAGTTGGTGCACCAGCCCGCGATTCCTTCCACCTCCGGGTGGGTGGGAGTCCCGATAATGATGCTCATTTTCCCAGCTTCATCAGCCTCCCGGACAATTTTATGGATCCGGTTTACAAATGGGCAGGTGGCGTCTACAATTTCCACATTCCGCTTTTTCAGCCTTTCAAAGACATTGCGGCTCACACCGTGGGAGCGGATAATGACTGTCTGTCCTGGAAACGCCTGTTCCGGGATATCGATCACCGATACTCCCATTCTGTCAAAATGTTCCACCACATGGTGATTATGGATAATAGGCCCAAGCGTTACGGTTTTCTTCCCCTGTCCGGCACATTTCTCCACCATTTCCACAGCTCGGCTGACACCAAAGCAGAAGCCCGCGCTTTTCGCTACGGTTACGCTCATAAACTCACCCGCTGCCCGATGATGCGCTTCATCTCCGTCAGAACTTCATCCACCGTCATATTGGAGGAATCCAGCTTCACCGAATCCCGCGCCATTTTGAGGGGCGCGATCTGCCGGTGAGTATCCTGATAATCCCGCTGTTTGATATCCGCCAGCACCTTATCGTAAGAAGCCTTTTCCCCTTTTGCCGTCAGTTCGCGAAAGCGGCGTTCTGCCCGTACTTCCGCAGATGCGGTCAGGAAAATCTTCACATCCGCCCGGGGCAGCACCACCGTGCCGATGTCACGTCCGTCCATGACCACATTATACTGCTTTGCGGTATCCCGCTGCATGTCCAGAAGCATTTCCCGGACCAATGGCTGAGCAGAAGCCAGACTAGCTTTCTGGCCGATTTCCTGCGTGCGAATGTCGTCAGTCACATCCATACCGTTCATGATCATGTGCTGAAGTCCATTGTCATCATACGTAATACCGATGGTCAGTTCATCCAGATACCGCGTAATGCCATCCGTATCCTTGGGACTGATTCCCCAGAGATCCAGAAAATAAGCAACAGTGCGGTAAATTGCCCCGGTATCTACATATCGAAAATTCAGTTCCTCCGCGAGACGTCGTGCAATGGTACTCTTACCTGCTCCTGCAGGGCCGTCAATCGCTATGGATATGGTTTTCGGCATTTTTTGTTCCTTCTTTCACAAAGCGTGTGCTTTTATTTTTCCGTATTTCTGAGCAGACTCAGGGCTTTGGCTTCCCGATCCAGAACTTCTCGCACCGTGAGCCCCAGCTTTTCCGCAGCAGTCTCGGGAGAAATCGGAGCGGCATTCTCAAGTCCGAACCGCATGGTCAGCAGCTCTGCATCCTCCGCAGGAAGCTGGGAAAGCAAATCCGATACCCATTCCCGCATCTGAAAATAGGCGGTATCCTCCACGCTTGCATCCTGATCCTCAGGCTGTTCCTGAGGCTGCTCCTGTTTCCGCATCAGAATTGCGTCCGCAAGAACACGGCTGACCGACTCTCCCTCTTCCAGCGTCATATTGAGACGCTGGGAAATCTCTGCAACAGTGGGGCTTCTTCCCAGTTCCTTCAGGAGCCGGGAGTCCATGTCCCGATAATCCTGCATCTGTCTGCGCAGCTTCTCGCCTACTCCGCCGGACCGTGCCTGCAGGGTAACCGCCTTTGCCATGGCGCAGCGAATCCCGTGATCCCGATGGGTTCCGTAATCACCGCCGGAATAGTTCTGGATTGCCTGCCACAGGCCAAGATTTCCCTCCTGAAGCAGATCCAGCAGGAGAACGCCACGGCCGGCATACTCGTTTGCGATTTCAATCACCCGGGACAGTCCCAACTGTACGAGAGCCTCCCGGGCACTTTCTTTTCCGGCCGCTGCATCCAGCGCCAGAAAATCTTCGTCCCCGTACGCAGGCGTCCCGGCAAGCTCTTCCAGATAGATCCGAAGCGGATCCTCCGGCTCCAGATCCTCTGCCGAATAACCTGCTTCGACCAAATGCGCCTCACGCCGGAGACGCTCTCCCGTCCGGGCTCCGGTAGAATAGACCGGCAGTGCGGAAACATCCAGCAGCAGTTCCTTGTCTTCAACTGCCTGAAATGCCTCTTCCACAGTCTCCGCGCTTTCTCCCTCCAGCAGCGCCAGAAAGCTCCCTGCCGGAAGCGTATCACCTTTTTTTCTGCCGTTCAGCAGCGTCTCCCATGGAGAAAGGTCAAAGGAATAATCCAGTTCCATCATGTCAGAAAATCCTCCAATCCCATATCCGCACCCAGACGTTTCAGCTTATCCATCGCCTGTTTTTCAATCTGTCGAACCCGTTCCTTGGAAACGCCGAGCATATTGCCGATCTCTTCCAGTGAATGGCAGCGCCCATCCTCCATGCCGAAGTGGAGCCGGAGAATCTGTTTCTGCCGCGGAGTCAGTGTATCCAGCAGGCGGTTCAGATTATCATCCAGTTCCTGCCGAACCATCTCCTCCTGAGGCTGAGGCGTCTGGGCGTCCTCCAGAAGCATGCCCAGGGTACTCTTTTCGTCATCCCCCGCCGGAGTATCCAGAGAGCAGACATCCGGCATGAGCCGAAGCAGGTCCTCTACCTTTTCCGCAGGAATATCCGCCCGTTCGCCGATTTCTCCCGGTGTAGGCTCTCTTCCGAGCGTTGTCATCAGGCTTTTCCGCACCGCATCCACCTTTCGCATCCGCTCCGCCGTATGCAGCGGCACCCGAATGGGACTGCCGTGGTTCAGCAGGCACCGGGTAACCCCCTGCCGAATCCACTTGGTTGCGTAAGTTGAAAAACGGTAATCCAGCGATGGATCAAATTTTTTTGCCGCAACCAGCAGTCCGAGACTGCCCTCCTGAATCAGGTCCAGCAACGGTACCCCCCGCCCGGCATACTCCCGGGCAATGGATACAACAAGCCGCAGATTCGCGCTGACCATCTGGCGCACTGCATCCTCATCCCCTGCGGCACAGCGCCGTGCCAGATCCCGCTCCTCCTCCGGTGTAAGCCGGGGGATCACACGAATCTCCCGAAGATACTGCCGGATGTCGTCCCCATCACCACTGAGGGGCACCTCCTGCTCCTTATCCAATACGTCTGTTGTCATTCTCTCAATCCTTTTCTTTCCTGCAAACGGTTTCGAAGTGCCATCAGATCGTCCTCAGTGGTTACGCTCCCGGACTGGTGTTCCATCTGGATTGTTCTGGCGCAGTCCCGCAGCGCCTGTGCGTTCACCGGTGAATCATAGCGCTGTAAGATTCCCGCAACGTGTGCCATTTCCTCGGACGTAAAATCCGTCAGCCCCGTCAGTGTCACTTCCTGCCCGGCACGGTGACGGGCCAGCTGCTGAGAAAATACCCTTGCGAGAAAGGGAACCGAGAAATCCTGCTCAGTAAGCTCCGGAATCTGGTCAAGAAGAGAAGGGTCCTTCATCACACCGGCTATCACCTGCTCCTCCGCGGCAGCGGAACGAACGTTGTCATAGCGAACGGATTTGCTCTGCATTTGCAGGTTTCTGGCAGGTGCCAGATCAATTTTTTCCTGCTTCCGCTTTTCCCGGGAAAGACGCCGTTTGAAAGCCTTCTCGACCTCCAGCTTCATGGCTTCCCCGCTGATTTTCCCCACTTCCGCAACTCTGTTCCCGTAAATCTCACGCTGAATCGCACTGGGAAGGGTACTCAGAAAATCTGCCGCCTCAGTAACAAAATTCACCCGCTCTTCGTCGGAAGAAAGATCGTACTTCTTTTGAATCGCCCGCAGCTGATATTCCACGCGATTGGAGGATTCTTCCAGCAGAATCCGGAAACGATCCGCCCCGAATTTTTTCAGAAACTCGTCCGGATCCTTGGCATCCCGCATCTTCAGGACCTTCACCTGCAATCCTGCCTTTTCCAACATGGGAATTGCCCGCTGAGTAGCGCGCTGACCAGCTTCATCGCCGTCATAAATGAGGATCACCTGTTGGGTGTACCGGGACATCAGCACCGCATGCTCCTCCGTCAGAGAGGTTCCCAGCGAAGCCACCGCGCAGTCAAATCCATACTGGTGCAAGGCAATCGCATCCATGTAGCCCTCTACCAGAATCAAATAGCCAAGTTTACTTTTCTTTGCGAAATTCAAAGCGAACAGGTTTTTGCGCTTATTGAAAATTTCCGTTTCCGGAGAGTTTAAGTATTTAGGCGTAGAATCGTCCATCACCCGTCCGCCAAACCCGATCACATTTCCGCGCACATCAATAATGGGAAACATAAGCCGGTTGCGGAAGCGGTCATAGATGCCGTTGTTTTTGGAAGACGTCGAAACCAGTCCGGACGCCTGCAGTTCCTCCCGTGTAAACCCCTTTGCCTCCATGGCTTTGCAGAGGGAATCCCAGGAATCCGGGGCAAACCCGATTCCGAATTTTGTCAGCACACTCCGGGGCATCCCCCGCTTTGCGGCGTATGCCAACCCGGCGGCACCTTCCGGCGCAAATAACACGGCATGAAAGAACCGTGCCGCTTCCTTATGGAGTGCCCAGAGCCGTTCCTGATGCCGATACCGGTTCTGATACTGTTCATCCTCCGGAACCGTCATACCGGCGCGCTTTGCAAGCGCCCGAACCGCATCCGGGTAACTCAGCCCTTCAATTTCCATCTCGAAATTGATCACACTGCCGCCCTTGTGGCAGCCGAAGCAATAATAGATTCCCTTATCCGGAGACACGGAAAAGGAAGCGGTCTTTTCTCCATGAAACGGACACAGCCCAAACAGATTGGAACCGGATCGCTTCAAATGTACATACTGTCCCACGACCTCTTCAATGGGATTGCGTGCAGCCAGTTCATCCAGAAACGATGGGGGAAAAGCCATATTCCGTACCTCCTCTCACAAAGGAATCTTCATCGGCACCTCAGGCGCAGTCACCGCACCTGCCAGCCGGAAGGAATAAAGAGTTCTGTATACTTGAAAACAGCATAATTATCCGTCATGCCGGCAATATAGTCGCAGACGGTTCGTTCCATGCCATCAAAAGAAAGCTGGGGCTGAAAATCCTCCGGCATGGCATTCGGATTTTCCACATAGTACGCATAGAGCCGCTGAAGCATGTCCTTTGCCTTGGTCTCTTCGCCCTTGGCAACCGGGTTTCGATAGACCCGCTCAAACATGAATTCACGCAAATCCCGTAGAGCCTGATCCGTTTGCGGCGTCATACAGATTTCCCCCGCTTCCCGGGAGGTATGGATCATATCACAGACCAGCGTATTGATCCGCTCCCGGTGGCTCTCCCCCAGAACGGATGAAATGCTTTTGGGAATATCCTCATTCCGAAGAATCCCGGCGCGGATCGCGTCGTCAATATCGTGGTTCACATAAGCGATCTGGTCACTGCGGCGGACAACCCGCCCCTCCAGCGTTCCCGGGTCATAGCTTCCCGTGTGTCCGATGATCCCCATCCGGACTTCGTTGGACAGGTTCAGTCCCCTGCCGTCATTTTCCAGCACATCCACTACACGAAGGCTCTGCTCATTGTGCCGGAACGGCTTGCCCAGGCACTGGGAAAGCACGGCCTCCCCCGCGTGTCCGAAGGGCGTGTGTCCCAGATCATGTCCCATGGCAATGGCCTCCGCCAGATCTTCATTCAGCCCCAGCGCGCGGGTAATAGTGCCCGCGATGCGGCTGACTTCCAGCGTATGGGTCATACGCGTGCGATAGTGATCCCCCTCCGGACGGAGAAATACCTGCGTTTTGTGCATCAGGCGGCGGAACGCCTTGCTATGCACAACACGGTCAATGTCACGCTGGTAACAGGTTCGTACGTCATCCGCCCGAGCCTCCTCCGGCAGGGGCCTTCCGGAACTCCTGTCCGAAAACGCCGCCAGTGGGTTGAGTCGTCTGTGCTCCTGATACTCCAGTTCCTCCCGAACAGTCATAAAGGTCTGTCCTTTCTCAAGTGTCTTTCTTTACGGGAAATGCCCGGTATTCCTGCCCCAGTTCCATTGCCTCCACCGTTCCGGCCGAAAGCTCTGTGAGTGCCGCGAAAAACGGCTCCGTCTGTTTTTCCGGAACCAGAACTTCCAACTCCACCTCTGAGGTAAAGTCCGTTTTCCGGATGATTCCGCCCTGGGCGGCAATCAGAAGTTTTATCCGCTCATAGAACGGATAAGGGCAGGGCACATACAGAGCTGTCCATACCCGCTTAACGGATTTTCCGGCAGCATCTGCCGCTATTTTGGCCCCCCGCGTATAGGCACGCACCAGGCCGCCCGCGCCGAGCAGGATTCCACCGAAATAACGGGTCACCACGCACACAACATTATAAAGCTCTTCCCGCTGCAGAACCTGCAGCATGGGCATACCGGCAGTTCCCCCCGGTTCTCCGTCATCGGAAAAGCGGACGGGACCGTCCCGAAGAATGTACGCCCAGCAATTATGTGTCGCGTCATAGTGCTGCTTTTTCATTTCCTGAATTCTGGCAAGTGCTTCCTCCTCCGATTCCACGTACCAGACTCTGCCGATGAAGCGGGATTTCTTTTCCAGAAACATATCCTCTCCGTAGCCGCTGGGAACCAGATACTCTTCCAAAATTTCAATTCTCCTTCACTACGTAGTCCCGAAGTCTGCCATAGAGAATATCATCCAGAACCGCATCTACACGGATCCCGTCCGGGGTATAGTCCACCTGTCCGACCTGCGCGCTGTCATGGAGAATCTCCACCTGTCCGCCGAGGCTGTAAGGAAGCAGCAGCGTGACCGCATGGCGGGCATGTCCCAGCCCATCTTCAATGGCTTTCAGAAGCAGCTCCATCCCCTGCCCCTGAGCAGCCGAAATTGCCGCAACCCCTTCTCCCGCAGGAATTTCTTCCCGCGGAACCAAATCCGCCTTATTGTAGCATTGCAGCACCGGTGTGCCGGGCTTTGCAAGTTGGCGGATCAGCTTCTCCACAACAGCAATGTGGGCTTCCCGCTCCGGGTCCGATGCATCGATCACGTGGATCAGAAGATCTGCGTATTCCAGTTCTTCCAGTGTTGCGCGGAATGCGTCCACCAGATGGTGGGGCAGTTTTGCAATAAACCCAACCGTATCGGAAAGGACAACCTCCAGATTATCGGACACCCGGAGGGTCCGGGAAGTGGTATCCAGCGTATCAAACAGCCGGTTATTTGCTGGAATTCCGGCACCGGTCAGACAATTCAGCAGCGTGGATTTTCCCGCGTTGGTATATCCGACCAGCGCCACAACAGGAACGGAATTCTTCTTCCGTCGCTCCCGCTGAACGCCCCGAACGCGGCGCACCTGTTCCAGTTCCTCTTCCAGCCGCCGAATCCGCTCCCGAATATGCCGCCGATCCGTTTCCAGCTGGGTTTCACCCGGTCCCCGGGTGCCAATTCCACCACCCTGACGGCTGAGACTGGTCCCCATGCCGGAAAGCCGCGGGAGCAAATATTGATACTGGGCAAGCTCTACCTGAAGTCTGCCTTCTTTCGTGCGGGCCCGCTGGGCAAAAATATCCAGAATCAGGGCGCTGCGGTCCAAAACCGTTACGCCGATCAGTTCCTCCAGCGCCCGGATATTTCCGGGAGAAAGGGTGTTATCGAAAATTACCATGGTGCTTTCCGTTGCCTCGGCAAGCATTCGGATTTCCTGTGCCTTCCCTGCGCCAATAAAGCTGTGAGAATCCGGCGTATGCCGGTTTTGCAGAACCTTCGCCGTGCAGAATCCGCCATCCGTCTGCAAAAGTGCGTCCAGTTCCTCCAGACTCTCTTCCGTTGCCGTTTCTTCCGGAGAAAAGCAATCCGCGTTCAGGCCGACAAGAACGGCCCTCTCCTGTATCGTTTCGTCAAATCTCGATTCCATAAACTACCTCCGTGATCTGTCAAAGTATTTTGGTGCGGAGGTTCCATAACATATCCGTCAACGCGGAGAAAAATCCCCCGATTCTGCCGATATATTAAAAAAAGTCCGCACCACGACTGCCGTAGTGCGGACGAAGGTCTTACTTCAGGCCAAAGCGTTTGTTGAACCGGTCAACCCGTCCACCAGTGTCAACCAGCTTTTGCTTGCCGGTATAGAAGGGGTGGCACTTGGAGCAGATTTCAACACGAATGTCCTTCTTTGTAGAACCAGTCGTAAAGACGTTTCCACATGCACAGCGGATCGTGGTCTGTTCGTACTTAGGATGGATACCTTCCTTCATTTTGTTCACCTCTTTCTTATCCGTTAAAGGGCGCAAAGCCCCGGCTTTTTCATTCACCCGAACATAATAGCACATTGTCTCACAGATTGCAAGCACTATTTTCTGTTTTTTCAAAAATAATGACGTTCAGAATGCCCAGTTGCCATTCCGAAAAATTGCAATCGTGGTTCCGTCCTGACACACACCGTCAATATTCAGGCTGTCGCAGCCGATCATGAAGTCCTCGTGGATCATGGAATCGTTTACGCCCAGCTTCCGGCACTCGTCCAACGTTTTTTCATGGAAATCCCGGATGCAGTCGGCAAAGCCCATGCCAAGGGCAAGATGGCAGGCGGCGTTTTCGTCAAACAGCGTGTTGTAGAACAGAATGCCGCTTTCTGCAATGGGACTGCGCTGAGGAACCAGCGCGCATTCGCCGAGATAGGCGGCGCCCTCATCCATGGCGATCATGGATTTCAGCAATTCCTCCCCTTTCTTCGCTTTTACCTCCACAGCCTTTCCGTTCTCAAAACGGACGGAGAAGTCCTCAATCAGCTGCCCGCGATAAGACAGGGGTTTCGTCGCGTAGACAATGCCCTCCGCCTTTCCGCGCATGGGAGTCGTAAAGCACTCCTCAGAGGGGATATTCGGGTTAAAAGAAATTCCCTGCAGGCTGGTCTCCGCCCCCCCTGCAAATACGCCCTCCGGGATCAGCCCAACCGTCAGATCCGTACCATTATCGGCAGTATAGTGCAACGAGGCAAGTCCCAGACCGTTGAGATACGCGCACCGGTCAGAGAGCTCCTGATTATGCTTCTGCCACGCCCCGACGGGATCCCCGTTTACGCGAGAGGTAAAAAGAATCGCTTCCCAGAGTTTTTCCATTGCAGTGCTGGTTCGCATCCCCGGAAAAACCTTCTTTGCCCAGGCAGCACCGGGCACGGCGGCAATACACCACTGCTGCTGATTCTCACGCCGATCCTGATAAGGCTTCAAAATGGGGTACGCCAGGCGATTTGCCTTGGTCATCTTTTCCATATTGATTCCCTTCAGGCCATCGGGGTCTTCCGACATCAGATGGACTCGGGCAGGTAAAACCTGGCAGGCATATTCTTCCTTTGCCTTTCGCCATTCCGGAACCTCGCCCAGCGTCTTTACAGACTGATAACGGACATTGAGCTTTCGAAGGGGCTGATAATTCCACTCAACCGTGACCCGCTTTGCCTTTGCCCTGTAGGCTTCTTCTACGACCAGCTGAACAAACTCCGGCTGATCCAGATCCGCATAAATAACAAGCTCCTGTCTTTTTTGAAGATTGACGCCCTGACGGACGATCAATCGGGCATATTCCCGCAATACGGTTTTTTTCATTTTCCGGATACCTCCCGAGAAAATATTTTGTTTATTTTATCAGATTTCCTAAAAAAGGTCAATGGTTCTTGCAAAGAAAGCGCACACCCGATATAATGGAAAAAATGCAAAAGGAAAGAGATGGTACTGTTTATATGCTGACAAAGGAAACGCTGACCGCAAAAATTTCCGGCGGCGCTATTCTGGACGGTGCAACCGGTTCCTGGCTGCGGGCAAAGGGAATGCCGAAAGGATGCAGCACGGAGCTTTGGGTCCTTGACCATCCGCAGATTTTGACAGAGCTTCAGCGGAGCTATGCGGAAGCGGGATCCCAGATCATCTACGCGCCAACCTTTCAGGCGCAGCCGCTGGTTCTGGCCACCCACGGACAGGATGCGGATACGGAAAAGATCAATGCGCAGCTGGTTGCCATATCCCGAAAAGCCGCGCCGGGCTGTCTGATTGCAGGCGACCTCACCACCCTTGCGGGTGTCTGCGACAGCTTTGATCCGAAGTGTTTTAATCTTCTGGTAGACAATTACCGCCGTCAGATTCGGGGGCTGACAGACGGAGGTGCCGACCTTCTGGTCGGTGAGACCCTCATGTACCCGCAGGAGGCAGAGGCAATTCTTACCGCCGCTGAACTGGAAAACGTCGGTGCCGTAATATACTCCTTTACCATGCAGTCCGACGGCTCCCTGTTTTCGGGTGCAGATGCAGGCCCGGTGCTTCGGGAACTGGAAAAAGCCGGAGCCTGTGCCGTTGGCTTCAACTGTGTTCCAGCGGATGGCATGACAGAAGCATTGGTAACTAGGCTGCGCCGGTATACGCAGCTTCCTCTGATCTGCAAGCCCAACGCCGGGATGCCTGTCATTAACCCGCAGGGTATTGCCGAGTACGATCTTCCGACAGATAAGTTCGCGCAGATCATGATGGACTGTCGCCGTGCCGGCGCACTGCTTCTGGGCGGCTGCTGCGGTACCACGCCGGAGCACATCAGGCAAATGGTCGACCTTTATAAAATTTTATAAAAAGGTAAAGAAATAATTTGTTGCGCATCCAACCATATTTTGTTATACTGAGGTTGTTATGAAAAAAAGAATTCATCTTTATGTCAGCCGGAAAAATGTGCTGACGTGGCTGATGGCAGCCTGCATGGTAAGCTCGGCAGTGGCCCGCATCTGGATCATCGGTATGAAAGGGATCGACGGTCCGGTAAATGTGTGGAGTCAAATTCTCCTGCCTGTGGCAGCTTGCCTGCTTTATGCCGCCATCGCTCTGCTGGACGGCGAGGAAAGACTTTATAAGACCTCCATTGCCGTCTGGATGGCCGGTCTCTATTCCGCCATCTGGATTTCCAACAATGTCCCCGGCCGCATGATGACATGGCTGTTCTGGGTTTCCATCGCAGCCTTTGTCCTGCTGTATACAGAGCTGATCTCCGGATTCCGGAGGCATTCCGTGTGTCTGCTGTTTCCTCTGGAGGCAGCAACTCTGGGAGTCACCCTGTATTTCCATCGGGCAGCTCTGATGAAGCGGGATCTTGTAACTATTCTGCACCTGCTTCCGGATGTTCTGATGCTGACGGGCGCTATTTTGATGATTTTTGCCATTCGGATTCACCCGTTGGGTGCCTATCATCCCACCTGGGGAGACCGCACGGATGGGCGCAGGCTTCGCTCCATTGCCCCTATTGACCAGATTTCCCCCTATATCATGGTCAACCGAAACGGTGCTTCCAATCTGTTCTCGGATTCGGTGGAGGTCACCATGATCGACCGCTACATCCGGCAGAAGCGCAGGGAAGGTCTGACAGGCTTTGGGTTCCTTCATGTGATGCTGGCATGCTACTGCCGGTGTGTTGCCAAATATCCTGCCATTAACCGCTTCATGTCCGGACAGAAAGTCTACTCCCGGGGCGAGGACATTCAGTTCTGCATGACCATCAAAAAGGAAATGACCGCAAACGCACCGGATACCGTGATCAAGGTTCACCTTTCCCCCTGGGATACGGCTGCGGATGTTTACCGCAAGGTCAACGCAGAGATTGAAAAAGGGAAAGCGGAAGAGGATGATACATTTGATAACGTTGCGTATCTGTTTACACTGATCCCGGGCGTTTTTCTGAAATTTACAGTCTGGCTTCTGAAAGCACTGGATTATTTTGGACTTGTTCCCAAATTCTTGCTGGAAGTCAGCCCCTTCCACGGCAGTGTTTTCTTCACCTCCATGGGCTCACTTGGAATTCCGCCGGTTTTCCATCATCTGTACGATTTTGGCAATCTTCCCGTCTTCTGTTCCTTCGGATGCAAGCGGAAAGCACTGGAAACTCTGGAAGACGGCACCGTCGTTCAACGCAAATACATCGACTTCCGCTTTACCGTGGACGAGCGGATCGTTGACGGTTTCTGTTATGCCTCTTTCTTCAAATATTTCCGTAGACTTATCCAGCATCCCGAGGTTCTGGACACCGCACCCACAGAAGTCAATGCGGACATTGACTGAAGATTTTCGCAGACAGGTGCTCTCCTGCCTGCCCGCCGACTTCCCGGCAGATACCTTTACTTACCTGCCCTCCACTGATTCTACAAATTCCTACCTGAAGCGTCTTGCCCCTGCAGGGATTCCGGGCGGCACCGTTGTATGCGCCAGTCAGCAGACGGACGGTCGGGGACGGATGGGCCGCGCTTTTCTCTCTCCCCCGGATCAGGGCATCTATCTGAGCATGCTTCTGCGCCCTCAATGCACCGCGGACGCGCTCATGCACCTGACCTGTGCAGTCGGCGTTGCCATGTGTGACGCCGTAGAAAAGGCCGCTGGCTTCCGTCCCGGGATCAAGTGGATCAACGATCTGGTTTTTGAAAAGAAAAAGCTGGGTGGTATTCTGTGTGAGCTGGGATTAAAACCCAATGGTCAGGTCGACTATGCCATTATCGGAATCGGGATCAACTGCCGCCAGAAAGAAACGGATTTCCCGGAAGAACTTCGGGATAAGGCCGCATCTCTGGAAATGATCTCAGGGAAAACGCCGTCCAGAAGCTATCTGACCGCCTGTATGATCTCCGCACTTTCCGAAATGTCCGGGCATCTGATCGACGGTCGGGAAGAAATGTTGGCACAGTATCGGAAAGACTGCGTTACACTGGGGCAAACCGTTTCTGTTTGCCGGGGCAATCAAATTCGGCACGGCAAAGCGCTGGATGTAAATCGGGAAGGCGCACTGCTGGTTGAATTCTCGCCCGGGCAGATAGAGGCTGTGGATTCCGGTGAAGTAAGCGTACGGGGCATGTACGGTTATGTCTGATCGGTTCCGGGGTGGGCGCTTCTCTTTTTCTCAAACCGACAAAGTTTTCCAAATAAGGATTGCTTTTTGCTTTCAAACTGGTTATACTAGAGTTATCGTAAAATAGAAACAGGAGGAATATTTCCATGAAAGTATTTTCCAAGATCGTTAAGATTCTGACTGCACTGGCTGCTATTGCAGGTGCTGTTTACGCCATTGCGACCTACGGTGACAAGATCGTCGCCTGGGCAAAGGACCTGCTGGCAAAGTGCCCCTGCGGCAATACCCCCGCCCCGGAAGAGGCTCCCGCAGAAAAGGCTGCCCCTGCCGAGGAAACTCCTGCCGAAGAGCACGCTGCCGCGGAAGAGCCGGTAGCCGAAGAGGCTCCCGCCGAAGAGCCTGCAGCCGGGGAAGCACCCGTTGAGGATGGTGCTCCCGTAGCAGAAGAAAACGACTTTGAAGGCTGATTTTGATGTCGAAACGCCCCGGAACAGATTGTTCCGGGGCGTTTCCTTTTCCGTGATGCAGACTTTGTATCACGGGCGTTTTTTTATACGTCACAAACGATATGCTCCAGCATATCTACGCAGACGTGCATATCCTCTACGGGAATATATTCAAACCGTCCGTGGTAGTTTTCTCCTCCGGTACACAGGTTGGGACAAGGCAATCCCTGATAGGACAGTCTTGCGCCGTCGGTGCCGCCACGAATGGGTACAGATACTGGCTCCATTCCCGCCTTTTTCATGGCTTCCTTTGCCCGTTCTACTACATACATGCAAGGCTCAATACAGGACTTCATGTTATAATAGCTGTCCTTCAGGATAAGCTCAACCGTATTTTCTCCATACTTCCGGTTCAGGAAATCCGCCGTCTCCTGCATGATCCGCTTCTTTGTCTCAAACTTTTCCATATCATGATCCCGCACAATATAATGCAGCCGGGTTTTTTCCACAGAACCCTCCATACCGTTGAGATGAAAGAAGCCTTCGTAACCCTCGGTGTACTCCGGTCTCTGTTCCACGGGCAGCATGCCCTGAAATTCCATGGCTATCAGCTGTGAGTTCACCATTTTATTTTTTGCGGAACCGGGGTGGATATTCAGTCCATGAACAATCACCTTTGCGGATGCAGCATTAAAATTCTCGTATTCAATTTCTCCCAGCGTACCACCGTCCACCGTGTAAGCGTAGTCCGCACCAAAGCCCTTCAGGTCAAAGCGATCCGACCCTCTGCCGATTTCCTCATCCGGTGTGAATGCGATCTTCACCGCTGCATGAGACTTTTCCTCTGTCAGGAGCCGCTGGGCAAGCGTCAGGATTTCCGCGATACCTGCCTTATCATCCGCGCCAAGCAGTGTAGTTCCATCCGTAACGATCAGGTGTTTTCCGTGATGATTCCGCAGGGAGCCGTACTCCCCTTCCCGCAGCCAGATGTCCCTTTCCGGATTCAGGCAGAGATCTCCTCCGGGATACCGGACAATCTTTGCCCGAATATTCGCACCGGACGCATCCGGAGAAGTATCCATGTGAGCAATCAATCCGATGACGGGCTTGGAGGGGTCTCCCGGCACAGTACCGTACACATAGCCGTCGGTGTCCATGTGGGCATCCTGAATACCCATGGTAAGCATTTCCGCAGCCAGAACTGCCCCCAACTTCTTCTGTTTTTCGGTAGAGGGACAGGTTTCGGAATTTTCATCCGACTGGGTGTCAAAGCTTACATACCGCAGGAAGCGGGATTCAACAGTTTCCATGATTTCTCCTTTCACAGAAAAGTGCCGCCGCTTTTCCGCGGCGGCACAAAAAACGCAATTACTTCCGAGCAGCCAGAACCAGATCGCGGGTATCCTGCGCGATCATCAACTCCTCATTGGTAGGAACGACCCACACGGGAATCTTGGAATCAGGCGTGGAGATCTTCATTTCCTTGCCGCGGCACTTGTTCAGCTCCGGATCCAGCTTGATGCCCAGATAACCAAGATAATCACAGATCATGGCCCGGACAATGAAATCATTCTCACCCACACCGGCAGTAAAGGTCAGCACATCAATGCCATTCAGGGCGGCAGTGTACGCACCGATATACTTGGCAACCTCATAGGTGAACTTGTCCAGTGCCAGCTGGCACTTTTCATCGCCGGCATCCGCACCGTCGTTCAAATCCCGGAAGTCAGAGGACTTGCCGGACAGAGCCAGCATGCCGGACTTCTTGTTCAGCATAGTCAGGCAGTCATCCACGCTCATATTATACTTGTTGCAGATGAACTGAACCACACAGGGATCAATATCACCGCTCCGGGTGCCCATGGGAACACCGGCCAGAGGAGACAGCCCCATGGAAGTATCCATGCACTTACCATCCTTCACCGCGGACAGCGAAGAACCATTGCCCAAATGACAGTTGATCATCTTGAAATTCTTCGTACCCATGATCTCCGCAGTGCGGCGGGCAACATACTTGTGAGAGGTACCATGGAAACCGTAGCGACGAATATCATCATTCTCATAATACTCGTCGGGGATGGCGTACCGGTAAGCCTTGGGGGGCATGGTCATGTGGAACGCGGTATCAAACACGGCAACCTGAGGCGTATGGGGCATAACGGCCTGGCAGGCACGAATGCCCATCAAATTAGCCGGGTTGTGAAGTGGTCCAAGAGGAATGCACTCCTCAATTGCCTTGATGCACTTGTCATCGATAATGCAGGAATCGGAGAACTTCATGCCGCCATGGAGAACACGGTGGCCGATCGCATCAATTTCGTCCACAGACTTGATCACGCCGTCAACGGGATCCACCAGAATCTTCAGAACCGCCTCAATTGCCTCGGAATGGCTGGGCATGGGGATGTCCTTGACTACCTTCTTGTCGCCGACCTTATGGGTCAGACGGCCGTCAATATAGATTCTCTCACACAGGCCCTTTGCGGATACATCACCGGTTTCGGGATCCATCAACTGATACTTCAGGGAAGAGCTTCCGGCATTGATAACCAGAACGTTCATGGGAATAGCCTCCTAAAATAAAATTGTTTTCTTTTTCGCCATAATGTGGTATGATACCCATAGCTTTTATTATAGTGCATGATTTGGAATTTCTCAACCCCTAATGGGAAAAATTTTACAAAAAAGGAGTTTGGGCCGTGGCAATTGCCGGAATCATCTGCGAATACAACCCATTCCATACGGGTCACCGGAAGCAGTTTTCACTGGTCCGGAATGCACTGGGGGAAGAAACGACCATCGTCTGTCTCATGAGCGGAAACTATGTGCAGCGAGGCGCTCCCGCGATCTTTGATAAATCCGTCCGGGCAAAAGCAGCTCTTCTGAGCGGTGCCGATCTGGTACTGAATATGCCGGTGCCTGTCAGTCTCTCCTCTGCGGAAGGATTCGCTGACGGCGGCGTAAAAATTCTGAGCGGACTGTGCACGCACCTCGCCTTTGGGTGCGAAACCGCAACGGAAGGCACGCTTACGGAAACGGTTCAGGGGCTGCTGTGTCCCGAGTTTCCAACACTTCTGCGCAAAGAGCTGGAATCCGGCATCTGCTTCCCGGCAGCACGGGAGCAGGCGCTGCAAAAGCTGGGGATCTCACCTTCCCTGCTCCGCTCTCCCAATGACACGCTGGCGGTAGAATACTGCAAGGCAATTTCCCGCCAGTGCGCTGCCATTCTCCCCCTACCTCTTCTGCGGGAGGGAGCCTACCATGCGGAAATCCCCGACCGGGAGAATCCTTCCGCTTCCTCCCTGCGCAAGTATATTTTAACAGAAACGCACTGGCAGGATTACATCCCGGAAAAGGCGGTAGAAGTTTTCCGTCACGCACCGGTACATGACCTTTCTTTCGGCGAACGGGCTGTTCTCTGCCGTCTGCGCACCATGACGGATGCGGAGTTCGAAGCGCTTCCCTACGGTTCGGAGGGGCTCTGGCGCCGCTTCATGCGGGCATGCCGGGAAGAGGACACACTGGACAGGATTCTCACCCAGGTCAAAACCAAACGGTACACCCGCACCCGGCTGGATCGCATGGTTCTGTGCGCCTACCTTGGGATTACGAAAGAAATTCTGACTACCCCCGCCCCCTATGTTCGCATCCTGGGCTTTACGCAAAGAGGACGGAAACTCCTGCACGGCAGTGAGCATTCCATCCCGCTTCTGAACGCAGGTACGCCTGCGGAGGGATCCTACCCCTGTTTGGAAGCACAATGGGACAGCCTGTACGGGCTGTTTCAGGCAAACCGGCCCGGCATTCCTCTTTCCGAAAAGAAACGGCGAACCATCGTTTTATAAAAAAGCTGCGAAGCATGGCACATTTCCCGTGTGACACGCTTCGCAGCTTGTAATATTTTCATGCGCTCCCGCAAAAATCCGCGATTGTCTGAACTGCAAGATCAATATCCAGCGGCTTTCCCAAATATGCGTTCATCCCCGCACTCATGCAGTCTTTCGCATCTTCCAGATAGGCATTTGCAGTCATTGCCATGATTGGAATCGTTTTGGCATCCGGTCGATCCAGTGCGCGAATGGTTTTGGCCGCTGTCAAGCCATCCATTACCGGCATCATACTGCTCCACCGCCATTTTGTATGCTTGTAATGCCTCATCCATCCGGTCCAGCTTTCGCTATGCCACTGTCTTATTCAAATAGATATAGGCGCCCTGGGCTCCTCACTGTCCGACATTACCTGCTGCGCCAGCTCCAGATAGCGAAACGCCTCCTCATAATTCTCCTCCATCACAAAAATGGATGCGATATTATTGTACTCCAGGCAATAAAGCCCCCTGGTTCCGTGCTCCCGGGCAATTTGCAGTGCCAGGCCGTAGACATAACGGGATTCCATATATTCCGTCTCACACTGCGATGAAACTATTATAGGAAAATACACTCTGCTTTTCAAGAAAAACTTTCTCTCTTCGAAAAAACGCAATTTTTCCGCCATACGGGCCGGAATCTCTCAAATTTCTATGGCAACACCGCACAATTGCGTCTGCGAGTCTCCGCCGCCTTTTTTCCCCACTTCTTCAGTTTGAAAAACGAGAAATACATACAGTATTCCTTCGTTTTCC
>ERZ857629.1856-NODE-1856-length-21425-cov-3.718156_pt1 | contig 21425 bp, 16 predicted proteins | sample MGYA00519700_ERZ857629 | MGnify/ENA primary metagenome ERZ857629 (study PRJEB31778, sample SAMEA3449351) | human gut metagenome | biome: human gut; feature: human-associated habitat; material: faeces | place: United Kingdom | collected 2010/2012 ...
GCCGGAGATGTGATCGGTAAGGTCAGCGAAGACCAGCTTCGCCGCATTCAGATACGCGAAACGATTCTGTCTCACTTGGAGCGGGAACGGCAGCTTTTCCATAAGGGAATCAAGGTTCTGTCGCTGTTCTTCATCGACGAGGTTGCAAAGTACAAGCAGTACGACGAATCGGGACAAGCATTCAACGGCATTTATGCCAACATGTTCGAGGAAGAATACAACGACATTCTCAGCTCCATGCAGCGGGAAATCGGAGACGAGGACTACATACGGTATCTGGACGTAATTTCCGCCCATGAAACGCACGCCGGATATTTTTCCGTGGATAAGAAAGGGCACTATGTCGATCAGGTGGCAGGAGACGATAAAAAGGAACAAACCTCCAACGATATTGACGCCTATGACCTGATCATGAAGAATAAGGAGCTACTTCTGGATCGTGATCCCAAAAAGTCCCCGGTGCGTTTCATTTTCTCCCATTCTGCGCTGCGTGAAGGTTGGGATAACCCGAACGTGTTCCAGATTTGTACACTGAAACAAAGCAGCAGTGAGGTTCGCAAACGTCAGGAAGTCGGTCGCGGATTGCGCCTCTGTGTCAATCAGGACGGCGAACGCATGGACGCCAACGTGCTTGGAAATGATGTGCAGTCCATCAATGTTCTGACCGTTATCGCCAGTGAGAGCTATGACAGCTTCGCAAAGGGCTTGCAGACTGAGCTTGCCGATGCAGTTGCCGGACGTCCTGTGGCTGTTACCGCTGATCTGTTCAAGGGCAAGGTCATTGTGGACGCCAGAGACAACGAACAGGTTGTGGACGGCGATACGGCTCAGGCAATTTATTTTGATTTGATTGTCAATGGCTATATTGACAAGAAAGGTGCACTGACCGATAAATATTACACCGACAAAGCAAACGGTGCGATTCAGGTTGCGGAGGAAGTAGCGGACAGCCGCGATTCTGTGATCAATATTCTTGATTCCGTCTATGACAGCCGCGCTATGCAACCGGAGAACGCCCGCGACAAAAATGTTGAATTACAGGTTGATCCCGATAAGCTCGCCATGCCGGAGTTCAAAGCGCTCTGGAAGCGCATAAGCCCAAAATCCGTATATGTGGTCGATTTTGATACCGATGAGCTTGTAAATAAGGCGATTGCGTCCATCAACCGAAATCTCCATGTGCCGAAAATCTTCTTCAAAGTTGAAACCGGCGCAATGGATGAGATCAAGTCAAAGGATTCGCTTCTTGACGGAAGTGCATTCTCGAAGTCAAAGTCTTCTACTTATGACAGCAGCAAGCAAATCCGCGTGGGCAGCAGCGTGAAGTATGATCTGATCGGCAAGCTGGTCGGAGAGACAGGCTTGACGCGAAAGGCAGTCGTTGCAATTCTGACCGGCATTGAGAAATCCGTTTTTGAGCAGTTCAAGTTCAATCCGGAAGAGTTCATTATCAAAGCAGCCGCCTTGATCAATGACGAAAAGGCAACCGCCATCATTCAGCATATCACCTACAATGTGCTGGATGAGCATTACGACACGGACATCTTTACCGAACCGACCATCAAGGGTAAACTCGGAACGAATGCGATGAAAGCGCAGCGGCATCTATACGACCATATCGTATATGATTCCACAAACGAACGCGATTTTGCGACCGATCTGGACACCAACACAAATGTTGCGGTTTATGTGAAGCTGCCGGACAGTTTCTACATTGCGACACCTGTCGGGCATTATAATCCGGACTGGGCGATTGCCTTCTATGAAGGCTCTGTCAAGCACATCTATTTCGTTGCCGAAACGAAAGGCTCTATGTCCTCCATGCAGCTCCGGCTCATTGAGGAATCCAAGATACATTGTGCGCGGGAACATTTCAAAGCAATCAGTAACGGAAATGTAGTTTATGATGTCGTGGACAGTTACCAGAGTTTGCTTGATCTTGTGACCAAATAGGGACATCTACAAAAATCCGATTTGTTCCTCAAAGAATATCAAATGATTTTTCAAGATAAGAGGAACAAGGCTCCATGATGCCACTTTGAAAACAGCAACAAAACCATCGGGCATTTTTCCCCGATGGTTTTTGCTTTCTCAAGATATTTAACCGTAAATAGACGCCATCACAACCTCTTCCGCACACGCTTTGCAGTTATTCATCTCCTGCACCCAGCGAAGAGAATCAGTGGCTTTTAGCTTTTCGTCAATGCCTCTTGCCTTGGCAAATTCGGCAGTCAGCCGCCTGACTGTTTCTTTTGCTTCCGCGTCAACCAAGTACAGATGTTCATTCAGCTTTCCGGTTGTTAAAAGCGTCGTGTATATCCCTTTGCGGTGCGCTTTAATGAAAGCAAGGTACAGGTCACCATACTTTCCGATGGGATGATGTGTCTGTTCCGGCAAGGTAAGGTCCGGATAGAGGTACCCGCTTTCTTCGTGATAGGTTAATTGAATTTGTTTCATAATCGTTCCTCCTGCTTGTTTTATCACCTATACTATAACGCTTTTGAGCCGTTTTCGCAAATGTGCGAGAGCGGCTTTTTTCTGTCCTCAAAAATTTTGAGGATTTTTTCTTTTTGCAGGATAAAAATGCCTTGTTCGTTGCGGTTAATAGATGGAAAGGTGAAGTCTATCTTTCTATACCAACAACAGGGAGGAGCAATATGCCAAGATTGCATCATTATTAGCCGCTGAAACCGAAAGAGCGGCTATGCCGTGTGAAAAACAAAAAAGCACGGCAATCCTGTCCGCGCGATGCGTGCGGACAAGCGGCAAAGAATGGGAGTCCGCATTCGCAAACGGATACGAATGCGGCGAGGATTCTTTGCCGTCGGTAGTCCTGTGGACTACCGAAAAGGGGATCCAACGGGAACGGTTGGCACACGACTTTGCTCCGCAAAGTATAGTGTGTTACACCGTAATAACGCAGTGGCTCAAAACAGGAGTTTTGAGTCACCGCTTCGGTGGCAACGTTCGTCCGCTATGAAGCGGGCGGACGCTGACACCGGAGCAAGAGCCGTGGCAACGGCGAGCGTTGTTGCGGTGTTCTTCGCATCCCCCGTATCTATGATTACAACAAACAGGAAGGGAAAACCAATGTACGCAATACTACGATTTCAAAAGAAAACCGGTGGAAAACTGCTGAACACGCAAAAGCATAATGAGCGGCAAAAAGAACGCTACAAATCCAATCCGGACATTGACCGTGAGCGAAGCGATGAGAACATTCATTTAAAAGCGCCACCGCCCGGTGGATACAAACGGGCGGTGTTGGAACGCACGGAGAAGGCGGGATGCCGCCTTCGTAAGGACAGCGTAATGATGATTGAAACGCTGATCACCGCTTCGCCGGAGTTGTTCCGGGAGATGTCACGGGAAGAAATGATGGATTTCATGAAAAGAGCATACACCTTTGTTGCCGAGAGAGTCGGAGAGGATAACATTGTATCCGCTGTCATTCATCTCGACGAAAAGACGCCGCATATGCATCTGTGCTTTGTCCCGTTGACAAAGGATCATCGACTGTGCGCGAAAGAAATTCTCGGCAATAGGACCCATCTGTCAAAATACTGGCAGGATGGGTTCTTTGAATATATGCACGAGCAGTATTCGCAACTGGAACGCGGAGAACCTGCCGCAGAAACCAAACGAAAGCACATTCCGGTTTGGCTATACAAGAAAGGTGAGCATCTTGATCGGATGTATGGGCAAGTCAAAGAGATATTGGACAATATCGGGATGCTGAATGCCAAGGGAAAGTCCAAAGAGGCATTGGAGCTTCTTCGTCAATGGTCGAAGGAGGGCGAGTATTTTTCCTCCAAGATCAAAGAGGTGACCGGGCATATCGACGGTTTGAATGCGGAAGTGAACAAGTGGCAATCCAAGTATAATTCCGAGCGCCGTATGGTAGAGCAGATGTCGGATTACAACAAGGCAGCCAATTCGACGATTGAAGAACAGGAATATGAGATCGGTCGTCTGATTCGGCAAAACGACCGCTACCGCGAGCTTTTGGACCGCATCCCGGATGAAATATACGAGGAGATTACAAATACAAGAAGCAAGAACAGAGACAGAGGAGAAAGATAAATGACGATACTATCGTACAACCAATGACACGAGAGGAAGCAGTGCTGAAGATGGTGGACAGCAATCTGCACCGCGAACGGTTGTTGCCGTCCGAGAAAGCGTTTGCCTACAAAATGAAACTGGATGCGATCAAGCACAGAGGAAAAAGCTTGTCGCAAGTTGCGACAAAGTCAGATTCCGCAGCAGAAGTCGGTGCGGCAATGGGGGAAAGCCGGGATATGGTATTCCGCTATATCCGGCTGACAAATCTTGTCCCACCGCTTCTTGATATGGTGGATGAAGGCAAAATAGCATTGATGCCTGCCGAGCGGTTATCCTATCTGACCGGGGAAGAACAACTGGCGCTTGCAGACATCATGGAAGACCTTGAAGTAACACCGTCCCTGTCGCAAGCCGTCAAGTTAAAAGATCTCAGTGCATCACATCGGCTGGATCCCGATACGATGTATGAGGTCATGGAGAAACCGAAAGCGAATCAAAGAGAAACCGTCAAACTGGATGCTGACACGCTCCGTCGCTTCTTTCCGGATTATACACCGAAACAGATGGAAACCGCCATTCTGCGGATGCTGGAGGAAGCGGAAAGAGAACGCCAACGGCAGAAAATACTTCGCAGATCAAGAGACGATGCGAGGTGATGCGATTGACAGTTTGGAAAATACTCAAATACAAAGTCAAATATTTTTTGAAAGAGGTTCTTCTGCTATATGTCTGGTTGCAACATGACCGGAGTGGAGAGTATAAGCCAAGGTCAAGTGTTCCACGGCACGAGATAGAAGCAATCGTTCATACCTTTTATCCGGCGATTGCGGCTTTCTTTGAATCGGAGGAAGGCAAGCAGGAGTACGAGGAATGGAAGGCAAAACGGGAAGAACGAAAGGAAAAGAAAACACCTGCCGAACAGTCGGCATAACCAAAGCCCTTGCAGACAGTGGACATTCCACCGCCCGCAAGGGCTTCTTCTATTTCTTTGCATTGAAATTCGGATATTCGATAGAAACAAAAAATCCGAACGCCTCTCCTATTCGGAAAGTGTTCGGATTATTCGTATGTGGTCGGAGTGGCCGGATTCGAACCGACGGCATCGAAGTCCCAAACGCTAAAATCCTGATTTTTTGCGTGATTTTACGGGCTTTTCGGGGCTTTTGCGTCCGGATTGACTGCTTTCGTGTGCTCTTCGCAGCATGTAATCCGGGTAGTCCGGAGCCGTAAGTGGTCAAAGCTGTGGTCAGCAACGAAATCCGCCCGTTTTTCTGCCACGCGAGCAGCCCGCAGGTGACTGCGCAAACTGCTTTTTTTGCCTTTAGTATAGCATAAAAACGCTTGAAAGTCAACTCGTTTCACAACGCAAAGGTTGAGGCGCAGTAGGCAAAGAAAACGGATTTTCAAATTCCGTCTGCACAATGCGAAACGACGGATAGGTCAAGTAAGACTTTCTCAATGTCGGCATAGCATGCGGCAAAAATTCGTATTTATACCTTTTTATCAGATGTTGCACCCGAGGGACAGGCAAAAACGCCTGCCCTTTTTCTATCGGAACAATACCGAAAAATGCGGCGGTATAGTTCCGAACATTGTTCCGCATATAGTCCCGAACATTGTTCCGATAGAACTTCAAAAACCCTTATTTTGCGCCGCAGGAGGCAAAGAAAAAATCCTGTCTACACACAAAACAATACTTGCACTCTTGACAAATCGCCTATCATAGTATATAATTAAACTTGATTACAAATGATAGGCGGTATAGCATGAAAGATTTGATCAAAGCAATCCGTACTGCGGCAAATATGAATCAGGAGCAGTTTGCGTCTTCCCTTGGCACAACACCGCTTTCCATCAATCGATGGGAAAACGGAAAAACACTCCCGAATCGTATGGCGCAGACGCAATTATATAATTTTTGCAAAGAACGTTCGATTGATGTCGCAAAACTCATTGTTGACACCAAGGCATACGCCGATACAGATAACAAGCTGATCCTCTATCACGGATCAAAAAAAGGAATTACCGGGGATGTTGCACCAATCAGTCGAGAGGAATGTGATTTCGGTCGCGGTTTCTATATGGGAACCAGCACGCTTCAACCGCTGACGCTGATCTGTAATGAGGATAAACCCAAGTTCTATGCAGTCGAGCTTGATTTGACAGGACTGAAAGTGCTGACTGTCGATGTCGGCATGGACTGGGCGATGCTGATTGCCTACCATCGCAAGGAGATGGAAAGTGCCAAAGGAACCGCTGTTTATGAGAAATATGCGCATATGGCTGACGGTTATGATGTGATTATCGGTTACATTGCAAACGACCGTATGTATACCGAGCTTTTCCGCTTTTTTAATAAAACGCTCACCGACGTGGCGTTGATACACTGCCTATCCGCGCTTGATCTCGGCAAGCAGTATGTTGCGATTTCCGAAAAAGCGTGCAGGCAGATCAGAATATTGAAAGAAGAACCGCTTTCACCGTTGGAGCTCGCACTGCTCAAGGATATGAGTGCAGAAAGAAGAAAAGAAGGCGTGGCTCTGGCGGAAGAAATCGAAGTAAAGTATCGTCGGGAAGGCAAATTTTTCGACGAGATTCTGAGAGGCGAATGATATGTTGAATTCCTTACAAATGGCTCTGTGCGATACGCAAGGGCAACTGTTTGAACTTGCCGCCGAGCGGGGATACGCAAGTGAAGCCTTCGTCAAGGCGTATATGACTTCGGCTGTTGCTGCTGATATGGATAAAGAGTTTCATCATATTCAATGGGCAGGCAAAGCTTATATACTTTCCCGTATGGAGGATGAGTTTGCCGATCAGCTTGTCAAAGTCGGCGAGATTTACGATAAAGAAGCGCTGTATTGGATGGGCTATATCTATCGCTACTGGCACTTCTATACCGGTGAGAACAGCCGCGAAATCTACAAGCAAGCCCCGGCAAAAACAATGAATGTGGTCTATCTTATGTACCACACCATGAGTCCCGAAATGGCAATTGATAGGCTGAAAGAAGCATGTGAACACGCTTGATAAAATAACAGGAGAAATCATTATGGCAAAGAAAGCAGTAAAAGAAGAAAAAATCAATCTTGATACAATCCTTTTTAAGTGCCGCGATATTTTGCGCGCCGCAAGAAATTCCGGATCGTTTTTTGAAAAGCGTGATATGATGCTCACACTTGTATTCCTGCGCTTTATCGGAGAAAAATTTGAAGACGGCGTGGCGAAACTGCGTGAAGATTTGATTGCGCAAGGACTTGATCCCGACGATAAAGATATATTCGATGCATTCTTTGTTGACGCTACTTTTACAGACGGAACATACAATCTGCCCGTGGAAGCACGCTGGTCTACTATCATCAATACCCCTGCACCGCAGTTGAATGTCGCTCTCGACAATGCTTTGCACAGCATTGCAACAAGCAGTAAACAACTCAAGGGGTGTTTCGTTGAGGGAACCTTCACTACCCGCAACCTTGCTCCGAATGATATCAAAAAAATCGTGGATGAGGTCAACAAGATCAGTCACAAGGTATTTGGAGAAGAAAAAGACCTGATTGGTCGTGTTTACGAATATTTTCTCAAAGAATTTGCTGTCAATGCAACCAAGGAAGAAGGCGAATTCTATACACCGCATGACGCTGTACAGATGATTGCAGCAATGATCGAGCCGTTTGACGGTACATTGTATGACCCTTGTTGTGGTTCGGGCGGCATGTTTATTCAAAGTGCAGATCTTGTCAGAGAAAAGAGAGGGGATATCAGTCGGATCAATGTATATGGGCAGGAAAAGGAGCCCGCTACCTATCGTCTTGCAAAAATGAACCTTGCTCTGCGAGGCATCAGCCACAATCTTGGTGGTGAAGCCGATTCATCGTTCACGCACGATCTTCATAAAGGTCTGTATTTCAATTACATCATGGCAAATCCGCCCTTTAATCTGAAAGGATGGTATAACGACAATCTGAAGAATGATTCTCGCTGGGCGGATTATGTAACACCGCCGGAAAGCAATGCAAACTATGCTTGGGTTTTACATATCCTTTCACACTTGAAGCCTCTTGATGGTGTTGCCGGATTTCTTTTGGCAAATGGTGCTTTGGGTGATGGCGATACGCTTGAAATCCGTAAACGACTGATTCAGAATGATAAGGTAGAAGCCATTGTTATCCTACCCCGCGAGCTCTTTATAACAACGGACATCAGTGTAACCCTTTGGATTTTGAATCAGAACAAAAAAGGCGGAAAGTATCACGGCAGAAACCTGCGCAATCGTGAACATGAAATACTGTTTATGGATTTGCGTACCTGGACGGAAAACCCGGTTAAAAATGAGGGTAAGAAGAAAGTATTGTTGGATGACCGACAGATTCAGAAAGCCGTCGATATTTATCACACATGGCAAAACGAAGGAACGAGCAGTGCCGATTACGCTGTGGCGGAGCTTTATCGCAGTGTCGGCATAGACAAGATTGAAAAACAGGGGTGGAGCCTTGTCCCCAGCAAGTATATCGAGTTTGTTGACCATGATTTGGAGATTGATTATACCGCTGAAATGAGCCGTATTCAAAAGGAAATGCGGGAAGTGCTGGCGCAGGAAAAGAAAACGCAAAAGATGCTCGAAGATGCTTTCAGGGGGATCGGATATGGCATTGACTAAGTATAAGTTGGGAGAGTTGATTGAACTACTTGAATATACAAACAGCGACCTGCAATATTGTATTGACGATGTGAGAGGGGTTAACAATCTGAAACATCTTATGCCCACCAAAGCAGACATGAACGGACGTGATTTGAGCAAATTCCAAATTGTTAAACCGGGTGAATTTGTTTTTAATCACCGAACCTCCCGCAATGGCGGTAAACTCAGTATTGCTCTTAATGATGAGAATGCACCAGTAATATGTACTGAGGATTATGTGGTTTTTCGAATCAAGCCGGAAAGCAAAAATACGCTGATTGAAGAATGGCTATATTTATATTTCAATCGCTCTGAGTTTGATCGGTATGTGATTACAAGTTCATGGGGGAGCTCCACCGAATTCTATAACTGGGAAGATTTATGCGACATAGATATTGAACTCCCAGACCTGCCTATACAGCAGAAATATGTTGATATTTACAATGCTATGGTTGCTAATCAGCAGGCATATGAGCGTGGCTTGGAGGATTTGAAGCTCACTTGCGATGCGTATATCGAAGATTTGCGGAGAAAAATGCCGTGCGAGAGGATTGGAAAGTATATTTTTGAGGAAAACAATAGAAATTTTGGACTGGAAACTATCAATGTTAAGGGAGTTAACAGCTCAAGTACATTTGATGAAACCCGCGCAAATACAAACGGTCTTGACTTTAGTAATTATAAAATAGTTAAAAAAGATTGGTTTGCATATAATCCTTCAAGAATTAATTTGGGCTCTATTGCTTTATATAAAAATGAAGATGATTGCATTGTTTCTCCGATGTATTGTGTCTTTTCAATTCAAAGCAAGGAGAAACTGTTACCAGAATATCTAATGCTTTGGCTTGAAAGAAAAGAATTCCATAGAAGCACATTGTTCTTTGCAATGGGGTCGGTTAGAGATACATTTGATTTTTCGCTTATGCAAAATGCTGCAATTCCTATTCCGGAGATTGGCATTCAAAAAGCAATAGCAGAAATGTACACGGTTTATAACAAACGCAAAGAAATCAACGAACAGCTAAAAACACAAATCAAAGATATATGCCCGATTTTAATTAAAGGATCGTTGGAGGAAGGAAAAGAACAATGACAGATTATGAAAAATTAAAAGGCATAATTGATGAAGTAGATGTACTAATAGAAAAACAGATTAGTTCATCAGATGCTGATTTTCAAGCATGGAAAACTAAAGCGGAACGTTTCCTCATAAAAAAATTTGGGAAAGATAGCCTTGAGTACACAAAGTTTGAGAAAACCCATTTTTCATTAACGGTGTTTTATTCTGGAATTCCCGATTCTGAATTTGTTGAAGCCTGTAGAAGAGGTTTGGAAACCACAAAAGCGGTGTTTCTGACTTACTTGGAAGAAATAGAAGAGGAAAAAGTCGACACTACCCCACTTAAAGTTTATAATCCTACATATGAAAAAGTTTTTATTGTCCATGGTCATGATGGAGAACTTAAGGAAGCTGTTGCGAGAATCATTGAAAAGCAAGGAATAAATGCAATTATATTATCCGAGCAGGCAAACAAAGGTCGCACAATCATAGAAAAATTTGAAGATTATAGTGATGTTGGCGGGGCTATTTGTTTATTTACTGCGGATGATTACGGAAGAGCAAAAACGGATGAAACAGATAACACTCGTGCAAGACAGAATGTAGTATTGGAAACAGGTTACTTTATGGGGAAACTCGGCAGAGATCATGTGGTTTTATTAGCTGATCAGAATATTGAAATGCCATCGGATTTGTCAGGTGTTGTATATACCGACACCACTAAATGGGAAATCGATTTGCTGAAAGAGTTAAAAGAAATGGGCTATACCGTCGATTTTAACAAGTTATTTTGACGGAGAAGTGGAGGTGAAATAATGGCAAACTTACAAAACTACAACGGACGCTATTGCGAGTCCGAATATGAATATGCCTTTCTCTCATTCTTAGAGGAGGAAGGATGGCAGTATATGAGCGGAAACAGCATTCCGCGTAGTACAAAATCGGCTGTTTTATATGCAGATGATATGGAACAGTTTTTGTGTAAAACGAATGCCGATTTGACTGCCGATGAGATTCATCAGATCATAGATAGAGTGCGCTTGGTAGGCGCCGAGAGCGAATTTTCAACACTACATACAGTATATGGCTGGATGGTAGATGGCGTGCAATTTACTCCACAGAATGGGCGCACACGCATGATCCCTCTTATTGATTTCGAGCATCCGGAAAGCAATATTTTTCGTGCTGTAAATCAGTTTGCCGTTGAGTATACAAATAACGGCCTGAAGGAAACCCGCCGCCCGGACATCCTGCTGTTTGTAAACGGCATGCCGTTATGCATTATTGAATTGAAAAATCCGGCAGATGCCAATGCAACGATATACGATGCGTGGGAACAGATTAATATCAGGTATTGGCGTGACATTCCTCATTTGCTTCATTATTGTCCTCTTGCCTGCATTTCAGATGGCGTAAAAAACCGTCTTGGCACAGTTCGCACGCCGTATGAGCATTTCTATGCGTGGCGTCGTGTAAACAATGGAGACAAGGTTTCAACTTTGCCATTTGAGGAAACGCAAACGATGATCAAAGGCGTTTATGCTCCCGAGAGGTTTCTTGAAATATTTCGCGATTATATTTATTTTCAGGATAGTGAATATGACAGCGATGAGAGAGAGATCGTCTGCCGTTATCCGCAGTTCTTTGCTGCACGACTGCTCAAGCAAAGTATCGTAAAATCGGTCGAAGCCAAGAGCGGAAAGGGTGGTACATATTTTGGCGCAACCGGGTGTGGAAAGACTTATACAATGGCTTTTCTTGCCCGCCAGCTTGCTTTGCGCTGCCCGGAACTTGGCTCACCGACTGTTATTATGATCGTTGACAGGGATGAGTTGCAAAAACAGGGGGCAAAACTTTTCACCAAGAGCAAAGAATTTTTGAATCTTGGAGAGGTTTGCGTTGTTCCGAACCGTAACAACCTCCGTGAAGAATTGGGAGCAAGAGAAAGCGGCGGCTTCTATATTTGTACCATTCAGAAGTTTTGTGACCGTGAGGATGATAAAATCGGCTTGATCAATAATCGGGCTAATATTATATGCTTCTCCGATGAAGCCCACAGAACGCAGCTGGAACATGCAAAATCATTAAAGTTTAGCAAGGACGCTGATGAGAATATGCGTGCCATGGTTTCCAAACCTTATGCGAAAGTTTTGAAAGAGGCATTGCCAAATGCCACATTTGTAGGTTTTACCGGCACTCCGATTTCGGAAACCTATCAAACTTTTGGAGATGAAATAGACCGTTACACGATGGATCAGGCAGTCGCCGACGGATTGACCGTTTCTATTAAATATCATCCGCGTATTGCCAAAGTATTGCTTGATCAGGAAAAGGCAAAGCAGATCGAAACATATTACAAGAAGTGCTTTGAGGACGGGGCTACTGCCGAAGATATTGAGGCAAGTAAAAAAGCAATGAGTTCCATAGAAATTATTCTTGGAGAACCTTCTCGGCTCGAACGCCTTGCCGTGGATATTCACGATCATTATGTTGCGGCTTGCGAAAAAGATCCGGATCGCGTACAAAAGGCAATGATTGTTTGCTCTTCCCGTCCCATTGCTTATGAATTGTTAAAGAAATTTCAGGCCAAATATCCCGAATGGTTTATCGAAAAAAAGGTACCGGATGGCGTCGTCGTTTCTGACGAGGAAATGCGAGAACTGAAACCGATGCCGTTTATAGCTATGGTCGCAAGTGTCGGAAAAAATGACAGCGCGGAAATGTACAATTATCTTGGCGGAGTGAAAAACGATATACGTTCAGACGAGTTGGATGCTGCTTTTAAGCAAGATAAGTCCAATTTCCGTATTGTTATTGTTGTGGATATGTGGATCACAGGATTTGATGTTCCGTCACTTACATATATGTACAACGATAAACCGCTCAAAAAACACTTGTTGATTCAAACAATCAGTCGTGTAAACAGAAAATATCCCGGCAAGGACTATGGTTTTATTATTGACTATATTGGGATTCGGGATAATATGCGGGAAGCCATGAAAATTTATGGTGGAGATGCATCTATTGCTCCTTCTGCAGATGATGTAGAGCAAGCAACCGAAGTGTTCCGTGAACACATGGAAGTTCTTAAGGATCTCTTCAAAGGTTATGATCTTACTCCGTTCCTAAGCCCGGAAGGTGATCCGGCTCTGCGCTATAAATTATTGGCGAAAGCGGCGGAATATGTGTTTATTTCTACACAGGAATTAAATACGCAGAATGATGGTGGCAAGAGTATTCAGAAAGTCTCGTTCAAGACTTATTTCCTGAAAACTGTCAAAAGAATGCGGGCAGCATACGATATTTGCCAGCCATCGGGTGAACTTGGCGAGAAAGAATCTGCACTTGCACAATGTTTTATGGCTATTGCTGGATTTGTTCGAAAAATGAGTGGGACAAGTGAAGTAGATGCAGATACTATGAATCGGCATGTAGCAAAAATGGTGGAAGAGGCTCTTAAGTATAACGAAGTAGAAAGCGTTTTGGAAGAAGGCGAACAAGAGGATATATTCAGTCCCGAGTATTATGAAAAGTTGTCCGACATTAAAATGCCCGCTTCAAAACTTGAAATGCTGGTGAAAATGCTCCGCAAACAAATTAGAGAGTATAGTAAGACCAATCAAATGGCTGCGAAAAAGTTTCAGGAAATGTTGGAGGAGACAATCAGGCAATACCATGAACGCAGGAGTCACCTCACTGCAGAAGAAGCAGGGGTCGCACAAGAGCATGCCACTGAAGATATTATTAAAAGTGCAACCGAGCAGGCATTACGCATTTTGAGAGACATGAATGCAGATCGTGAAAGCTTTCGAAAAATCGGACTGACATTTGAGGAAAAAGCATTTTATGATATTTTGATGGCATTGCGTGACGAGTACAATTTTGAGTACGGTACAAACAGAACCGTTGATGGTATTGTTCTTAACGACAAATGCAAAAATCTCGCTAAGAAAATCAAAGAGATTATTGATACAAAGTCTTCCTTTGCCGACTGGCTTAATAATCAGATTGTACGGGATCAACTCAAATTTGACATTAAAGTATGCCTCATAAAAAACGGTTATCCTCCGCAGTATAGTCCAGAGGTGTTTCGTAAAGTCATGGAACAGGTGGAGAATTTTGAAGAAAACAACTAAAGGACAGTCTTGCTGACGCATCAGAAAGGAATTTGAGTATATGTTCGACGGATCAGAATATCGGGCTATTTTTGACAAGGAAATTATACAGAAAAGCAAATCAATAATCTTTTCATTTAATCCCGAAAATGATGTATATCAGTTTAAGCCATATGCTCATGCAGTCTCTCCGACTTCAGTTGAAAATTTGGCGGAATTGATGCGTCATAACCTTTTGTTTTATGCTTTTGGCGAAGAAGAAGTCGCAAATTTGTATAACGACAATCTGTTTGAATCGATGGAACACGCTGCAAAGTATGCTTATGGACAAAGGCTCCCCAAGCGCTCAAATACGAATGATGGTCTTTTGAGCGAGACGTTACTTGACTTGTTGATTCAAATTTATAACCCAAGTGCATATAAACTTGCCGTTCGTACTCTCTTCAGACAAGATGACAACAACGAAATCAAAGGCTACGATTTAACTTATTTTGTAAAAGACGAAACAGGAATCACCTTATGGCTTGGACAAGCTAAACTCGGAGCAAAAGAATATTGCAAATCTGATATTAGTAAAGACCTGATGAAAAAATACACATCGGAGTATTTGGCCAAACAACTCTATTTTATTTGCGATAAACGTGTTGAAATAACAGCGGATGCGAAGCTCATCCTGACTGCCGTAAACAAACTCAACATTCTCATGCAAAACGAGGATCAAGCCAGCAGAGTTAGTACGCTGTTTGATTATTTAGACAGTGAAAAAATCAAAGTTTGCATTCCTTGTTTGCTCGCATACGAAGAAAATAAGGTGTATTCCGACCCTGGACAAATCTATAACAGGATTCAATCAGAGGTTGACTCTATAAAGAAATACTATTTGGCCAATCGGTATCCATTCGAAAGAATCACACCAGAAATCGTTTTTTGTATTTTCCCGATTGAAAGCATTGATAGATTGAGAGATAAGGAGCACGGGTTCTATGCCGGATTATGTTGACAAATTGCTGTTTGCAATCAACAATTATGATTCAAGCGATATTCACTCAGTCAATGCGCTGCGAGATTTGGTTTGTTGGATTTCAGACAATGAAGAGCTGAAAAAAGACAAAGTCGTTGCGGAGTTGTTATATACTGCCTCACAAAAGATGCGTGTATTCGGATATAATGCGCTAAATCATTTTTCTGAGCCACCCATTCCGGAAACCGGAGAAATCAATAGTTTGCGAAATGTAGCGATAACAAGTATTTATCGCTCTAAAGCTGATGAAAAAAACATTTTGGATAAAACGCAGCAGGAAGTAGTGGATTATTTTCAATCATTGCCCCAACGCAGGCTTCTTGTAAGCGCACCCACATCTTACGGTAAAACTTTTTTAATGCGGGAAATCGTGTTTTTGAATCAGGAACGATACAACAATATTCTATTGGTCTTTCCCACGGTAGCGTTATTGCTCGAAAACGCAAGATCCATGGAGCGTTTTATTAAAGATCACAATCTCCCCTACAAAATTGTGAAAAATGTTGAAGCAGTAGACATTGAGAATACAAAAAATATCTTCGTATTTACCCCCGAACGAGCACTTCAGTTAATTGCTACGATCCCCGGTCTTAAAATTGACTTTTTCTTCTTTGATGAGGTTTATAAGATTGACGAGGATTATTGTGACTCTGAAGATGAAGAAGATGCAGAAGAAGAGCAGACAGCGCAGAAGGCGAAACAGATAAACGAGCAGCAAAACTTCTTGAATGAGGATCGCGGAAAAACGTTTAGAATTGCATTATATTTGTTGTCAAAAACCGTGAATGAATACTATCTTGCAGGACCGAATCTGTCACAAGATAGATTTGGTGATGGCATGCGACGTTATCTGAAATTGAATCATATTCAAGTCAAAGAGATCAACTTCGAACCGACGTTAAGAATTGCTGTAAACGCTTACAACTCAAAAATTGAAGAAAATGTCCCTGATGGGCTTATGGCTCCTGATGAGATGGGGATGGTTCCGGTAAATTCAAAAGTTAATGACAAAATCAAAGATGTAGTGACTTATATAAATGGTAGACAGTACGGCAAAACATTGTTGTATTGCAAATCTCCAGGAAAAGCCGCTGAATATTCTATACAGTTATCAGAGCGATCAGAAAGTGATGTATTTGACTCGTATCCTGAGGGTTTTAAAGAATTTATTGCACATATCCAAAAAGAATATGATGTCAATCATTCTATAGACGAGTGGAGTTTGATCAAAGTATTGAAAAAAGGCTTCGGAATTCATCACGGGAAACTTCCCAAGTACATTCAACAGGAAATTTTGGAGCAATTCAATAAGGGAACCTTTGATGTTCTCTTTTGCACTTCCACCATTGTGGAAGGTGTAAATACAGATGCACAAAATATGATAATACTTAACGCCTCGAAAGGCAGGAATAAACTCACGCCCTTCGATATTAAAAATATCAAAGGACGTGCAGGCAGATATTATCATTGCTTTATCGGAAGAGTTTTTTATATGACCCGTGAACTCGAAAGGATCGAAATGTCTGAATCGTTTTCTCTCGATTTTGTTACGTATTCGGACAAGGAATTGGGCGTTATTGATTTGGATAATGCCGATATCCAGGATTTAACTCGAAGCAATCAGTCGAGAAAAACTTCAAGAAGTCATGAAATCGATAAATTTATTGTCCCGCGAGAAGTGTTTATAAAAAACAGGATGGTTTCATGGGAAAACCAAAATAGTTTGGCACTCACACTTCAGAAAGATGAGGAATTCGATAAGTATATTCGCTGGATTTCCTACCCCGTTGATGTTGACAATTTTTTGCACTATAATTGGATTGCCAAAATACTTAACACATTTCACATGGCGAAGCTAATCGATGAAAATACAAAGAAAAGATACGCTGCGATAGCACACGATTATCATACGGGTGGATTTAAAGAGATACTCAAATATGAGATTGGAGAATACAGAAAAGGAAAACGTAAAACCATTGATGATGCTTATGCACGGGCATTTAATGCGCGAAAAGATATTTTAGAGCATAAAATTCCCAAGATGCTATCATTGTTTGAAAGTATTATAGTGTTTGTGGCGCAAAGCCATGGAATAAGCATGGATGGTTTTTCATTGTCAAGAGTGCGGCGATATTACGAAACCGGGGTTAAGACCCCGCTTGGAGAAGCACTTATGGAATATGGTTTTCCTGTTGATGCAATCCGCAATCTTGAAGATAAGTTTGACCAGTTGAGAAACTTGGATTTGACAGAATCAAAAACATTTTGCCGGCAACATTACAAAGAGATTATTTCAGTATTTGATTCATACGAAATAGATTTATTTATCCGCGCTATGAATAGCATTTGATGGTTTCATCCCCCAATATCTCCCCCGCTGTAGTCAAAGAAAAAGCCCCGGCGGTGGAAAATGATTTTCAAGGCTTCGCACAGAGCCGGTGCGAAGCCTTTCTTAAAAGTGAAAAGTCTGCATATAAGAGCATTTTTGATGCCGAAATTTACAGTTGCCTATTTTGCGATTCATGCAAAAATACCCGAAAACGCTGATATAGCGTGCATTTTGCGCTGTTTTGTGATACGCTGTCCATTCGGATATATGGTAGGAATCAACCGATGAAGTGGGGGTGTAACCATGATTCACGAAAAACGCTGCAAAGTCAATGCAGAAAAAAGAACAAGGAAAAGGAGGTGCTACGGTGAAAAAAGGTGCAAAGAAAGAGCCGGAGATGACGCGAATTATCGCGGTTGACGGAAGTGACATCCTGAAACACGGAATCACAACGCGCAAAGACGGAAAACTCTATCCCGACGCCTTCCGCGGCGTGCTGGACGAGAGTCTTGACACGCTGAAAATGAAAGAAATCTTCAAACGGCACAAGGCAGCGTTGCCGTTCCCGTATCTGGAGAACAAGCAATTTTGTCGCGCCGTGGTCAACGCCTCCTTTGCATACGCCATCAAGCAGTTTGAGCAGTACGGGCGCATGTTTGTGCGGCATGGATGCACGGTAACGGACGATGAGATGACCGACCACGTGTGCGTGCGTGATGGCGAACTGATCGCCATTGAGGTACCGTATTCCAAGGACACGCAATATGCGGCGGTACAGAATCCGATTTCTGAGGCACTGCTCGGCAAATATTTTGTGTACGACAGTGAAGCAAAGGCATATCGCAGAAGCAAAGCGGCGATTCCTTCTGCCATCACCTGTAAGGCGATACGCGAGAAGCTTTATACCGAGGGCTTCAACATCGATGGTGTGCATTATGTGCGCTACAAACGCAGTGCCGGAGCAAGCCGTGACGGGCGGTGCATGTTCATTGCCGAGCCGCTGTATGCAGACATGATGAAGTGGAGTGCGTGCGGGCTGTCAGCGGATGATGTGACCGATCAGGCATCGTGGCAGGCGTACCTTTCCCTGACGATGAGCAGCATTGAAGGCTCTATCCGGTTGCCGAAAAAAGCGATTCTCATTATGCCGGACGCCGTCAGCACCTTTGAAACAGATGCGGTCAGTGTAGCAGAGACTGCCGACCATGATCTTACGGCGACCGAAAAGAAAGTGACGGTCAGAAATAAGATCTGGGACGGGCAGGCGATGCTCGACATCAGCGTGTTTGAAGAGAACGGGTATTCCGACTATGGTATGGTGCTGTTGCGCAACCGTTTTTTCAAGACCTGCGCATTCAACACGCGGTTGCAGGAATGGTTTGCGGACAACGGCATTGCCAGTGTCAGTCAGCTTACGGGCTATACCACCGCACGGGATGTGAAGGATATCAAGCTGGTCATTACCGAGAGCAGTCTGAAATATCTCAAATTCATGCCGCCGAAGACCTCCTATAAGAAGGGCTTCAAGCGATGGCTCAATGCCGCATACGAAGGAAAAGACGAATCGGTGTTCGGCGTTGTCAAGACGGACAAGCCTGCGCCGCTGATGAACGGGAGCATGGCGTACACCAATTATCAGTTGATTAACACGCTCGGACTTTCCTACGCGGGCATAGAAGAAAAGGTGCTGGCGGATTCCTTTGATTACCTTGACAATATGTTGGCGGATTCCGCCTTTCTGCGTTACCACATTCACACGCCGGAAGCAGTGGCGAAAATGCAGGAAGACGAGATTCTCGACCTCGAAACTTACCGTATGGAGACGGTACTCGACATGACCTGCCGCACGCCGTATTTTGAAAACACGGATTTTTATAAATCCTTCCGCCGTGAGACGGTGTCGCATTTCAAGGATCAGCTGAAGGATGGCAGAATCCCCGTCGGCGGCGGATATATGACGATGTTCGGCAACCCATGCGAATTCCTGTATGCGCTGATCGGTTGGTGGCAGGAGGGGGATGAGTCGGTCACCTTCGGTGCGGAGGAAATCTTCACAACCGCTTTTCCGCTTGATCAGATTGTGCTTTGTTCACGCAGTCCGCATATCACGATGGGCAATCTGTACCTTGCGCGAAACATGGGCAATGTTGAGATTACGGCTTACTTCAATCTGACGCCAAATATCGTCTGCGTCAATTCCATTGACAGTAATCTCTTGCACCGTCTGAACGGTTCGGACTTTGACTCGGACACACTGCTTGTCACCGATGAGGAATGGCTTGTGCGTGGTTCCGCGCAATGCTATAAACCGCTGAAAGTTCCGGTATGTATGGTGGAGCCTGCGGGCAAAGCGGAATACACGGGTACGCCGTCGGGGCTGGCAAAACTTGATTACGACATTGCCGAAAACAAAATCGGTGAGATTGTCAATCTCTCTCAGTTTCTCAATTGCCTGTTCTGGGATTTGCTGTTCACGGGCAAAACCAACTACGAACCGCTGTCGCTGTATTATGATATCTGCAAACTCGCCGTCCTCTCCGGCATGGAGATCGACAAGGCAAAACGGATGTACGCGGTGGACACGGGCAAGGTGCTGCGAAAACTCGGTGAATATCGCCGAAAATACAAAGAGGAAGATGACGGGCATCTGCCGGAATTCTTCCTCTCCATGACAGGAGGTAGTGACGGAGGAACGGGAGAAAACAAGGCACGCCTCGACTGTCCGATGTCGTTTGTCTATGATGCAGTGAGTGCTTATCGCGGCAAGGCAAAGAGCGTGAAAACGGTTCCGCTGTCGGAACTCTTTTCGCTTGACAACGGCGACTGCGGCGTCAACGATACGCACAAGAAGCAGAACATCATCAAAGCGGTGACGGAAGCCTTTTCACAGATCACCGCTTTGCAAACTGCGGCGAGCAAGTGCGAGGAAGATGAGAAAGCGATCTATCGAAAAGAGGCGCAGGAGATCTATCTGAAATGCCTTGAAAAGGTATCAAAGAATGTGGTAAATGAGCATATCCTCGCGATGCTCCTCTCCGAGATCGATCATCCCGACGATTCCCGGTACGAAATCAAATCCTGTCGGTATTTTCTCTTCTCCTGCCTTCTGTATGAGGAGAGCCGCAAGTTGCTTTCCAAAGTGAAAACGCCCGAGGGCTATGCCCCTTACGATCTGATCCGGGTGGATCCCGAACTCGTTCCCGAAGGCTACCGCACGGAATGGATTTACGGTTTCCCGCATGCACATCTGCTAATCAAATAACGAAACAGTACACAAGAGTGTCGAGAGATCGGCACTCTTATTTTTTTGCAAGGAGGATTTTTATTGAGAAAACAGTACGGAACATTTTACAGTCACAACGCCCGCGACATTCCCGGCGAATATTTTCCGATGCCGAAAAGCATCTTTCGCCTGGGGCTGACCGCGGGTGAAATTCTCGTGTACACCTATCTGATGTACTGCGAGGACAGGACGACCTTTCAGTGCCATCCGAGCTACGCCACCATCGGCGAGGCGGTGAACATGAGTAACAACACGGTGGCAAAGCATGTGGAAGGGCTTGTGCGCAAGGGGCTGATTACCACCGAGCGCACGACCGTGAAAACACGGGACGGTCGCACGCACAACGGAAGCCTGCTCTATACGCTCTGCCCGCTCGCGCCGGTGGAGCAGGCATATTTTGAAAAACAGATACGGGAGGCAACGGCGCGGATGAACTTCAAAGCTGCGCTTGAAAAATACGAAAAAAGGAAAGGAGGCGCGTAAGATGAAGCACTCAATTTACAAAACGCGGGAGGAACTGCCGATGTACCTGACCGTGATGGACGTGGCAGATCTGCTCGGCATTTCCCGTGCCAGTGCTTATGAGCTGGTGCGGGAGCAGAACTTCCCGAAGCTGAAAATCGTGACGGGACGCATCATCATTCCGCGGGACAGACTGCTCGAATGGCTCGACGAACAGACACGCTATGACAGGGTCTGACGGTCGATTATTTGGTAGCAGGATAAAGCCGTGTCTCGGACGCGGCAATTTACACCGCACGGCAACGCCGAGCGGGGATTTTATGGCGAAATACGGGGGTTTTGGCGGGCTTGCGAAAACGCCGCTCGTGTCTCGCGTATGCCGAAAAAGACTGCCTGCGGGTCTCAAACA
>ERZ857629.1862-NODE-1862-length-21391-cov-10.566554_pt1 | contig 21391 bp, 34 predicted proteins | sample MGYA00519700_ERZ857629 | MGnify/ENA primary metagenome ERZ857629 (study PRJEB31778, sample SAMEA3449351) | human gut metagenome | biome: human gut; feature: human-associated habitat; material: faeces | place: United Kingdom | collected 2010/2012 ...
GCTCGGACTGTACGCAACGCCCGCAGGTTTTGTTGAATGTTACTTTTATCATTTTTGCCTCCTTACACGAACCAGAAGCCCGTGATATAGACATCGTAACCTTTTATGCCCGATTCAAGCGGCCTGATCTGAATTGCGCCACTGCCGGATGCAGCCTTTGCATTGGCCATTGCATTCTTACCGCATTTTACGGACAGCGCAGCGATAGAGTTTGGCAAGCGGCTATCAATCGTGAATAAATCATAATCATAGCCTGTGTTCATAGTGGCGCTTATCTTGCCGTATATGCGGACGAACACAGCGCCGAGCAGCGGAATATACTTTGCCGCATAAGATACATTGGTGATTCTGTCCGTGTTGGCTGTCAGTGTGATGCTTTCGGCAGCAAGCGGTGTGCCGTTGGCCGAAACGCCGTTCGGCGCTGCAATGTTGATTTTCCCGTTTTCGGTTTCGATAATGCGACTGGTATAGTCGCTGGTCGAATTTCCGTAGTGGAAATCAATATGTGGTTGTGCACCGTAGACTTCGATTTCACCGTGAAGCTCTGCGCCACTGCTGAGTTTCACAGAGCCGTCAAATGTGGCTGCATCAGCAAAACTCGCCGCACCATTAAATGCTGCCGTGCTGTTGAATGTAGTAGGCTTGTCAAACACCTGCGTGGTTGGCTCTTCGTCCTCGATTTTCTCGATTGTGCCGTTGCTGTTATCGTAGTCGGCGGCGTTTTCGGCTGCCGTGTCTATGTTGCACTCAAACTCGGTTGCGCCGCTTATGTTCCATGTGATATTGGTCAGAAAGGTGTTGAATGTGCCGCCCCTGTGCGTCACTACGGCGTAGTCGCCGTATTCGGCCAGCGGGTAGCCGATGTGCTTGCCCTTGAACTTGTGGAATGTCCAGCTATACACAGTCTCGTACATATGCGCAAGCAGCGATATTTCCGACCCTGCAAGCAGGGGATTTTCGAGCGTGACGGGGTATGTGTCGGTATAGCCGCTTGATTTATACTCTTTGGGCGGATTAATTTCGTTGCCCTTGAAGTCAAGCCGAGCTACATTGCGCAGCCCCGTTATGCTCACTTCTTCGGAGTAATCCTCAAGGGATATCCATTTGTCAAGCGTGTTATACGGCTGCGCCGTTGACGGTGTGCGTACTGCAAATTTAGGGAACACTTTACCATCTCCCGTTATCTGCTCGCCCGTAACGACCACATTGCCGCAAGCTATTTGTGCAATAAAACTGAGCATTTGACGGCAAGTGTAGCCTCTAGGTTTTGCCCGTACATACAGTCCCGAATTGAGGAATGTATCAAGCCCTGCGGTGATAGCCGACACGCCGTATATCTGCGCTATTACATCGTCGAATATCTGCTTGATTGTTAGTCGCCTCGTGTCGGTGTACGGCTGGATATACTCCTTGTCAGCCTTGCACATAGCGTCTTGCGCCGTGACTTTGATAACGCCGCTTTCGTGCACGACCTCAGTCACAAAAAACTCTGTGCCGAACGGTATAAAAGTCGAGCCGGAAGTATTGTCAGCATAGGCTTTTACATACACATAGATGCACGCACCGACAAAATCAGCGCTTTCGTATTTAGTCGCTTCGACTAGGGTCAGTGTTGCCGTTCTGCATACAGCGTTGCCGAACGGGACAGAGCTGCCGCTCTCGACTGATATAGTATTCTGATTTAGCACAAAATCGCCGTCCGATAGCTCAAAGTCGGGCTCGTTTGTTGCGGCGTTGCCGTCCTGCCATGTGTTGTTGCCCGCCTTATAGACACGCCCGAACAGGCGGTACACAGGCCGTGTTGCAACAAAGTCAGCGTAAGAAGGATAATTCATATCGGGTTAACCCCCACTGCATTAAATGAAAAGCCATCGTAATGGCCGCCGTCTTTGGTTAGATAGCCTATCGACATATTGCCCTTACCCGTGTAGTACACATCCCAACCCCATGTTGCCGTTAGGGGGTTGAAGCAGTACATTTCGTACTTGTTGCCTTTCAAAATGTATGAAAGTATCTGCGCCACCTGCGCAACTGTCGGATGTGTTCGTGTGTAAGAAAAGGACTTAACGGTGAACAGCGGGGTTACAACCGCAACACCCGATTGCACTCTCCCACTGTCCTCTGTGTATGTTGTTTCATAGTCAAAGCCCATGCCTTGCTCCGGCTGAGCGATTTCTACACCGTCGCCGGTGCTGCCGTAGGCTCTGAGCCTTACTGCGTTCCTTGTAATTGCCATGTGTCACCTCACAGTGCTACAAATGCGTTTTTGCCGGTCATCTTGCGTGATAGTTTAGCTTGGTCGATTACCTCTCGGAATATCGTGCGCCCGTTGAGCTGTGCGACAAAGGTGTATGTGCCATTACCGCCGCTTTCCTCTCGGACTATCTGCCTTATCAGGGCTTCGGGAGCTTCGATATTGTTACCGTGCTTTTGGTCGCCGAGAACGGCGAGAAATTCACGGTTTGCGGGAATAACGCCGCCCTGCGCAAGATATGGTATGTTGTTCAGTTTCAGCAGCTGGAAACTGCCTTTGGGTATAACCTCTTTGCCGAGTATCTTAAAACTGCCCCACTTCAAATTCATCTTTGCGTTTAGCCAATTGATAAATCGATTGAGCAGTGCTATTCCGGCGTTGAGTGCTCCCTTGATTTTGTCAGTCAGCGCCGTTTTGATGCTGCTGAACTTGTTTCCCCAATACTTCGTTGTGAATTTCGGAGCTACATATTTGTTAAACCAAGTCTTTATGCTGCTCCACACTGATTGTATTTTCTTAAGTAGTGCGTTCCAGTCGGCGGGGGCGTACTTTGCCATGCCCTTTGCGCCCGCAAGTATCAGCGCAATACCAAGCGGGAAAGCAACGCCCGTTACCGTTAGTATCAGGCCAATGACAAGTGCCGCCTTTGAGGCTACAGCGAGGATCTTGCCTATTACCGTCTGTATCTTTGTTTTAAGCGTGTCCCAGTTAACAGCAACAGTCGTTGCCAAGCCCGCAGCGCCTGCAAGTATCAGCGCAATACCGAGCGGTAGAGCAACAGGGCACGCAACGGCAAGTATAATGCCAATAACGAGCAGTGCAACCGATACGATGGCCACTATTGCGCCGAGCGAGCCTTGCAATTTTTCTTTAATGGTATTCCAATTCAGAGCTACTGCCGTGCCAAGCAGACCAGCTCCGGCTATCATCAAGCCGATGCCGAGCGCTACATGAGCGGCAGTAAAGGTTAATATTGCGCCTATTACAAGCGCCGCCGTACCTAAGACTACCAACACATTCGTTATAGCCGTCTGCATCTCTTTACTCATGCTGTCCCAATTGGTTGTCACCGCACTCGCCAAGCCCGCAGCGCCTATTGCCATTAGTGCAATGCCTAACGGTATCGAAACGCCCGTAAACGCCAAAATAGCGCCTATGGCGAGCAATGCGCCCGACACATAGACTTCCATTTCTCCGAGTTCGGTCTCCACACTGTCGAACGGGTTAGCCGATACATCAGCCGTACCACCGCCGCCGGAGCTCTTATCGCTCTGCCATGTGTTCATCTCATCAAGGCCAGACATTTGCTTTTTAGCTTTCTCCGCCGCCGTGCCTGCCGCCTTCGTCGCCTTTGACTGGTCATGCAGCGCCTTTGCGGCTTTTTGGGATGCCTCAACGGTCGTGCCGAACACCCATGATGTAAACTTTGCAACGGCGTTTGCCGCCACATTCAACACATTTATCAGCGCTTTTATAATTGGTATAATTGCCGTCATAATTGGCTGAAACGCCGTCATGAGCGTGCCCTTAAGGCTTGCATATGAGGCTTGGAACTCCTCGTTCGTTTTCAACACCTCGCCCATGTACGCCTTGACTTTGCGCAGTGCCGCCAAGATGAGGGAAAAAACAAACACCTTTTTTGCCATAGTGACAAGGCGCTTTTCAAACTTGGCAAGTGCGTCTTTGACTTTCCCCAAGTTTTCCTCGGTATCCTCGCTATAGTTGTTTTGCTGCTCGATCTGCTCCGCCGTACCACGGGCATCGATTTGCATGCGTTCAAGCTCAATCCGTGCTTTTTCAAGCTTGAGGCGCAGCTCCTCGCTTTCCTCGGTTGATTTTTCGAGGTACGGCGGAATAGTATCGGCTTGCTGCTTCAAAAGCTTCAGCGTTGCGAGCTGTTCGGCATACTTTGCGTTGAGCTGAGTAATTTGTTCTTTCTCGATGTCGAGCGTTGTGTTCTTTTGAAGCGGAGTTGACGCATTTGCGAGCAGACCCTGCGTTGATGCTTTAATCTCTTTAAGCTCCGCCACATACCCGTTAAGCGCTGCCTCGGCTTTTTCGATTTGGTTTGTTATTTTTGTGAACGCTGGATTTTCGGTCGGTGCGCCCTCGCCGCTGAGCAAGCGGTCATACTCGGCTTGCAGCTTCTTGACTTCGCGGGTCTGCCACTCAATGTCGTTGTTGAGCTTGTCCAGTTCGTTTTTTAATTTGTCGGTTTTTAACTCGGCGTCGATGACTATTGTTCCGTCTGCCACCGTCTCAACCTCCTATCCATGTCGCCAATATTGCATCTTCCTCCGGCGTGGTTTTCGCTTCAAAGTCGATTACTTGGCGGTTATTCTCATAAAATTCTCGGTCGTCGGCATCAAGCTTCTTGCCCCGAGAAAGTTTCTTGCGTATTGAAACGACCTGCGCAAAGTAGCAGTCGCCTATATTTATGTAGTAGCCGACGAATGTCCACCAGTGCATATAGCTGTCCGCCCTTATGTCTCGTCCGGCCTTAAGCGTGACAGCGTCAGCGATTAGCCCGAAGTCTTGCTCCCAGTCCATTAATTTGGGCTGCGGTTTGCTGTTCTCAGGCTGAAAACGGTTTACAAAACCAAAAAACTGTTTTACAGCGTCCTCGATATCATCGGGGGGGTCGATGTAAAAAATGTTTATCAGGATGTTTAATTTGTCGGCTTCCGATAGCTCACAATCGGACAGGGCAGCGAAGATATCCAACACTGCCCTGTAATCCGACCGTATCTCATGCCTAACACCGCCAACATCCAAAGCGGTAGGGAGATCATAGTTCATTCGTTCTTGTACTTGGCAAGATATTTATTCTGCCTCTTCTGCGCAGCCTTAGCCTCTGCGTTCATTTCTTTCTGAACGATGCCGATTGCGCCGGACAAGAACTGCTCAACGGCGCTTACGCCCTTGTGCGTGGTAAAACTATACCCTGCTCCGAATACAATGTCAGAGCAGGGATAGTCAAACGCATAATCGATTGCGTCACGAAGCTCCTTGTCGATTTCGTTGGCCTTTTCAAGCATCTTGTCGATATCGTTACCGGCGGTCAGCTTGTCGCCCGTATCAAACTTAGACAGCTTTGCCTGGGCTTCTCGCAATCGCTTTATGATAGATACATCGCTGGGGTCAAAGTAGATGCTCCCCACCTTTTCGCCGTCTCGCTGTATCTCGATTTCTTTTCGGTTAGTTTGGGTGTTGATGATATTAGGCATGTCGTACTCCTTATGCTGCGGACTTGGTGAATGTCACAGCGCCGTCCGCAACCGCCGCCGTGCCGATTTCTCGTGTGCCACCGAATGTTACATCAATGGGCATACCCACGCTTGCCGAGCCGCCAAGGCCGGAGGGCTTGACCATCGAAGCGGGGTAACGCTCCGCAAATGCTGCGGAAGTAGTGCCGGCATAGGTATGTACAACAAGCAGGTCGTTGTTTGCCATTGCGCCGGTGTTCTGCTCTCTGATAGCCGTGTTCCAGATCTTGAGCAACGCTGCATCGCTCGAATCGAGCTCGCACGGCTCAAAGGTCTGCGTGATGACGGGCGGCTTGAGCGTAGCGTAAGTGTCGCCGAGAATGTCGGTCTTGCTCTCATCGCCCCAGTCGTATTCCATCGAGCTATCCTCAACACGCTTGCCGATAGCGCTCCAAGTCGGGGAACTCGAAGTGCCAGTGTTGAGGTACAGAATCAGCAGTTTTCGTGCGACTACCTCACCGGCGGTTGTGTTAAATGTCATGTCAGCCATTTATTTTCCACCTCGTATTTTTTAACAAAATTTGCGGACAGGTTAACAGAATAAACGGCAGTGCCCTCAGCGTCCGCCTCTAAGAGCATGCCGTTTTGCGCTTTCATGGTCTCTTGCCGGGCATCGTCGCCGAACATCGGCGCTTTGCCGGTCGCCGACTGAGCCTGCACCCAGTCTTGAAAGTCCATAAGCCACTGTGCGTTTTCCTCAGCCGTGGTCTCGTCGCCGGGCGATTTGAGGAAAACAAAATACAGCGTGAAGTTGTACTGATTTAATACGGTCACATTGCCGACGATATCAGTCGTGCGTGATACCTCAACAAGCCCTGCGGGCATCAAGCCGCCGTTGGTAGGCTCTGCGCTTGTGTAGTCAACGCTGAAAGTCGTCAATGCGTCATATTGGGGAAATGTCTTTATCCAGTCTTGGATTTTTTCTAATGCCGTCATTTACGATCCCTCGCTTTGATAAACTCTTGCAGGTCAGCAACGATTGCTTTACCCTCAGCCGCCATAAGCCGACGATCCCAATACGGGCCCGCTTTGGCGTTCTTTGTCGTGTCATAGGTCAGCGACCTAGCGGTTAGCACCTTAACAGCGCCTTTTCTTGAACGCCATGTGCCGTCTTTAGTCAGAAACCCAGCCGCATTTATGGCTGGGTCAATCATGACTTTCCCGTAATACTGATATCTTGCATACGGGGCTGATATGGTTATTTCTGTAGGGCTTGTCACCCGTTTGAGCTTGCCCGACAGTGCACCCGAGCGATACGGCATATACGCCGTTATGCGCTTGTTCACCGTCTCGGTGAGATGCCGCTGCGCTGCGCCGCCATCGTTGAGCCCATGCGCAAGCAATATTGCTTCGGGGTCGATGTTTAGCTTTACTCTGAACATCAGCCGCCCGCCTCCACATGAACAAGCTGCCCATTCCAATACTTAGGGTCGACATATTTCACGACTACAAGACCGTTGGCCTTTGCCGGTATCAGTGCCGCCCACGCCTCGGGTGTGCTTATGGTCTCGCCCTCGCCGAGCAGTACCTTGTCGCCCGCGAAAACGGTTTGTTCCGTACATGGAACGACCAGCAGAAACGAATTGACTTCGCTGCTGCCGGTCTTGTCTATGTTTTCGTTTTTCTTGAAGTCGAAAAAGGCGTTGTTGATAACTCGTTGACTGTAGGTTTTGCCCTCTCGGTGATATATCGTCACCGTCTGATTGCACAGCCTATAATCAACGGGGCTTTTGCGTCTTACGCTTATCACACGCCGCACCCCCTGTATATATCGAGATACAGACGGGCGCAGCTCAGCAGCTCCCGCTCCTGCGCTTTTGGTGACACATCCACGCCGTTATAGCTCACGGACACGCTGCCTATCTTGGCGGAGCTTATATTGCCGTTGGGCTCGCTCTGTAGCGTCTCATAGTAATACAGGGCATCCACCATTGCGCAGATAGCCATTTTTTCGGCATCTTCGTCCGGCGCTGTTACCGTATACATACGCTTGTAGCGGGCAAGCTGGTCAGCCGCCCGCTTTTTCAGCCGTGGGAAATCATCGCCCGTGATGCTATCGCCCAAATATTGAGTTGTGTAAAACGAATAGTCGGGCATGGCTTGCCTCCGTATTATGCAGATGCGGTCTTGGGCTTCATAACAATGCCGTTAAGTGCCGCTGCCTTGAGCGTGTTCTTGAGAACAACACCGGCGACAAGCTCGACCTCGCCCTTCTTCACTGCGCCGGGCTGGGTCATGTCCGGCATATACGAACTAATGACGCTCGTGCCGGTGGGGGAAATACCGTGGAAACCGTCAAGGCCGATGCTCACAGCGTAGATGCTGGAAGTGCCTGCGGCGCTGGTGGACGGCGCAGAAGTGCCGATAACATCAACCGAAGATGTGCCGTTATAGTACTTGCCACAGTCCATGAGGGGGATGCCGCCGAACATTTCGACCACTCGACCGAAGTCGTCCTTCGTGCGCTCGTAGTAGCCTGCTCTGCGAGCCGCTGCACGCACCTTGAGCAGCATATCGGCGTTCATGAGTAGCATGGACACATTGCCGTCAACAGCGTGAACAAGAGCGTCAAGCTGGTCAATAAAGGCGTTGGAGTTGCTGTCGAGCTTGGATGCATCAGACAGGTCAATGTCGGTAGACATTTCGTTGGAAGTGCCGTTAAGCAGCTTGCGCAGACCATCAAAAGTGCCGGTTACATAACCTGCTCCGGAAGCGGCAGAAGTGCCGTTGATAACGAGGTTATGAAAGTAGTTAGCGGTAGCCTTGATTTTCTGCTGTGCCTGAAAAGCAAGCTCGTCAACTGCGCCGGAAGTGTTCTGAATAACACGGTCGAGCTCGAACGAGCCGCCCATGATTACAGCCTTAGCCGTTTTCTCTTCCCTCTTTGCCTCACCGGCGGTGTACTCTGCATTGATTGCACGGACGGCAGCGGTGGAAGGGGTTTTAAGCTGAACATAACCATATGTCAGCGTAGAGCCGCCAGTGCCCGGGGAAATTGCGTTGTCGAAAACGAGACGATCAAGCAGCAAGGAGCTGCGTCTGAACTCGTCAACGACCTGCTGGTCTACTTTGTCGGCCATGCCGACCTTTGCTTCTGCAAGTGTGATTGCCATATGTTTTTATCCTTTCACTTGTCGTATTTTTCGTGAAGTGCGCCCGCAAGTGTGGTCGCACCCTTTGTGTTCATCTGCTGAGTGCCCGTGCCGGAGGCGTAGCCTGCGGGAGGGTCAGCCTCAAACAGATATGCCTTGTCCTTCTTAAGGGCATCGACTGCCGCCTTGATGTCGGCATCTTGGTTTTTACTGCTGCGTAGTGCGTTTACATCCAGCAGCGCCGCAACTGCCCTTGCGTCACGGCCTTTGGCTGCGGTGATAGCGTCCTTGATGCGTCCATCAAAGGCCATGCCATCAAGCTTTTCTTTCCACTCCTTGTCCTTATCGGCCAGCTGAGTGGTCAGCGTGGTGATTTTGCTTTGCAGGTCATCAACATTGACATTCTTGAATGCCGCAAGCCCGTCTTTTGCCGCCTGTAGCTGCTCTTTTAGGGCTTCATAGTCCGCAAAAGGCTTTTTTGCCGCCTCAATGTCTCTGCCGTTTTCGGCGAGGATTGCGTCAATAACCTCTTTGGGTAGCTGCTGGTCGCCGATTTTGAAATTCTGCAAAAACTCTGTTTTCATGTGTAAAATCTCCTTACGGCTAGGCTTTTTAGGTCGTTGCCGTGACCCGCCGCCGCACATTGTTAGGTCAGTGCGTAGACCAAATAGGTATGAAAAAAGCAACTAAGCAAAACGCTTAGTTGCTTCAATCAATTAAGTTGTATGTTGTTCTAAGTGGCATCCACCATCATTGTGTTGCTTGCCATAAACATTCATGAGTATAAAAAAAGAGCATCGTCTTTTACCGATACTCTAAAGAATTAGCGCAACCCGCTTCGTTCAGCTTTTCTTTGTTATGTCCGCTTCGCTTCCGTCAACTATCTCGAAAAGGTTTTTCGGGAATAGGTAATCTTCGCCGAGTTCTGTCATGATACGATACCAACCATTTTCCACAGCGATAACCTCTCGGATTGTGCCAATCGGCAAAGCTACATAATCAGCGCCGATATATTTTACTCTCAATCTAACCACTCTTTCACAAAAAATTCATGTTTGCCAATACCATCACACTGCACCCAGTGAATTTCAGCGTTACGTTCGCCATCAAATGTGGATAGTGCGCCAAAACCTTTAACATGCTGCCAGTCCTCTGGTTTTCCGCCATAACGCTCAGCATAAAAAGCTGCCTGTCTAAAAGTAACATTTGTACCTTTTCCGGCAAAAACTTTAACATTTTGAATTTTTGTGCCCTCGACAAAATGAAACATTTCGCCAGTGCCAAGATCCATTATGTTGTAATTCTTTGCTTTTGCTCCCACGCTCTTACCGATTATTATATCTGGTAAGTACATTGTACCATTTTCCGCAGTTTTTTCAAGAGTGTTCTGATAATTTCTATATACCTTAGCCGCTACATTCGCTTGCTTAGCCCCAAATCCCGCAACTTCGGCACGCTCCGACTGCGTCCGTAGTCCGGCGGCTTTTGAAAATCGTTTATATTCCTGTCGCAGCATTTGCAGCCTTATTTGGTCGGCTTGCAGCTTTTCGGTGTCCCCCGTAGCCTCAGACACGAGTATGCGGCGCTTCTGCTTGCGCATGGCTCGCTCAAGCGCCCTTTGGTGCTGTGTAGCCTCATAGCCGGTGTAGTGCTTGCCGTTGTAGTCTATGCCTTCAGCGTTTGCGCTGCGCATGGTTTCGAGCTGCTCCGGCGTGTACTGCTGGCTGCTTATTCCCATGATAATGGGGTATGCCGAATGCCCGCAATTCAGTGTACCGATGCGGCGCACGAGGCTATTGTTCAATGCCTCATACTCTGCATCGGGGTACTGTCTGCCCTGTATGGGCTCGTGGTCGGGGGCGCTGTTACTGTGTGCGTCTATCTCCCAACCGTCCGCTCCGTACTCATCATGATTGCGCTTGCTGATTTGCTCTTGCATAAGTCCCAAACCACCCATGATATTGCGGCGCACAGCCGCTTCAAGCGTAGTATGCACACCGCTTTCATAGTCGATTACATACACGCCCTTGTCGGCTAAGTTCTTCGTAGCCTCACGCACGGCGCTTGTGTGGTCAACTGCACCGGTAGACACTTGCATGAACGCATAGTCCATGCATTGGCGGTAAACAGTCTGTAAAGGCTGCGCTCTGCCGTATGGGTCGACCATGCCGAGCGTCTGCGTGATGTTGGTTAGATCATCTTGCGCAAGCGCCACGGCGGCGGCTACGATTTGCTGAATAGCTGCGTTGCGCTCAAAGGGTATAGCCTCAGCAGTCGGCAGCATCTTCAAATCGAAGCTATAACCAGTTTCTGCGCTCTGCGTGAATAGCCGTTCAACCTCTGCATTGGTCGTTTTCAGCAGCTTTTTAACCCGTTGTTTAATTTCCTTTTGTGAAAGTCCGAGCTGCTGAAGCTTCCAGGTCTCATATTGCGCCGTTGCGGAGAACTCGCCCGCCGTCTTTACCCTCTCGGCGAGGTCGGCGAGCAAATAATCAATAATCGGCTGCGTCAACTCCGTTGAAGCGTCACGCAAAGCCTCTATTTCTTCGGCTTCGAGCATTTGTTTTCCCTTCGTTCTACAATATCTTCGTAATGGGGGCGCACCCTAACTACATTCCAGTCACATTCTTCTGGCACATGACCGTAGAAAATCACAAAGCGGGGGGTCAATCCGCTTCATCATTTCCTCATATCCCTTGAGGAACAATCGTTTACTTTCCTTGTCCTTTTGTGTGCCCACCGATGAAACTGCAACTACACCGCCGACAGGCTCACCGTCAAAACACCAGTCAAGTGATTTCTCATCGCTCCACGATATAGTAGGGTATACCGTCAGGCCGTGAAGCTGCCAATATGCCGCCAACCAGTGCTTTCTATAGTGGTTATATATCTGCATCGCAAGCGGCATATCTATATATGTCGAAAAGTCAGGGGAGCAAACCGCCTTGAATTGCGCCAGTTTGGGAATATATTTATCGGGGGTGTTCCAATATCGGGTGAACTGATAGTCATCAACAAAGAAATGCACTATTTTGCTTTCGGGGTCTTTCGCAGTGTAGTGGTAGTTTATCGGGATAAACTCGCCTAAAGGCTCTGCAAACTCCGGCTCGATTTGTGGTACATCGTATTTCCCAACGCCCGCAAATGCGAACTTATCAAGATTTTCAAAGTTTAACATTGTTTAGTAACTGTATCCCCCCAACCATTCATTTGCCCAATCCGACCTTGCCTTCTTCCGCTTTTGGAACTCGGCCTCAAACGCCTCTCTTGCTACAGCTTTAAATCGGAACCGATTGTCAATGACCCATCCAGCCTTGAGACCATCTGGGTTTGCCTCTCTAAGCTTCGCAACGGCCTCTGCATATAAATCCCTCGCCGCTGCATAAACTTCTGCCCTGCGCAAATGATCAGGGTCAAGGATTTTGCTAATCCCCTTTCGCTTCCAGTCCTTTGCTTGTTCTAGCGCTGCTTTGCTAGTATTGTCATAAATTTTATACGGGCTCGATATAATATCATTTGCCCACTTAATTTGTTTCTCACTGCCGATTAACTTAGGGGGAGCAAGTGCCTTTGGTGTTGCATATGCTGCCGCATACTGCTTTGATGCCCCGTTACTGCTTCCGCCTCTACCACCCATTGTTGCCGCTCCCTTCATCGCCGTTTCCCTCAGCTTCCGGCATATACTTTTTGCGTATCTTCGCAAGCTCTGCATCTGTGCCGGTCGGCATATCAAAGTACCAGCCAAGCGCAAACTCCGGCTTAAGCAGGCCAGCCGACACCATTGCTTTGTAGTCCGTCCACACCTTGTCTTCATCGTACAAGATGCCGTTGCCCCACGATATAGTTACATCCTTATCGGGGTCTACCGTGCCAGCCTTGCCGAGCTTATACACATTTGAAAGAATAGCGCAAACACGCACAGCCTCACGCACAGCCTTTTCCCATTCCTGTTGGAAGTCTATAAGCGTAAGGTTATATTCGCCTGCACTGGATGTAATCTCGGTCGCCGTGCGTTCTGCCGCCTCGACCTCAGACAGCACGCCACGCTTGAGCCCGATAAGACTCTCAATGTTGCGCAGGTACTCCGTCTTGCGGTTAAGGAATGACTGCTCACGCAGGGTCGGGGAAAATATCGTAATACCGACATTGCTTGCATCATCATCAACAGCAGTAAACACAGTATCGGTTATGCGCTTTGTCTTTCTGCCATCCTCGCTATACTGGGCAAGCATATCGTCGCTTACAATGATGCGAGACTTGCCGTTCTCGAACTCGGTATTTATCTCCGCTTCGTTGCGGTTGATGCTATGGATAAGCCCAGCAGCGGCGGCATACACCGACACCGCATCGGGTGAGCCGTCCACGCAGTTTTCAATGGGGCAGTTGAACGGGATGAGCCCGATACTACCTATAGGCTCGGGCAGCGTCACAAGCTGCTCAAGGTTTGCGTACTTCTCCAAACTGTTCAAAGGCACTTCAACGCCGAGCGTTGCGCCGTCCGTAGACTTGAACAGGCGGCTTTCAATGGTTAGATAGCCTCTCGTATCTACCGTGCGGCGTTCAAGCAGAGTATAAACCGTGCCGCCCTCGCTTGTCCGCTCCGCTGTGCCGATATCGGTTATATTGCCGCTCGTGTCTCTGCCGAGCGTCATATAGCTCTGCCTATTGATAACGCCGAAAGTCAATGGGTTTGTCAGCAACGGCTTCAAAAAGCACCCGCCGCCGATAAGCATCTGTTGCGTTGCCTTTTTGCGGGTATTGTCAAGCGCCGACAAAACATCGTCAACAAACGGGGTTTTTCCGCCCGTGCTTTCAGCCTTGTACTCACTGAATGTCGCCTTGTATATTTTTGATACGATAGCCACCGGCAAGCGCTGGCTCGGGTCTTCATCCTTGCTGGCCTTGTCGTTATAGTACAGGTTGTACCAGTCGGTTATTGCGGCTTTCATCTCGCTTGTGGTGATGTCGTCCACGCCGAACACCTGTTCAAAGTTATACATTTTGTCCATATCAAACAGGGCTTTAAGTATGCTCATTCGGCTTGCCTCCGTGTACTATAATGCGGGGCTGCCGCTTTAATGCATCTTGCATCCCGCTTATATATGCTCGCAGGCGCTTTATCTCGGTCGCCTGCGCTTCGTTCTGTTCTCGTAAATGCCGGATTTCATCAAGGCATTCTTGCCTGCACCAGCTCGGTAAAAACTTGTTGATAATCCAGCTCTTAATGCGTTTCCACATTATCAGTCCTCCAAACGGTCGACTTTAAACCGCCTGCGCAAAATTGTGTTTGCAAAATAGCGGATATCGTCCATTGCGTGATCGTTCTCTTTGATGGGCTTGTCTGTTGTTGATTTTTCGTCCCAGCGATAAAGCCCAAACTCACGAATAGCGTCCTTACAATCCCTGTGTATCTTGATTTGCCCATTTTTCAACATACGGTATGTCAACCTTATGCCGTCCAGTACATCGTTTTTTGCTTCACGCACCGAGAAATTGCCTCGGCGGCGCAAAGCGGTTATGAACGATGCCGCCGAAGGGTCGACTATCACACTACGCACGGGCTTACCGCCTGCAAGTTTGATAATAGCATCGCAATAGTCCTCGTCCGTCTTCTGCACTTTGCTGTCTCGCCCGCTATAGTAATACTCAGCGATGCGCACGGCCTTGCCGCCATCAATGCACCACAGTCCAGCCGAAAACGGGTTAAGCGTTCCATAGTCAACGGATATGTAATACTCGCCGTTCTGCGGTATATCATCGGTTATTTGCTCCTCGCCGAAGTCGTAGACAAGCCCCTCGGCAACGCACCACTTGCCCCGCACATAGCGGTCGTAAAACACCCCCGAGAACATCGTTTGATAGCGCTCAAGCGTTTTTTGACTAAGCCCAGGGTTATCTGTCATTTCAAAATGCAAATACAGCGCATTGCGCTCTCGTGCCCGCTTTATCCACTCAGTATAAAACCAGTGCATGGGGTTGTCGGGGTTGCAGCTAAACCACAGTTTAGCGCCGTCAACGCTGCATCGGGTGAGCGCTTGTTCAACGAACGAGCGAGGCATAAGCACTACCTCATCCAGTAGAACACCCGCAAGGGTACGGCCTTGTATCAATGTATAGCTGCTTTCATCCTTGCCGCCGAACACCTCAAAATAGTTAGTCACAGCGCCCCGCCGCACTTCAAGGATTTTGTGCGAGCGCCGCCAGCGCAAAATATATTTCTCCTTTGCCAGCGACATTATCGTAAACGGCACAATGATGTTCTTGGTGCAGCTATCAACAGTCTTGCCACAAATGCCGAAGCTCTGCCCGCTGAAGTTCTCCATCGCCCAGCCAACGAATGCCCACATCATAAGCGATGTTTTGCCGGAACGCACAGCGCCGTCACATATAATCGCATCATATTTGCTGAATGGAAACGCAAGTATCTTTTTTTGTTTGGGACTGATCAACCCAACATCCTCACTGATTCAAGCTCACGCTCGGACAAGCGCCATTTCTCGGCTGCGGCTTTCTCGGCTGCGGCTTTCTCGGCTGCGGCTTTCTCGGCTGCGGCTTTCTCTGATAGCAAAAGCCCACCGCCAAACACAGCTTTCCCCTGTTCACGCTGCGCATCAAGCTTTGAAATTGGCATACAATCTTTGCGGCGCACGGCGAAATCTACGCCATGTGAAGCAAAGTATTGCAGTTTCGCCGCTGTGATAACTTCATCGGGATATTCGTATTTGGGCAATGATTTAACCGTTTGTTTGCGCAGTTTTGCCACAGTTTCGTTTATCGCTTTGCCCAGCTCCGGCGCAGTCTGCGCTACGATATCGCCACCAAACGAAGTCACAAACGCCGTGCGCACGACTGCCCCGTTTTCGTATGTGATATTGGCATCACAAATAATGTGATTGCAGCGCATCAATGTTTTCCGACCCGAAAAGGCAGTCAGCGAGGGCGCAAACAAAAAGAATTGAATACCCCTATCGAGATAAAATTCAAGAATTTTTGCCAGTATCGAAAACGGCGGATTGTCCAGTACAGCGCATCCGGCAGGATAGTCGAAGTTTTCATAGTCTCCGCCCGGGTAAAACGGGCGAACGATGCTTGCGGGATCAATATCATATTCCTTGCAAGCCCAGTCACTAATAACGGTGTATATTTCGGGCGGGGTATAACAATCGTCTGTAGTTTTCTTTGGCTTGAATTTATCTACAAACGCCTCATATTCGGGGTTATCGCCCAATAGTGTAGTTTGCTCAACAATCATCGCTTTCCAGTTCCTCCGCCATAGCTCGCAGGCTCTGACTTAGCGCATCCTCCTGCGCCGTGTTGGCCGGTGCGCTGCTTATCATTGCCCACTTATCGATCAATGTGCCCATCGCCGTGGTTATCTGCGTCAAGTTTGCGTCTTCGACTTTATTGGGGTCATTCAGGGCTTTGAGCCCGAGCCCGATAAAAGAACAAACAAGGTTTTTATTCTCGTCCATATAGGCAAGAACATCTGCCGTGTTCTCCTCATTTTTTTGTTTGCACAGCTCTGCAAAGTCTGCATTACCTTGCACAATGTTCTTTACGGAGTTAGGCGAACACTTGTTTACTTTGGCGGCGGCGTTATAACTGCCGAGCTGCACATAATCCGCCAGTATTTTCTTTTTCTGACGGTCTGTTAGCCGTGCTGCCATTTTGCCGCTCCATTCTCAACCTCTACCGTGATAGTTTTCCAAATATGCCGCAGTCGCCATATTATCGGCGTAGATGCTTTCTAATGCCTTGATGCGCCCCCTAAGCCTTGTCCAGTCGCCAGTCTTGCGGCTTGTTCGTGCCAGCTCGGCCTTGAGCTCGTTTATGCGCCCGAGCAGAAGCTTAGCGCTTGCTTTGTATTCACTCGCCATGCGTTTTAATGTTTCGCTCATGCCGTCCTCCCGTAAATGGATATAAAACAAGAGCGCAGCCGACTTAACGATTGCGCTCTTGCCTCAGAGAAAAAAGGGGGTATCAATGAATGTACACTCAATGTTTACAGGGCGTGGCTTATTGCCCGTCCACATCCACGATATAATTTTAGCACAGGAAAAGGGTTCGTGCGTCTCATGTTTGTCGCAACTTTTAGGATGAAATTGTGATATATCCCATTTCAACAGCAATGTCGAACAGCACGGCGTTGATATGTCGGTGCGCTGTTGCCTTGCTCATATGCAGCTCCTGTGCGGCTCGCTCGACCTTGTACGATTTCCAATACACCATGCGTATTAACTCAGTGTCCGTCTCGTCAAGCGTTTTGAGCGCCCGTTCAATGGATTTGCAGTTTCGTTCGACCCGTGTGACATATTCCATAGATCCTATGTGCAAGGCGGTGTTTTCGGTTTTCCGGTCAGTGTTCCCCACCGCCTTACCGTCCGTGTATACGGGTGTGGGAGACGGTATGTTATCTTTCCAATACTGCTCGACGCTTTTTTTATCTTGCCAGTATCGCTCAAGCTGCAATTCCACCCACCCCTTTGTGCGGTAGTCCAGTTTTGCTTTTTTCTTCCTCACTGTGCTCTCCTTTGCTGTCGATAATTATTCATGTTTGTTTATTCAGGGCAGTCAAGGCACGGTGAAGCAGTCATTTGCCTGCATACCCCCACTGCTTTTTCTCGGTGCTCGGCCAAAAGTCCTTGCACCAGCCGTTAGGCTTTTTACACGGCGTTGCACAGTATTCACAGCAAAAAGGATAATATGTGTTATCGCTTTTGCGGCATATCTCCTGCACAGCCTTTACCCACGGGACGATAACTTCTGCGCAAGCTCTGTTTACCGATCGGTGAGCCTCTGCGTCTTTGGCATTCATGTCATATTGCGTATATCCGCCGAGCAGCTTAATCAGCCAGTTTTTGAATTTCTGAATGATGTTTTTCATAGATCGTATCCTTTCTCAATTAATCCACTTTATCACCGTGTCGCCGGCGTAACCCTTTTGCCACACAAACCATGCGTAGGCAATCGCCGAGCCGCCGCCAGCCTTCATTCGCTCAAAGTCGCCGTTTTTGGCACACAACAGCCTGCCAGATGATACATATACGCACTTGGGAGGGTATTTATCGAACAACGCTCGGCGTGCCTTGCCTTCAAGGAATTGCAGTTTAAGGAACATACACACTTTACGGTTGTCGACGATGAGACCGAGCGCATGCTCCACAAATTCTTTGGCATACTTATACGGCGGGTTGGTGACTATGTCTCCAACGAAAGGGACGCTTTCTTTCAGAAAGTCCACACCGCCGATGCCATAGCCACGATCAATGAGGTCAGTCGCCTTAACGGCATGCCCATGCTTGCGGAACACTTGGGCAAGATGCCCCTCGCCGCAGGCGCACTCCCAAATGAAGTCGTGAAGATCCTCGACTTCAAGCAGCAGCTCGGCGGCTTTCGGCTCGGTAGCGTAGTAGTCGTTGCTTTCTCGCTCTTTATCGGTGTGGTTGCTTGCTCCCAGCGTCTTGTAGATGCTGTTTGCGTTGCCTACCCAGTCGCTCATAAGTCCACCCCTTTCATCGAATAAATCAAATCTTCCGCTTTGCAGACCTCGCTGCCGATAAGCTCGGCAAACTCGGCAAGGGACAACTCATCCCGTTTACCGGCAAAGCAGTCCTCGCAGTACCAGCCGTTTTCAAAGCTGTATACCGTTTCATACGGCGCAAGCTCAGCGCCACAGTCTGCGCATATCAAGGTTCGCCCTCCTTTCTTTTCCCCTCTGCACAATAGAAGTCAGGCTGTACGATGCATTCACAGCAAACACCGTGGGAGCAAATGAAGTAGCCTATACTTTCGTAGCTGTATTCGCAGTCTTTGCAGCGAACTACCGGCACAGCGTCAACCGACGCAAGTCTGTCTATATAATGCGCAATCAGGTCAATTGTTGCATTTTTCCTTGCTTCGTCAGCATCTATTAGTCGCATTCGCTCACACCTCCGTCTTTCGGCTCAAAGTGTGTAAAATCCACTAGGTGGCTCAGATTGTGATGTGCTAAAGCTATATCCTCGTTAGATATGCACCAGCAACACGGCTGCTCATAGCCCTGTTTCGCCCCGTGCTTACATTGTCTGCACGGCGTTCCTGTAGTCAGCATTCGTTCACACCTCCGTCCATCTTTGCCCCGCAGTTGGGGCAAAACTTTGTGTGTTGTGTCACATAAATACACGGATTTGTGTGGCAGATCGAACACTCCCAGTAATGCCCCGCCCCGATGTGCTTTAGAAGCCATTCTCCATGCACCACCGGCGCAACATCAGCAACGGGGATGCTATCGATGATGTTTGCATACCACGACGGATAATGCATATCAGGATGTTCTCCGAGAATAGCGTTTCGTACAGCTTCACGCTCTATGTATTCAGCCATTGTCTATCTCCTCAGCAATGTATTTTTCCCAGCAAAGACGGCATTTGCTAACGCTCATCTCGGGTATTTTGGCGCATTTAGCCTGATACAGGTCGGAACTGGGGCAGGTAAACTCCGCCGCATAGTCCAGTATCCGATCTGCCGCTTCATCGAGCAGCGCTCTCTTACTTCTGCTCTGCGTCCGCCGTAGTGCTCGTATGAGCTCTTTATCGGTCATTGTTTCTCCTTTCATTCGTCATTCTCCTTTCGTTTCCCCTCTGCACAATAGAAGTCGGGCTGCACGATGCATTCAGCACAAACGCCGTGGGAGCAGATGATGTAGCCTATACTTTCGTAGCTGTATTCGCAGTCCTTGCAGCGCACCACGACCTCTGCGTCTACTGTGGGGGCGTATCGAATTTCGTCCAGTGCAAGAATGTCTGCGTCTGAAATTCCAAACTGGTTTTCCAGAGCGTCGGCGTCAATCAGCCGCATCGCTGTCACCTCCGTTCATCTTCGGCTCACCGTAGCTGCAAAAATCGTCTGCCTCTTTTACCGGTTTGAATGCACGATCCCAGCGCTCACCATAGGTGAAGGTGTTTTGCGGGTGTCCACAGTAATAGCCTACGGTTCCGTCTGTCCTCTCATACCGTTCGGCGTGTTCGCACTCCTTGCACCGCACCACCGGCGCAACATCGGCGGCAGGAGCATCGTGTAACACACATATTGCCTTTGCCCATGTGCGGCGATCTTTGTCCTTGCCGTTTGCCGCTGCTATCGTCAGTGCTCGCTCCAGCGCTCCACGATCTATGTATTCAGCCATTGTTAGCCCTCCTCAGCAATGTATTTTTCCCAACACAGGCGGCACTTGCTAACGCTCATCTCGGGTATTTTTGCGCATTTATCCTGACAAATGTCGGAACTGGGGCAGGAATACTCCGCCGCATAGTCCAGTATCCGATCTGCCGCTTCATCGAGTAGCGCTCTTTTGCTCCTACTCTGCGTCCGCCGTAGTGTTTGTATGAGCTCTTTATCGGTCATCGTTTTCCCAGCAATTTTATATCCATCAAGCACATTTTCGCTTCTTGTCCCGTATTCCAGATTTTCTGCTCGGTTATCTGTTCTGCACCCGTTTTTGTGCCGAACATCAAGCCCTCCGGGGTTTTCTCCGAGGAAAGCAGCCGCAACTAGCACATGCACCTTAGTACTCTTTTGCTTGTTATTTCTGCTGAGATTAACGGAATAATAGCCACTGCTCTTAGTTGGTTTAAGAATCCGCTGTTTTGCGTGCACAACCCGTCCGTTGGAATAATTGATTGTTCTATAAACGCTTCGAATTCTCCCAAGAGAACTAGCCTCATATTCCGGGAAACCGGGTATTGCACGCCATTCCTCAGGGTGCCCGCCGGACGGCTCTTGTATATCGCAGTTGTATGCTTCATGCCCACGCTCTCGGAACGCCTTGCATACGGTCTGGCTTTCCTCGCAGGCTATCAGAACTTTCATCCCGCCACCTCCCATCTGTAGACTTCCGCCTTTACAGCACCAAACTTCACTGCGTCGGCGTGGTTTTCAAAGTAGATATCAAGCACATTGCCTTTAACGCCGGTGTCCTCGACTATGTATGTTTTGCCGTTAATGAACAGCTTCGTCCCCATCGGGAAAACACTGAGGTCGGCGGCTATCGTCTGCCCCTGCTTTGCCCTTTTACCGCTGGCGGTGATGCAGTCATCTTTGCCGCAGCAGTATGTGCAGCCGCAATAGGCGGTCAGCCACATTCTGCGTGGCTCTGATAGCCGCTGCTTGGGCTCGTACACGCACAGCCCCTCGGTATTAACCTCCGGCGGTATCGCCTCCGGCTCGGCTTCCGCAGCCGTCAAAGTGGCGTATATCACCATAGCCGCCATAAATACGGCGCAGATCATGGTGATGATGATCGATAGGTGTTTACTGCTCATCATCCACAACTCCAAGTAGTTCGACACGCTCACAGCGGATTTTGCCGTCAGACTGATAGGGCGCACACACGCCGCAGAGCCATTCCCAGCGGATAAGCACTTTCCAAATGTTCTGGTTGCGATAAACGCTTTTTACCCATCCCAGCGGCGCTACATTAATCCCGCAGCCGCACTCTGCACATCTGTCAAAATTCACATTCTCGTTTATTATTGCGCCCTCTTTGATTTCCCATGTTTCCGGCGCATCATATGTAGCGTTGAATGTTTTGTACGCTATATAGCCGGCATCCGTTCTCTCGAAATGTGCCTCTAAGAAATTTACCGTAGATAAGATGCCTTTAGCCCCGCTGAGGTTAGCCCCGCTGAGGTTAGCCCATCTGAGGTCAGCCCCGCTGAGGTTAGCCCATCTGAGGTCAGCCCCGCTGAGGTTAGCCCATCTGAGGTTAGCCCCGCTGAGGTTAGCCCCGCTGAGGTTAGCCC
>ERZ857629.1863-NODE-1863-length-21389-cov-3.030796_pt1 | contig 21389 bp, 16 predicted proteins | sample MGYA00519700_ERZ857629 | MGnify/ENA primary metagenome ERZ857629 (study PRJEB31778, sample SAMEA3449351) | human gut metagenome | biome: human gut; feature: human-associated habitat; material: faeces | place: United Kingdom | collected 2010/2012 ...
CCCCCCCGAAAAACGCAAAACCCCGCCGCGAAGGCATTAGCCTTCGCGGCGGATATCGTTATTTGTTATTATACTTTAACGGCAAGGTCCTGCGGAAAACCGCCCAACCTTAAAGCCTGTCTGTCGCTTAAGCAACAGATGCTTGGGCGACAGCCGGCCGGCGAAAAGCTTTATGCTATGCGCAAAAAGCTTTATGCAATGTGCAAAAATGTTGTTGCGAGGGAGAAGTATATTATAAGTGTCAGCGCATCGACAATGGTGGTTATCATAGGTCCTGCCATCAGGGCGGGGTCGAGGTGCACCATCTTTGCCAGCATAGGAAGCGAACAGCCGATGCATTTTGCAGCCACGACAGAGCAAAGCATTGCCGCGCAAACCACAAGATACATCTTGAAATTCTGCGATGCCGCTCCGTTTAAAAGAATCATTCGGCCGAAGTTTACCGCCGCCAAGGCCACGCCGCAAATGAGCGCCACCCTGACCTCCTTAAACAGCACCGCAAAATAATCCTTTATCTGTATCTCTCCCAGAGCAAGTCCGCGGATTATAAGGGTGGAGGTCTGATTTCCGGCATTTCCGCCGGTGTCCATAAGCATCGGTATGCATGCGGTAAGCATTGTAAACGCCGCCAGCATATTTTCGTAGTTTTCGATTATCTTTCCGGTAAATGTGGCCGATACCATAAGTATCATCAGCCAAAGTATACGCCGCTTTGCCAGTGTGAAAACTCCGGTTTTAAGGTATTCCTCGTCCGACGGAGAAAGAAGGGCCATCTTTTCAAAGTCCTCGGTGGCCTCGTCCTCGATGATGTCGACGATGTCGTCGATGGTGACGATGCCCACAAGGCGGTTTTCATTGTCGACCACCGGAACCGACAGCAGGTCGTATTTTCGCGCGATGTCGGCCACCACCTCCTGGTCGTCCAGGGTGCCCACCGAGATGATGTGCTCGGTGTCGGTGATTATGTCGGAGATCTTGGTTTCCTCGTCGGCAAGAAGCAGACGGCGGAGGGGTATGACCCCCACAAGATGGCGGAAATCGTCGATAACATAGCAGGTGTAGATGGTTTCCTTGTCGACTCCTGTCTCGCGGATGATTTTCAGCGCCTGCTTAACGTTTATGCGGGTGTGGAATTCCACCATTTCGATGGTCATAACGCTGCCGGCCGAATTTTCAGGATATTTCAGAAAACGGTTTATGATGTTGCGGCGCTCGGAACTGGCGCTTTGAAGCACACGCTTTACAACGCTTGCCGGCACCTCCTCAAGAAAGTCAACTGCGTCGTCGACGTACAGCTCTTCAACGAGAAATCCAAGCTCAACATCGTTGATCGACGAAACGATGGAGGTCTGCGTCTCGGTTTCGAGATAGGAAAAGACGTCGGCCGCAAGATCTTTTGGCAAAATTCTGAAAACCAGAATAAGCTTATTCTCGGGAAGGTCGGTCATAAATTCCGCCACATCGGCGCTGTTCATCTCAATAAGGGTGGAGCGCAGCTCCCGAAGCTTGTTGTCGTTTAAAAGCTGGTTTAACTGGTCAAAAAAAACAGCTTCCATATTTGATACCTCTTTTCAAATTCAAAGCACCAAAACAAAAGCTGTCTTAAAATAATTCGCAGTTATCCCGTTACCCGCAAAGCCATTGCAGGTTGACGGTCCTTTAAAGACGAGCGCTTGTTTTGTTGCTGTGTTTTAAATTTTTCCGCGATACTTCGCGGGACGGTCGTTTCGGGGCTTTCCAAAACAATGCTCACCTCTTTTTTGTTGTTTTTTCGGTCGATCGGGATTTTGCTCCGTTTTTAATCGGGACAGGCTCTCGATCGCAAGTCCCCTTTACGGGGTACTTATTATAATACTCTAAAGCCCGCCCAAAGTCAATAAAAAAAGCATCCCCACAGGGCAAAAAATAATGATTGACAGATTTGAACAGGGTATTTATAATTGTATATATAATGCGCAGTCGACGGCATCTCTTCACAAACGGTTTTGCCCCTTCTCCAACCCGAGGCATTCCGCTTATCATCCCAAGACGCCGGCTTAATGTGTGCGGCGGCTTTGCAATTTTATGTTTTGCCTAAAGCCCCGCAAATAGGAGGGATTTTTATGAAAAAGAAATTATTGAGCCTTTCGGTGGCGCTGGTACTGATGGTTTGCTCGGTGCTTTCGCCAAGCCTTACCGCCTTTGCAGACACCGAGTCGGAATCCTCCGCTGCGGCAGAGGCCGAGCTTTTTTACAGTCTGCCCTACGACGACGGATATACCGACGTGCTGGGCATATCACAGGCTCAGTTTCTGACCCTTAAGGAGGCTCTTTTCACCGCCGCAAAAAACTTCGACAGCGAGATCGACATAACAAAATACGGCATCGCCTACACTCAGGAGCGGCTTAATATGATCGGCAACATCTATTTTAAGCGGCCCGACCGCCCCGACATTTTCCAGGTCAACCGCATAACCTGCTCCTACCGCAACAGCGACAAGGTCATAACAAAAATAAAGCCGGTCTACAACCGCACAAAGGAGCTTTACGACAGCCAGATAGCTCAGTGTGAAGCGGCGGCCGAGGAGATGCTCAAAGGCATTAAAGGCAGCGATCTTACCGACCTTGAAAAGGCCCTGCTTATCCACGACCGAATTGCCAAATCGGCCGAATATGTCAACACCGGCGCCGACGACGAACACAACATCTGCGGCGTGTTTATAGACAAGAAAACCGTTTGCGAAGGGTACACCCAGGCCTATTGCTACCTGCTTTTAAAGGTGGGCATAAGCAGCCGTCTTTCCCATTCGGCCCAGATGGAACACGCCTGGAATCTCGTCACCCTTAACGGCGTCAAATATAACGTGGATCTAACCTGGGACGACCCTCTGCCCGACATTGACGGGCGGGTAAGGCACATCAGCTTTCTCTGCTCGACACAGAAATTCAAGACCTCGGGAGACAGCCTCCACGACGCTTCCGATTACAACACCGACCCGGTGGACACCCGATACGACAACGCCTTTTGGAACAATGTTAACAGCTCCTTTGAACTTTTAAACGGCAAGATATATTTCATAAATGCCTCCACCCAAAAGCTCTGCCGCTATTCCGAAAGCGAAGGTGTGACCGAGCTTTGCGACATCAGCGACAGATGGATTTGCGACAAAAGCGGCGCCTATTACGACGGAAGCCACGCCCGCCTTGCGGCCAAGGGGAACTATCTTTATTATAACCTTTCAAAGAAAATTATGCGCTACGATCCCGCAACCGGCGAGACAAAAGAGGTTTATTCTCCCGACCTTTCCTCCTACGCCGCGGGAGACGATCTGGCTGCCATATACGGCTTTAAAATCGAGGGCGACAGCTTTGTTTTAAATCCCGCCGTCAGCCCCAATTTCGACACCGACACCAAGAAAAACAACCTGCTCACCGTTGCCATCCCTCAGGACGAGCAGCCCCCCGAAAAAACCTTTAAGGATGTGTGGTTTAAAACCATGCAGCAAAAGACCGAATACTATATCGGGGACAGCTTCGATCCCACCGGAATGGAGCTTTTTATCAGATATTCCGACGATTCCACCGAGCCGCTGAGCATAGACGACTGCACGGTAAATTACGACTTTTCGACCGAGGGACAGCGGGATGTGAGCATAACCTACAAAAACTTTACCGGCACCTTCGGCGTGACGGTCAAGCGGCCGTCGGTTACAATTAAAAATCTTGCGTCAACCCTTAAAATCGGCGAAAGTGCCAACCTGACAGCTGTTTCCGATCCTGATACGGCCGAGATAACCTTTGAAAGCAGCAATCCCGACGCCGCCGAAATTTCGGAAAACAAGCTGATTGCAAAATCGGCGGGACGGACGACAATAACAGCCAAAATAACCCTAAACGGCATTGAATATACAAACAGCGCCGACATAGAAATCGTAGAAAACATTCTGTACGGCGACGTTAACGGCGACGGACGCATAACCTCCGTCGACGCGCTTATCATACTCCGCTCGGTGGTAAAGAGCCGTGTCCTTTCGGCCGAGGAGCAGATACCGGCCGATGTGGACAAAAGCGGAAGTATAACGGCGGTGGACGCACTGCTTGTGCTGCAGTTTTCGGTCAAAAAAATAACCTCCTTCCCCGCGGCATAAACAGGCACAAATTAAAGGCTTAAAGGGGCGGAAAAGCTTTGCTTTTCCGCCCCGGTAAAAACCGATTCCGCAAAAAATATTTAAAAAATTGAAAAAAAACACTTGCTTTTTATTTTCGTTTGTTGTATAATCACAAACATGCAAGGACATTTAGCTCAGCTGGTAGAGCATTCGCTTGACGTGCGAAGGGTCAGCGGTTCAAGTCCGTTAATGTCCACCAAAAAATCCCGTCTGCTTTAGCGGACGGGATTTTTGCTTATTTACCTATCGCGTTTTTACATCTTCACTCTTACTTTAAAATTTAATGAAAAACAATCGGCCGATCGGCTCAGCCGCTCTGCCGTTTTCCCCTGACAAAAGCTAAGCAACAGATGGTCTAAGGCCCCTGCACAACAGACGGTCAAAAAACCCTCTTCAAAGAGCCCTCTTTCAATCGGCCTTTTTGTTTTTGGGAAGGGTTATGCGGTATTCCACAAAGCCGTCGCTTTCGGTGCGTTCCGAAAGGGCGGTTATACCCGCCTTTCTTATGGACTCGACGGCGTTTGATATTGTGTTTGAAATAATTCTTCCGTCCCCCACCGCCTGGCGCTTCAGGGGCGGTTTTTGCGGCTTTGAAAAGGAATCGGTTCTCGGAAAGCCGTCGGATTTTAAAAAGACATCCTGATCGGAAACGGCGTCAAACGCATCGAAAATCTCGCCGTCCCGACGCTCTTCATCGGATATTTTCAAAAGAGATTTTACCTTGCGTTCGGAAAGCCCAAGGGCCAGTATCTTTTCCCTTTGCCAGTGGGTAAAGCTGAGAAGCCGCAGCTTTCCCACAAGCTCGTTTTCCGAAAGGCCGAGCCGTGCCGCCGCCTCGTCCCGGGGGATGCCGTAGCGGCTTATGAGGGTATAGATGCCGTCGGCCTCCTCAAATATGTTAAGGGACTTATGGGAAATATCGTGCAAAAGTCTTGTGACCGCCGCCTTTTCGTCGCTTTGGCGTACAACAACGCAGGGCACGCGGGTAAGTCCCGCCGCCTTTGCCGCCCTGAGTCTCCGCTCGCCGGATATGACCGAATATTTGCCCTTTTCAAGCAGCTTTACGGTCAGCGGCTCGGTAACGCCGTTTTCCCTGATGCTTTCGCAGAGGGCATCCTCTCCGTCAAAATCCCGCCGGGGAGAAAAGGCTGAGGGAAAAAGCCTGTCCACCCTTATGTTGACAATATTTTTGCTCCTTCGCGCCCGTTTAAAAAACATCCGACCATATCCTTTCAAAAAGGATATTAACACATATTATGGTATATGAATGTCGTTTTGTGCTACAACATTTTGCGTTTTTTTGTCGGCTTTAGGATACACAAAAAAGGAAAACCGATTCTTTAAACCCTTTTAAAAGCTCTTTTTCTGCGGGCAAAAACCAAATTTGAAAAAATTTTCTGTTGACAAATAAAAAAAGTGATGTTAAAATGTCTTTAACAGATAAAAGCGTTGAAGGGAATAAAAGTGCTTTTTTCTCGGCAAAGAGAGCCGTCGGCCGCTGTAAGACGGAGCGAGAACTGCACCATAAGTCATCCCGGAGCTTCCGGTCGAAAGGCGTTCTGCCGAGTAAACGCGGACGGGTTCTCCCGTTACAGAGAGAGGCATTGATAGATGTCGGCGAGAGGGTCTTTTGACCAAAAAAGAGTGGTACCGCGGAATAATAATTTCGTCTCTTTTGCATAGGGTTACTGTGCAAAAGAGACTTTTTGTTTTTCCCGGATTTTTTTAAACGCCTTGCCGCAAGTCAAATTTTTTTTGATTGAAAAGGCAAGCGGTGCAAAAAGCCGGCGCTCAAAAGGGCATAAAAAGCAGCGTTTTTTGCACGTTAAAACCTTTGAAACCCGCATAAATCCTTGGCCGACGACAAAAATGTTTCACGTGAAACATTTTTAAAAACACCTTTTAATTTTAAGAAAAGGAATGATTCTTTTGAAAATGACAGGCGCCCGAATACTGGTTGAAGTGCTTATTGAACAGGGCGTGCGCGATGTTTTCGGCTATCCCGGCGGCCAGGCCATTAACATTTACGACCAGTTATACCTCTGCCGCGACCGTATAAACCACATACTTACGGCTCACGAACAGGGAGCGGCGCACGCCGCCGACGGCTATGCGCGGGCCACCGGAAAAACCGGCGTAGTCATCGCTACATCCGGCCCGGGAGCCACCAACCTTGTCACCGGAATCGCAACGGCCATGCTCGATTCATCCCCCCTTGTTGCCATAACCGGAAACGTTCCCCTGTCCCTCATCGGAAAGGACAGCTTTCAGGAAATCGACATAACCGGCATAACCCTTCCCATAACAAAGCACAACTTTTTTGTAACCCGGGTGGAAGATCTTGCCGACGAGGTGAGAGAGGCCTTTCGCATAGCCCGCTCGGGACGGCCGGGGCCTGTGCTTGTGGACATACCAAAGGACGTGCAGACCGCCCTTTGCGAATACCAGCCTAAAGCCCCCCTGCCTCTTTTTGAAAACAAAAAGGCAAAGGAGCAGGACATAAACCGCGCCGTCGAGCTTTTAAACGGCGCAAAACGCCCCTACATCTACATCGGCGGCGGTGTGGTCGGCGCAGGACTTGAACAGGCTGTGGCCGAGCTTGCGCAAAAAATCGATGCAGTTGTGGGCTGTTCGCTTATGGGACTGACTGGACTTGCCTCCGATCAGGAAAGATTTTTGGGACTCCAGGGTATGCACGGACACTATGCCTCATCGGCAGCCCTGTCGAGAGCCGATGTCATATTCGGCGTGGGTGTAAGATTCTCCGACCGCGCCACAGGCGACAAAAAGAAGTATGCCAAAAACGCCGCCATAATACACATCGACGTGGACGGCTCGGAAATAGACAAGATAATCCCCTCAAGGGTTGGAATAGCAGGCGATCTGACCGACAGCTTTACCCGCATTGCCAAAAAGGTCAAAAAGGCCAAGCACCCGGAGTGGATAAAGCAGATAAAGGAGCTTAAAGCCCGCGAGCAACTGACCCGGTCGGGCACACAGTCCGATCAAAACGACGGCCAAGACGGCGGCAGCGACGGTCAGAACGGCCAAAACTTCGATCCTGCAAATGGGGCGGTTCCCCATAAAAACACTTCCCAAGGACCCGCAAAAGAGCTTACCCCATCGGTGGTTTTCGATTGTATAAACCAAGTAACCGGCGGAGAGGCCACGGTGGCCACCGATGTGGGACAGCATCAGATGTGGGCGGCGCAGTTTTGCAAATTCCGACACCCGAGAAGCTTTATAACAAGCGGCGGCCTCGGCACAATGGGATTCGGAATGGGAGCGGCAATGGGGGCCTCGGTTGCCACCGGCAAAAAAACCGTGCTCATAACCGGCGACGGAAGCTTCGGAATGAACTTAAACGAGCTTGCCACCGCCGTCACCTATAACATTCCCCTTGTCATTGTGCTTTTCAACAACGGGGTGCTGGGAATGGTCAGGCAGTGGCAATCCCTCTTTTTCGACGGCCGCTTTTCTGCCACCACCCTCGGTCGGGCCACCGACTTCGTAAAGCTTGCCGAGGCCTTCGGCGCCAAGGGGGTCAGGGTAGATTCCCCCGAGCAGTTTAAAGAGGCCTTTAAATCGGCCTACGAAAACGAAACCGGCCCGATAGTTATAGAATGCCCCATAAACAAAGATGAACTGGTTCTTCCCATGCTCCCGCCCGGCGGCAGTATGGACGACCTGATAATAGAAAAGGAGGAAGATCTGTGAAGAAGTTTATAATTGCCGTTTACGTCGACAATAAATTCGGCGTGCTAACCAGGGTAACCAGTATGTTTACCCGCCGCGGATTCAACATCGACGCACTGACGGTGGGAAAAACCGAATCGGACGATTTTTCCCGCATAACCATAACCATGTACGGCGACGACGCCGCAAAGGAGCAGATGATAAAGCAGCTTAAAAAGCTGGTTAATGTAAAAATGGTCAAGCTGCTGTCAAAGGAAAGCTCGGTGATCAGGGAGCTTATGCTCATTAAAGTCAAAAACGACCGCAAAACAAAAAACGACATTATGACCGCAGTAAGCATCTTCCGCTCCAAGATAATCGATTATTCGGCCAACGCTTTGTGCATCGAGGTGACCGGCGACACCGAAAAGCTGGACGCCTTTATCGAAATAATGAAACCTCTGGGCATAATCGAGATGTGCCGCACCGGTATCGTGGCTCTTGAACGGGGCGAGGGAAGCCTGCTTGAACAATAAGCGCCGGCCCGCCGCCTTGTGAAAATTACGGCAATTGCGCAAAAGGGACATCCCTTTGCTGCCCACCGCAAAATCATTAACCCATCAAAGTAAAAACAATTATAAAACATAAAAGGAGATTTTAAAAATGTCAGACGCAAGAATTTTTTATCAGCAGGATTGCGACCTTAACAAATTAAACGGCAAAACCGTGGCCATAATCGGCTACGGCTCCCAGGGCCACGCCCACGCCCTAAACCTTCGTGACTCGGGCGTAAATGTTATCGTAGGCCTTTACGAGGGCAGCAAGAGCTGGGCAAAGGCCGAAAAGGCGGGCCTCAAGGTCATGACCTCGGCCGACGCCGCCAAAAACGCCGACATCATCATGATACTCATCAACGACGAAAAGCAGGCCAAGCTTTATAAGCAGTCTATCGAGCCCTTTATGACCGAGGGCAAGACCCTTGCCTTCGCCCACGGTTTCAACATTCACTACGGCTGCATAAAGCCCCCCAAGAACGTCAATGTAATTATGATAGCTCCCAAAGGCCCCGGCCACACGGTCAGAAGCGAGTATCTTGCAGGCAAGGGCGTACCCTGCCTTGTAGCGGTTGAGCAGGATGCCACCGGCGACGCTCTGGACATCGGCCTTGCATACGCTTTAGGCATCGGCGGTGCCCGGGCGGGAGTGCTTGAGACCACCTTCCGCAGCGAGACAGAGACCGATCTTTTCGGCGAGCAGGCGGTCATCTGCGGCGGCGTTTGCGCCCTTATGCAGGCAGGCTTTGAAACCCTCACCGAGGCTGGCTACGATCCGAGAAACGCCTATTTTGAATGTGTTCACGAAATGAAGCTGATAGTCGACCTTATCTATCAGAGCGGCTTTGCCGGAATGAGATATTCCATCTCCAACACGGCCGAATACGGCGATTACATTACCGGCCCCAAGATCATCACCGAGGAGACCAAAAAGGCCATGAAAAAGGTGCTCCGCGACATTCAGGACGGCTCCTTTGCAAAGGACTTTTTGCTTGATATGTCGGAGGAAAGCGGCCAGGTGCATTTCAGCGCCATGAGAAAGCTTGCAAGTGAGCATCCCGCCGAAAGAATAGGTGAGGAGATCAGAAAGCTTTACAGCTGGAACGACGAAGAAAAGCTCATCAACAACTGATTTTGTCGTCAACATCCGATTTGTTTCATTATCAACCGATCTTTCTGAGCAATCGGATTTTTAAGCACTTAAAACACAATGGATTTAGGTGAAAAGCTATGATTAAAGATGAAATTATAAAGGGTGCTCAAAACGCCTCCCACCGCAGCCTTTACCACGCTTTGGGCCTTACGGCCGAGGAACTCGACCGGCCTCTTATCGGAGTAGTCAGCTCCTACAACGAGATCGTCCCCGGGCATATGAATCTCGACAAAATAACCGAGGCGGTAAAAATGGGCGTAGCCTTAAACGGCGGCACCCCCATAGTATTTCCGGCCATCGCCGTGTGCGACGGAATCGCAATGGGCCACGGGGGAATGAGATATTCCCTTGTTACCCGCGATCTTATCGCCGATTCCACCGAGGCTATGGTGCGCGCCCACGGTTTCGACGGCCTTGTTATGATCCCCAACTGCGATAAAAACGTACCGGGACTGCTTATGGCCGCAGCAAGGCTCAATATTCCGACAGTTTTTGTGTCGGGCGGACCCATGCTTGCCGGAAAAATAGACGGCAAAAAAACCAGCCTTTCCAGTATGTTTGAGGCGGTAGGCTCCTTTATGGCCGGAAAGATAGACGAGCAAAAGCTGCGGGAATATGAATGCAAGGCCTGTCCCACCTGCGGTTCCTGCTCGGGAATGTATACGGCAAACTCCATGAACTGCCTGTGCGAAGCCATCGGTATGGCGCTGCCCGGCAACGGCACAATTCCCGCCGTTTATTCCCGCCGTTTAGAGCTTGCAAAGCACTCAGGTATGGCGGCCGTCGACCTTGTTAAAAAGGACATAAAGCCTCGGGACATTATGACCGACCGCGCCTTTGAAAACGCCCTCTGCGCCGATATGGCGGTGGGCTGTTCGACAAATACCATGCTTCATCTTCCCGCCATCGCACGGGAATGCGGCATAAAGCTCGATCTTGAAAAGGCCAACGCCGTCAGTGAAAGAACCCCCAACCTCTGCCACCTTGCCCCCGCAGGGCACACATATATGGAGGACCTTGACGAGGCGGGCGGAATCCCTGCCGTGCTTAAAGAGCTTGAAAGGGGCGGCCTTTTAAAGGGCGATTGCCTGACCGTTACCGGAAAAACCGTCAAAGAGAATCTTAAGGATGTCAAAAATCTCGATCCCGATGTTGTCAGACCTATAGATAATCCCTTTTCCCCAACCGGCGGCATAGCCGTTTTAAAGGGAAATCTCGCCGAAAACGGCTGCGTTGTAAAGCGGTCGGCCGTGGCAAAGGAAATGCTCCGCCACAGCGGCAGAGCAAGGGTCTTTAACAGCGAGGAGGAGGCCATAAGGGTCATATACGACGGAAAAATCGAACCGGGCGATGTGGTGGTCATCCGTTACGAAGGCCCGTCGGGCGGCCCGGGAATGAGAGAAATGCTCTCTCCCACATCGGCCATTGCCGGAATGGGACTTGACAAAACGGTGGCTCTTATAACCGACGGCAGATTTTCCGGCGCCACCAGAGGAGCAAGCATCGGCCACATTTCCCCCGAAGCGGCAAAGGGCGGCCTTATCGCCTATGTCCACGAGGGAGACATAATAAACATCGACATTCCCGCCGGCACCATAACCCTCGAGGTGAAAAAAGAAGAAATCGAGCGGCGCAAAAAGGCCGATAAAATTATCGAGAAGCCCCATTTGACCGGCTATCTCAAACGTTATGCCGCCGCCGTAAGCTCGGCCGACGAGGGTGCCGTGCTTAAATAAGCAATCGGGATATACACACCTGACAATTTAATTTCCGCAAAGTCCCATCCCCCCGCCCGCCAAAGCCGGGAACACGCAAAACACGCCATGCCGATACATTAAGGTTAAAGTCTAAACTCATCCGTGCACAAAGATTGCGGTTCACACTTTGCGGACGCCGGAACGCTCAGGCTTTCTCGGCAGAGCCGAGAACGGAGGGCGCAGCACACCGCAGACGTCGCAAAAAAACAAGCTGTTTTCTCTTATCAAAACCTTATCTTTACGGCCTGCCGCCCTCCGGTCAGCTTGCGCTGACCTGCCTGAGCGTCCGGCGTCCAAGCTGTGCTTGATAGGTCGCTGCAGTGCATTGATATGATCTGAATTTTCCCGCCGTCAATGCACAATGCTAAAGCCCGCACTCAGCCGTGGCGCCCCTTGTGAGGGGAGCTGGATCGGCGCAGCCGAGACTGAGGGGTAGTAAGGTTTCCCTCCGCACTATCCTAACTGTCAATGCACACTTTTCGGCAACTCCCGCCGCAAAACTTTCGTCAAACCCCCATCCACACAAAATTGTTTCACGTGAAACAATCGCCGGAACCCGCATAAACAAAGGCGTTGCGGCAATTTTAACCCCCGCAAAAATGCACACTTAAAGGACGGTGAATCAATTGAAAACCGATTACAGCGAGCTTTTAAACCGCCTGTGCACGGTAACAATATTCAGCTCGGTAAAAAAATCTCCCGTGCTTTTAACGCTTTCAAATCTCTTTAAGACTGTTTTAAGGCAGTGCGGCGATGCAGAAAAGCTCGGCGCTTACGCCGATTTTGTCTCGACCCTTTATAACGAGGGCGGAAATTTAGGCGACTCGATCAAAAACGCTCTTTTTGAAAGCGACAACATATACATCGGGCTTTTGGCCAAAAAAGAACCGCCTCCCGATTTTATCAAAACCTGCGCGTCAGCCGAGCTTGTCCTGTTTTCCGAGCTTTCGTCCATTACTTCGGCCGGACTTAAATCGGCTCTCAAAGCCTCTCTTAAAGAACCGACCGACATTTTCCTGCCCGATTTTTGCTCGACCCCATACGATTTTTGCACAATCTATACCGAGCGGGCACAAAAGGCCGACCGCCTGGGATATGGCATTTTTGCAAAACACGGTGCATTTTATTTCGACGGTAAAAACCTTGTGCCGTACGATTATGCCGACGGCATTTCCCTGTCCGATCTTTTCGGATACGAGCGGCAAAGGGAACAGGTAATAAAAAACACCGCCGCCCTGACAAAGGGGCTTCCCGCCGGCAATCTGCTGCTTTGCGGCGACGCGGGAACCGGCAAATCCTCCACTGTGAAGGCAGTGGCAAATGCATTTTTCGGCGAGGGCGTGCGCCTTGTGGAGCTTAAAAAACATCAGCTTGAGCTTTTGCCGAAGCTTATGGGGCTGCTGTCGAAAAACCCTCTTAAATTCATCATTTTTATCGACGATCTTTCCTTTAACAAAAACGACGACGCCTTCGGCGCTTTAAAAGCCGCTCTCGAAGGATCGGCCTCGGCAAGGGCTGAAAACGCCGTCATTTACGCCACCAGCAACCGCCGTCATCTCATAAAGGAAAGCTTTTCCGACCGACAGGGGGACGATATCCACGCCGCCGATACCGCGGCCGAGCTTATGTCTCTTTCCCAACGCTTTTCGCTGAGCATTCTTTTTGAAAAGCCCTCAAAACCCCTCTATCTCGACATTGTGGCTTCGGTGGCGCAAAAGCAGGGCGTCCCTGTAACAAACAGTCTTCTTGCAAAGGCCGAGCAATACGCCCTTAAAAAAGGCGGCCGATCGGCACGTGCGGCGCGGCAGTTTGTCGAGCTTGTAAAAACCCTCGGTGATGATTTTTAAATCGACGGGATTACTAAGTCAGCAGAGATTTTTTTGTAAAGAGAAAATTTTAAGCCATGGGAATTTTAAGAAACGGTTTTTAATGTCGGAAAATTCAAGTCAAAAATCCGCGGCAAAGGCCGTCTGAAAAAATCGACCAAACGCAAAAAAACAATAAAAAAAGACCTGCGGGAAAAGACAACCGTCCAACCCCGCAGGTCTTTATTTTTTCGCAAAGATCAAAGATCGAGGAATTATTCCTGCTCTGCCTCTTGCTCAGCTTCCTCGGCAACCTCTTCGGCGGCTTCCTCGGCCTGCTCGATGTCGTCGTGGTCGCAATAGCTGCAATCGTCGTCGCAGCAATCGCAATCAAAGAAATCGTCAAAATCGTCCTCTCTGCGGTCGCGGCAGAACTTGGTCACGAAGTATGCAACCGTACCGGCAATGGCAATAATGACGGTGGCAACAGCGATTCCCCAAAACAGTCTTTTTTCTATCATAACAATACCTCCGTAAAGAAAATTTCTCTACCTTAAATATAACAAACCCACAAAAAAATGTCAAGAGGCTTAACAAAATGTTTTCATTCATGCCCGCAAATTCCCGCCCGCAGCCCTGCAAATCCACTGCATAGTGTCTCCCCGTCAATAAACAAACAAAAGGCTCTCTGTCGGTGCGCAGGGATAAAAGCTCACACCTTACGGACGCCGGAAGGCTCAGGCTTTCTCAGAAAAGCCGAGAACGGAGGGGCAGCACACCATCGGGCTTTGTAAAAACCAACCTCTTTTCTCTGATCAAAGCCCTGTCTTTATCACCCGCCGCCCTGAACAAATTTTTAACTTTTACCGATTCCCCTTGTATTTTCGGGCAATATTTAGTATAATGACTTCTGTAATGTGGTGGATTTTACCCTCGTGGTTTTTCCGATCGCCGATACGATCCACCGCCCCTTTTAAAGAAAAACCTTTTTCCGCCCGCAAAAAGGCGGTTTAACCTGTCAACCCGTTTTCGCGCTTTTTTGCTGCGCAACATATTTTTAAAAAGGATAAAAGCTATGGGACTTATTTCAATCATATCAAAATTTTTAAGAACAGGCACCTTCGATGTTTTAAGCGCCGTTGCCTATGTGCTTTCGGCGGCAATGGTCATATTCCTTGTCACCCCGTTTCACGAATGTGCCCACGCCTTTGCCGCCTATAAGCTGGGCGATCCCACTGCAAAGAATATGGGACGTCTCTCCCTAAATCCCTTCCGCCACATCGACTGGATAGGCGCCGCTCTCATTATGGCGGTAGGCTTCGGCTGGGCAAATCCCGTACCGGTAAATTCGAGAAACTTCAGAAATCCCAAGGGCGGAATGGCCCTTACGGCGCTGGCAGGCCCGGTTTCAAACCTGCTGGCCGCCGCAATATCCCTTTTCTTTTCCAATCTGGTCTATTTTACCCGCGGCTCATGGGCGGTAACACAAACAGCCATTACCATCTATCTGATCCTGCAATATTTCTTCGTCTATTTGGCACAGATCAACATTGCACTGGCAGTATTCAACCTCATTCCCATCCCCCCGCTTGACGGTTCCCGCCTGCTGACCGCCCTTTTGCCCGACCGCATTTACTACAAAATTATGGCCTACGAGCGATACATCTCCTTCATTCTCATTGCCATTGTGGTTTTCGGCGTACTCGATTATCCCCTTTCATATCTTACGACATCTATATACAACGCACTCAACGCCTTTACGGCGCTGCCCTTCGGAGGTTAAAATGGACAAGCTTTCTTATAAGCTGAACGCCTTTGAAGGCCCTCTCGACCTGCTCCTTCACCTGATAGCCAAAAACAAGCTCAACATATACGACATCAACATCTGCGAGCTTGTAAAACAATACCTCGACTGCATAAATCAAATGAAGGAACAGTCCATGGACGTCTCCAGTGACTTTCTTGAAATGGCCTCCCGCCTTGTCTACATCAAATCGGTTTCCCTGCTTCCCAAAGACGAGGAATCGGAAGAACTTAAAGACAAGCTGTCGGGCGAGCTTATCGAATACCGCACGGTAAAGCTTCTTTCCGGCGAGCTTTCAAAAATCGCCGACGGCTTCGGAAAATTCATCCGGCAGCCCACCATGCCCTCGGTGGATCAAACCTACCTTCTCACCCACGACCGCCGGGTGCTTTCCCACTGGTATCTTGCCGCGGTGGGCAGAGGACAGCGGCGGCTTCCGCCTCCCGCAACCGCCTTTGAGCCGCTGGTCAAAAAGCCGGTCATTCCCGTCTCGGCCAAGATAGTTTATGTCATCCGCCGTCTTTTCAGCGGGGTCAAGGTTAAATACAAAAGTATGTTCAGCAGCGTTAAATCCAAATCCGAAGCGGTGGCCACCTTCCTCGCCATTCTCGAGCTCATCCGCGGAGGCAGAATTGCCATCGACCAAAACGACGATTTAAAAATGGTCGGAAAGGAAAAATAATGGATCTTTCAAAATATATTCCCGCCCTTGAGGCAATACTTTTTGCAGGGGGCGAGCCCGTTCCCGCCGCCCGAATCGCCGCCGCGCTGGAGCTTTCGGAGCAAAACGTTGAAAAAACCGCCGTCCTTCTTGAGCAAAAGCTTTCGTCAAAAGACAGCGGCATAGAGCTTTTAAAGCTTTCGGACGGTTATCAGCTGGCCACCAAAAAACAGTTTGAAGAACCTATCCGCACGGTCTTTGAACTGCGCCGTTCCACCCCCCTTTCGTCGGCCGCCTTTGAGGTGCTGGCCGTTGTGGCATACAATCAGCCGGTAACAAAGGCCTATGTTGAGCAGGTGCGCGGCGTGGATTGCTCGGGAGTTATGTCCTCCCTCGTGCTCAAAGGGCTTATTGAGGAATGCGGCCGTCTTGATCTTCCCGGCCGACCCATTCTTTACGGAACCACCGACACGTTTTTGCGGTGTTTCGGCCTTTCCGATCTTTCCGAGCTTCCCGCCCTTCCCGAGGAGGAAGCGGCCAAAGGCTTTGAAAACACAAGCGCCAAGACCACGGTGGAGGAACCGACCCTTGAGGATTTCGCAAGCGACCGGACACATTCCGACGGCGCCGATAAACCCTCAAAGGGCACTAACACAACCGCAGAGGGCATCGATAACGGCAACCCGGATAACGGCAGCACCGCTGCCGACAACATCACTGCCGACGATACCCCGTCCGACAACCAAGGCGGCATTTAAGGCTGCATTCTAACCCCCGTCAAAATTATAAACAAACCTCCGACCACGAGATTCATATAACGAAAATTCCGAAAAAGGGTGAGTAAATATGAAACAAAAGATAAACGAAGGCCGTTTTAACGGCGCTGCGGGCGCTCACGATAAGTCCGCAAGACCTGCCGACGGCGCATCCGCAAACACTGCGGCAAACACTGCCCGCCAAAACGGAGCAGCAGCCAAGGAACGCTCGACCAAAAGCAAGGTGGGCAGCATACTCGACATAACCGTCGACAAAATGCGCGCTCTGGCCGACACCGGCCTTGTGGTAGGCGACAAGATAGTTGTTTCCGACGATATTACCTTAATTCCCGTTTCCCGCGTTTCCTGCGGATTTGCCTCGGGCGGAAGCGATCTTCCCACCGAAAAATCCCCTGCCGGCATATCCTTCGGCGGAGCGGGCGGCGGCGGATTAACCGTTACACCGGTATGCTTTGTGTGCATAAATAAAGGCAATGTCAGCATTCTGAACCTGGCTTCGACAATGCCCATGGGCGCGGCCGAACGGGCAATCACCATGGCTCCCGAGCTTATCGAGACCATCAAGGACGCCTTTACAAAATAACCGTCCTCCGGCGGCGCAGCAAAAAACACGCCGATCGGCAACCTTTTGCAATAGGTCATTCATCCATCCCATCGGGCGATCAATCAATATGCTCATCTGCCAACCGATCACTCATCTGCCGGCCGACCACTTATCCGTCAGCCGATCGCTCTGCCGATGGAAGGGCCGACCTGCCGAAAACAAGCCAAAATCCAACCATCCGAAAAAGGAAGAATAAGCTTTGAAAGTTCCACAGCAAAACATCAGAAATTTTTGTATAATCGCCCACATCGACCACGGTAAATCCACCCTGGCCGACCGTATGCTCGAAATAACCGACACGGTGGCTCTGCGCGATATGGAGGATCAGCTGCTCGACAGTATGGACCTCGAACGGGAAAGAGGCATTACCATAAAGGCCCACGCCGTCACCCTTTATTACAAGGCCGACGACGGACAAACCTATGAGCTTAATCTCATCGACACTCCCGGCCACGTTGACTTTAACTATGAGGTTTCCCGTTCCCTTGCCGCCTGCGAAGGAGCGGTGCTTGTGGTGGACGCCTCCCAGGGAATAGAGGCTCAGACCCTTGCCAACACCTATCTTGCCGCCGACCACGACCTTGAAATTCTCCCGGTCATAAACAAGATTGACCTACCCGCCGCCGACCCCGACAGGGTGGCTCACGAGATCGAGGACATAATCGGCATCGAAGGTATGTCGGCCCCCCGCATTTCGGCCAAGGCAGGCATCAACATAAAGGAAGTGCTCGAACGCATCGTCACCGATTTCCCCGCTCCCACCGGCGATTCCTCAGCTCCCTTAAAGGCGCTGATTTTTGACTCCTACTACGATCCCTATAAGGGAGTCATAACCTATTTTCGCGTGGTCAGCGGCACCATCAAAAACGGAATGGCCGTTAAAATGATGGCCACCGGCGCCGAGTTCCAGGTCGTCGAGCTGGGAAGAAAGGGCGCCAGAAGCTTTATGCCCTGCGACAAGCTTACGGCAGGCGAGGTTGGCTATTTTACCGCCTCCATAAAAACGGTCAGCGAGGCCAGAGTGGGCGACACCATAACCGGAGTCGAGCGTCCGGCCGATAAGGCGCTTGAAGGCTACCGCGCCGTCAATCCGGTGGTATTCTGCGGCGTTTATCCCGCCGACGGCGCCCAGTATACCGACCTTCGCGAGGCCCTCGAAAAGCTTCAGCTAAACGACGCCTCCCTGCATTTTGAACCCGAAACCTCGGCGGCGCTCGGCTTTGGCTTCCGCTGCGGATTCCTCGGACTTCTTCATATGGAAATAATCGAAGAGCGGCTGGAGAGAGAATACAACCTCGATCTCATCACCACCGCTCCCAGCGTTGTTTATAAAATCAATCTAACCGACGGAACCACAATTTCCATCGACAATCCCACCAACTACCCCGATCCCGCAACCATCGAATCGGCCGAAGAACCGGTCTGCGACGTGCACATATTCAGCCCCACCGATTATGTGGGAGCCATTATGGACCTTTGTCAGGAGCGGCGGGGAATTTTCAGCGATATGCAGTACCCCTCCACCAACCGCGTCGATATCCACTATGAAATGCCCTTAAACGAAATCGTATACGACTTTTTCGACGCTCTCAAATCCCGCACAAAGGGCTACGCCTCTTACGACTATGAACCAAAGTGCTATATGCCATCAAAGCTTGTCAAGCTTGACGTACTGCTTAACGGCGAGATAGTGGACGCTCTGTCCTTTATCGTCCACGCCGACAGTGCCTATAAGCGCGCCCGCAGAATTGCCGAGAAGCTTAAGGATAACATTCCCCGTCAGCTTTTCGAGGTGCCGGTGCAGGTGGCGGTGGGCGGCAAGGTCATTGCAAGAGAGACCATCCGCGCCATGCGAAAGGACGTGCTTGCCAAATGCTACGGCGGCGACATCACCCGAAAGAAAAAGCTGCTTGAAAAGCAGAAGGAAGGCAAGAAGCGCATGCGCAGCCTCGGCTCGGTGGAGGTCCCACAGGAAGCCTTTATGGCCGTCCTCAAGCTGGATGAATAACTGCAAAAAAACAAACAACCCTCCTTACGGCTTTACAGTCGCAGGGAGGGTTTTCTTATGATATTAAAACCTCTCAAAGAGGCGATTTCTTTATCTTACCCGATTGGCGGGGGTATTTTGCGGGGGTTGGAGAAGTCTTTTCGATAACAACCACCTGTCGGGCGTTTTGATCCAAGGAAAATTCCTTTATCCCACCGATTTTTCCGCCGAGAATTTTTACCGCGCTCTCGGCCTGCTTTGCCTCCTCTTTTCCCGAAGGGCCTTTCATGGCCAAAAAGCTTCCGCCTAAATTTACAAAGGGCAGGCAGTATTCGCAAAGCACGTTAAGCCCCGCCACCGCTCTGGCAGCGGCATAATCGAATTTTTCCCTAAACTCGACCGCCCGTCCCAGCTCCTCGGCCCGGCCGTGCACCGTTTCAAAATTAAGGCCAAGCTCGCTTTTTACCGCATCGAGAAAGGTCAGCCGCTTATTTAAGCTGTCGATAAGGGTAAAGTGCATATCCGGCCGCATTACGGCAAGGGGAATCGACGGAAATCCCGCCCCCGTGCCAACATCGGCAAAGCTTGCCCCCTCCTTAAAATCCGCCGTGCGAAGCAGCGTCAGGCTGTCGGCAAAATGGAGCAGGGCAATGCCCTCGGGAGAGGTTATGGCGGTCAGATTCATCTTCTCGTTCCACTGACACAAAAGGCGCGCGTAAATTTCAAGCTTTTCGAGCTGCCCATCGTTTATTTCAATGCCGAGATTCTCGGCTGCCGACAAAAGCACGCGGCTGTCCAAAAATTCCATACTATCTCCTCGGCTTTTTTCTCATATTTTTTCTCAGGTTTTGCTCCTGCTTTGCCCTTTCCACATCCCTTTTTATCGAGCGGATAATGAAGAATACCGCCACTGCGGCCAGGGGCGAGCAAACGGCAAGCAGAATGTTGAAGGTTGTTTTTTTATGTTCCTTGACCCGTGCCACTTCGGAATCAACCGTATATTCAAGGGAATTGAAAATATATTCGGCCGAATCGGATGCGTTTTTTGAGAGCTCGGCCGATTGCTCAATGAAAACAAGGGTATAAACCTTGCTGTTCATAACCGTTACATACATAATGCGGTTGTCGGTGCCGGCTGCGGTAGACAGGGATGCGCCGGCTGTGCCTGCGCTTTGAGAGGCTGCACCTTGCGAGGCTGCGCTTTGATCACCTGTGCCGCTGCCGGACGTGCCATCGGCAGAACTGCCGGGTGTTCCTCCGGAAATGCTGCCGGTATTACCGCCGTCGGCAGTACCGCTTTGACCTCCCGAGCCGATTTGTCCGTTTGCACCGCCTGCATCCTGCTCCTTTTTAAAGGTCAGTTTTAAAAAGAGGGCTGCGCCCTTTCTTATTTCCTTAACCTCCGATGCCCGATCCTTTATGCCGCCGATAAGGGCCTGCTCGGCCGTTTGCCCATCGGAATAATCGGCCAGATCTACGATGGCCTTTGAAACGTCGGTCTCGCCTGCGGTCATAAAAACCGTCCAACCCATATCGGGAGCGACGGCGTAGAAAAGATAGTCCTTTGAAAGCTTGCCTTTAAGCTCGGAAAAATCCTCCGAAAGCTCGGCCGCGCGATCGGCCTTATCCTCAATATTGTCCTTTGTGAAAACCGTGAAAACATCGGAAAAACGGACCGTTATACCCCCCGCTGCGACCACTGTTTCGGCAAAAGCCGACAGCACAAGGGCCGACGACAAACAAAGGGCAAGTATGGCACAAAAAAGTTTTTTCATACTTTTCATATGGCTCCTTTGAAATTATTTCCCGGTTTTCCGGCGGTCGGACATAAGCCAAAACCAAAGAAAAACCAATATCTGAAACACCGCCGCCACGGCATATATAAGGTATATGTTAGGAATTTTAAGGGTGATGTCGATGCAGGCGGCAAGAGTCCAGATTATGCCGCTGATGGAAAGAATTCGATAGAGGGTTTTCCACCACAGGCAGCTGAAAACGGTGGTAACAATAAAGCTGACCGGGCAGCCGTATATAAAAACCAGCCACTTTCTCGACAGGTCGGGAGCGGCCACCGCCAGCACGAAATAAATAAAGGTCACCGTAAGCCAAACAAGCCCTACCGAAAGAGCAGGGACAAGGGTGTGTTTTTTGGTCAGCTTAATGGGCTTTTTGGGAGCAGCCGAGGATATAAAATCGTCCACCGAAATTCCGAAAAGCTCGGCCATATTGCTGAGCACGGTTATGTCGGGCAGCCCGTCGCCCCTCTCCCATTTTGAAACCGATTTATCCGAATAATTGAGTTTTTCGGCAAGTTCCAACTGGGTCAGGCCGGCCGCCTTTCTGTAAAAAGTGATTTTTTGCGAGATGTTTTTTCTTAAAGTTTCTTCATTTATAGATGTTATTTCTGGGACAATAAAAGCAGTAGCAGTAGAAATATCTGTTCCAACTTTTTCAGCAATTTTATA
>ERZ857629.1874-NODE-1874-length-21237-cov-10.306675_pt1 | contig 21237 bp, 21 predicted proteins | sample MGYA00519700_ERZ857629 | MGnify/ENA primary metagenome ERZ857629 (study PRJEB31778, sample SAMEA3449351) | human gut metagenome | biome: human gut; feature: human-associated habitat; material: faeces | place: United Kingdom | collected 2010/2012 ...
ACGTCGGTATCGGCTCTGACGATACTCTCTACGCCAAGGAGAGCGGCGTGCTCCGCTTTGAGCGTCTCGGCAAGGATCGTAAGCAGGCCTCTGTTTACCCCGCCGAGTAATCGAGCAAGGAAGGACCCCGAGCAGACGCTCGGGGTCCTTTTTCCGTGATACTGCACACCGGAGCAAAGGAGACGACCATGATCAAAGCAGTTCTGATGGACATTGACGATACGCTGCTGGACTTTGGCCAGAGCGCCCGCGCCGCGATGCGGCAGGCGTTCGCGGAATACGGCCTGCCCTTTTCCGAGCAGGCCTACGCGGCGTTCACCCGCGTTAACGACACGCTGTGGCAGGCCCTTGAGCGCGGCGAGCTCGACGCGCAGGAGCTGTTCGCGCGCCGCTGGAACGCGATTTTTTCAGTGCTCGGCATTGACGCTGACGGCCCTGCGTTTGAGCAGCGGTTTCTGGCGCTGCTGCATTCGACCGCCGTCCCCGTTGACGGCGCGGCGGAGATCTGCTCCTATCTCAGCGGCAGATATATCCTCTGCGCGGCAAGCAACGCCTTCCACGACCAGCAGGTCAACCGCCTGACCCTCGCGGGGCTGATGCCGTGCTTTTCCCACGTTTTCGTCTCGGAGACGCTGGGCTTCCGCAAGCCCCAGAAGGAGTTTTTCGACGCCTGCCTTGCCCGCCTCCCCGGCGTGGCCGCGGACGAGTGCGTCATGATCGGCGACTCGCTGACCGCCGACGTCGCCGGCGGCAGAAACGCGGGCATGAAAACGATCTGGTACGATCACGCGCAGCGCCCCGTGCCGGAGGACTGTGCGGCCGACCAGACCGTCCTTTCGCTATTGGAGCTGAAAAGGCTGCTGTAGCTCAGCTGATCGCCTCCATGCCGATGCTGTAGCCGTTCCAGCGGCCATCCTCGGTACACACCGCCTGGCAGCCGCTGAAGAAATACGCCCCCAGCGGCGAACGCCATTTTTCAGCGCGGAAGCAGACCGTCGGTGCGGAAGCGTTCTCCTCCTCCGCGCCGTCGTCCGGCGCGATCGTGAAGAGCAGCCCCTCGGGGAAGGAGTAGGCGGTGCTGCCGTCCTTGAGCTTTTCGGCGGCAAGATAGCCCTCCTCGCGCAGCTCGTCAAGGGTCATCGTCAGACATTTCGCCTCGTGTCTTCCCGCGAATGTCCACGCGACGGCGGCTTTTTCGCCGTCCGTCAGGCCGCCCGGGGCGCAGCTGAGATCCACGCTCACGAACTGCGCGCCGCCGTTGAGCCCCTCGTCCGCGTTCCACAGATCCTCGAGCACGCGCAGGTAAAGCCCGCAGAGGTCATACACGCCGCCGTCCGTCTCGCGCGAGAAGGACACGGCCATCACGGACGTGAACCTCATCGGAAAGGTCTCCTGCACACCGCCGGTGTACCACACCTCGGCGCTCATGCCGTTCTCGATCGCGGAGGCGTCCACGCTGCTGCCGTCGAGATAGAGCGTCAGCCCCTCGAGCGGGAGGGTGTAGACCTCGCCCGCCGTCTTTCCCGCCAGCACGAGCGTGCCGTCGGCCGCGCCGCCCACCACGCGCAGCATTATCGTGTCCGCGCCCGCGTTCTGCGGCGCCGGCGCGGTGTCCTCCGGCGTCTCCTCCGCTTTTTTCGTGCAGGAGATCGCCAGCGCCGTCACCGCCACGGCGAGCATCAGGGCCAGCATTCGTTTCATGCTTTTCAGATCCTTTCCGTTCGTGTCTGTCCTTTAGACGGAGCCGGTGCGAAAAAGTTCCCGCCGCTTCGTTTATTTTTTGCTTTTCTTTGAAATTTGTCCGTTTTCCTTGACGAAGCACTGAAAAACGGATACACTATTTGTTCAGGAATAACAAGGAGGTGCCATATGGCAGCATCTTTTATCGATAAGGCGCGCATCCTGTGCCGCGCGGGCAAGGGCGGCAACGGCGCGGTGGCGTTCCACCGCGAGAAATACGTCTCCGCGGGCGGCCCCGACGGCGGAGACGGCGGCAACGGCGGCAACATCGTCCTCGTGGTCGACGACAATATGTCGACGCTGATGGACTTCCGCTACAAGCGCAAGTACGTCGCCGAAAACGGCATGGACGGTCAGGGCGCGCGCAAATACGGCAAGCAGGGCAGGGATCTCACGATCCGCGTGCCGCGCGGCACCGTCGTGCGCGACGCGGAGTCCAACGAGATCATCAAGGATATGTCCGATCCCGCGCCGTTCATCCTCTGCCGCGGCGGCAAGGGCGGCTGGGGCAACGCGCACTTTGCAACGCCGACGCGGCAGGCCCCGCGCTTTGCCAAATCCGGCCTTGAAGGCGAGGAGCACGACGTCGTGCTCGAGCTGAAGCTTTTGGCTGACGTCGGCCTCATCGGCTTCCCGAACGTCGGCAAGTCGACGCTTTTGTCCGTCGTTTCCAAGGCGCGCCCCAAGATCGCCAACTATCACTTCACCACGCTCTATCCCAACCTCGGCGTCGTATATGTCGACGAGGGCGTTTCGTTCGTCATGGCCGACATCCCCGGCATCATCGAGGGAGCGGCCGAGGGCGCGGGGCTCGGCCACGACTTCCTGCGCCACATCGACCGCTGCCGTCTGCTCGTCCACGTCGTTGACGTGTCGGGCAGCGAGGGGCGCGACCCCATCGCGGACTTCGACGCGATCAACGCCGAGCTTTCGCAGTACTCCCCCGAGCTTGCCACCCGCCCGCAGATCGTCGTTGCGAACAAGACCGACATCATGGAGGACGAGAGCCTTCTTGAAAAGCTGCGCGCGCACGTAGAGCCGCTCGGCTATCCCCTCTTTGCCCTCTCCGCCGCGTCGCACACCGGCACGCGCGAGCTGACGCTCAAAATCGCCGAAAGGCTCGCAACGCTCCCGCCCGTCATCGTTTACGAGCCGGAGTACGTCCCCAAGCCCGTCAAGATCGACGCGAGCGAGCCGCTCCGGATCACCGTTGAGGACAACACCTATATCGTCGAGGGCAAGTGGCTCGAGCGCCTGATGAGCAACGTCAACTTCGGCGACTATGAGAGCCGGATGTTCTTCGACAAGATGCTGCGCGAAAACGGCGTTTTCCAGCAGCTTGAGGATCTCGGCATTCAGGACGGCGACATCGTGAGCATGTACGAGCTGGAGTTCGAGTACCAGCACTGATCACTTTCGGGAGATGATCTCATGTCTATCAGTCTTTGCGAGGACTGCGTTTACTACAGCTACGACGAAGAAAGCGACAGCTATTACTGCGACGAGCAGCTTGACGAGGACGAAATGGCCTCGTTCCTGCGCGGCAGGCTGACCGCCTGCCCGTTCTACCACCCGGGGCAGAGCGACTACTACCTTGCGGGTAAGCAATAAGAACTGCAAAAAGGAGCACGCAAAGCGTGCTCCTTTTTCTTATCCGCTTTCATTAAAATGTCAGCCGCATCTGGTGCCAGACGGCGCTGCCGTGGGTAGACTTGTCCGTCACACCCTCATCGGCAAAGCCGAACTTTGCGTAGTAGTCGACGAGTCGCTGCTTGCAGGTCAGAACGAGGCCCCGTCTCCCCTGCTCTCTCGCATCTTCGATGGCGCGGCGAATGAGCTCGCCTGCATAACCGTTCTTCCGGTATTCCGGCAGCGTGTTCACACCGAAGATCATCTGCCACGCGCCGTTTTCGTCGTGCAGGGACGCATTCTCATACATTTCGTCGGTCAGGTCCGGCTCGTCCGTCACAAAGCCGTCGACAAACGCGATGAGCTTATTCCCCTCGAGCATCAGCCAGAAGTGGCCGCCGTAATATTTGATCCGCTCGGCGAATTCCTCTTTTGTCGCCGCCTCAGATGCAGGAAAGCACGCGGCCTCCACCGCCGCGACCGCGTCCAGATCATTGATCGCCGCTGTTCTGATCTCCATTGTTCGGTCCTCTCTATTCAGTCCCACTTCTCGCGGCTGAGCTCACGCATACAGCCCGCCGGGATGATGCCGGCAGACAAGGCAGCGATGGCGATGCCCGCGGGCATAAAGCGGTCGTCCTTGCCCGCGACCTCGATGACCTCGTAGATCTTTCTCCGCAAGCTCATGCCGTCACTCCCTTGCCCCGGGCAGGAAGCGCCGCTCGAGCTCCTCCGCGTGCAGCTGCCCGCCGGAGAGCTCCGTGAGCGCGGCGGAAAATTCCGCTGTCTTTTGCACAGGCAGCAAAAACGTGAGCGTCACGGCCGCGCCGTAGTCGCTTGACTCGATTCTTCCCTCATGCCCTTCGATGAGCAGCTTCAAGCGCTCGAGCATCGGGTACGGACATTCGAGCGCCAGCACGGAAAACGGCTGCATCCGCGCCTTGCCCGCCTTGTCGAGCGCATCCTTGGCCGCCTTGGCGTAGGCGCGCGTCAGCCCGCCCGCGCCGAGCAGGATCCCGCCGAAGTAGCGCGTGACGACGCACACCACGTTTTCGACGCCCTCCCGCTGGAAGACGTTCAGCATCGGCTGACCGGCGGTGCCCTGCGGCTCGCCGTCGTCGCCGTAACGGACGGTGCCGTCGTGCAGGACAAAGCACCAGCAGTTGTGACGCGCGTCGTAGTATTTCCTTTTCATCTCGTCGATGCGCGCGCGGGCCTCGGCCTCCGTCTCCGCAAGGAAAACGTGGCTGATGAAGCGCGAGCGCTTTTCCTCAAACTCGCTCTCCGCGTTTGCGTATGGAACAAGGTACTCCGTCATCGTTCAAAATTCCTTTCAGCGGCTTTGTTCCCACTGTTCTTTCGTGAGGGCGTAAAAGAACGTCGGCCGCGGCGCATCGTCCACAAGCGTTGACCGCTCGCACATAAGCTGATAAGAAAAGCCGCACTTTTCGATCACACGCTTTGACTTTTCGTTGCCGGCATAGTGTGCGCACCAGACGCGCTGCGCGCACTTTTCTTCAAAGCAGTATTGCAGCAGCTCGCGCACGGCTTCGGGGATAAGCCCCTGCCCCCAGAACGGGCGGCCGATCCAGTAGCCGATCTCCGGCTCCCCCGCCGCTTCCGCCACATCCGTCGGAAATACGCCGGCGGAGCCGATGGCCTCGCCGGGCTTCTCCTTCAAAGCGACAGCAAACGTGTCCGGTGCGGAGAGAACGGTCCTGATGATCTCGCGGGAGTTTTCCACGCTCGTGTGCACCGGCCAGCCCGCGATCGGGCCGATGAGCGGGTCGCTGGCGTATCGATAGCAGCTCTCCGCGTCGCTCTCGCGCCACGGCCGCAGGAGAAGGCGCGCCGTTTCAAGCGTCATTCCTCCCAGTCCTCTCTCGGCTCCCGATAGCCCTCGATATAGTCCTTTACCTGCCCGATGGCGCGCGGCACACAGACCGCGACAACGTCGATCGTCTCGCCGTATTCGACGGACTCGACCTTTGCCTCGCGGTAGAGCATATCGAGAAGCCCGCCCTTGTCGTAGGGCAGATGGATCGTCACGCGGCGCGAACCCTTGTCGAACATCTTGTCGATGCGCGCGAGCAGCTCGTCCACGCCCTCGCCGGTTTTGGCGCTAATGTTGACGCTGTCCTCCCCGTGCGGGCGGATGTCGCCAAAATAAAGATCGGACTTGTTGTAAACGCGCAGACACGGGATCTGCTGCGCGCCGAGTTCTTCGATGAGCTCGTCCACGATCTGCGCCTGCTCGAGCCAGTGCGGGTCGGAGATGTCGATGACGTGCAGCAATAAATCGGCATATTCAAGCTCCTCGAGCGTCGCCTTGAACGCCTCGACGAGCTGATGCGGCAGCTTTCGGATAAAGCCGACCGTGTCGGAGATCACGACATCCAGCGTGTCGGATACCGTGAGCAGGCGCGTCGTCGTGTCCAGCGTGTCGAAAAGCCGGTCGTTCGCGGGAATGCCCGCGCCGGTCAGCGCGTTCAGCAGCGTCGACTTGCCCGCGTTCGTGTAGCCGACGATGGCCACGACGGGGATCTCATTCTTGCTGCGGCGGTCGCGCTGCGTCGCGCGCACGCGGCGCACCTCCTCAAGATCCGCCTTCAGCTTGTCGATCTTTCTGTGGATGTGGCGGCGGTCAGTCTCGAGCTGCGTTTCACCTGGGCCCTTCGAGCCGATGGGGCCCTTGCCCGACGTGCCCGCCTGACGCTCGAGGTGCGTCCACATACCGATCAGGCGCGGCAGCAGGTACTGATACTGCGCCAGCTCGACCTGAAGCCGGCCCTCCTTCGTCTTCGCCCGCTGGGCGAAGATATCGAGAATGAGTCCGCTGCGGTCGAGCACCTGCACGCCAAGCTCCTCGCTCAAAACGCGCATCTGCGAGGGCGAGAGGTCATTGTCGAAAATGACCATCGTCGCCTCCTGCCCCTTGACAAGCTCGCGCACCTCCGCGACCTTGCCCTCGCCGATGAACGTATGCGGGTTCGGGGACGGCAGCGTCTGCAAAACGACGCCGACGCTCACGCCGCCCGCCGTTTCGACGAGCGCGCCGAGCTCCTCGAGGCTCTCCTCATCGGCGTTTTCCTTTTTATCGAGCCGCGGCGACGAAAGGCCGACTAAAATCGCCCTGTCGCGCGGCGCGGCGTTTTCCTTCAATGCTTCCATAGATTCTCCTTATCGCGCCGAAAGCGGCGCTGTACAAATCATTTTTATTATAGTGTATTCTCTGCCAAAAGAAAAGGCAAAAACGCTTTCCATTGACATTTCGCGCCTGTTCATGCGAAAATGAGGCAGACGCAACCTCAGGTTGACAAAAAGAAACGGCCGGTTGGTGGCGTTTTGTCCCGTTTTCCTGCTATGCTTTTCCCGCAAGGGCGCAGTGCACGGCGTCGAACGCAGCAACATTTCCCCCAAAGGAGGAACATTTCATGGAACTGTATGAAAAGCTCTACGAGCTGCGCCGCGCGAGCGGCATGTCGCAGGAGGAGCTGGCGGAAAAGCTCGGCGTCTCGCGGCAGGCCGTCAGCAAATGGGAGAGCGGCGCCACGCAGCCGGAGCTTTCTAAGCTCATTGAGCTTTCAAAGCTCTACAATGTCTCCGTCGACGAGCTTTTGAGCCTTGAGCACGCCAAGCTCAAGCAGGATGCCGCCGAAGCGCCGACGCCAAGCAGCGCAGAAGCCGCTCTCGCGGAAAAGCAGGACTTCCGCGGCTTCTGCGCGCAGCACAGGAAAATCGTCTTTGCCGCGGCCGCCGCGCTTGCCGCGCTCGTCGCCGTCGGCGCGCATTACAACAGCCGCATCAACACGCTCAGCACGCAGGTAAACGACCTTCGCGGCCAGCTCTACAACGTGCAGAACAGCCTCTCGAACCAGATCGCGGGCATCAGCAGCAATGTCTCGGACATTCTGGAGCGCGAGTCGAGCCTGATCTCGCAGTACAGCTATGAGGTCACGAACGTCGACTTCAAAAAGCAGGAGTGCACCATCGCGTTTTCCCTGCTGCCGAAAACGCTCGACGAGGAAACGCTCGTCAGCATCGGTCTCATCGACCAGGGCAATTCCTCGCCGCTCGACAGCTATCGGCAGGGCTACTCCGCCGGTCTTTCGCAGGACGGCTTCGGGTATCTGCACGGCGACGTGACGCTGCCGCTGAGCGACGAGTTCGACGTCAGCGTCTACTTCAAGCGCCACGGCGAGACGCGGTCGGAGGAGCTTGGCAAGATCAGCGATCTCAAGCTGCAATATTCCCCGCAGCTGCTCGACTTTTCCCCCATACTCGGCTTTTCCCGCGAGCTGCCCGACACGCTCCCGCCGGACTCCGACGAGGGCGCGGGACCGTGGCAGTATCACTTTGCCAACGCTTACGAAGGCAGTGAAAAAGCCATCGGCCGCTTCACGCGCGGCGCGCTGCCGGCGTGGATCGGCGGCGCTCACCTTGCATACGTCTGCGGCGGCGAGGAGCTTGCGCGCGTGCCGCTCACGGCGCGTCCGCTCACCGCGGAGGAGCGCGCCGGTCTCCACTCCGGCGATACTGCCATGGCGATCATTCCCCCGTCCCATGAGGAGGGGCTGGACGACTGGTACCTCTTTTACGCTGAGAACGCCGCTTCGCTCGATTTTCTGCTGACGATCGAGGAAACGCCGCTCGTCTGCGAGCTTGTCGTCGAGCTGGAGGAGCATGCCGGCGTTCTGCGCGCGCGGCTCTTTCAGGTGCGCGCCATCGCCGGCGGCCAGAACTACGAGCTGACGGAATACCTTAAATACGGCGATCCGCTTCCCTTTATCGTCGAGTTCTCCGACGCGGAGAACTGAGCGCTCTCCTGAAAATGCAGAAAAAAGCAGCTCTGCCGTAGCAGAGCTGCTTTCCTTTTTGTGATCAAGATCAGTTCAGGCCGAACTTCTTGTTAAACTTGGCGACGCGGCCGCCGGTATCGACCAGCTTCTGCTTGCCAGTGAAGAAGGGGTGACACTTAGAGCACACTTCCACCTTGATATTCTGCTTGGTGGAACCTGTCTCAATCACATTACCGCAGGCGCAAGTAATAGTAGTCTGCTGATAATTGGGATGGATTCCTTCCTTCATTGCTCGTGTTCACCTCTTTCCGATCCAAATGTGCTTTGTCAAAAAGCCAAAAAGGATGATATCACGCTTTTCTCCAAATTGCAAGCACAAATTTTGCTTCTTTTGATCATATCATGTATTTTCGCGCCAGAGCATTCCGATGTGCGGGATGCCGTCCTCCAGAAACTCCGCCGAGGTCTGCCGGAAGCCGAGTTTTTCGTAGAGTCCGCGCGCGTAGGTCTGCGCCTCGATGCGGATCTCCCGCGCGCCGTAATACGTCTGCGCGGCGCGGATGCCCTCGGAAACGATGCGCGTGCCCAGCCCGCAGCGGCGGCGCACGGCGATCACGCGCCCGATGGCGCATTCGGGGAACACCGCGCCCGGCTCGAGCACGCGCAGATACGCCGCGATGCCGTTTTCGTCCTGAAGCCAGACGTGTACGGCGCGCTTGTCCGCGTCATCCACCTCCTGATAGGGGCAGTTCTGCTCCACCACGAAGACCGAGACGCGCAGCTTGTAGATCTCAAACAGCTCCTGCGCGCTCAGATCCGCAAAGCGCTTGACGATCAGCTCCATCGTGCCCTCCTTCGGCCGCGCGGCAATGCGGCGGCCCTCCATGCCGTTTTCTTCCGGCGCTTATTATGAACGCCCTCTTTACTTCTGTCAACACCCGACATATAATGGGCTTCTGCGGCGCCCTGCGCCGCAGCGCATCAAAAGCAAAGGAAGCAAGTGCAAATGGCAAACTCACAATATCTGCGGGGGCTGCGCGACGGTCTCCCCATCGGACTCGGATACTTCGCGGTGAGCTTCGGGCTCGGCATCTCCTGCCGCGCGGCGGGGCTGAACGCGGTGCAGAGCTTTTTCCTCAGCCTGCTCAACAACGCCTCCGCCGGCGAATACGGCGGCATCACCGTCATCGCGGCGGACTCCGGCTTTCTCGTGATGGCGCTGATGATGCTGGTCGTCAACGCGCGCTATATGCTCATGAGCTGCGCGCTCAGCCAGCGTCTCTCGCCCGATACGCCGCTCGTCTGGCGCATGATCATCGGCTTCGACCTGACGGACGAGCTGTTCGCCATCGCCGTCGCCCGCCCGGGCGACCTTGAGGTCTGGTACTATTTCGGCGCGATGTGCGCGGCCATGCCGTGCTGGAGCGTCGGCACGGCGCTCGGCGTGCTCGCCGGCAGCGTCATGCCCGAGTGGGCCGTGAGCGGCTGCTCGGTGATGCTCTACGGCATGTTCATCGCCATCATCGTCCCCGTGGGCAAGCAGAACCGCGTGGTGCTCGGCTGCATCGCCGTAAGCTTCCTGTGCTCGTACCTTGCAAGCGTCCTGCCGCTCACGCGCGGTCTTTCCGAGGGGCTGCGCATCCTGATCCTCACGGTCGTGATCGCCGCGGCCGCCGCCGTTCTGTTCCCGCACAAGGAGGATGATCTCGTCGCATGAAAACGTATCTCTATATCCTCGTGATGGCGCTCACGACCTATCTCATCCGCGTCCTGCCGCTCACGCTCATCCGCGGGCGCATCAAAAGCGCGTTCCTGCGCTCGTTTCTCTACTACGTGCCGTATGTGACGCTCGCGGTGATGACCTTCCCCGCCATCATGAACGCCACACAATCCCCCCTCGCGGGCGCGATGGCGATGGTGGTCGGCATTGCGTGCGCATGGCTCGGGCTGGGGCTTCTGCCCGTGTCGCTGCTGTGCTGCGCGGCGGTCATCGCGCTGGAATTTTTCATCGTATAGCGCGGGCGCAATGGCAGATTTCATCACCGGCGCAAGGATGCTCTGCGCGCTGCTTCTGCTCTGCTTTCCCGTTCTTTCGCCGGCCTTTTACGCGCTGTATCTTCTCGGCGGCCTGACCGACATGATCGACGGCACAGTCGCGCGGATGACCGGCACGGCCAGCGAGGCGGGTGCAAGGCTCGATACCGCCGCCGACCTCCTTTTCACCGCCATCTGCCTGTTCCGGCTTCTGCCGGTCCTGCCGCTTCCCGGCTATCTGCTGATCTGGGCCGCCGTCATCGCAGCGGTCAGGCTCGGCTGTCTGCTCTGGGGCTGCGCTGTGCAGAAACGCTTTCCCGCCGAGCATTCCCCTTTGAACAGGCTTACCGGTGCGCTGCTCTTTCTGCTTCCTCTAACGCTCTCTTTCCTCGACCCGCGCTGTACCGGCAGTTTCGTCTGCCTGCTCGCCTCCCTTTCCGCGCTGGATGAATGGCGCAGGGTCCTTGCATATCCGCACGCAAAAAAATGAAGCGCCCCGCCAAGGCGGGACGCTTCATTTTTTACCTTTTCATCGCTTCGCCAGACAGCGGGGCACGCAGCCGCCCCGCTCACAGCAGGATGTCCTCCCGCGTCTTCGAGGCAAAATGTCCGGGCCGCGGCTTCGCCCCCTCGGCCTTGTAGCCCACGATCAGCAGCGCGACCGGCTCGATGTGCTCCTCCAGCGCGAAGGCCTCCTTCATCCTCTGCGCATCCCAGTACATGACCCAGATCGAGCCGAGGCCGAGATCCGCCGCCTCCAGCATCATGTGCGTCGCGGCGATGCTGGCGTCGATCTCGCCGCTGCTCCTGCCGTCCATCGGCCGCACCCAGCACTCGCGCTTATCGCAGCACACGAGGAACGCGGCGGGCGCAAAGTATCTGCTCGGCGCGGCGGTCTGAAGCTTCGCCCGCTTTTCCTCCGTGTCGATCACCACGATCCGCTGCGGCTGGTTGTTGCACGCCGTCGGCGCGGCGAGCGCCGCGTCAAGGATCGCATTGAGCTTCTCCGGCTCGACCTCCCGATGCTCGTACTCCAGAACGGAAAACCTCTCTCTTGCCAGCGTCAAAAAATCCATATGCCCTTTCCCCTTTTCCTCATTCTATATCCTCGCTTCCTCGCCCACGGCGAAGAAGTAGAGCACCCGCTCCTTGACGGGCTTTTCCATCACGCGCGAGAGCGCCAGCGAGTATGCCTCGAGCTGCGGGCGGTAGCGCTCAGCGCGCTCGTCCACCTCCGCGCGCGTGATGCGGTCTGTCTTGAAGTCCACGACCACAAGCGCGCCGTCCTCTTCAAAAAAGCAGTCGACCACGCCCTGCAAAAGCACCGCGTCGTCGGAGTCCACGGCGGCAAAGTCACGCGCGGGACGCAGCAGCGAGAAGCGGTACTCCCGCTCGACCCCTTTGCCCGCGCGGATGCGCGCGGCCAGCGGGCTTTGCAAAAAGCGCACGAGCGCAGGCACGTCCACGGCCTCCGTCTGCTCGTCCGTCAGCTTGCGCTGTGTGCGCAGCCGCTCAAGCTGCGCGCGGAGCTGCCCTTCGTCGGCAGGAGAGGAAAAATCGAGGTATTGCAGCGCAAGATGCATGGCCGTGCCCCGCTCCGCGCCCGTGAGCTTTTGCTCTCCGGCAAGGAAGCGCGGCCGTGCAAGGCTCCGCAGACGCGGCGGCAGCGCGGTGTTTTCCGCGATCTCCTCGTCCAGCGCGCGGCCCTTGAGCTGTGTCGCCGTGAGCTTGGCGGGCAGGAGCGTTTCCGCCCGATGGGGGTATTCATATTCGAGCGCGGCGGTATCGACGCTCATCTCCGGCGCGCACGGCGTCTCCTCCCGTGCCGCGCCGTCCGCGGGCGCGGGCGCAAGATAGTCGAGCGCGTTATGCACGCGCACGACCCACGGCGCTTCTCCTGCAAGGCTCCTTCCCTCGCCGCGCTGCCCCGCAAGCTCGCGCAGCGCATAGGCCTCGCTGCGCTGCAAAAGCGGCAGCATGATCCAGTCTCCCATGCACTTGCCCTCGTCCACCGCCTCCGGCAGCACGGGGCAGGCGCTCAGCGCCATCAGATCGGACACGCGGGAGGCGGCGTTCGACTGCGTGTGCACCATCACGAGCTTTTCCTTCGCGCGCGTCATCGCAACGTAGAGCACGCGCAGCTCCTCGGCCTTGGCCTCGCGGCGCAGCGCGGATTCGATCGCCTGCCGCGCGGTCGTGGGATACTGGATGCGGCGCGCGGTATCCACGCACATGGGGCCAAGCCCCAGCTGCGGGTGGACAAGCACCACGCTTTGAAAGTCCATATTGCTGAAGCGGCGCGCAAGATCCGCCAGAATGACCACGGGGAACTCAAGGCCCTTCGACTTGTGGATCGACATGATGCGCACGCCGCCGCCCGTGCCGCCGCCCTGCGGCGCAGCGGCCTCGCCGCTCTCTATCTGTTCGCGCAGCGCATTGACAAAGGCGAACAGGCTGCGGTGCCCCGCGCGTTCAAAGTCCTCGCTGAGCGAAAGGAACGCGAGCAGATTCTCCCGCCGCTCCGCGCCGCCCTCCATCGCGCCGAATACGCCCAGCACGTTGCAGCGGCGGTAGACCTCATCGAGCAGCGCGCGCACGCCGAGCGACGCCGCGCGCTCACGCAGCGCACGAAGCGTCTCAAGGAACGCCTTCGTCTTTTCGCCTGCCGCATCGGCGAGCAACGCGTCGTAAAAATCACCCGTGCGGCACAGCGCGCGCAGCGCGGCCAGTTCGTCGGCCGTGAAGCAGAAGATCGGCGAGCGCAGCACGCTCAGCAGCGGCACGTCCTGGCGCGGATTGTCGATGACCTGCAAAAGCGAGAACAGCACCGCGATCTCCACCGAGGCGAAAAAGTCCCCGCCCGCGTCCGCCGCGCAGCGCAGACCCCGCGCTTCGAGCGCGCGGCGGTAGTCAAAGAGCCTTGTGCGCGGCGAGCGCATCAGAATGACGATGTCCTCCTCGCGCACGGGGCGCGGCGTGCCCGACGCGTCGTCCCGCACGGTGAAGCCGCTCGAGAGCATACTGCGGATATAGTCCGCGACGAACGCGGCCTCGGCCTCGCTCGCGCGCACGCGCTGCCCGCCCGTCTGCACCGGCAGGTCGAGCAGGTGGAACTCCGCGCCGCAGTCCGCGCGTTCATCGTAGGACGCGCCCGGGCGCAACATTTCGTCTTCGCCGTAGGTCAGCTCGCCCATCTCTTCGGAAAGCACGTTGGAAAAGATAAAATTTGTCGCCTCCAGCACCTCTCTGCGCGAGCGGAAGTTGCGCGAGAGCAGCAGCTTTGCGCTCTCATGCTCCGCCGCCGCCTCGACCGGCGGCCAGGCGTTGTAATGCTGCAGAAAGATGCGCGGGTCGGCCAGACGGAAGCGGTAAATGCTCTGCTTCACGTCGCCGACCGTAAAAAGGTTTTCCCCGCCGCGGGAGACCGCGTCGAAGATGCGGTTCTGCACCTCGTTCGTGTCCTGATACTCGTCGACCATGATCTCACGGTAGCGTCCGCTCACGATGCGCGCCAGCTCCGTCGGCGCGCCGTTTTCATCGACGAGCAGACGGATCGCCTCGTGCTCCTGATCGGAAAAGTCGGCCGCGTTGCGCCGCCGCTTTTCCTCGCGGAAGCGGCGGGAGAAATCCGCCGTCAGGTCGATGAGCGCGAGCATCGCGCCAGACATCGCGCGCAGCTCGTCCGCCGCCTCGGCGGACGACGCGGAGAGCGTTTCGCCAAAATCTCTGGCCGCCGCCTTGCAGCCGTCCCACAGGCCCTTCACGCGCGCCTTCAGCTCGCCGCCGTCGCTGTCCTTCACGGGCGGCAGACGCGGAAACGCAACGCTCACGCCGCGCGCCGCGTCCCAGCCCTCGTCCGTCTTCGCCGCCAGCGCCTCAAGCTGATAGGAAACATCCAGAAACGCGGGGGCGTACTTCTGGTTCAGCGCGTCGTTCTGCGCCATCTCCTGCGCGGCGTCCGCAAGCAGCCGCTGCCAGTGGCGCGCCTTGCGCCGCACACCGTCGAGCAGGAGCCTGCCGTAAGGCGTTTGCTCGATGCGCTCGGGCACGCCGCGCCAGAAATTTCGCTGGGCGTCGAGCCATTTGTCCTCATACGGCTGCGCCTGCAATTTGCCGTGCAGCTCGAGCACCAGCGCTTCAAGCGCGCTGTCGTCGCGTCCGGCGCCGAGCGTATCGGAAAGCGCCGCGCCGTCCGGCGTCAGGTGGTCGTAAAAATCGTCCAGCGTGCGCGCGAGCACCCGCTCGCGCAGCGTCTGCGCTTCGCTCTCGTCCAGCACACGGAAATCGGGCCGCAGCGCGTGACCGCGCGCGTCCTCGCCGAGCAGGTGGCAGTTCTCGCGCAGAAGCGCGGTGCAGAACGCGTCCACCGTCTTGATGTCCGCGCGGTAAACGCGCAGCAGCTGGCGGCGCAGATGCTCGTCGTTCGGCTCACGCTCCATGCGCTCGGTGAGCGCCCGGGCGATCTTGCCGCGCAGCTCGCCCGCCGCGGCGCGCGTGTAGGTGATGATGAGAAAATCGTCGAGATCCGCGCCCTCGCGCTCAACATAGGAAAAAAGCCGCTCGACGAGCACCTTCGTCTTGCCCGAGCCCGCCGCCGCCGAAACGAGCAGGCTGCGCCCGCGGCTGTCCACCGCCGTCTGCTGCTCTCTTGTCAGCGTTTCAGCCATCCGTGTGCGCCCCCTCTCCGTTCACCTCGTCGATATAGCTCCAGAATTCCTCGCCCTTTGTGGCGCGGATGTACTCGATGCGGTCGCCGCCGCGCCCGTTTTCAAAGTGGCAGGCGGGCGCAAATTCGCAGTACGCGCACGCCGTCTGCTGCGGCGTACGCGCGCAGGGATCGGCGTCGATATCGCCGGAAAATATCTCCTCCGCGATCTCGCCGAGCAAATGATTGACATATTTCGACAGCTTCCCCAGCTGCTCGGCGGTGGCGAGGCCGCCCGTCACCGTGCCGTCCTTTTTCACCGCGACGGGCAGATAGCACGGCGATTCCAGCGCGCTGTGCTCCATCGCCCGCAGAACGGCGGGATCGCCGAGCACCATGCCGCTGCGCCGCAGCTCCTTTTTCAGCGCCTTTTCGATCTTCTCCGGCTCGGTGCCGCGCGCGCAGCGCAGCAGCGGCTCGCGCGCGGGCGTATAGAGCACGCCCGCCGGCACGATCTCCCGCCCGCCGAAAAGCGCGCGTCCCTCCTGCTCGAGCGCAAAGAGGTACAAAAGCATCTGCAGGCCCAGCCCGTAGCGCAGCTCGGCAAGGTCAAATGCCTTTTTGCCGGTCTTGTAGTCGATCACGCGGAGATAGAGCCTGCCGTCGTGCAGCCAGCCGTCCACGCGGTCGACCTTGCCGCGCAGCTGCGCCGCGCCGCCCTGTGTCCGGACGGTGATGGCGGGCAGCGCTCCCCCGTCGCCGAATTGCAGCTCGAAGGCCAGCGGCTCAAAGTCCGAGCAGGCAAGCTCGTCGGCCACCTCGTCCATGATGCGCTCCACCGCCGCGCAGAGCCGCTCGAACAAATACCGGAAGCGCGCCGGCTTCTCCGTAAGATCCGGCAGCACACGCGCGGTATAGTCCTCGATGGACGCGCGCGTGAGCCGGTGCATCTGCTCACGCGAGAGCGCATGCAGCCCGCCGCACTCCCGCGCCGATTTGAGCGTGTGCTCCATCACATCGTGCACGAAGGTGCCGATCTGCGGCGCGTCGAAGCCCGCGCCCGTGCGCTCCTTTGCGCGCAGGCCGTAGCGCATGAAGTAGGCGAAGTGGCAGGTGCGCGCCTTGTCGAGCTGCGAGGCGGACAGGCGCAGCGTGCCGCCGTAGAGCGTGCGCACCGCGCCGCGCGAAAGCCTGCCGCGCGTATAGCGCGAGGCCTCGCGCATGGCCGCGAGCGCGGCCCGTGCGTCCGCTTTTCCCCCAAAATACCGCCACAGCGCGCCGTCGATGTGCCCGCCCGCGTACTCGAGCGCAGCGCTCCTTGACAGCAGGCGGTACGCCTGATCGGCGCTCTCCTTCGCGATCTGCACCTCCGGCAGCAGCCGCGCGATGCGCCCGACCACAAACGACGGCCGCAGTTCTCCGCCCTTGCCGTCGGACGCGGGATATGAGACCGTCAGCTTCTCCGTCGGCTGGGCGAGCGCGGCGTAGAGGTTCTGTATCTCCAGATGGAACTGCGCCATGCCGTGCGGCGCAAGGAAAATCTGCCGCTGCTCGAGCGCCTCGCGGTCCTCGTCGCGCAGCACGCCGCCGCCCGTGCCGACCGCGGGCAGCACCCCATCGTTCGCCCCCAGCAGGAAAAGCGCCCGCACCGTATGGCGGTCGTTCCGCGTCATCTCGCAGAGGTTCACCGCATCGAGCGTCACAGGGATCGTGCCGACGCTGTACTGCGTGAGCACAAGGCGGAAGAGCTGGGCGAACTCCTCCGCATCGAGCACGGTATCGCCCAGAATGTCCACAAACTGATCCATCACGCCGCAGAGGATGCTCCACAGCTGCGCCGTCTCCTCGGCGCGCTGGGCGTCGCCGGCGGCAAAAAGCCGCTCAGTCTGCGCCTGAAGCGCCTCGCTCAAGGCGAGTTCGTCAAGGAAAGCGTACAGCGCGCGGACCTTGTCCGCCGCCGTGCCGCTGCCGCCCACGCCCTGATGCAGATGCGCAAAGGGCGCCTGTATGCGCGCGCGAAGCCCGTTCACCGTGTCGAGGCGTGCGCGCGCCTCGTCCGTCCAGTCCGCGCCGTAGCCGTCGGGATGCGCGGCCCATGGCGCTTCGCGCGTCCACGACGCGCCGCGAAGCGCCCACTTGAGCGCGTAGTTTTCCAGAATGTCGCACTCATCCATCGTCAGCCCCGCAAGCCCCGTTTTGAGGCAGCGGAACACGTCCTCGTATTCAAACCCGCCCGTCGCCGCGTCGAGCGCGCCAAGCAGCAGCGTCAAAACGCCGCTTTGCAGAATGTCGCTGCGGTGGGCATAATAGAGCGGGATATCGAAGCGCGCGAACGCCGTTTGCAGTGCGGGCGCGTAGCGCTCCAGCTCGCGCGCCGTCACGGTGATATCACGGTAGCGATAGCCCTGCTCGCGCACGAGCCTTGCGATCTGCGCGGCGGTCCATTCACACTCGCCGTAGACGCTCCCCGCCTCATAGAGCGCGACGGCGTCCGTCCCTCCCGCTATCGTGTGCGCGGGGCCGAAGAAGCAGCGCTCAAGATGGTCGAGCGCGCCGCGCGCCGCGCCGGCCTCGATCGTCTCCTCCCCGCAGGGCACGCCCGCGTCGCGCGCAAGCGCAAGGAGCTGCTCCCGCACGCGCAGACTTTCGGAAAAAAGCTCGCGGTCATGCCTGTCGCCAAGGAGCGTCACGGTCACGCTGTTCGCCCGCCGCAGCAGGATGCGCAGGATGCGAAGCTCGCGTCCCGTGAAATAGGAAAAGCCGTCGAGGAACACGTCGCTCCCGTCGATATAGCCGGACGCTTCGAGGTTTTCCTCCAGCTTTTGCAGCGCATCGCGCGCATCGCGCCCGGGCGCGTGGAGCTTTGCAAGGTACACGCCGTATAAAAGCGCGATGTCGCGCAGCTTGTCCCCGCTCTCGCCGCCCATATCCGCGACGCGCTCCAGAAGCGTTTCGGGCGCAACGGCATAGGCCTGCAGCTCCTCCATCACGGCGAGCAGGCTCTCCAAAAACGCCGCGCGCTGGGACGCTCTGCGATAGACCTTCAGCGCGGGCGCAAGCTCGGTGAGCGCGCGCTGGAGCGTCAGAAGCTTTCCGCCGTTGTCAAGCGTCACGTCCGCGCTGCCGCCGCAGATGCCCGACACGCGCGAGGCCAGCAGCTTGAACGTCAAGACCTCGGCATGACGCGAGGCCGTATCGCCGCATACGCGGCAGATGTCCATCTCCGCCACGTGCGAAGCGTGCTCCGGCACGAGCAGGATCTGCCGCGAGGTATCGCCGAGCGCCGCGATCCTTTGCAGCACGCGCTCGGATTTTCCCGTGCGCGCGCGGCCCATCAGTATATGCAGCAAGCGCTCCGCCCCCCTTTCGACCATTTTTGAAAATTTTATCACATTTTCCCCATCTCGGCAACGGCCATTGACGGCGCGCGTATATTTTTCGCCGCCGCGCAAAGACTACGAAAGACCAAACCATCGTTTAAGGAGGGTATATTATGGTCATCGATAAGGTCGCGCTGACGCTTGCCATTGTCGGCGCGCTCAACTGGGGCAGCGTGGGTCTGTTCGGCTTCGACTGCGTCGCCTTTCTCTTCGGCGGGCAGACCGGCACGCTCAGCCGCGTGATCTACACGCTCGTGGGCCTTGCCGGCATCTGGTGCATCACGATGCTCTTCCGCGAGACGGAGCCGATGGAAAGCGGCGGCCAGGCGTAAAAAAATAAAAGGAGAGGGAACCCTCTCCTTTTATTTTTGCGTCAAAAACGCGGCGTCAGCGGCAAAGCGCGGCGACGGCCCCGTCCTTCGTCGAAACGAAGAACGCATCACGGCCCTCGTTGCTCTCGCGCATGAAGCCGCGAAGCGGCCTGCTCGTATAGCGCGAATAGTCGCCGTAAACGGCGAGGCGTGCGCCGTAGTTGACGAACTTCTGCAAGATCTCGCCCGCAAGGCCGGTGCTGAGGATGAAAAAATCCTCGCAGATGCATTTTTTCGCAATGACGAGGTTCTTCGTCCCCGCCTCGTGCTTTGCGCTCATCAAAAGGTCAAGCGCGGACTGCGCGTCGCGGATCACGACCGCATCGCTTTCAACGAGCGCGCACGAAACGCCGCTTTTCTCGATTTTCTGAATGGTCATTTTCTCACTCCCCTGGTGAAGCTTCTTCCTTTACCGCCGGTCAGCCGTCCCCTCCAGCGCGCGCATCGAGCGGCGGAACTGGCGGCAGAACATCACGCTCGTCATCGCCACCGCGCCGAAGTCGGCAACAGGCTCGGCGAGGAACACCGCGAACGCCTTATCCGCAAAGAAGTGCGGCAGAAGATAGATGAGCGGGATGAGCAGGATGATCTTGCGCCAGATGGCGAGAAAAAGCGAGGTCTTCGCGTTGCCGAGCGCCACGAACGTCTGCTGGCAGGCGATCTGGATGCCGAAGATGCCGCTGCACGCCATATAGATGCGCACCGCCCACGCCGCGTACTCCACAAGCGAGGGATCGTTGTTGAAGATCAGGATGAACGCGCGCGGGAACAGCTCCACCAGCAGCCAGATCGTCATGGAGTAGGTTACGCACGCGCGCAGCAGGCAGAAGAACGCCTCGCGCACGCGCGCGGCGTTTTTTGCGCCGTAGTTGTAGCTCACGATCGGCTGCGCGCCCTGCGTCAGCCCCTGCAGCGGCATATGGGAAAACTGCATGATGCTCGTCAGCACCGTCATCGTGCCGACGGCCATGTCCCCGCCGTAGCGCAGGAGCGAGGAGTTGAAGCAAATGGCGATCAGACTCTCCGTCGACTGCATCACGAACGGCGATAGGCCCAGCGCGATGCACGGCAGCACGATCCTGCCGCTCACGCGCAGGTTCTCGCGCCTGATGCGCCAGCACGTTTTCTCTCCCGTGAGAAAACGCATCACCCACAGCGCCGACACCGCCTGAGAAAGCACCGTCGCCAGCGCCGCGCCGCGCACGCCGAGTCCAAGCGCAAAGATGAACAGCGGATCGAGCGCGGTGTTGAGCAGCGCGCCGATGAGCACCGTCTTCATGCTCACGGTCGCAAAGCCCTGGGCGGTGATGTAGGCGTTCATGCCGAGCGTGAGCTGGACGAAGACCGTGCCGAGGGCGTAGATGCGCATATAGTCGAGCGCGTAGCCGACGGTATTCTCGCTCGCGCCGAACAGCAGAAGCAGCGGCTCGGCAAAGACCTCGAACAGCACCGTCAGCACGAGCGAGGTGATCAGCAGCAGCGTCAGACAGCTGCCCATGATGCGCTCAGACTTTTCGCTCTCGCCCGCGCCCTCGGCGATCGAGGCGCGCGGCGCGCCGCCGATGGCCATGAGGGACGCAAACGCCGAGATGACCATAATGACCGGCAGGCATACGCCGACGCCCGTGAGCGCGAGCTTGCCGACGGTCTCGGCCGGCTGCATATGGCCGATGAACACACGGTCGACAAGGTTATAGAGCATATTGACGATCTGGGAGGTGATCGTCGGCACGGAGAGGGAAAAGAGCAGCCTCCTGACATTCCCCCGCCCGAGATCGGCACGCTGATCCATCGGAGATCCCCCGCCTTCTGAAAATGTTCATTTCAGGATAGCACGCGCGCGGCGCAGCGTCAAGCGCGCCGCGCTGTCATACTGCCGTCGTAAAGCGGTTATTGGACAATTTTGCACTCTTGATATTGCTTTTTTCGGCGCGGTTATTGTATAATTTGTTCGATACAACCGCGCCGGAGCGCGCCGCGGCGCGCGCTCTTCACCAAACAACATCAGGAGGACACCACCATGAATGAGAAGTTTTCCAAGCTCGGCTTTTATCCCTCCGACATTCTTCTGCCCAAGAAGGACGTCGACATGAGCAAGTGGGCCGTCGTCGCCTGCGACCAGTTCACCTCTGAGCCCGAATATTGGGAGCGCGTGGAAAAGACCGTCGGCGACGCGCCGTCCACGCTGCGCCTCATCCTGCCCGAAGCCAACCTGAAGGCCCCCAATGTCGACGAATTCATCGCCGGCATCAACGCCTCGATGAGCAAGTACCTTGAAGACGGCATCTTCGACACGCTCAAGGACTCCCTCGTCTACATCGAGCGCGGCCAGAGCGACGGCAAGATCCGTCACGGCCTGATCGGCATGATCGACCTCGACCAGTACGACTTCACCCCCGGCTCCGGCGCGCTGATCCGCGCGACCGAGGGCACCGTGCTCGACCGCATTCCCCCGCGCGCCCGCGTGCGCCGCAACGCCCCCATCGAGCTGCCCCACGTCATGGTTCTGATCGACGACCCCGAAAAGACCGTCATCGAGCCGCTGACCGCCGCTGCAGGCACGATGGAGCCCGTCTATGACTTTGACCTGATGGAAAACGGCGGCCACATCAAGGGCTACAAGCTCTCCGCTGCGCAGA
>ERZ857629.1878-NODE-1878-length-21169-cov-3.180544_pt1 | contig 21169 bp, 16 predicted proteins | sample MGYA00519700_ERZ857629 | MGnify/ENA primary metagenome ERZ857629 (study PRJEB31778, sample SAMEA3449351) | human gut metagenome | biome: human gut; feature: human-associated habitat; material: faeces | place: United Kingdom | collected 2010/2012 ...
CTGCCTGGCCGACTTTGTGAGGCCCTTGTCGTCGGGCAAGGCCGACAGGGTGGGGGCCTTTGCCACTACCGTGGAGCCCAGTATGGAGCGCGAAGGGAGCGATGATGTTTACCAGCGTATGCTCTCGCAAGTGCTCGCCGACCGACTTGCTGAGGCCACAGCCGAACTCATGCACTTGCAGGTAAGGCGACATTACTGGGGCTATGCGCCCGAGGAGAACCTGTCGATGGACGACCTTCACGCCGAGCGTTACCAAGGCATACGCCCCGCCGTGGGATATCCCTCGCTGCCCGACACAAGCGTCAATTTCCTGCTCTCAGACCTCATCGGCATGAAGCAGATAGGTATCCACCTCACGGAGACCGGCATGATGCAGCCCCACGCCTCGGTGTCGGGGTTCATGTTCGCACATCCCAAGGCGCGATACTTCGACTTGGGGAAGATTGGCGAGGACCAGCTGCGCGACTATGCGCGTCGCCGAGGAGTGCCCGTCGAACTGATGCGACGCTTCCTCAGTGGCAGTTTGCTGAAGCGAGGATGACAAAGCGGGTGGACATAGCAGACGAGCCATCACCTTATATTATAGACAACATCCCGTCGCACACAATATATCGTTTAACCATACAATAGAAAAACTCCCAACGTAGCGCATAGATTGCGCCATCTGTTATGATAGCAAGAATCATCATACCTATCGTATTGTCCATTGTGCTGTCGGATCTCTACATCGATTGGCACTATCGTCGGCGACATCCCAACTGTCGGTGGTGGATGCGGGCGTTGTGGTGGATGCCGGGTGTGCTGCTCTTGGGCTATGCAGTGGCGCTGGCTACCATACGCAACTTCGTGCCCGACGACCTCATGTGGGTCAACGTCTTCATGGTTCTCATTGGGCTCGTGGTGGTGCCTAAGGTGCTTTTCGCCTTGTGCTCAGGAGTGGGATTTGTGTGCTGCCGACTGACGGGAGGCCACCGCAACTGGGGAAACCTGTTGGCCGTGGTGCTCATCCTGGGCAACTGGTATGTGCTGGCCTATGGCTTTGCGGTAGGAATCGACAAGCTGGAGGTGAGGCGCGTCGACCTCTATTTCGACAATCTGCCGGACGCTTTCGAGGGATACCGCATCGTGCAGTTTACCGATGCCCATGTGGGAACGCTCGAAGCGCGCAACGTGGGCTTGCTGAAGCGCGATCTCGATAGCATCAATGCGCAGCGCCCCGACCTCATCGTGTTTACCGGCGACTTGCAAAACGCACAGCCGCAGGAGCTCTATCCCGTGAGCGGGTTGCTGGCTTCGCTGAAGGCACGCGATGGTGTGATGTCGGTGTTGGGCAACCACGACTATAGCAAGTATGTGCATGCTTCGCCCGCTGTGGAAGCGGCCAACCGAGCGGAGACCATCGCCCAGCAACGGAGATGTGGTTGGCGCGTGCTGCTCAACGAGCATGCTGTCTTGCGACGGGGGCAAGATTCCATCGTCATAGCTGGCGAACAAAACTATGGCGACCCCGACAGCGCCAATTTTGAAAAGACCATGCATGGGGTGGGGCGGCAGGCTTTCACCATCATGTTGCAGCATAACCCGGCCGCATGGGATGCAACCATCGTGCCTACGAAGCGGGTGGCGCTCACGCTCAGCGGCCATACGCATGGCGGACAGATGTCGGTCTTCGGATGGCGCCCCACACGTTGGATCTACGCTGAGGACTATGGCCATTACGAGCGGGGCGAAAGCCAACTCTTTGTGTCGTCGGGACTCGGGGGATTGGTGCCATTCCGATTTGGCATCTCGCCTGAAATAGTAGTGATTACCTTACATAAAACAAAATAATGAAGTACATTTATCGTCTTTATCAGCTTTGTGTCGTGTTGCCACTATTCCTGTTGGCATCGATTTTGACGGCCTTGGTAACGGTTGTCGGCTGCCTCTTGGGCAACGGTCACTTCTGGGGCTATTATCCCGGTAAGTGCTGGTCGCGCTTCATTGTGGCCCTACTGTTCCTGCCCGTGAAGGTGGAAGGGCGCGAGAACCTGCGCAAAGGTCAGTCGTATGTCTTTGTTGCCAACCATCAGGGAGCGTTCGACATCTTCCTGATTTATGGATTCCTCAACCGCAACTTCAAGTGGATGATGAAGCGGTCGCTGCGTAAGGTGCCCTTCGTTGGGATGGCTTGCCAGTATGCCCACCACATCTTCGTGGACCGAAGATCAAGGCTACGTACGATGAGGCACGCAAGGTGTTGCGCGACGGCATGTCGCTGGTGGTCTTTCCCGAAGGCGCACGGTCGTTCACGGGCCACATGGGCAAGTTCCGTCGTGGCGCGTTTATGCTGGCCGACGAGTTGCAACTGCCTGTTTGCCCACTGACCATCAATGGCTCCTTCGATGTCATGCCACGCATGCACGACTGGCATTGGGTGGAGTGGCACCCGCTGACGCTCACCATCCACAAGCCCATTGAGCAGAAAGGACAGGGCCGTGAGTTTGAGAAGGAAATGGAGGATACGTGCTATCAGGCTATCATGGACGGCCTGACGCCCGAGTACCAAGGCTATGTGGAAAACCGCGACCAGTAATATCGCGGTTGCCAATGGATGGTAAAAAGTGGTAAAAAGCCCTATTTTCCATGCTAAATCCTTGGCGCTTCCTTCTTAATTTTATACTTTTGCAAGAAAGGAACGTCTGTCGACGTGCATCCTAATAAGTAAAACCTAACCAATTGCTATGCATACAAGTGATTCGATAGTTATCATTCCTACATACAACGAGAAAGAGAACATGGAAAAGATTGTCCGTGCGGTATTCTCGTTGGAGAAGTGTTTCCACATCCTCGTCATCGATGACGGCAGTCCTGATGGCACCGCCGACATCGTGAAACGGTTGATGCGCGACGAGTTTGCCGATCGGTTGTTCCTCGTGGAGCGCACCGGAAAGCTGGGGCTCGGCACCGCCTATATTGCCGGATTTAAGTGGGCGTTGGAGCGCGACTATGAGTACATCTTCGAGATGGACGCCGATTTCAGTCACAATCCTAACGACCTGCCGCGCCTTTACGCCGCTTGCCACGACGAGGGCGCTGATGTGTCGGTGGGATCGCGCTACATCACGGGTGTGAATGTGGTCAACTGGCCCATGGGGCGCGTGCTGATGAGCTATTTCGCCTCCAAGTATGTGCGCTTCGTCACAGGCATCAGCGTGAATGACACCACGGCAGGATTTGTCTGCTATCGCCGTCGCGTGCTCCAGACTCTTGAGTTCGACAAGATCCGATTCAAGGGATACGCCTTCCAGATTGAGATGAAATACACCGCCTACCGCATCGGATTCAAGATCAAGGAGGTCTCGGTGGTCTTCGTCAACCGCAAGGAAGGAACGAGCAAGATGAGCGGTGGCATCTTCAGCGAGGCGCTCTTCGGCGTCATGAGGCTCAGGCTCGACGGATGGTTCCGTAAATATCCAAAGATAAAGAATTGAACTTACAAGACATTCTGAAACTATATGGCACCCTGCCTCAGGCGGGTGCCATGCTCAAGTCCCTGGAAAACAAATCGGTGAGAGACGTTTTCCTGCAGGGACTATTGGCCTCTGCCGCCCCCATTTTCTTTGGCGCTGTGGCCAAGCGCTTGCATCGCGACACCGTGTTTGTCTTGTCCGACGCTGATGAAGCTGGCTATTTTTTTAATGACCTCAACGACCAGACGGTGCCTGGCGTCATGCCTATGGTGGCCAAACAAGGTGCATCGGGTGGTGGGACGAAAGCCGCCGAGGAGGCCCCAAAACCATCGCTGGCTGGTGGAAAGCAGGCTTCTGAAGATGGCGCCAAGGCGGTTTCGACCATGAGTTCGAAGGAGGTGGCAGGCTCTCCGAAGTCAAATGGCGTTTCGGAAGCGTTGCCCTACGAACCCCTTTTCTTTCCTTCGAGCTATCGGCGTGCCGTGAAATATGGTCAGCGCGACGCCGCCAACGGCATCCTGCGCACTGAGGTGCTGGCCAAGGTGGCAGCACATGTCACATCGACCGATGAGAAAAAGACGGGCGATAGGAAACCCCTGTTGATTGTTACTTACCCAGAAGCCATTGCCGAACTGGTGGTTTCGCAAACCCATCTCGATGAGCGCCGTGTGTCGCTGAAGGCCAACCAAACCATTGAGATCACCGATCTGGCGCATCGTTTGCGCGACCTGGGATTCAAGGAGGTCGACTATGTGTACGAACCGGGGCAGTTTGCCATGCGTGGTAGCATCCTCGACGTGTATTCGTTCTCCAGCGAGTTGCCTTTCCGTATCGACTTCTTTGGCGACGAGGTGGACACCATACGCACGTTTACCGTGGAAGATCAGTTGTCGAAAGACCGCAAGACGGAGGTGGAAATCGTGCCCGAGTTGGCATCGTTGACCACTGAGAAGGTGCCCTTCCTGGAGTTTTTGCCCGACGACGCCTTGTTGGTGATGAAAGACCTGACGTTTGTTCGCGACACCGTGGAGCGCATTTACAATGAAGGATTCTCCTCGCAGGCACTCACCGAGCGTCTGGAGGGAGCCACGGAGATGGAGCAAGCGCAGATACAACGCGACATGACGCGTGATATGAACCTCTGTACGTCGGTGCGTTTCATGCGCAATGCCGCTCGCTTCCAGCACGTGTTCTTTGGGCCATCGGTAGCCAACCAGAGTTCACAGGACCTCATGGGCGCCGTGGCCACAGGCGAAAGCATCCGCCTGACGTTCCATACCACGCCGCAACCTCTGTTCCATAAGAACTTCGACTTGCTGCGCAAAGCTCTCGAAGACTACCTGTTGCAGGGGTATAAGATTTACATCTTGGCCGACAGCGCCAAGCAACAACAGCGACTGAAAGATATCTTCGATGAGACGGGATCCGACCTTGAACGCTCGCATTCGAACGCTCAGCGGACGGCGATTACCTTCATTCCTGTGAGCAAAACGGTGCACGAGGGATTCGCCGACAGCGATCTGCGGGCTTGTTTCTTTACCGATCACCAAATCTTCGACCGTTTCCATAAGTACAATCTCAAGTCGGACAGCGCACGGGCAGGTAAGATGGCCCTGACCATGAAGGAGTTGCAGGAGATGGAGCCTGGCGATTACATCGTGCATGTGGACTTGGGTATCGGTAAGTTTGGTGGCTTGGTACGTGTGCCTACGCCCGATGGCACCTATCAAGAGGTTATCCGTATCATCTATCAGAACAACGACAAGGTGGACGTGTCCATCCATTCGCTCTATAAGATTTCTAAGTATCGACGTAGCGACACGGGCGAACCGCCCCGCTTGAGCACGCTGGGCACAGGCGCCTGGGAACGTCTGAAGGAGAAGACGAAGAAGAAAATCAAGGACATTGCCCGCGACCTCATTCGGCTTTACGCAAAGCGACGCCACGAGAAAGGGTACGCTTTCTCGCCCGACAACTTCATGCAGCATGAGCTGGAAGCCAGTTTCCTGTATGAGGACACGCCCGACCAGTTGCGCACCACGCAAGAGGTGAAGGCCGATATGGAGCGCGCCCAACCCATGGATCGCCTCGTGTGTGGCGACGTGGGATTTGGAAAGACAGAGATTGCCGTGCGTGCGGCATTCAAGGCGGCGTGCGACTCGAAGCAGGTGGCTGTGCTGGTGCCAACGACGGTGTTGGCCTATCAACACTACCAAACGTTCCGTTCGCGCCTCAAGGACTTCCCTGTCAGGGTCGATTACCTATCCCGTGCCCGTTCGGCTAAGCAAACCAAGCAGGTGCTGGCCGACCTTGAGAGTGGAAAGGTCGATATCTTGGTGGGAACGCATAAGTTGCTGGGAAAGACCGTTGCGTGGCATGACCTGGGACTGCTCATCATCGACGAGGAGCAGAAGTTTGGCGTATCGACCAAGGAGAAACTGCGTAAGCTGAAGACCAACGTCGATACCTTGACCATGTCGGCTACGCCCATCCCACGCACATTGCAGTTCTCGCTGATGGGCGCACGCGACATGAGCATCATCCGCACGCCGCCTCCCAACCGTTATCCCATCCATACGGAATTGTGCACCTTTGAGGGAAGTGTCATCGCCGACGCCATCAGCTTCGAGATGAGCCGCAACGGACAGGTGTATTTCGTGAGCGATCGCATTGCCGGCTTGCAACATATCGAGGAGATAATCCATAAGTATGTGCCCGATGCCCGCGTGGCGATAGGCCACGGTCAGATGCCTCCGGAGAAGCTGGAGGAGATCATTATGGGGTTCATCAATTACGATTACGATGTGCTGCTATCCACCACCATCGTGGAGAATGGTATCGACATATCCAATGCCAACACCATTATCATCAACGACGCCCACCATTTCGGACTGTCGGACCTCCATCAGATGCGTGGCCGTGTGGGCCGAAGCAACCGCAAGGCGTTCTGTTACCTCATGGCGCCGCCGCGTAGCGTGCTTACCCCTGAGGCCCGTCGCCGCTTGGAGGCCTTGGAAACCTTCTCGGAATTGGGCAGCGGCTTCAACTTGGCCATGCAGGACCTTGACATCCGAGGAGCCGGGAACCTCCTGGGAGCGGAGCAGAGTGGCTTCATGGAAGACCTGGGATATGAGACCTATCAGAAGATTCTCAACCAGGCTGTGACCGAGTTGAAGAACGATGAGTTTGCTGATCTTTATGCGCAAGACATTGCCCAAGGAAAGGAAATCTCAGGCGATGAGTTTGTGGAAGACTGTGCTGTCGACAGCGATTTGGAGATGTATTTCCCCGAAACCTATGTTCCCGGAAGCGCCGAGCGTATGTTGCTTTACCGCGAACTCGACAATATCGACCGCGATGAGGCGCTCGACGCCTATCGCCAGCGCCTGATAGACCGCTTCGGACCGGTGCCCCACGAGGGTGAGGAGCTGATGCAGGTGGTAACGCTACGTCGCATAGGCAAGCGCCTTGGATGCGAAAAGATAGCCCTCCGGCAAGGTGTGATGAACCTGCAGTTTGTCTCTCAGCAAGACAGTCCGTTCTATCAGAGTAAGGCTTTCGGCCGAATCATCAAGTATGTCATGGCCAATCCGCGCCGTTGCCAGTTCAGGGACGTGCGTGGTCACCGCCTTATCCAGGTGAAGAACATCCCCTCTGTGGCCGAGGCTGTGGGTGTATTGCGCGGCATGGAGCGACAGGAGTGAGCGCGTGGGGAGTGTAAAATAGCATTTGTTATGGACATATTGATTACCGTCATACTTTATTTCTGTGCGTTGTTTGTCATGAGTCGGCTTACGGCCCGTCGGTCGAGCAACGACACTTTCTATCGGGCCAACCGCCGTTCGCCTTGGTATATGGTGGCGTTTGGCATGGTGGGCGCATCGATTTCGGGCGTCACCTTTGTGTCGGTTCCCGGTATGGTGATGAACATTCAGATGACCTACGTGCAGACATGCTTGGGTTTTATCCTTGGATATTTTGCCGTGGCCTTCCTGTTGCTGCCCGTTTATTACAAGCTGAACCTCACCACCATCTACACTTACTTGGGCCAACGCTTGGGCCTTCGGTCGTATAAGACAGGCGCTTGGTTCTTTCTCGTGTCGAAGATGACGGGCGCCGCCGTCCGGTTTTATGTGGTATGCATCATCCTACAACGGTTTGTGCTCGACGCATATGGCGTTCCCTTTCCCCTGACAGTGGTGGTCATGGTGGCGCTAATCTGGTTTTACACCCGTCGTGGCGGCGTGAAAACACTCGTGTGGACCGACACCTTCCAGACCCTTTGTATGTTTGGGGCCTTGGCGCTCATCATTGTTCATGTGGTGGGCGCTTTGGGCATGACGTTGCCTGAGGCGCTCTCGGCTGTGGCTGCCGATAGCCATTCGCGGATGTTTGTGTTCGACGACTGGGTGTCGAAGCAAAACTTCTGGAAGCAATTCCTTAGTGGTGTGTTCATCGTGATAGTGATGACGGGCCTCGATCAGGACATGATGCAGAAGAACCTGACCTGCAAGACCTTGCGCGATGCTCAGAAAGACATGTGTACCTATGGTTTTGCCTTTGTGCCGGCCAACCTGTTGTTTATGTGCCTTGGTGTGTTGCTCATGCTGCTGGCGCAGCGCCAGGGTGTGGCGTTGCCGCAGGCAGGCGACGAACTGCTTCCCATGTTTGCTGCCACGGGGCGGTTGGGCTCAGTGGTGGTGGTGCTCTTTACGGTGGGCATTGTGGCCGCATCGTTCAGCAGTGCTGACTCAGCGCTCACCTCGTTGACCACCAGTTATTGTGTGGATATTCGCGGACGCAAGGACGATGAGTGCCTTCGCAAGCGCGCCCACCTGGGCATAGCCGTGGTGTTTGCTCTGTTTATCTTAGCCTTCCGTGTGGTGAATTCCACCAGTGTTATCGACGCCATCTACATTCTTTGCTCGTATACCTACGGTCCGTTGTTGGGACTTTTTGCCTACGGACTGCTCACAAAACGAAGCGTCAACGACCGGGTGGTGCCTTATGTGGCCGTTGCCTCACCCATCGTTTGCTATGTCTTGAACGATGTTGTGGCTCGCACTACCGGCTATCAGTTTGGCTATGAGCTGTTGATGCTCAACGGAGCGCTGACCTTTGCGGGTTTATGGCTGCTGTCGGGGGCATCGAATAAAAAGACAATAAACGGGTAATCGATTAGCAATCTATAGTTTAATAGCGATAAATCCGACACCGATAGCGTTATCGCCGCTTATAAATCAGGGCAAGGAGTGGAATCTTCCGCATGTGTTGTGCGCCATTCCTTTCTTCATAAAGCATGTGTGGAATGAAGCTTCCCTTATGTGTTGGTAGATTGAAACCGGTGGGATGGGATGTTGGCGAGATTCTATGAAAGAGGCGACAATAGTCGGGGTGATGCCCCGATAAGTTGTCGCCTCTTTTATGGTTGGTATGTTTCTTACAATGTTGGTGTCTTACGGCGTTAGCCTTCGGATAAGCGTTTCGCTACCGTTGCTTACGTGAGAGCAGGCTAAGGGTTATCGATTGAGGAACCATTGAGCCTCAAGGGCAGCCTTGCAGCCCGAACCGGCGGCTACGATTGCCTGTCGGTATGAGGGGTCGGCGCAGTCGCCTGCCGCAAACACGCCCTCCACGTTGGTGCGAGGTGATGCGCCTTGCGTCTTGATGTAGCCCACCTCGTCCATGTCGAGCTTGCCACGGAAGATGTCGGTGTTGGGCTTGTGGCCGATGGCCAGGAAGAAACCGTCGATGGGCAGGTCGTAGCGCTTCTCATCGGCCTCACCCTTACGCCACACGAGATGAGCGCCCTCCACACCATTCTCGCCATAAAGGCCCAGTGTGTTGGTTTCGTAGAGAATCTCGATCTTGGGGTTCTCCTCCACGCGTTTGCGCATGATGTCGGAGGCGCGCAGGAAAGGTTTGCGCACAATCATATAGACCTTTTGGCATAGGCCAGCCAGATAGTTGGCTTCCTCGCAGGCTGTGTCGCCACCGCCCACTACTGCCACGACCTTCTTGCGATAGAAGAATCCGTCGCAGGTGGCACAGGCCGAAACGCCCTGTCCGTTGTATTTCTTCTCGTCGTCCAGGCCTAAATACTTGGCCGATGCGCCAGTTGCGATGATGATGGTGTCGGCCTCCACCTGCTCGCCACGGTCGGTAGTGACCACATAGGGGCGCTTGGTGAGGTCCACATCGGTGATGATGCCGTCGCGGATGTCGGCTCCGAAGCGTTCGGCCTGCTGCCTGATTTCCATCATCATTTGGTTGGCGTCGACGCCCTCAGGGTATCCGGGGAAGTTCTCTACGATGGTAGTTTGCGTGAGCTGTCCGCCCGTTTGTATGCCGCAGTACTCGATGGGGCTGAGGTTGGCGCGTCCTGCATAGATGGCTGCTGTGTAACCAGCGGGCCCGCTGCCGATGATGAGGCACTTTGTGTGTTCCATGGTAGTGTTGATGAGTGTTTATGGTTATGCCAGGAGGTCTTCCACGTCCTTGGCGATGTTTTCTATTTTCTCTGTGGGCTCATAGCGTTTCACCACTTGTCCCTTCTTGTTGACGAGGAATTTGGTGAAGTTCCACTTGATGTCTGGTGTCTCGCGCCAGTTGGGGTCGGCCTTGTCGAGCAGATCCACGAGTACCGGTGCAATCTCGTTGGTCATGTCGAAGCCAGCGAATCCCTTCTGCTCCTTGAGGAACTTGAACAGGGGGTCTGCGTCGTCGCCGTTGACCTTGACCTTCTTGAAACGTGAGAATTCGGTGCCGTAGGTGAGCTTACAGAACTGGTGGATCGACTCGTCGGTTCCTGGTGCCTGCTGCCCAAACTGGTTGCAGGGGAAGTCGAGAATCTCGAAGCCTTGTGAATGATATTTCTCGTAGAGTGCTTCCAACTCAGTGTAGGTGGGGGTGAAACCGCACTTTGTGGCCGTGTTGACGATGAGGAGCACCTCGTTGGCATACTCGCGGAGCGACACGTTGTTACCCTTGCGGTCTTTGACCGAAAACTCGTAAACAGTTCTCATTTTTTATATCCTTTGGTTTGTTATGTTGTATTATTCCGTTTTATGTTCTGTATGCAAATTTACTAAAATAGGAGGAGATAGCCCCGAATGGAGGGTTGTTTTTTCAAGATTTAATGATATTTAGGCCAAAATAGTGGCACATGTGAACAAGGTTTCAATGGGTTGGTGCTGCCTGAAGCAGCGTTGCGGTCGTGTTTTCCCCTTAACGAATAGGGATTTCCCCCGAAAGAATAGGAGGTTATGGCTTGCAAATGCCATAGGGATTAACTATTTTTGCAGCATATAACATTAAGGAAACTTAAAACGATTCGATTATGAAAAAACTTTCTACTCTCATGACGATGGCCTTGGTGGCCATGATGACGCTGACGCTCACCTCGTGCGACGAGGATTACGACATAGCTTACACGCTCGAAGGCACGTGGAGGGGCAACATGTATGTGAGCTCCGTTTACGACGGATATACCTACGACGCCACTTACACGGAACTCTGCTTCGTGCAGGATCCCTACCGATACAGTTCGGGAACGGGTTATTGGATAGATCACTACGCTGGCGACGCCCCTTGGCGCTACGTGGCCAACCACACCGAGTGGAAGGTGCGCGGTGGTGTGATCCGCATCCACCTCATGGAGGAAGACACGTACGTTGAGATCGCCAACTACCGTCTCAACGACAACTACTTCGACGGAACCATCTATTATGGTGACACGAAAGTAAAATTCCGCATGAACCACACCTCGTCGCCCAACTGGAACGATTACGGTTACGGTTACGACTATTGGGAAGACTATTATGCCAAGCCCGCACTGGGAACGCGTGCTGCCACGAGCGGCGACAAGCCCATGAGGGTCTTTAGAGCCCAGGAGTGAGCCTCGGCCACGTGACCAGTGAGTAAAGTGGCGAGATGAATTGACAACAACTAAATCAAGATACGCAATATGAAAACAATGAAGATGATATGGGTGGCTATGTTGCTGGCGTTGCCCATGGTGCTGACCAGTTGTGGCGATGATGATCCTTATTGGTATCGCGACTATGACTATGGTGGCGATTATCGCCCCAACAACCGTCCGGATGAAGACGACGATGAGGATTTCTGTGTGAGCATGGCGCAGACGCTGGCCGGACAGTGGCGAGGCGAGCTGATGGCTTACCAAATAGACTCGGCCGGTGTGGCCATCGACAGCATCCTCTACAGCACCGACATCGAGTTTAAGCAGTATAACCGCCAGAGCATCAGTGGTACGGGAACACAATATGACTATGAGATCTACTACGACAAGTGTGGCAAGCAGTATATCGCCGATGAGCCTTTCACCCGCAATTTCACATGGTACATCGATCCCAACAACGGCACTATTTACCTTACTTACAAGGAGAAGCATAGCGATGGCACAACGAGCGACTATGTGATGACCTGAACCTCGACAACCGCACCTTTACAGGCTACCTTTGGGCTGCCGATGGCGGTGAGGTCGACGACTTCTGGTTTGAGCGCTACAAGGGCGACAGCAACGCCAAGGCGGCACAGCCCACGAGCGATGGTCGCAAGGCCGTGAAGCTAAAGCTCGTAATGCGCTAATCCCACGCTTCGGTTTTTACCCCAAATCGGTCATTAGACCGAAATAGGTAAAATGGTAGTTTGTTATTGATTCTTTCCAACTCTTGTCAGCGTTTCTTTCGGCATCTTGCTTCCATTCGCGTTTCGCCATAGCCCGCTATGCCTTCAACGCGACTGTTGCAACCTGCTCGAAACAAACACTAACAAGAATTGAAATCTAATGACGATTTGGGCTTATCAAACATACGGTTGGCTCCTGTCAGACGAGTCATTGGCTTTAGCCATATATGGCATTGCCTGCTCTTAGACAAGCCGTCGGCTCTTGCATGTCAGACATTGGGCCAGCACAAACAAAGGAGGCAAACACCATCGACAGGTGTTTGCCTCCTTTGTTTGTGTTGGTTCTTGCCCTATGTGGAGTGGGCGAGCGAATGGCCTTTTACAAGCCCCACCATTTGAGGTCGATCTTCGCTTCCACCTCGTTCTCGATGGCGTCGGGCAGGTTGCAGAAGAAATCGATGCCGGTAAGCTTCTCCAATCGGTCGATGGTTACGGCGTAGTTGCGGAGCTTGGTGTCTTCGTTCGACTTGTGCTCAAACCACAGTCCGAGTGCGTGGTACTTTCCGTTCTTTACCGAGAGGATAGCCGTGAAGTAGTATTTGGGCACGATGAGCTTACTCTTCGAGGTGTAGCCAGCTATCTGGCTGCTCTTGTCGATGGTTCCGCCCTTGCAGATGTAGAGCACGTCGCGGTAGTTGTTGGTGTTCCAAGTGTTGCGCAGCGCGCCCTCCATGGTCAGCCACACTCCCGTGTTAAACCCTCTTTTCTGCGGCTGGATGTTGCTGAGGTAATAGGTCTGCTCGTTGGCCTCCTTTGAGTTGAGGCGGTCGGCCGATGGGCAGATGTGTCCGCGGTCGTAGCCCGACGATCTGTAGTCGGCCAGTGTGGTGCGGTATTGCTGTGGTATGGTGGTGTCCTCTTGGAACGGGTCGCCTCCCCATTCGGTCTTTTCCCAGTTTTTGCGGTTCCAGTTCTTCACGCTGTTGATGGAGTTGAGCTGGTAGCAAGTCCATCGTTGCGCCTTCTTGTCGCAGTCCCATTCCACGGCGAAGTTCACACCATAGTTGTCTACGGAGTGCACCAACACAAGGTTGTTTCCTCCTGTTTTCAGACGTGGAAACTCCAAACGTCCGTAGTTTGGGTTTACATTGGTGGCGTTGGCGTTGGTGTTTACGCCAGTCTGGGTGCCCGGCTTTTGGCTGGGCAGGTTGTCGTCTTCCTGACAAGAGAAGCAAGTCAGGGCGATGGCGAATAGCGATAACGCTACAAGACGATAATGTTTCATGTTTTGTGTCCTATGATGTTACAGGGCGTAAGGAAAGAAAAAAGTGCGGCAGAACGCATATGCAACTACGTTCGACCGCACTTTTTATTGCTTTATACCGTGTGTAATTGTATGTCGAGTATTACTTCTTCAACTTACCGTAACGGTTCATGAAGCGGTCAACGCGACCGGCAGTGTCGACAAGCTTGTTCTTACCAGTATAGAACGGGTGAGAAGTGCTTGAAATTTCAACCTTTACCACGGGGTAAGTCTCGCCTTCAAACTCTACTGTATCATTCGTCTTGCAAGTAGACTTTGTAAGGAACATATCGCCGTTGGACATGTCCTTGAACACGACGGGGCGATAGTTTTCTGGGTGAATACCTTTTTTCATTTTGTTTATTGTTGTAATTATGATTAATGCGCTATATACAATTAGCGGGTGCAAAATTACGAAGAATTCTGCAACCCGCCAAAGATTTGCGTATGTTTTTATGCCGTTGGTCTTACTTTACCACCACATTGTTCACTCTCCACTCGGGAGCTGCTTCTGTGGTGCTGGTATATTGGAAGGCGATGTAGACCGTGGCCTTTCCGGCGAATGCGCTCAGGTCGCATGTGGTGCTGATGAGGTTCCAGTTGGATCCGTCGGGCATGGCCGACATGTTGAGCTTTGTCCAGTTGATGCCATCGGTTGAGGCGAGCACCTGGAGCTCATCGGCTGCGTTTTTCATGTGCTTGGCGGCCTGTTTGAAAGTCAGCGTTGCGGTGGTCAGTCCCTCAAGGCTGAAGGCAGGCGACACGAGCATGCTCTGTGCGGGATTGTTCTTCTTGTTGGCGTAACCGTTGGCCTTCATGCACTTGTTGGCAGTATCGAACTTCCACACCTCTGTGAGTCCCTCGCTGAGCGATACGTTCTTGACGCTGAAGCCATCGTTGCCTGTGGCGAAGGCGGCTGTCAGGCCCGTTACTGCGGGTGTTTCGCCACCACCGCTAACGGTTGTTCTTGTCCATTTCGTTCTTGCCGTTGAAAGCCTTCAGAATACCCTTTACCACAACTTTTTGACCCACCTTCAGGTCGTTCTTCGAGTTGAAGTCGGCGCCATCGATGCCCTTGCCAGAGTAGATCTGCAGGGTGTTGTTTGCGCTGCCGTCGTCTGAGATGTAGTAAGAGAGGCTCTTATAGGTCTCGTTGTAGAAGTCGATAGATGAGATAACACCCTTCACGTAAGCCTCACCGCTGAGGGCCTTGCCATCGTTCTCGCTGATCTTCTGGAGCGCTTCGGCCACGGTCCATGCCGTAGCCTCGGTGTTGAGGTCAGTGTTGGGCTTTGGCGTGTCGCCGCCGGCGTTCTGGGCCGTTCCCTCCAGGAGCTTGAGGTTCTTCACCTCGATGGTCGAAGAGGAAGTCTTGCATGAGTACATCAGGGCGATCACAACCTTGTTCTTTCCGATGAACGCCTCGGGGAGGTTCCTGTCGTAGGTGACGAAGGTGAGCCAATCGGTACCCTCGGTGAGCGTGCCGGTCATGTCGGTCCATGCCGTTGTGGTGGGATCGCCGGTGTAGTTGTCGGTGATGAGCACCTTGTTGGCGTTCTGGCTGGCGTTGACATAGCGCAGGATATACTCAAACTGGAGGTGCGCTCCGTTGCTGCTTGTCAGGTCGATGGGTGCCGACACGAGGTACGACTCCGACTCAGTGGTCTTCTGTGCGGCGTTGTCGTAGCCTGTGGCCTTGGCCGTTTTGTAGTCGATGACCCATGGTGTTCCCTTCACGTTGTTTACCGAGAACTTTCCGAAATTGCTTTCGAAGCTCTCGTCGAGGTACACGCCGGCGTTCTCTTCGCCACCGTTTTCCTCACTGGGATCGCTGTAAGGCATGGGCACGTCCGAGCAAGCCGTGAATGCGCAGATGGCCATAAGAGCCATGACGGATTTGAATATCGCTTTCATTTTATTTGTTTCTTTTTAATGAATTCTATGATACAATATATCGTAAACTATTTGATGACCTGTATGTCGCTGGTCTTGCGGATAAGAATTTGCCATGTGGCGTTGTAGCGTGTGGCAATACCTGTGATGTTGCAGGTGGCGGGTTTCTTTTTGATGCTGTCGTAGGGCAGCGCCATGGCGGCAAAGTCGGCGTAGGTGCTGGTGCGCACCACAACGTTTGTTCCATACTCGTTGAACTGCTGGTTGACCGCGTTGCCTTGGGCAGTGCCCGTGGTGAACGTGTTCTTTCCGTCGGCGTTCTTGAAAGTGACGCCCTTCAGCGTAACGAGCTTGGCGCAGTTTTTGTTCATGTCGTCCTTGATGTCGTTGAAGTCGACCGCCTTGATGACCGTTGTGTCGCAGGCTCCTACAATCTTGAAATGCTGCGCCCAGATGTCTTTCGACATACGTCCGATGCTGTTTCCGTTGTAGGGCGCTCCCAGCTCAGGCTGCTTACGGTATCCTCCGATGTAGAGGTCTTTCAGGTCGACGAGTATCTCAGTGCCCTCTGCGAGGTAGCCATTGAGGCCGCCCTCGTTGATGGCGATGATGATGGCGCCGGTGTTGTCTTGCAGGGTTACCTGCTTATAGATGTTTCCACCGAGGTCGTTGCCAGTGATGCGTCCCTTGATTTGGATATCCTCCTCAATCTTGGCGTTTTGGTCGGTGCTGGCAAACACATTGGGATATTTCTTGATGAGCTCGCTGATGCTGATCACGTTGTGCTCCTCAATGCTGTTGTTGCCGAAAGGAGCTCCGCCGTTGAAGTTGGGCTCATCCCAGTCGCCGTCCATGCAAGCCGTGAACAGGCTGCACACGAGGGCGAGGAGGAAAAAGTAAGTTGCTTTCATTTTCATGTCGTTCTCCTTTCTTTAGAATTTATAGGTGACGATGATCATGCCGTTGATGCCGTTCGTGTAGAACTTCTTCGGGCTGTTCATGAAGTTGTAGGTGCGGATGGCCTCTCCGCTCTCGTCGTAGGTCTGTCGGTTCTGTTCCATGCCGCCAGTAACGATCTTGCGGTTGTTGAGCACGTTGGTGAGCGTCAGGTTGATGCTCAGCGAGTTCTTACCCACGTAGATGCTCTTTCCGATCGAAGCGTCGAGCATGAATCCGCCGTGTCCCTTGGCCTGGTCGGGCGCCTTGCTTACGTCGTGCATGGTCTCGTTGTTAGCGTCCATGATGATGTTTCCGCTCTCATCCTTCAGCGTGGGAAGGTTCTTGTAGTAGCGTGTCACAGGCGTGTAATAGAGGTAGATGCGGTCGTAGTAGTTGCCAATGAGGTCGATGAACCATCCACGTGAGTGGTATGACAGGTCTACCGAGTAGGCCGAGAGGGGCGTTCCGCCCTCGCGCATGTTCTTGTTGACCACGATGTCGTTGTAATACTTGCCATCGTTTGAGAGCATGTAGGTGGCCTTTGCGTTGTTGGCATACTTCGCCTCGCTGATGGTGGCCAGTGCGTTGATGTTGAACGAAGAGGTCAGCTTGAAGTCGAGCCCCAGCTCCACACCGTAGTACTGCTTGTTGATTCCCGAGAGCGAGACGTATGAGAACGAGTTGCTGCTGTCGTAGTAGTACATGCTATACTCGGTGACGTCGGCCAGTCGGCTGAAGTATCCCTGCACGTTGGCGCGCAACCAGTTGTTCTGGAACTGGTAGCCCAGCTCAGCCGAGAAGATCTTCTCATTGGTGAGGTCCTTTACGAAGTCGTTGTTTTGCGGTGAGGCGAATGCCACACGGGCGTCGGGCGCCTTCCACTCATAGCCCACACCGAGCGAGAGCGTGTTGCCCTGGCAGAGGCGCAGGTTGGCTCCGGCCTTGGCTCCACCGTCGAGGAAGTAAGCCGTTCCGCTCTTTCCCAGCGAGTTGTTGATGGCCAATCCGTTCTGCATGTTTCCTTCGCGCTGCAGCGTTGTGCCGCCAATTCGGCCGCTTGCGAAGAGACGCGCCCACTTAATTTCCGTCTGATAGCCCGCCCAAGCCTGTGCGCGGTTCACGAAGATGTTGTAGTCGTAGCCGAAGCGGTCGCCCTCGCGCACCAGCTTGTTGCCGTCGCGCACATCGTAGAGGGCGCGCGGGTCGTTGATGTCGTAGGTGCCCACCACGTAGTAGTTGGTGTTGTGGAACTTTGTGGCGCCCAGCAAGTCCTCCATGGTTTGGTAGTGCATGCCCTTGTTGGTGCTCAGGTTTACGCCAGCGTCGAAGAAGCTATGGTTCGTCAGGTCCTTGTGGAGGATCGACGAGAGCGTCAGCGCGAGCTGGTCGTCGTGGTAAGCCTGCTGGTAATACATGGCGTCGGCGCCCTGTGCAGAGGCCATCTTGTTGGCATAGTAGAGCTTGTCCCAGTTGATCTGGCGATGAGCCTTCGAGGCCTTGAAATAGTTGACCGCCGTTTGCCAAGCCTCCAGGTCGGAAGCGCTGGATGAGCCCGATCCACCCCAAACGTCGTAGAAATAGCTCGGCATGAGGCTGTAGTAGTCGGGTGCGGGGTTGGTGGCGTTGTTGTAGTTGAGGCGTGTGCTGCTATACATGGAGTATTTGCCGAGGAGCGACGTGGTAAGTTTCGTCTGGTCGTCGAGCTTGAAGTCCCATGTGAGCAGGGCGGCAGGTGCGAAGTCGTTGACGATGCGGCTGTTGCGTCGCTTGCCGTTCTGGTAACCCCAGTTGGGGTTGTAGTTGTAGTTGTTGGCCAGCCAGTACATCTCGTCGGTCGATGCGCTTTGGGCGGCGCGCTCCGTGGGGTTGCCCCATGTTACGAGCGAGAGCGAGTGCTGGTTGTTGAACACCTTCTCCACGCCGAAGTAATACGACAGCGAGTTGTAGAATGTTCCCTCCACATATCCGCGGTTGGCCCAGCGGTAGGTGAGCGATGCCGACCACGCCCAACCATTGTTGTTGAGGCCCGAGTTGTACGAGTACATGGCGCGCGCCGTGTAGTTGCGGTTGGCTGCGGCCAGCGACACACGTTGGCCGACGGGCATGGCCGACGGGCGGAAGTTGTAGTTGTTGCTGCCTCCCAGTCCTGTCATGGAGAAGTTGTTGTTCTCGAAGGGCAGCGCCGACTCCACGTTGCGTGTCTGGTTGTTCAAACCGCCTACGAAAGAGTATCTGAACTCACCGCGCTCGATGTCGTTCACGGGGTTTTCGTTGATGTAGATCGAATTGTACTTGGCGTTGTAGGCCCTGTACTTGAATCTGACAGGGCTCCACCTGTAGCCCACCTGACTGGCGTAGGCGTTGGTGTTGGAAGAGATGAGCGACACGCTCTGCGTCACGTTCTCGTCCTCGCCAAGCTGTGCTTCGGTGAAGGTGAAAGCCTGCTCGCCGATGGAAATGGGAGGCTGGCCGATAGAGTCTGACTGACCCCAGGCCTGATGCGCCATACCCATAGCTACCAGCGCGAAAAGAAGCTTTTTCTGCATAGTTGAAGGATATGATTTTAATGGTTTAATTATATAAGGTGCAAAGTAACGAAATATATTCCGAATACAAAAGTTTTTTTTATGAATTTTCTGTTGCCATCTGAGAAAATCTTACCGTGTGGGGTGGTGCGAAGCGGATGGGCTTGTTAGGTTATTTGGTTAAAAAGTTTGTCGACGATTTTGGCCGAAATAGCGCGCTGGCAAGCCGTTTTTACGTCCTCGTCCCCTCTTCTCTGAGCCAAGGGGTTGCGAAAGATGCCCGATCGCGTTGCGGTTTGGCATGTATCGTCTTGCGTTTAGGCGTCTTTCGAGGCTCGTTTAGGCATGTTCCGTGGTGCGAAACATGCCTAAACGCAAGGCGGAAAGTTGAATGTGGAGGGTTGAAAGTGGAGCTATGAGTGTAACGTGTTGATTGTTAGGCGATTATAAAATGCACTGAGAATCGCATATTTGCGCCCCGTCTTTCCGTCGTGAAAAAGAAGTGTGTAGTTTTGGCTATAGATTGTTGGCTATTTTCGGTGCGCTTGGGTACGTGAGAACGTGGGATGGCAGGGTGGGGGATGCGTCCTGCCGAACCGCCATTGGAAATGCAAATTCATGCATCCTGATGTGAATTTATGAAATTACGGATTTGCACCATATCGTATAATCGGATGAATTTTGGTCGGCCCGCCCGCAATTTTTCAGTAAATCAGGCACGTGTTTGAATATAAATTCCGATATTTGCAGAAAAAATAGAAACACAGATGAAAAGACATTTTTTTGCATTGTTGGCCGTGTTGGCATTGTGCCTTACCGTGTCAGCGCAAAAGAAGTTCTCGGTTTACGCCGTAGGCTTCTACAATCAGGAAAACTTGTTCGACACGTGTCACGATGTAGGCAAGAACGACTACCAGTTCCTTCCCAATGGATCCTACCATTGGAATGGCTTGAAATACAGTCATAAGCTCCATAACATGTCGCGTGCCCTGAGCGACATGGCCACCACCACGCTGCCCGGCGTGGGTTGTGCGGTCATCGGCTTGAGTGAGGTGGAGAACAACAAGGTGCTCACCGACCTCTGCGCCCAGCCCGCCCTGAAAGCCCGCAACTACCAGTTCTGCCATGTGGAAGGTCCCGACCATCGCGGCATCGACTGCGCCGTGATTTACCAGCCCAGTCTGTTCACCGTGAAAGACGTGAAGCTCTATCCCTACGTTCCCACCGAGAAGCAAGACGCCAAGTTCCGCACCCGCGGCTATCTGGCCGTGAGCGGTTTGCTGGCTGGCGAGCATGTGGTGGTCATTGTGGCCCACCTGCCCAGCCGTTTCGGTGGTCCCTACTCGCGTGAGGTGGGTGGAGCCCAGATAAAAGCGCTGAAAGAGCGCATCCAGAAGAAAAATCCCAACTGCAAGGTGATTGTGATGGGCGATATGAACGACGACCCCACCAACAAGAGCATGTACGAGGCCCTGTCGGCCAAGGAAGACATAGAAAAGGTGGGAAAGAACGACATGTTCAACCCGTGGTACAATGTGCTCGTCAAGCATGGCCAGGGAACGCTGATGTATCAGGGCGCGTGGAACCTCTTCGACCAGATCATCCTTTCGCCCAACCTGCTCAACAAGAAGGGACACCGCGACGGCAGCACGCTCAAATACTGGAAGTGTGAGATCCAGCGCATGCCCTACCTCTTCCAAACCGAGGGCAAATATAAGGGCGGCACCAAGCGCACCACCGCAGGCGGTGTGTGGCTCGATGGCTATTCAGACCACCTGCCCACCGCCATCTACCTGATGAAGGAGCAGGGTGTGGCCACCAAGGACGCCGGCGATTGCCTGTTGCCCGATTTCACCGAGGCCGAGAAGCAAAACATTGCCGAGTGTGAGCTCGAGAAGCAAGAGCGCGAGGCGAAGGACAAGGCCAAGCAGTAAGCCGACCGATGTGCTGATTGGCGACCTCCAAGACGAACAGTCAACCTCATACACATGACAACAAGGCAAACGGAAAAATCAACACAGCTTAGGGATGAGGCTCCAGTGGAGACCCATCCCTTTGAACCCTTTCTGCCCGCCAACGCCCGCTTGCTCATGTTGGGCACGTTCCCGCCGGCCCCCAAACGGTGGTGCATGGATTGGTATTACCCCAATTACACCAACGACATGTGGCGCATCGTGGGACTGTGTTTCTTCGGCGACAAACTGCATTTCGTGGACCCGGCCCACAAGACCTACCGCCTGGCTGAGCTCAAGAGATTCTTGGCCGAGGTGGGCATAGCCATCTACGACACGTGCAACCGCATTCGGCGCACCACCGGAACGGCCTCCGACAAAGACCTGGAGGTGGTGGAGCGCGCCGACCTCGACGGCCTCTTAAGTGCCTTGCCCCACTGCCGAGGAGGGGTTACG
>ERZ857629.1880-NODE-1880-length-21150-cov-3.082200_pt1 | contig 21150 bp, 18 predicted proteins | sample MGYA00519700_ERZ857629 | MGnify/ENA primary metagenome ERZ857629 (study PRJEB31778, sample SAMEA3449351) | human gut metagenome | biome: human gut; feature: human-associated habitat; material: faeces | place: United Kingdom | collected 2010/2012 ...
CAGACAGAAAACATCTGCGGGCGCGCCGACCTGCATATATAGGGAGGTTTTCCCGATACACAATCTTTTTACACTGCTTAAAACGCAAAAGCCCGGCTTTCGGGCATACGGCCGAAAGCCGGGCTGCGGTTTATTTTACCCTATCCGAAAAGATTCGGATAAAATCCCTTAGATCAAAACTGTTTTATTTGGTCAAGCGGATTTTATTTAACCTCAACGGTGGGAAGCTTGTCGCGAAGCTGAACTGCAAACTGGAGAATGGCAAGAGCATCGCTGGTGTCGACAGTCTTGTCAAGGTTGACATCGGCAGCCTTGGTTTGAGCCTCGTCAAGCGCTCTCGATCCGACATAAGCCTGGAGTGCCCAGAGTGCGTCGGTGGCGGTAACTGCCTTGTCGCCGTCAACATCGCCGTACATTACATCGGTGCCGGGGATTGCTGCTTCAGCATCCTCGAGCTTCTTTTTAGCTTCTTCACCAATGTGTATAAGCATTTTTGCTTTGCCGTAAGAGGCGACAAAGGCGTCAAAGCCTTCTCTTGCTACGACGATGAAATCAACACTCTCCTTGGTAACAGGGAGGGGAATAGCATCGATAGCCTCTTTAACAGCTTTGGAGGCGGTTACCATATCGTTGTAATCGCTGATCTTGCCCTGATAGGTGCTCTCGGCAGCGGTGAGCTTCGGGGCATTGTCGATAATGTTGGAGATGTCGCCGTAATCTGCTTCAAGAGCGTCATACTTGGTGCGGGCGTTGGTAATGGCGTCGCCGCTGTCCTCGGGGATATCGGGATCGTATTTAACTTCACCGATGGCGTCGATGGCTTCTTTAACCTCGGCAATTCTCTCGGCAGGGATAACTGCGGTGAATCCTACGGTGTTGACGGTTATGTTGGCCTTGCCGGTGGTGTACACCTCGATGGTGTATTTGCCGTCTGCAGCAGCGGCAAAGGGAAGGTCAATCACTGCGCTTCCGTCATAGAACGAGCCGGTGGTGTTGCCGCCTTCGCTGTCCTTGATGGTACGGGTGGTGTCGGCCTTTTCAACGTCCTTGGTTGCGACGGTTTCGCCGGCCTCATTTTTAACGGCCAGGGTTGCGAGAACATCATCGTCTCCGCAGAAAACTCCGTCAAACAGGAGATCGTATTTGGCTGCATACTGTCCGGCGGTAACCTGATGGGTTGCTCCGCCCAGAGCAAGCTTAGGCTCTGCAAAGTCGCCGCGCATTACACGGAAACCTCTGGGAAGGGTGTAGTTGCCGTTTTCGATGTAAGGATTGGTGCGGATGCCGGTTTCGTCGTTGGCGGCATCATAGTCGCCGAAGCACCATTCACCAACGGGATCACCGAGAATGTCATTAGCATCGTAAACTCTCATGTTGATGGCTCTGTAATCGATAATACCGCGGGTCCAGAGACGGGCCTCTCCGCCCACCTCGGAAGAAATGGTCTCTCCGCCAATCTCGGTGGGGATGGTGACCTCGCCCGAAACGGTGACATAACGTACACCGTCGGAAGTGTATCCGAATTTGCCCTCGTCAATAGCAGCCTGAAGGCTGTTGGCGGATACTGCCCACTCTACGCAGTGGTCGTAATCCTGAATGTAGAAGTCGGCGATAAGAGCTTTCTCATCAGGATCTCTGCCGGGTACATAAAGACCGTTGTAGTCAAGATCAAGCTCGAAAACATAGGTCGTGCCGGCTTTGACGGTAATAACATTACCGGAAGCCATACCGTAAATGGCATAGCCCTTCCAACCGACCGACTTATCACGGGCAAGAACCTCGTGAGGTGCATCGGAAGTCAGCCCGCTGCCGTCAAAATTGTTGAATTCAGTAATTCCCCAGCTTTTGATGGTTGCATAAGCTTCGCCCTCGGCGCTTGCCGGAGAAGCGGCAATAACCATAGAGCAAGCCATCATTGCAACAGCAAGCACTACCGAAAGAACTTTTCTTAAGTTTTTCATTCTGTTTTCCTCCAAAATTTATTTCGTGAAAGAAATTCATCTTTCTCAATTGCATTGTATCATAGATTTTCAAAAATGCAAGCAATTTTTAAAAAATTATTGCTGGTTTTTAGAAATTTTATGCAGTTAGCAAAAGCAGCCGTCCGCCAAATTTCTTTGTCAGCATCTTTAGCTTATCAGGGCATTTGACAGGGGGAATTTAAGAGGCCTTAATGTGCTTGACCGAGGAAATTTAATGTGCTATAATGTATGTATATAAATGTATAAACTGAATAAGTGTTTGTTTTTATAGTTTTATATTTACCTTTATATCTGCCGCTTTTGCGGAAAACCATTTCACGGGAGTTGCTTTTATGGCCGAATTTGATACCGCCCTCGACGGGCTTAATCTTCCTTACAGCCTCGATTCCGAGCAATCGGTGCTCGGAGCGGTGCTTCTTGATCCTAATTGTATGAATGACGAAAAGGTGGCCGAGCTTAAGCCCGATCACTTTTACCTTCCTCAACACAAGGCAATTTTCAGCACCCTTTTCGGAATGGCTCAGCTCAACAAGCCCATGGACTTTGTTACCATTCTTGAGGAGCTGCGTTCCTCCGGGCTTTACGAGCAGGCCGGCGGAAAGGAATATCTGGCCCAGCTGGCGCAAACCGTTCCTTCGGTTGCAAACGTCGGATATTATGCCAATGTGGTTTATGAAAAATTTCTCATCCGCTCGCTCATAAAGGCGGGTCGGGAGATAGCCTCATCGGCCACCGAGGGAGAGGGCACGGCCGAGCTTTTGCTTGATGCGGCCGAGCAGAAAATATACAACATCCGCCAAGGTCAAGAAAATTCCGACCTTGTTATGATAAAGGACATTCTTGCCACCGAGACCATCGACCATTTAAGCGCCTTGGACGATCCCGAGCAGCGCAAAAAGCTGGCCGGAATACCCACCGGCTTTTCCGATGTCGACAGCATAATCGGCGGACTTAACAAATCCGACCTTATAATCGTCGGCGCAAGACCGGGTATGGGAAAGACCAGCTTTATTCTCAATCTCGCCCGAAACGCCGCAAAGGCCGGCAAAAGAGTGGCCTTTTTCTCGCTGGAAATGTCCAGAGATCAGCTTGCACAAAGGCTTTTGTCGCTGGACTCATCGGTTGGAATTAACCGGCTGAGAAAGGGCGGCCTTACTCCCGACGAGTGGGACAGAATAGCCACCGCCGCCGGAGAGCTTTACAATGCTCAGATTTTTGTTGACGAATCCTCGGCCATTACCGTTCAGCAGATAAAGGCCAAGGTGCGGCGCAACAAGCCCGATGTTGTTTTTATCGACTACCTTCAGCTTCTTACGGCGGTCACAAAATCCGACAACCGCGCCGTTCAGGTTCAGGAAATGACCAGAGACCTTAAAATTATGGCCAAGGAGCTGGCCATCCCGGTGGTTGTGTGTTCTCAGCTTTCCCGTGCGGGTACGGGACGAGGGGTGTCCCACATTCCTCAGCTTTCAGACCTTAGAGAATCGGGCGCCATTGAGCAGGACGCCGACATTGTTATAATGCTCCACCGCCCGGGATACTATACCGACGGCAGCGAGGGCGAGGAAGTTGATCAAAACGCCGCGCAGGTCATAATCGCAAAACACCGCCACGGCGAGACCGGCACGGTGGATATGTACTGGGACGGGCGGTTTGCACGTTTTCTCACCATAGAAAAGAAAGAATACAATGAATATTGATTTTGTCGAAAAGGTGCGGCGCACCATCGAGAAGCATCATATGCTTGAAAAGGGCGACCGGGTGGTGGTCGGACTGTCGGGCGGAGCCGATTCCTCGGCTCTTCTTGAGGCGCTTTACCTTTTAAAGGAGCAATACTCCCTTTCGCTTTTTGCCGCCCACATTAACCACGGCATAAGGGGAGAGGAAGGGGACAATGACGAGGCTTTTGCCGAGAGCCTTGCAAGACAGCGAAGCATCCCCTTTTTATGCCTTAAAGCCGATGCACCGGCCTATGCAAAGGAGCATCGTATGGGTCTTGAGGAGGCGGGACGGCGCATCAGATACGATTATTTTGAAAGCTGCGCAAAGGGCGGAAAAATCGCCACCGCCCACACCCTTTCGGACAATGCCGAGACGGTGCTTCTGCATTTAAGCCGAGGAGCGGGAACGAAGGGCCTTTGCGGCATCCCGCCGGTAAGAGAAAACATCATACGTCCCCTTATAGAATGTTCCCGGGACGAGGTGGAGGCTTTTTGCAAAAAGCGGGGCCTTGATTTCGTCACCGACAGCACCAACCTTTGCGACGATTACAGCCGCAACTTTATCAGAAACAACATTATACCCCTTTTTAAAAAACTCAATCCCGGTTTTGAACGGGCGGTATCACGCTCGGCAGCCATTGCGGCCGGGGAGCAGGGATTTATTGAAAGGGCGGCGCAAAAGGCGCTTTCAGACTGCGCGGAGAAGCCCTTCACGCAGGACGCGCAAAACACAACAGTTTCGCTGGACACGGCAAAGCTTTTGTCCCTTGACGAAGGGCTGAGAATGAGGGTGCTGAAGCTCTTTCTCGAAGGGCTGTTCAAAAAAAGCACGGTGGATTATTCTCTTGTAAGCCGGCTAAACGACAGCCTTGATACCGGCAAAGCGGTAAATCTAAGGGACGGCAAAAAGGCGGTTTTTAAAGACGGAAGGCTGACTGTTGCTTGTCAGAAAGACCCTCTTCCGCAGCCATTTTACAAAAAAATCGATCTTTCAAAGGGCGATGCGGTGATTTTTGCCAAGGGAAAAAGGGTGGAAATCCGCACGGGAGAAAAATTTGAAAAAGCCGAAATAAACGGTTGTCAAAAAATTAACAGTCTGTTATCATATAATGTGCTCGACCGTGATAAAATATCCAACACAGTTATCCTGAGAACACGGCTTTCGGGCGACAAGATAACCCTTAAAAAACGGGGCTGTACAAAAACCCTGAAAAAGCTTTGGAACGAAAAAAATTTCACCGAAAAACAGCGGCAAAGCTTTTTGATTCTCGAATCGGACTCTACTTTGGTTCTTTCCGAACCCGACGGCGTAAATGCCGGATACGAGGCCGACAAGAACACAAAAAATATCTTATCAGTTAAAATTTTTGCGGAGGAATGAAAATGCCGGATATGAAGGATGACATTAAAGAAATACTTATTTCAAAAGAGGAGCTGCAGGCCATCGTCAGCCGCATCGGCGGCGAGATAAGCCGTGACTACGATGGTAAAAAGCCCATTTTGGTCAGCATTCTCAAGGGATCGATAGTTTTTATGGCCGACCTTATGCGGGCCATCACCATTCCCTGTGAAATCGATTTTATGGCCGTTTCCAGCTACGGTTCGGGGGTAAAGACCTCGGGAGTGGTTAAAATAATCAAGGACCTGGATCGGGACATTCACGGCAGAGATCTCATTATCGTTGAGGATATTCTCGACTCGGGTATGACCCTTTCCTACATTCTCGAGCTGCTTTCGGCAAGGGGTCCGAGGAGCATTAAGATCGCCACCCTTTTCGACAAGCCTTCCCGCCGCCAGGTGGATGTTTTTGCCCAGTATTCCGGCGCAGAGGTTCCCGATGAATTTATCGTGGGATACGGTCTTGATTACGACGAGGTTTACCGCAATCTTCCTTTTATCGGCGTTTTAAAGCCTTCGGTATATGATAAATAACCGTTAGCATCGACGCCTTCGCATACACCTTTTCTGCTTTTCCGACCGCAGGATGAGCGGTCATAATTTATAACAACCAATGTGCTGTACCGCAAAGAAAAACCGACCTTAAAAGCGATTCTTTCGGGCAGCGGCGCAATCTGGAGGGACAAATGAACAAAAATGTCAGAAATGCCGTTTTACTGGTACTTATTCCGGCAATTATAATCATCGCGGCCGTGGGCACCTTAGGCACAATAAAACAAAGCGAAACCCCCAAGTATTCCGAAATTGTCGAAAAGATATACAGCGGAAAGATAACCGATTTCAATCTTAATCTTTCCTCCGGCCATATGGAATATTACGAGGACAACAACACCGAAAACAAGCTTACCTATGAAATTCCCGATGTCAGCGTTTTTTATGAGGACGTTGGCGATTTCATAAGAGAAAACAATCAAAAAGCATATTTGGGCGAGGAAGGCGCAAAGGCCATTTCCTACGACTATTCGGTCAACAGAGGATCCTGGCTTGTAAGCATGGTTCCGTCCATAATCCTTTTCATCGGAATCGGTGTGCTCTGGTACATTATGATGAAGCGGATGTCGGCCGGAATGGGCAACGACAAGGCTATGGGCTTCGGAAAGGCCAAGATCAAGAAGCAGTCGGACGGCGGGCGCAAAACCACCTTCGCCGACGTGGCCGGTGCCGATGAGGAAAAGGAAGAAATGTCCGAAATCGTCGAATACCTTAAGGACCCCAAGAAGTTCAACGACCTGGGCGCACGAATCCCCAAGGGCGTGCTGCTTGTCGGCCCTCCCGGAACGGGTAAAACCCTTCTTGCACGCGCCGTTGCAGGCGAGGCGGGAGTGCCCTTCTTCTCGATTTCCGGTTCCGACTTTGTGGAAATGTTCGTGGGCGTGGGTGCTTCGCGAGTGCGCGATCTTTTCGATCAAGCCAAGAAAAACTCCCCCGCCATTGTATTTATAGACGAGATCGACGCCGTCGGCCGCCAGCGCGGTACCGGACTCGGCGGAGGTCACGACGAAAGAGAACAGACCTTAAACCAGCTGCTTGTTGAAATGGACGGATTCGGCGCAAACGAAGGGGTCATCGTCATCGCTGCCACCAACCGGGCCGACATTCTCGATCCCGCTCTCACACGTCCCGGCCGTTTCGACCGTCAGATAATGGTGGGATATCCCGACGTTAAGGGACGGGAGGAAATACTCAAGGTTCATTCGAGAGGCAAGCCCCTTGCCCCCGACGTAAGCCTCAAAGTCATCGCGCAGACCTCCGCAGGATTCACCGGAGCTGACCTCGAAAACCTGCTTAACGAAGCGGCACTGCTTGCCGCCCGCAAAAATTCCAAGGCCATTACCGAGGCCGACATAGAAGAGGCTACCATCAAGGTGGTTATGGGCGTTGAAAAGAAATCCCGCGTTATGAAGGAAAAGGATAAGCTCATCACCAGCTACCACGAGGCCGGCCACGCCATCGTTTCCTACTATCTCGGCTCTCAGGATGAGGTTCATCAGATCTCAATTATTCCCCGCGGAATGGCGGCAGGATATACAATGTACCGTCCCTCGGACGATCGCGGACACACCACCAAAACCGAGCTTGTTGAGCAGATCTGCTCGCTGCTTGGCGGAAGGGTTGCCGAAAAGCTCACCCAGGATGACATAACCACCGGCGCTTCCAACGACATTCAGCGCGCCACCGAAATCGCTCAGAAGATGGTTATGAAATACGGTATGAGCGATAAGCTTGGACCCATTGTTTACGGCAAGGATCACGATGAGGTGTTCTTGGGCAGAGATCTCGGATCGGCCAAAACCTATTCCGATGAGATCGCCGCCGAAATCGACGAGGAGGTTAAATCCATCGTCGAAGGCCAGTTTGCACACGCCGAAAACATTCTTACCGAGCATATGAATAAACTCCATCAAATTGCAAAATATTTATTTGAGAACGAAAAGATGGACGCCGACCAGTTTAAAACTGCAATGGCCGCCGAATAAGCTGCCGCACAGCCGAAACGGGATTGACGGCGGCCGAAAAAAGCCCGGCAAAAACGCCGCAAACAGCAAAACGTTTCACGTGGAACACTTTGCTTAAAGCCTCATCCGGCACCCGAAACACGCGGTTTTTAACCTGCCGTTCTCTTGAAAAAGAAAAATTAAGACCCGCGAGACTGCGGATCAATAAAATAAAAAAGGAGATTTTAAAAATGGAATTTACAAAAGACACCTGCATCGGTGACATTCTTGATGCAAAGCCCGAAACCGCACCCATCTTTATCGAAATGGGTATGCATTGTCTCGGCTGCCCCTCGGCAAGAGGCGAGACTGTTGAGCAGGCCTGCGCCGTTCACGGCATTTCCTGCGACGAGCTTGTGGAAAAGCTCAACAAGGCATAAGCCGCGCGGTATAAGCAACAGGATTTACGGTGAGGTTCTTTGAGCTTCACCGTATTTTTTAGGAGTGAATTTTTTGAGCGAGCAAAAGGCCGAAAAGGACCGCGTACCGAAAGGCGGCAAAGAGACAGGGCAAGGGACAAAACCCGACGCTCAGCCGTCGGAACAGCCGGTAATCGGACAGGAGACAAACCCCGACGGCGCACAGCCGACCGAAAAAACGAAAACCGGGCAAAAGGGCGATGTACGGTCGATGCAATCGACGCAATTGACGAAAGCATCGGACGAAACAGCCGTTAAAACGACGGCAGAAACCGCGGCAGAACAAAAAATTGTTTCACGTGAAACATTTTTAAACAAAGCAGAGCAGCCGTCCGACCATAGCGGCCGACAGCGTGGCGGCAAAAGCCGCGGGGAAGAAAATCAAACGGGTGGTTTGCCGGGCAATCGGAAAAATGAAAACGACGGACATTCTTCCACATCAAATCTGCGCCTTAAACGGGCAGCGGCCATTGTTTCGGCGGCAATTTTTCTGGCCGTTACCGCCGCCGTAACATACTTTTGCATCGATTTTTTTAAAAAATTCTCCGACCCTGCCGAGTTCAAAAACTATATCAATTCCTTCGGAATTTTCGGGAGAGCCGCCTTTCTCGCCCTTCAGATCATTCAGATAGTCATTGCCTTTATCCCCGGTGAGGTGGTGCAGGTGGGAGCGGGATATGCTTACGGCGCCTTTGAAGGAACGGTGCTTTGCCTTGTGGGGGCGGCAATTGCTTCGGCCATTGTATTTTTGCTGATCAAAAAGGTGGGCACAAGGATCGTATACCTTTTTGTCAGCCGCGAAAAAATGGAAAGCCTTAAGTTTTTAAACGACGAGCAAAAGTTAGGACGCCTTATTTTCATTCTTTTTCTCATTCCGGGAGCGCCCAAGGACGTGCTGACCTACCTTGTGGGACTTACCCGCATAAGGCTTTATGAATTTCTTATAATATCCCTGACCGCACGCACCCCCGCGCTGCTCCTTTCAACCCTGGGCGGCTCGGCGGTGGCCGATCGCAACTATAAACAAGCTGTAATCATCTTTTCGGCGGCAGCCATAGTCAGCGCTGCCGGAATCAAGTTTTACTCGGTGCTTACAAAGAAGCTCAAGGCCCGCCACGAAGGCAAAAAAGACAAAACCGGCAAGCCGCATATGTAATTTCTATTGCCTTCCGCAAAGGGGTAAATCGCGCCCTGCTTAACACCTGCAGGCCGATGCTGATGCAGGCAAAATAAGTCCTGCCTAACGGCCGCAAGTCGATTCCGATGCAGGAAAATTTCATCCGGTCTAACGGCTGCAGGCGGGATTTTCATAAAATGCCGGAAGCCCCGCGGCAGGCAGAGCAAAGGACGGACGGCCCGTGTGCAAAAACCGCTCCTAAAATCGGTTCTTTTTGTGCAAGCTGTTTGTTTTTGCGTCAAAATACCCAAATGACAAGCTTAAAATTTAGGCAACTACACACCTTGAAATTTCAAGGGTTTTTTGATATCATTGGAGTGTTATGAATAGTGTGCAATGCGCTCTTATTCCTTCCCCGTAAATTATGATAAAATATGCACGCAAAGCTTTTGCGTCGTTTGAAACAGGAGGCATATATTTAATGGCAAGCTTATCACTCAGAGGAATTTACAAAAAATATCCCGGCGGCGTTACTGCCGTTTCGGATTTCAACCTCGAAATCAAGGACAAGGAATTTTTGGTACTGGTCGGCCCTTCGGGCTGCGGTAAGTCCACCACCCTGCGTATGATCGCCGGACTCGAAGAGATCTCGGAAGGCGAGCTTTACATAGGCGACCGTCTGGTAAACGATGTTGCTCCTAAGGACCGCGACATCGCCATGGTGTTCCAGAACTACGCTCTTTATCCCCATATGACCGTTTTCGGCAATATGGCATTCGGCCTTAAGCTCCGCAAGGTTCCCAAGGAGGAAATCAAGCGCAGAGTTGAAGAGGCTGCCCGCATTCTCGACATTTCCCACCTGCTCGACCGTAAGCCTAAGGCTCTTTCGGGCGGTCAGCGTCAGCGTGTTGCACTGGGCCGTGCCATCGTCCGCGATCCTAAGGTCTTCCTTCTCGACGAGCCGCTCTCAAACCTCGACGCCAAGCTCCGTGCACAGATGCGTACCGAGCTTTCCAAGATCCATCTGAAACTGGAAACCACCTTCATCTATGTTACCCACGACCAGACCGAGGCTATGACCATGGCCGACCGTATCGTCGTTATGAAGGACGGTTACATCCAGCAGGTTGACACTCCTCAGCACCTTTATGATATCCCCTGCAACGCCTTTGTTGCCGGATTTATCGGTTCTCCCCAAATGAACTTTATCGATGCTATTCTCCGCAAAGAGGGCGACACCTTCTATGCCGAGTTCGGCTCTGAAGATACCAAAACCCGCAAGGGCGTTAAATTCAAAATCAAGCTGCCCGCCTCCAAGAACTATAAGGACTGCCTCGTTCCCTACGAAGACAAGCCGGTTATCATGGGTATCCGTCCCGAGCACATCCACGACGAGGATATGTACACCTCCACAATGACCGACGGTCTCATCAAGGCCAAGGTTGAGGTTACCGAGCTTATGGGCGCCGAGACCTACCTCTACCTCAACTGCGAAGGCAACAGCTTCACCGCCCGCGTCGACCCCTCGACCCTCGCAAAATCGGGTGATGAGATCACCGTTGCTCTCGACACCAATAAGATCCACATTTTCGACAAGGAAACCGAGAAAACCATTACAAACTAATTTAACAGGCAGGTAGAAAAGATGAAGTGTCCTTTTTGCGGATATGAAGAAAGCAAGGTTATAGATTCCCGTCCCACCGACGAGGGTGTACGCATCCGCAGAAGGAGGGAATGCCTTTCTTGCAAAAAACGCTTTACCACCTACGAGGTGGTTGAAAGCCTTCCCATAATCGTGGTTAAAAGGGATAAATCCCGTGAGCAGTTCGACCGCAACAAGCTTGTAAACAGCCTGCTGCGCGCCTGCGAAAAGCGTACCGTCTCCATCGACACGGTGGAAAAGGCGGTGGACGAGATCGAGGCTGCATTGCAGAACTCTCTCGACCGGGAGGTTTCCTCCCTTCAGATAGGCGAGCTTGCAATGGATAAGCTCAAGGGTATCGACGAGGTTGCGTATGTCAGATTTGCCTCGGTTTACCGCCAGTTCAGGGATATTAACACCTTTATGGAAGAGCTTAACAACCTGCTCACCAGCAAGGATAAATAAGCCCGATTTAAGGGCCGTGCCTTCCTTAAAAAAAACAAAAGCTCCCCGGCTTTGGAGAAATCCTTCGGCCGGGGAGTTTTTTGTCCCGCTTAATCAACAGACGGGCTGATAATGATAATGATAATGAATATGATAAGAACAACGATTAAATCTGCGATGTTGCTGCATCCGTTAATTAAACAGGAACAGCAATGACATCGGCAGTAAAGTAAAAATAAAATTAAATTAAAAAACGAAAAAAAAGGTTCAAATGTTAATATGAGTGTAAATATGAGTGTGAAAACCGATGGGGTCAAAGGGGCGGGCGCTTTAACTGCTGCAATCCCGCAAGTACCTTAAACCGCAAACACCTCAAGTATCGCGGCAGGTACGCAAGCTTCCAAAATCCCCATTATGTCACTCCCCCCTTCACCGCTGCCGCAAAGGCGTTTTTTCTTTTCGGCAGCGGCTTTTCTCTGCGTTTTTTGCAGAGACTAAGCAAAGGGATGCTTAGCTTTTAAGGGAGTGTTTTTCAATATCCATATAGGCGTTGAGCACAAAGGCGCCCTCGTCCCGCTCGTAAGTCACGGTATCGCATCCGGCCGTGACAAATTCATAACTCGATGAGAATTCCATTACGTAGCCTGCAATGTTTGAAAAGATCTTGTAGCAGTTGATACCGTCGGAGGTCTCCGGCACAAATATGTCAAACTTTATGCGGGCGGTATCATGGCGGTTGGACAAAAGGACAGGGGGTTCATCCTTTGAATAGACCTCCTTTTTTTCCTCCTTAGAACTGTCGATTCCCAGCACCACATAGTTTTTGGTCAGGGGAGCCGGCTTTTTTGAACCGGGAAATCCGACGATAAAGGTAAGATTGGAAAGGGCACTGTTTTTTTCAAGCACAAGCTTGAGAGCGGCTAAAATATTTCCGAGATTAAGCATTGCACATTTCCTCCTTTTGCCCTTCGTCCGATTGGAAGGGATCTGTTGACAGTTTGCCCGATTGCTCTGTTGGCTGTTCTGTCAACCGTGCTGCCGATTGCAGGGCCGTCTGTTCTGCCGTCGGTGTTTCCGATTGAGGGGACTGTACATCGACGGGCGTCTCTGTCTGTTCATCAGCGGCAGTTGATTGTGGGGCCTGTGTGTCGATGGTGGCCTGTACGTCGGCAGCGGGCTGTGAATCAGCGGCCGACTGTGTATCGGCGGTTGCGCAGCCTGTGCCGTCTGATCCTCAACCACCGCGCGTATTACCGCCCAGTTGTAAAAAATGTTGTCTCCGAGATGGACGTTTTCAGCCTTGACAATATAAAAATTCTCATTCTGACTCCTTATGCGGGCGGCCGATGTAAGGCTTGCAACATCCTTTTCGGCCGGCCCGATATAAAGATAATGGGACTGGTCTATCCATCCAAGCTTGGATCTCACTCCCATAAGATACATCTTGTTTTTGTATCTCAGGGGCTGAATAAAGGCCCGGTAAGGTGTGCCGAAAACCTTTCCGTCGGAAGAAAGGGAAACGGTCGTTCCGTATTTTTCAACATATTTTTTGAGTGTCGCCGTAACCGACATTTTTATCCCTCCGTTTGCTCGAAACAAAATTCCGTGTCGCAAAACAGCCCTTTTATGTCGTCAAATGCCGAATCCTTGAGCTGCTTTGCCGCCACAACCTTTTCGGCCGTGGTCTCTTTAACGGTTACGTCGCCTGCCGAAAAGCTTTTGTCACCCTCGGTGGCGGCGCACACAAGCACATAATTCATAAATGCCTCGGCCGCAGCGGCGGTGGAAAGAGCAACGCGGTTTTTTTCGCAGTTTGCCTCGGGACGAAGCTTTCCTGATATGGATTCGGCCGCCGCATCGCAAAGGGAATACCACTTTACCGCCTCATCCCGGGAAAGCCCCGTAAGATTGCGAAAGGTTTCAAAAATCAGCAGTATATCCATAATTAAGACCCGCTGGCCTGGGAGGCGGTGGTGTATTTAAGGCACTTGACGGCGTCGCCGATGATCTTGGAGAAGCCCGAAATGGTAGTTATGGCGGTGCGTTCAAGCTGCTTGTCGATAAGGCGGTCGCTGTCGACGGTAATGTCCTGAGCGATGACCTGCTCAAGAGCATAGTTCTTATCAAAGCCTACCGCCAGCTTTTCCTGACCATTGGCGATGATGATGTCAAAGCCGAGAGGAGTTTTAAAGCCGCCGGAGCAGCCCAGCTTCATACCGAAATCGGGGGCGGAGAAATAGGTGTTGGACATCATCTTTGTGATGTTGTCGGGGCTGATAATGAGGGTGTTGGCTTCATAGGGAAGCAGTGCCTGCCACAGCTTCATCACGTCGGGAAGGCTGAATTTATCGGTGTCGGCAGGATTTACGGTGGTAGCGCCGGTGGTCAGGGTGGTGATGGCGTCGTTGAACTGCTGCTTTGCGATATGTGCGCCGATTTGCTTCAAGGTGACGGTGAAAAGGTCGAGACGCTGGAATTTAAGAGCCTCATAGGAAGCGGTGAGCATACGGCCATGCTTTTTAAGCTCTACAAGGGAAGAGCTTACCGACACTGCGGTCTCGGGGATGGCAGCACCTTCGGCCACCTCTTTAAGCTCAAGGGCGGTATCGGCAGGATTGCTGACAATACTGCGGTAATCCATTCCGTTGATGTGGGTGGTGGCGGCTACGATCTTGTCGATGAGGCTTTTCTCCTGCATACCGGTCTTAACCGAACGGCAGAGATACTCGGGGAAAAGTGCTGTGGCCGAAGATGTGGAATAGAATTTTTCCACCCTGTCGGAACAGGGTCCGGCAACCTTTATGCCGAAACGCTTGAGCTGGCGCTGATAGGCGTCGAGGCCTTCAAGATCGGTGCCTTTGTAGTTTTCCGAAGGGTCGAGAGATTCGAGAGCAGCGGTAATTCCGCCCTTAACGTTGTACATTCCTTTTTCGAGGGTAATATTTTCGTAAGACATAGATTAAATTTCCTTTCTTTTTTCAAATGTTTGAATTGGTTTTCCGTTTTTGCTGCCGCGGGACAAATACATTAAAGCAGAGATTTTTGTTTTTACCGATCAAATCCCCGCAGCGCAAACTTCTGCTCTTTAAAAGCCTTTGAAAAGCCTTTTAAATAAAGCCGTTAAATAAATCTTTGCAAAAGGGAAGGCTGCCGCCCGTCTTTTCGGCTGTTGTTCGGCAGGTCGGTTTTGCTGCCTTTGACGGTCGACGGAGCTAAATCAGGTACTTTAACGCCGGTTAAAAAGGGAACTCGGTCCCTTCTCGCGTATGGCCTTTTTTATTTTTATGCGCACCTTTTTAATCGGTCGAGCAAGGCATTGCCGCTGCCGTTATTTCAAAGTATTCGACTTTTCCGATGGGGCGGGCCGTTTAAAGCCTTTTTAATTCCGCAAAGCTATCGGGACAAAAAATCAGATTATAAATCCGTCGTTTTCGGGAAGCTTTTCGCCCTTTTCGGCGTCCAGCTGGCGGGGCATGGGGATTCTTTCGCCCGCCTCGCTTTCAAACACCTTTTTAAGGGTGTTGAGGCCGTCGGCATCGAGAGATTTAACAAGGTTTTCGATGTTTTTGATGCCTATCTCGGGACGGGCAATTCCGCCCAGTCTCGAAACCTCTTTTTTGAGATTTTCCATCTGGCATTTGCCGAAGGAAGCCAGCTTTTCAAGCTCGTTTATGCGGCTGAGAAGCTGCTTTTGTTCATCGGCCGAAAGGGTGATTTCCTCCTCCCCCTCAAAGGCCTTTTTGATGCTTTCAAAGTCCATTTTCTCACCACCTTTCGTTGGGAAAAAGCCCTTAACGACCCCTGCTCTGGGCTGGGCGGGAACGGCCACAAAACTAAATTCGTAAGCGTCCTTAGGCTCGCACAGCTCGTCGTAGCAAAGCTCTCTTTTTGCGCCTTTTCCGTAATATCTGCCCTTTTTATGGCCGCAGGGATGCTCTCTCCTGTCGGCCCCGCAAATGGAGCAGACCGCCTTTCCCACCGAGCACCCGACGCTTACCTCTTTTTTGATTCCTGCGTCTATCTCGGTTATCAGATCGGCGTTTTTGCGGGTTACCGGCATATAAGCCTTGGCTTTTAAGCGGCAGTAGCTTTGACCGGTCTTTGTGACCTGTCCCTCGGGGCGTTCGACAAAGGCGTCAAACACCCTTGCCACCTGATCACGGCCCTTAAAGGAATGGTCGAAAATGCCGGTCTTTCCGATGTAAAGCTCGGATAGAGTTTCAAGAGCCTTTTCGTTAAACCGCTCAAAATCACGGTCGATGTCGTTGTCGCAAAGCACCACCGAAAAGACATAAACCTCATCCTTTGAAAGCTGTCGTCTTGAAAGGGCGTTTATCTTTTCAAGCTCGGTCTCGGTGGGCGCTCCGCTTTTGTCAATTACAAATCCTTCTTTCAAATCAATCATCCTTTTGGCTGTTAAGTTTTTGTTTTATCTGCTCGGCCTGCATACGGTAAAGCTCGGCCTTGGCAAGCTCGACCTCATCCTGCAGTGAGATGTCCTCAAAATCCACATCCACCTCGGGATCGTATCCGTTAAGGGTCAGCCACATGGAACAGATCTTGCGTATGGCAGGAATGATAATGCGGCGGTAGCCCCATATCTCGCTTGTGAGCATATCGGCCTGCTGAGAGGACATACGCTCGGTTGAACTCCAGGAAAGTCCCAGCATAAAGGGCGGTATGCCGAGGCGGGAGATTATCTGCTCGGTCATTTGGCGCACCGGCACCTGGTAATCGAGTACCTGGCTGTCGGCTCCGATAACCTTTATGTCCACATCTCCCACCGCCACAAAGTCGCTGACCTTTCCGTCCTTGGCCTCTCTCATGGCCTTGCTCCAGGCCGAGGCTATCTGGGCGGCGCGGTCCTTTGCAAAGGCCTTGTCGGAGGCGTGATCGGTGGGCTTATAGGTTACGGCAAAACGAAGATTTCCCACCCGCTCGAAGTTTATCTTCTCGGTTTCGAAAATTTTGGTCAGAATCCCGCTGACAAAGGGCAGGCTGCGAAGCAACGAGTTTCCTCTCAGCTCTCCCGCCTTTGGACAAAGCACACTCATAACCGTAAGCTCGGGGTATCTGACCGGTCGGTACTGACCCTTTCTGAAAACGGCTATCTCGGCACCGCCGCCTTTTTTTTGCCTTATTTCAATGCCCTGCAGGGGGCAGCAGTAAAGGGCGGAAATGGTGTTTCCCGCGGCGGACGGTATCATCTCGCCCACCGCCGTTCCGTACATTAGCAGACCGTCGAGATACTGGGAAATAAACGACTCGATACCCACCATACAGTCGGAAACGGGAACGGTTCTTAAAAACTCGTCGAGACCTTCCTGGGCGGCGGGATCAAGAGCGGTGGCCTTAACTCCGCCCGCCAGATTGACAAGTTTTGAAACGGCGGCATCGACCACCGGCACCCCCTCCCTGATCGAGTCGTACAGCCCAAATTCCGCACGGGAAAGCGGCACGTATCGATCGAAGGCCGAAAAGCAGGAATTTCTTTGCCCGGCAGACGGAACAAAGACCTGCCCACAGCCCGATTCAGACTTTCGCCTGAAAAAATCAAATGGTTTCATCAAATTCTCCTTTTTTAAGATTTTTTTGCCCCGATTCTCCGCCCGCAATGCAGGTTTAAGAGGGTATCGGACGACCGCTGTAGGTTTAAGATAACAGCGGCCGGAAGCCATAGGTTTATCCGACAGCTGCCGATAGTCTGACACCCTTTGCTTAAAACAACCGGTGCTTGAACACCGACTGCGTAAGAGGCGGGCAGAGACAGGGCTTTATATAAAATGAAGCTTCATACAAAACAAAGCGGCCGAAACAGCAGCAAAAATGCGATCGACAGGCTTACTGATCAAGCGGTCGGCCGGCCGATCGGATTTTCGGCCGATTGGTCTATTGTGCAGACAATCGATCGGTTAATCGATCGGTTAATCGGTCGGCTGATGGTCGGACAGTCGGTCGATTGATTGATTTGCCGCGAGATTGTTATTTTTTTAACAATAATGTTTCACGTGAAACATTTTTTTGCTAAGCATTCGGTGGTCGGGCATCGTACGATTTCGCTCGTTCCTTTTTCTATGCGGCATTGTTTTCGTATGTGTCCGTTTTGCTTTCGTTTTAAATCGTTTTTCATCGATCGACCGATATTGCGGCAAAACCGTCGGTTTCGGCCGAAAGGACGGTTGAAACAAAATACCGTATGTCGTCCATGGCGTGGTCGTTTTCTTTAATTGGGCGGTCCTTAACGCTGCCCTCATCCCATCGGTAAAGTCCGAATTCCCTTATGGAATCGGCGCAGGAGGGGGAAAAGATCAGCCGCCCTTCTCTTAAAGCGTCGGCCACCAGACTTATACCCTCGGCAACCGAGTTTTTGGCCGGAATTACCCTGAAGCTTCCGTGACGGCGAATACAGGTCATAAACGACGCAGCCGAAGGATCGCACACCACAGCTTTAATGTCTTTGTTTTTAACAAGCCTTAAAAGCTCGGCATAATATTCTTCGTCGGTTTTTTGCCCGCCTGCGTCTCTTGAGGAATAGTAATATTCCCGTATGCGGAAGGCCTTGTTTCCCCTTATTCCCCAAAGCCCCATGGACATGGGGTTAACGGTGCCGTAATCACAGGAGACATAGTATTCGTCATAACCGCCGCCGTCCACCTCGCGAACGCACTTTTCCTTGGAAAACATAGGGTAGATAAGCCCGTCGGCCGCCACCCATTTGCCCAGCACGAATCGGTCGTAAAAGGTGCCGCTGTAAAGGGTCTCATACCGCCTTCTGATCTCGTCCGAAAGGGCGGGATTGTCCTTCATGGTAAAATGAAGATAGAGGGCATTTTTTTGCTTTGCACACAGTATCCAGTTTTGATAAAACCAGTGCTGAGGGTGCTCGGGATTGCAATTGAACCAGAATTTCGACCCCCTCACCGAGCATCTTGCAAGGGTCTGTTCCACAAAGGATCGGGGCATAAGGGCCACCTCGTCAAGCAGCGCTCCCGAGAGGGTCATTCCCTGAATGAGAGAGGCCGACGATTCATCCTTTCCTCCGAAAAAGTAAAAGCGGTTTTTGGCCCTCCCCCTTGAAACGGTCAGGCAGTTGGCCGAAGCCTTAAGTTCACAGCAAAATCCCAGCTGCCGAAGTTGATCGCAAAGGGGCAGAATTATGTTCCTTTTAAGGGCGGTAACCGTCTTTCCGCAAAAGGCAAAATCCCCGCCGTTAAAGGCCGAAAAAGCCCAGAAAACAAAGGAAAGAGACATACACAGCGTCTTCCCCGATCTGACCGCTCCGTCGCATATAACGGCGTCGTATTTGCGGTTAGGGCTGTTTGGCATCCACCAGCAAAGCACCGCCAGCTGCTTTGCCGAAAAAGGTTTAAATTTTATCATTCACTCACCCTTCTTCAAGGGCTTCCGCGCCCTTTTTCAGTGCCTCATAAAATGGCGAGAAGGAAGCATCCTCTGAACCTTCTTCAAGTTGTGAAAGCTTTTCCAGTGCCTTAAGCCGATCAAAAAATTTGATTTCAAGGCCTCCGCCCTTGGGGCGCTTTATCTCGGCAATATTGAAAAGATCAAGCTCTTCGATTTTTTGTTCATCGGGCGCATCAAAAAACATAAGCTTCACTGCGTCGGCGTAAGAGCCGAAAGCTATGCGTCTCAGTCCCGTTTTAAAATCCTCTTTTGCCGAATTTTTTTCCTCTTTTTTAAGCTCGGCAATGCGGTTTCTAACCGCCGCATTTCTGAGCAGGGCGAGGCCTTTTTTCTCGGGAAACAGCCTGTACCCCGCCTTAAAAGCCGCCTCTCTGGGATTTTCGGTCAGGCAGTAAAATTCACAAAATTCGTTTTCTTTCGGTTTCATCAATGCTTACCTCCTCGCGTAAGACCCTTTGCCTTGCGGCATAAGCTGCAAGCGGACCGACACATTGTGCCGTGTCCTTCCGACAACCCGCCCGCAGCACCTGCAGCAAACAAGGACGTTTGTTAGGTTAAAAAAGGAGGAGTTTTAATTCAAAATAAATTCAGACGGTCGGCAAGGGAAAAGATATTGAGATTTCTTTTTCACTGCCGGCCTGTTTAACCGCTCGGTAAAGGGCCTTACAATAACAGACGCAAAAAGGTCCGGCAGTTGCACAAAAGTGTGCAACTTTTATCATAAAAAAATTTTTTTATCATATTTTTTTATTGCACAGACGGGTTTTTCCGCCCTTTATCTGCTGCTTGTCCCTTTTTTCCCGATCTTTCACTTTTTGTCCTTTGCTTTATCCGTTTCTCCTGTTCTTTCCTCCGGCAAACCCGCCGACACGTCCGCTGATCAAATGCGGCGACGGCACACTCGCTTATCGGCAACCCGGCCGAGGCTTTCCCGGCGGGGCCGGGATCGGAGGAGGGACACCCTGCCGTCCGGCCGAAATATCAGCGTTCCCTTCTCAAGCCCTCCCCCCTCCTTTGCTGCGCCTCCTCCGGTCAGCTCACGCTGACAGCCTCGGCGCCCGCAGCCACACCGCCCTGCGCCCCTTTGGCCCTTCCCCCTTTTTGCCTTTTCCCGTTGCCTGAATATCAACCAATAAGGAGAATCCCCATGAAAAAAACAGCTTCGATCGTTTTTTCCACCCTTTGCGCCGCCCTGCTTGCAGTGGGTGCCCTTGCCGATGAAATTCCCGCAAAAAAGGCGGCCGACAACAGACAGGTGGTCACCGAATACCTAAACGAGACCCTTTACGAAAATTTTGAAGATCCCGATACCGTCCCGGTTTTATCCGATGACGTCCCCGACATTCCCGCCGCAAGCGCCCTGCTTTGCGAGGTTTCCACCGGCACGGTGCTTTTTGAAAAAAACTCCGCAGAAAAGCGCTCGCCCGCATCCATAACAAAAATAATGACCATGCTTCTGACCGTTGAGGCGGTGGAATCGGGCAAAATATCCTTAAATGATACCGTCACCGCATCGGAGCACGCCTGCTCTATGGGCGGGTCACAGATATGGCTTGAAAACGGCGAGACCATGGTGCTTTCCGATCTGCTTAAATCGGTGGCGGTAGGCTCGGCAAACGACGCTGCCGTGGCGCTGGCCGAATACATCTCGGGAAGCGAGGAAGCCTTTGCCGCTCTTATGAACAAACGGGCGGCCGAGCTTTCCATGAACGACACACATTTCGTAAATGCCAGCGGTCTTGACACCGACGGCCACATAAGCACGGCAGCCGACGTGGCAAAAATGGCCTGTGAGCTTTTAAAACACGACATCATAAAAAACTACACCACCATCTGGATGGACAGCGTTAGAAACGGCAAAACTCAGCTTGTCAACACCAACAAGCTCATACGCTTTTACGAAGGAGCCACCGGCCTTAAAACCGGCACCACCGACAAGGCGGGATACTGCGTGACCGCATCGGCCAAAAAAAACGGAATGGAGCTTGTAGCGGTCATTCTTGACGGGCAAACAAGCGATCTGCGCTTTTCGGCCGCCAAGGCGCTTTTAAATTACGGCTTTGCAAATTATGAGCTGGCCAATCCCGATATAGGAAGCGAGGCCCTGCTTTCGGTGGATGTGACCGGCGGAACAAAACGGACAGTGGATCTTGACTTTACAAAACAAAACCGCCTGCTGACCGAAAAGGGCAGAGGCGGGGATATTGAGGTTAAGCTTGAGCTTGAGCAAAGCGTCGCAGCGCCGGTGGAAAAGGGGCAGGTGCTGGGAAAGGCAGAATTTTTGCTGGACGGACAGGTGATTTTGCAAAGGGAGCTTTACGCCGCCGACACCGTGGACAAAAAGACCTTCGGATTTTGCCTTGCGGCCTTTTCAAGGCAGTTTTTCGGCCTTTGATGAAGGGCTTTTCTGTTAATTGTTTAAGCAATCGGTACATAAACCTAACATATAT
>ERZ857629.1884-NODE-1884-length-21119-cov-5.387486_pt1 | contig 21119 bp, 18 predicted proteins | sample MGYA00519700_ERZ857629 | MGnify/ENA primary metagenome ERZ857629 (study PRJEB31778, sample SAMEA3449351) | human gut metagenome | biome: human gut; feature: human-associated habitat; material: faeces | place: United Kingdom | collected 2010/2012 ...
CGGCAGACTGCAATCCTTTTGTCAAAAAAGGGCAAAGCCCTTTTTTGACAGTCTCCGCCGCCCCATGCACGCTTCGGTGCATGGGGCGGCTCTGCTTCATTATTCCCAATAGTAGACCCGGGTCTCAAAAGGCTGGAGAACCGTGTCCAGCGGGGTTTTATAGTTTTTCAGCAGGAGCTTTGCCTTACTCAGGTCGAAGCCCGCCGGCACCCGCATGGGGATGGTGCAGTCGGAGAAGGAGCACATGACAAGCAGCTTTTTGCTGCCGTACACCCGGGAGTAAAGATAGCGCCGCCCGGAAAGGGGGTAATACTCCCGATAGGTGCCGTATCTTACCACGTCCAGCTTCTTCCGCAGCGCAATGGCTTTCCGGTAAAAATTCAGCAGGGAGTCCGGATCCTTTTCTTCCGCCTCCACATTCACCTGCTTATAATTGGAATTGATGTAGAACCAGGGCTTTCCCGTGGTAAAGCCCGCGTTTTCGCCGTCCGTCCACTGGACCGGCGTCCGGGCGGAATCCCGGGAGGCCAGCCACAGCCGCCGCAGGCGCTTGCCCTCGGACTGGTGCACCAGCGTGTGCTCGTACTGCCAGCGGGTCAGCACATCCTCGTACATGCCGGCACTCTGGGGACGCCAGTTGGTCATGCCGATCTCCTGCCCCTGATAGACGAAGGGGGTGCCCTTCTGGAACAGGTATGCCGCCGCCAGCATTTTCCCGCTCTCGGTCCGGCAGGTTTCGCTGCCGTACCGGGAGATGATCCGGGGATGGTCGTGGTTTTCCAGATACAGCATGTTCCATGCCTTCCCGTCCAGCCTTTTCTGCCAGTTTGTCCACGCCCGCTTCAGCTTCCGCAGATTAAAGGGCAAGTGCAGATAGTCCGTCAGGAAGCAGTCGGCGCACATGCTCTGGAACTGGATCATCATGTCGATCTGTCCGCCGGGCTTCTCCGCAATATAGGTCAGCGCCTTCCGGGGGGACACCAGCGGGGCCTCCGCCAGCGTCATGCAGTCATAATCCGCCAGCACGTCCCGGTAGAATTCCGACAGATACTCATGAACCCGGGGCCCGTGGTTGTAGTGCCGGATGCCCTTGCAGGCGGGCATGATGTAATCGTTGGGCAGGCCGTCCTTTTTGGAAATGTAGGTAATCACATCCTCCCGGAAGCCATCCACCCCCATGTCCAGCCAGAACCTCAGGATCTTCTTCACTTCCTCCCGAACCCTCGGGTTATCCATGTTCAGGTCCGGCTGCTTCACGGTAAACAGATGCAGGTAATATTCCCCCCGCACCGCATCGTACTGCCACGCTTTGCCCTCGAAATTGCTGTCCCAGTTATTGGGCAGCTTCCCGTTTTTCTTTGCCGGACGCCAGATGTAGTAGTCCGTATAGGGCTCCTCCCGTCTGCGGCTTGCCTGGAACCAGGGATGCTCGTCGCTGGTGTGATTTACCACAAGGTCCATGATCACCCGCATGCCCCGCTCGTGAGCCCCGTCCAGTACCTTCCGGAACGCCTCCATGCCTCCGAATTCCGGGGCAATATCCATATAATCGGAAATATCATAACCGCAGTCCTCGCCGGGAGAGGGATACAGGGGAGAAAACCAGATGCCGTCCACGCCAAGGGACTTGATATAATCCAGCTTTTCGTAAACGCCCCACAGATCCCCCATGCCGTCACCGTCGCCATCCCGGAAGCTTCTGGGCCAGATTTGATAGAAAACAAGATCCTTATACCAACGCGTATGCTCCATTGCGTTCACCTCCCGGACAGTATAGCACATCTTTGCGTAAATGTCACCTGGAAAAACCGTTGACACTGTATAAAACAACGGATATAATCAGAGCAAGGCGGCCGTGTTTTTCGCAAAACAGCCAAAAGCGCGCCGCATCGCATGCGAGAAGGGGGTTTCTCAGCTATGGAGAAACAGAATCGAAGAAATCGGGCCTTTTTCGGGCTCGGCACCATCGGACGGGACATGTTCTATTCCTTTGAGGCAAACGCGCTGCTGTATTTTCTTTCGGACGTGCTGTCCCTGCCGCTGTGGGTCTTTGCCGCCGCCAGCATGGTGCTGTCGGTCATGCGGATTTTCGACGCCCTGAACGACCCCATCACGGGTCTCATCATTGACAACATCCATTCTCCCTGGGGCAAGTTCAAGCCCGCCATTGCCGTGGGCGGCGTGGTCAGCGTGATCTTTTACCTGATGCTCTTTGTGGGCATCGGCTCGGGCTGGAGCTTCATCGTTCTGTTTGCGGCGGCATACTTTCTGTGGGATATAAGCTACGGCATCAACGACATTGCCTACTGGACCCTGCTGCCCGCCCTGACCACGGATCAGAAGCAGCGGGAGAAGAACGGCGCCTTCGCCCGGATTTGCGCCAACATCGGCATGTTTGCCATCATGGTGGGCTGGCAGCCCATTACCCAGGCGCTGGGCAATACGCCCCGGGCCTGGTTTCTCGTGGCCTGCGCCCTGTGCCTGCTCTACCTGGGTTTCCTGTGCTTCCCCCTTTTCGGCGTCCGGGAAAACCGTGCCATTGTGCAGAAGGATGAGGGCACCACCCTGAAGCAGATGTGGCACGCGTTGGTGAAAAACGATCAGCTCATGTGGACCACCCTCGCCATGGCGCTGTTTCAGGTTGGCTACTGCATCACCACGGGCTTTGCCATCTACTATATGAAGTACCTCTTCGGCAATGAAAATATGTATGCCGTGCTGGCGGCAGTCTGCGGCGTTGCCCAGCTGGCGGCTCTCGGGGTGTTCCCCTTCTTCTCCGCCCGGTTCAACCGGAAGCAGCTGTACACCGGGGCTACCGCACTGGTACTCTTCGGGTATCTGGTATTTTTCTTCGCGGAAAAGTCTCTGGTGCTCATTGCCGTTTCCGCGGTTCTGCTGTTCATCGGGCAGGCGTTTATTCAGCTGCTGATGCTCATGTTTCTGGCGGACACCATTGAATACGGGCAGTGGAAGCTCCGCAAGCGGAACGAATCCATCACCTTCTCCATTCAGCCTCTGGTCAATAAGATCGGCGGAGCTCTGTCCACCGGCGTGATCAGCCTTGCCCTGATTCTCTCCGGCATCAAGCAGGGGGAGCAGACCGCCGCGGCCATCGACGCCGGAGGAAAGCTGATCATAAAGGGCGCCATGTTTGCCCTCCCGCTGGTTCTGATCATCGCCGGATATGTCATCTATCTGCGCAAGTACCGGATCGACGAGGAAACCTACGCCTCCATTCTGCGGGATCTGGAAGCCCGGGGCGACCTCCGCAGCAATGAAACGCAAATGCAGACCGGAAATAACGGTTGACGGCAGGCGCTTTTTCCGATAAAATGGCGAAAGAGAAAAGGAGGGCGCATCATGAACGTATTTCTGATACTGGCATGTCTGTTTTTTGCCGGGAGCGTGATCGGCTGGGTCATTGAGCTGCTGTTCCGGAACATTGTTCACCATCACAAAAAGTGGATCAATCCGGGCTTCTGTACCGGTCCCTATCTCCCCATTTACGGCTTTGGGCTGTGCACGCTGTATCTGCTGGCAAGCCTTGAAAAATACGCGTGGATCACGGATCCGGTCTGGAATAAAATCGCCCTCTTTGCCGCCATGGCCGTGGGCATGACCCTGATCGAGTACATTGCAGGTATCTTCTGTCTGAAATGCTTCAAGGTCATGCTGTGGGACTATTCCGACATGTGGGGCAATATTCAGGGGCTGATCTGCCCGCTGTTCTCCTTCTTCTGGGCCATTCTCGGTGCCCTGTACTACTTCCTCGTGCACCCCTATGTGCTGGAGGCCCTGAACTGGCTGTCCCGGAATCTGGCATTTTCCTTCTTCATCGGCATGTTCTTCGGCGTTTTTATCATCGATGTCTGCCATTCCGCCAACATTGTGGTAAAGCTGAAATCCTTTGCCGAGGAAAACCAGATGGTCGTCCGTTACGAAGCCGTCAAGCACCATATCCGGGAAAATTTCGAAGCCGGGAACAAGCGCTTCCGTTATAACTTCTTCCGTCCCTTCCACGACGAGCACCCCCTGTCCGAGCGTCTGAAGGAAATGCAGGAAAAGCTGGAAAAATACAAACAGAGCAAGTAAAACCGTCCCGCGCCTCCAAATCGAAGGCGCGGGATTTTTGTACGGCGCGAAAGTCCGAACAGACGGAAAATGAGAATTTGGCAATGTGCACAGCCTCGGAATGACCGGTAATCGGGGACTGTCTCGGAATGACAGCGCTGTTCGATGCGCTGCCCCGCTAAATTCCAATTTATCGCTTCTCACACCGGAACCGTCCGGTGTTCGTTTCCCATCAATTCTTTTCCTTATAGTACAGTCTGCAATGGCAGTAGCCCTCGAAATTCGGGTCGGCGATCTGGTCGCGGAATTCCTTACAGATGCATTTGTTTTCCGGCGTCCGTGCCAGACGGCAGGGGCAGTAGCCGCCTGTCCGTTTCAGGCCCTCTTTCACCAGCGCTACCGTTTCCGCATCCTCATTCAGACGAACCTTGCTCATGGTTCCGCCTCCTTTTGTCTTTTTGCGTCTATTCTACTCGATCCGGAAGCGGATTACAATAGGGCATTGCGCCCCTTTCCAGCGGTTTTCAGCTCGTTTCCTACAAAGTTTTCCGGATTCAATTTTGCTTTTTTGTGGGAAATAACAGAATATTGCAAAAATCCGCATTTTTCCGGTATAGCCAAAAGCCCCGGGAACAGGTATACTGGTATCAGATAAATCAGGAAAAGGAGAAAAACGGGATGATTCATTTTGGAACCGGCGGATGGCGTGCCATCATCGCTGACGAATTTACCAAGGCAAATGTGCGGCTTCTGGCGGCGGGACTTTCGAAGCTCATGCTGTCGGAGGGACTGGCAGGCTGCGAGGTCTGCGTGGGCTACGACCGGCGCTTTCTTTCCAAGGAAGCCGCCCACTGGGCCTGCGAGGTACTGGCAGGCTACGGCTTCCACCCGGTAGTAGTGCGCCGCTCCTCCCCCACCCCGCTGATCATGTTTACTGTCAAGCAGCGGAACACCCCCTACGGTCTGGCAGTCACCGCCAGCCACAACCCGGCAATTTACAACGGCATTAAGGTCTTTACCGCCGGCGGCCGGGACGCGGACGCCACCGTTACCGCAAAAATTGAGGAAAAGATCCGGGAGGTCGATCCGGAGAACATCCCCAGCGTTGACTATGACACCGCCCTTGCCCAAGGGCAGATTCAGGAATTTTATCCCTTCAATGCTTACATCGACAGCATTCTGCAGTTTGTGGACGTGGACAAGATCAAAAATTCCGGACTGCGGATCGCCGTGGACCCCATGTACGGTGTAAGCCAGACCTGTCTGCGGACCATCCTCATGACCTGCCGGTGCGATGTGGATGTGATCAATGAGCAGCATGACACCCTCTTCGGCGGCAGAATGCCCGCTCCCAGCGCCGACGCGCTGAAAAACCTGAGCAACTACGTGGTGGACAACCACTGCAATCTGGGCATCGCCACCGACGGCGACGCGGACCGGCTGGGTGTCATCGATGAAAACGGACGCTATGTCCCCGCCAACACCCTGCTGGTGCTGCTGTACTACTACCTCCACGCTTACCGGGGCTGGAAAGGCCCCTGTGTCCGGAACAACTCCACCACGTGCCTGCTGGACCGGGTCGCGGAAAGCTTTGGGGAAGTCTGCTACGAGGTACCTGTCGGCTTTAAGTACATCTCCGCCAAGATGGCGGAAACCAATGCCATTATCGGCGGCGAGTCCTCCGGCGGTCTGGCAGTCCGGGGACACATTGCAGGCAAGGACGGTATCTACTCCGCTGCCCTGCTGGTGGAAATGCTGGCAGTAACGGGAAAGAGCGTCTCCCAGCTGTATCAGGAAATTCAGGATAAATACGGCGTTCTGTATTACGCGGACGATGCCTTCACCATGACGAACAGCCGGAAGGCAGAACTTCAGGACGGGTTGTTTGTCAGAAAGATCGTTCCGGACTTCGGCAATACCGTGGATCACGTCAGCCGGGAGGACGGCTGCAAGGTCTACTTTGCCGATGGCAGCTGGGTCATCTGCCGCTTCTCCGGCACCGAGCCGCTCCTGCGGATGGCCGCCGAAAGCGGCCGCGAAGGTCAGGCGGAAGCGTACATCAGGACCTGGAAAGAAGCACTGGGTTTATAACCCTTTAGGGACAGTCTGAAGCCCCCGGGAAGAAAAGCTTCCCGGGGGCTTTTTATGTAAAAATGCAGAATACCCGGAACTCGCCGCATCTGCAATTTCCACGGTACCGCGGAGTTCCCGGCGGTAATCGTTCCGCCGCACCCGGGTCAGGATGCGGATTTTCCGGCGGTCTGAAGCTCGGTCAGATCGATACGGCAGCGGATGCTGTCCTTTTTCCGTCCCAGAAATTCCAGCTCTCCCCGGTAGTTGAAGCGCCCCAGGTCCCCGGTCCGGAACAGGCGCTCCGGGGTATCCGGGTTCAGGGGATTCTGGATAAAACTCCGGGCGGTGAGCTCCGGATCCCGGAAGTATCCGGGACTCAGGCGGCTGCCCCGGACGCAGATCTCCCCCACGGTTCCCGGCAGAGCCTCCGCGTCGTTCTCATCCAGCAGGACGATCCCCATATTGGGCAGTGCCCGCCCCAGCAGCTTTCCCGTATCCTGCAGATCCTTCCGGGCAACAGGCGTGCAGCAGCACATGCCCAGTGCCTCGGCAGGCCCATACAGTCCAAAGAATTTCGCCCCGGGCAGGCTGCACAGCCACACGCTCAGCTGTCGGGCCGTCAAAGGTGCGCCGTAAAAGGCAACGGTCTGAACGAACTTCGGTACCGTCCGATTCATGGCGGAAGAGCCCGCCACCGCCGCCAGATTGGCGCTGTTCCACAGGAGGGTATTGATCTGCTGCCGATTCAGATACTCCATCAGCTTGCCCGGATACAGGAAGCTTCGCCGGGGCAGCAGGCAGGCCGAGCCGCCGTATTTCAGAACGCACATCAGCTCCCGAAGCCACACATCGGTGCAGAAGGAAGCGTGGCTGCCAAAGACGGTATTGGAGCTGCACCGGAGCAGTTCACCCATGGTCTCCGTGGTCTCAATCAGCGCCCGATGGGGCGTCAGGATCCCCTCCGCCTGCCCCCCGGGGAACAGGATGCAGACCGGGTCCGTATCCACCTGCCGGGAACGGATGGCATCCAGCGCCGCCTCCGGCGCCGGTTCCTCCGCTGCCCGGGCGTATTTCAGACGGCAGCCGGAAAAGGGTGTGTCCTCCAGGATGGGGAAGGTACTGTCATCGCAGAGGATTACACGGGGACGGGTCTTTTTCAGGATCTGCCCCAGCTGCGCCGCGGACAGATCCCCGTCCAGCGGCACGAACCAGCAGCCTGCGTAAACCGCGCCCAGCATGGCGGCGGCAGCCTGAGACGAACGGGCCATGAACACCGCCACCGGCTCCCGCCGGACGCCCCGGCGGAACAGGCAGTAGCCCACGGCGCGGGCATCGGCATGGAGCCGGGAAAAGCTGATTTCCCCGGAAGCATCCCAGATCGCCCGCTTCTGGGGCAGCCAGGATACGGTTTTTTCCAGATATTCCAGAATATTCGTCATCATTGCAGGTTCCTCCTTCGCAGGAAAAGCGGTTGTATGGTGCAATCGGAATGCCGAACAGGCAGGCCGGATTCCGTTTTTCTCTTTCATTCTATTTAGAATACTGTTTTACTTTCAAAAATGTTGCATTTTCCGAAAAATTATTTTTCCGGGGTGGCCGGATACAGGGTCTTGTCCCGGTTGTGGCTGCCCTTGTGGGCGGCGGAATACCCGTCAAGATAATCGTCCGTCACGAGGCAGAAGTCCCCGCCGCCGATTCTCGGCGTAGCGTCAAAATGGTACCAGGTCTCCCCGCCGTCCACGCTCACAAGACTCCAGAAGTGGTCGCTGTCCCCATCGTAATTTTTCACCTTCCGTACATCCAGATTGGGAATACCCAGCCGGTCAAAGAACAGTTTGCATACGGCAAAGTAGTTGAAGCAGTCCCCCGACCGGCTGGTCATGGCCATCCATGCCGCCTGCCGCCAGTCGGACTTGTCCGAGTGACCGCAGTAACCGATGCCGGAGTGTGCCCAGTCATAAATCGCCTGCACCTGTGCCCGGGTGTCCATGTCGTCCGTGATGATCTGGGCAAGAATGCTGTCCGCCCGCTCCTCGATGGTCGGAATGGAGGCGTAGCCCTCCTCCTTTTCCAGTACCGTCACCGTGGTCTCCGTTTCCGCCAGATTTCCGGCACTGTCCAGTGCGGTATAGTACACGGGGTAGACCCCCGGTGTGTGGACGTCCAGCCGGGAGTCGTCCACCTCCAGATGAGGAGCGGGATCCCGGTTGTCGGTCACGGTGATTCCGTCGGTCAGGGAGAGCGTGTCCTCCTGATAGGTCTCAAAGCTCTGCACTCCGGCAATGACCGGCGCTTCCAGATCCGGCGGCTGGGTGGGCTGGGTAAAGGTCGGCAGATTCGTTTCCGTCTCCGGCCGTCCCGCCGCCGAGCAGGCGCTCAGCAGCCCGCACAGGATCAGGATTCCATAAAGCAGCAGAGGAAAGGCTCTGCACCGCCGAAATTTCTTCATGAAAGATACCTCCTTGGCAAAGGAGGACAAAATATGCGCCATTTTGGAGCTTGCCTCCCTTGCTTCCGGTATCAGAATACAAGGTGCTTGCATCTAAAATGGCGCATATTTGTATCAGACTTGTATCATTTGCCACCGGTACGGTACAGAAGCATGGAAAAAACCTCCATGCCGGAGTCCTGCACAGCCCGAAGCTCAAACCAGCCGTCCCCGTCCGGAGACAGCGCCCCCAGCCGTGTGTCCGTGCCGTAGGGCTCATAAGGCGTCTCACCGTCCGGGTCCTTCCGGTTGTCCACCGTGGTCTCGCCCAGCCCCAGATAGTCCGCGAAGCTGCGCAGCCGCTCCTGCCAGGATCCCATATCCACAGGATAATCCTCCGTGATCTCCTGCCCTCCGAAGCCATAGCCCCGCAATTCATAAATCTTGCCGCCGGAAAGGTCCGCGCAGACATGGACCACCTGATAGGAATCCTGCTGCTTCCCGCCGGATTCCAGCACAAAGGAAAATCTGCCGTAGGGGAACCCACGCAAGGTCTCCACGTCGAACAGATACTGGATCTCCACCTTGCAGCTGCCGGTTTCCATCATTTGCAGAACGGCGGCGGGGATCACCTTCCCTTCCACCAGCTTCTGCGCCTCCTTCAGCAGCTGGGCGATCATGTTGCCCTGCTCCTCGGCAGAGTACCGGTCCGTAATGTCGGTTTTCTGAATCCCGCTCTCCGTAAGGGCGTCGGTTTCCCAGTAGAGCATCTGCTGCCGCGTCAGCGTTTTCAGCCGCCAGGCATAGTCCGTGGAGGTACGGGAGGAAATTTCCACCGTCTGGTAATTCATGGCAAAATTGGGGGCTCCCTGCCGGCTCAGCGCCAGACGGGGCAGGAAAAAGCCCGCCGCCGTTACGGCGACCGTCAGGAGGATCCAGAGAAAATTCCACGCACGTTTCATTTTCCCGCCTCCTTCAGAACAAAGGATACGACTGTCCCCCGCCCCACCTTGCTTTCATAGCGCAGGTTCGTACCGTGCACCTGGGCGATCCGCTGCCCCAGTGCCAGTCCCAGTCCCGCGCCGCCCTCTGCCCGGGAGCGGGATTTGTCCACCATGTAAAACGGCTCCATGATCCGGCTGAGGGCCTCCGGCGGGATGCCCCGGCCCCGGTCCTTCACCGCAAAGCAGAAGCCCCCGGCAACGCTGCCACCCAGTAAGGTCAGCTTGCTGCCGGGCTCCGAAGCCTTCCGGGCATTGTCCAGCAGGTTGTACAGCAGAATCGTCAGCAGACTCCGCTCACAGAGGATCCGCTTATCCTCCACCCGCACATCCAGCACCAGCTGCCGCTGCTTCAGGGGATAGGCAATGCTCTCCTCTACCTCTCTGGCAATGCTGAGCGCGCTGTTCGGCACCAGTTGGGGCTGCTCCGTATCCAGGGAAAACAGCCGCAGCAGGGAATGGGACATGGTTTCCAGCCGGCGTCCCTCGGTGAAAATAAAGCTGGCCGCCTCGAACTGCTGGTTTTCCGGCAGCCGGCGGCTGCGCAGGGTATCCGCGTAGCCGATGATGGAGGTCAGGGGTGTTTTCAACTCGTGGGCAAAAGAAGCGGTAAAGTCCCGCTGCTTCTGCGTTGCCTCCTCCAGCGAGGCAATGTGCCGCTCCAGCTCCTGTGCCATTCCGTTGAACTGCTGGGCAAGGACGCCGATCTCATCGGAGGTGCGCACCTTCGCCCGGACGCCGTAATTGCCCCCCGCAATCTGCTTGGCAGTCCGGGAAAGCTTCCGGACCGGAGCGGTCAGCACCGCGCCGGTACTGAATCCCAGCACCAGACTTACCACCACCGCCGCCAGATACACCATCTGGAAGGTATGCAGATACTGCTCCCGCAGGGTGTAGACCTCCGTTACATCGTAGCGCCCCTGCAAAAAATAAGGGGTCTGATCCACTGTGAACCGGCAGATGATCACAATATCATACACCGCGCTCTTTCCGTCCGGTACACTGACGATCCGGTAGCGCACCGCCTCGTCTCCGGTTTGCTCCCAGTTGAGCGCCAACCGGTAGCTCTGAAAGGGTGCGGTTTTCAGCAACTCCTCCATGGTTGCCCGGGTAGATTCCGGAGTGCCGGCACTTCGCCGTTCCAGCGCCATGGAACCGAGGACGGAGCACATAAGCTGGGTCTCCTCCACCGCTGCCCGGACCTGATGCTCCAGTTGGACCCGGTACACCGAGGAAACCACCGCATACCCGGCAAAGCCCATGGCAAGAGCCACGATCAGCACAACGGTCAGAGAAATCTTTGCGGACAGCTTCATCCGTCGCCCTCCAGCCGGTAGCCTACCTTGTGCACGGCGGCAAGCCGGGTCTGCCAGCCCAGCTTTTTCCGCAGGCGCTGAACGTGCAGATCCACCGTACGGGTGTCGCCCATATAGTCCGACTCCCAGACCCGCTCATAAATGGTCTCCCGGAACAGCGCCACATTCTGATTCTGCAAAAACAGCACCAGCAGGTCAAATTCCTTCCGGGTCAGGGTGACCGGCTCTCCCGCCTTTGTCACCTGCATGGACTCCACGTCCACGGTCACATCCCCCAGGGTATACACCGTCTGGGCCTTTCCCGCCCGTCGGAGCACCGACTCCACCCGGGCGATCAGCTCCACGATCTCAAAGGGCTTTACCAGATAGTCGTCCGCCCCTGCCCGCAGCCCCTGCACCCGGTCGGCAACGGACCCCTTGGCAGTAATAAAGATGACCGGAGTTCCCGTAGGCTTGATCTGCCGCAGCAGCTCATAGCCGTCGGCGCCGGGCAGCATGATATCCAGCAGCACCAGATCATAGGTATGCTCCTGAATCAGATCCGCTGCCGCAAGCCCGTCATAGGCACGGCTGCAGGTATAGCCGCAGGCGCTCAGGTTCCAGTCAATTAAATTTGCAATGGGCTTTTCGTCCTCAACGATCAAGATCTTTGTCATTTCGTCTCCCTCCATGACAAGTATGTTACAACATTGTATCATACTTGTATCATTTTGGAAAGAGTTTCCTTTTTATCCGGCTGCCCGCCATGGCGGGCAGCCGGATATTCCATATTTCGCGCTGCCGGACAGTGGATTAACGGCGGCGTTCCGGAATGTGCGTGCCTGCTTCACGGTTTCTTTTCGCTCTGTGTTTCAGATTTTGTGAATCTGTACAATTTGCATTCGTGCAAAATAGGCATTCCGCAGAAATAGAACAGCCAAATAAAATCCGTATTGACATTCATTTTTTGTTCATTTATACTGTTGCTAGTACAAATGTATTTACATATTACAAATGTAACAGTGAGGGATACAACATGGTCAACCTGATTTTGATGACACACGGGACTCTGGCGGACAGTCTGAAGGAAACGCTCAGCCTGTTCTTTGACGCGGAAAATCTGACCGCCCTTTCTCTGGGCGATGATCCGGAGGGCATGCGGGAAAGCCTGAAAGCCCGGTTGGAGCAGGGGCAGGAATTCCTGATCCTTGTAGATCTGTTCGGCGGAACGCCCTTCAATATCGCCGCCTCCCTTCTGAGCCATGCGGAAGCCTGCGGCAAGCGGGTGGAGCTGGTCTCCGGGGTGAACCTGCCCATGCTGATGGAGGTGATCCTGAATCTGGAGGACGCGGGTCTTGACGAGCTGGTTCAGTCCGCTCAGGAAATGGGGAAATTCGGCATCCGGGACCTGATGGCGGAACTTGGCAGAAAAACTGACCGGCCGGCGGAAAACGGCCGGTAAGAAAATCAACGAGAGGAGGATCTCAAGATGCAAGTCGTTTTGTACCGGATCGACGAACGGTTGATCCACGGACAGGTGATGGCCGTCTGGCTGGGCAAAACCGGCGCCAACAACGTGACCATTGTGGATGAGCGTGCCGCAAAGGACCCGTTCATGCAGCAGGTCTACCAGCTGGCAGCCCCGGCAAACGTGACGGTGGATGTGACAGGCCCCGCCGCCTTCCGGCAGAGCCTGACCGACGGCAGCGGAAAAAAGTCCATCATCCTGTTTAAGGGCCCCAAAGAGGCCATGGACGCACTGGGGGAGGGCGTTGCCCCCGGAGAGCTGATCATCGGCAACATCTCCAACAAACCCGGGCGGAAAAAGGTCACACGGTTCGCCTACATGAATGAGGACGAGAAGGCCATGATGGAAGCGCTGCGTGCTTCCGGCTGGAACGTCAGCATTCAGCTGCTCCCCACGGATGGGAAAACGCCCCTCGGCAAATAATTCCCACGGTATTCTGAAACAAAACAAACAGAAAGCGAGGATTTTTCAATGACACAGATATTAACCGCTATCCTGATTGCCCTGATCACCTGGTACGTTGCCACCATGATGCCCATGTTCCTGCGCTGGTCCTGCTACATGGGCGGTCCGCTGGTCGGCGGACTTGTCTGCGGCATCATCTTCGGAAATATTCCCTACGGTCTGCAGGTTGGCGCCACCATTCAGCTGGCATACCTGGGCGCCATTGCCGTCGGCGGCACTCTGCCCTCTGAGCTTGCCATCGCCGGATATCTGGGCACTGCCCTGACCATGTCTGCCGGGCTGGAAGCCTCCGCAGGTCTGTCCATTGCCGTAATGCTGGGTTCCCTGGGTCTGCTGTGCCGGAACGCTTACATGAGCCTCAACTCTCTGGTGGTTCAGAGAGCCGACAAGTACGCAGAGGAAGGCAACGCGAAGAAGGTTCGCCTCATGAACCAGTGGGGCTCCCAGATCGTTCCCTTCATCACCTACTTTATCCCCAGCTTCCTTGCCATGTACTTCGGCGCCGACGCACTGCAGGCACTCATGAACGTGATCCCTGCCAAGTTTATCACCGCTCTGTCCGTCAGCGGCGGTCTGATCCCCGCGCTGGGCATTGCGCTGCTGCTTATCTACGTGTGGGACAAGAAGTTCATTCCTTACTTTGTGCTGGGCTTCTTCCTCGTTGCCTATCTGAATCTGAACACCATGTTCATCGCCATCATCGGCGGCTGCGTGGCCGTGATCTACATGTTCGCCAACCAGAAGGAAGGCGCTTCCGCCGCCGCTGCCGAGCCGGAACAGGACGCGAAGAATCTGGCGGAAACCAAGCTGCTGACCAAAAAGGATCTGACAACCACCTGGCTGCGCTGGATCTGCTGGGCACAGCGCTGCTACAACTACGAGCGGCTCATGGGTCTGGGCTTCTGTCAGGCCATTGCCAACGTCATCGTGAAGCTGTTCCCCGGTAAGGAAGAGCGTGCCGAAGCCCTGACCCGCCACATGGCCTTCTACAACACCGAAAACAACTGGGGCGCCATGATCCTCGGCGCTACCTGCGCCATGGAAGAGGACCGCGCCATGGGCAAGCCCGTAGAGCCCGAAATGATCGACAGCATGAAGAGCGCCCTGATGGGCCCCCTTGCCGGTATCGGCGACTCCATCACCCAGTCCATCGTAAAGGTCATTCTGCTGGGCATCTGCATTGAAATGGCAGCCGCCGGCAACCTCCTGGGCCCCGTGCTGTTTATCGTGGGCTTCACCGCCTACTGCCTGATCGTCAGCTACTTCACCTTCTTCTCCGGCTATAAAATGGGCCGCAGCGCAGTCACCATGCTGCTGAGCTCGGACATTGCCAGGAGCATCACCGGTGCTCTGAAAATCGTCAGCATGATGGTCATCGGCGCCATGGCCGCCGCCAACATCCGGGCAAACGTGATCGTTTCCGGCAACTTCGGCGGTTCCACCGTGGTTCTGCAGGATGTGCTCAACAGCATTCTGCCGAAGATGCTTCCTCTGGCCGTGCTTCTGTTCTGCACCTGGCTGCTGAAGAAAAAGCAGAAGTCCTCCATCTTCGTGCTGCTGGTTCTGTTCGCCATCGGCTTCGCCCTGACCTTCCTGAACATTCTGGGATAATTTCACCCGCTGCCTGAAAGGAGTAATTCACATGACACTTATGGAAAAACATGTGCAGATTTTCAAAACGGACACCCCCATCATCGGCTGCGTGCATCTGCCTGCGCTGCCCGGAACGCCCCACTATGACCCCAACCTCAGCTTCAAGGAGATGGTGGAGCGCGCCAAGCGGGAGATCATCGCCCTGCAGGACGCGGGCTTTGACGCACTGATGTTCGCCAACGAGGGCGACCGCCCCTATCTGTCCACCGTCGGTCCCGAGGTCATCGCCGCCTACACCCGGATCGTATCCCAGGCGCTGGATGTGGCGACCATTCCCTACGGCTGCGGCGTGCTGGTGGATCCCGTTGCGGCGATTGCCATTGCCAAGGCCATTGACGCCAAGTTTATCCGCGCCTATATCAGCGGCGTTTATGCGGATATGTGTGGGCTGAACGTGTTCAAGCCCGGCGAGATCCTTCGCTATCGGAAGAATATTTCCGCTGAGGATGTGAATATCTACTGCTACTGCGACGCCCACGGCGGCACCTCGCTGGATACCCGGAGCCAGTCCGACATTGCCGACACCGCGTTCAGCGTGCTGGATCCCGCCGGTGTTCTGGTACCCGGCCAGCACGCGGGTCTGGCCCCCAGCTTTGAAGAGGTAGCGTCCATCAAGAAACGGTTCCCGGACAAGCCCATCATGATTGCCAGCGGCGTGACCCCGGACAACGTGAAGGAAGCCATGCGCATTTCCGACGGCATGGTAGTCGGCACCTTCGTCAAGAAGGACGGCATTCTGTGGAATGAAGTCGACCCCCAGCGGGCACGGCTGTTCATCGAAAGGGCAAAGGGATAACCATGATCGTCAGCCTCAATGACATTCTTTACAAGGCAAAGGCGGGCGGCTACGGCGTTGCCGCCCCGGACGCCTACAACAGTCAGTCCGTGGAAGCCTGCTTCCGGGCGGCGGTGAACCTGAAAGCCCCCATCATTCTTTCCTGCCTCGGCACCACCCACATGGAGGAAACGGCGGAGCTGACCCGGTTCTATTCCCGGATGTACCCCGAAGCGGTAGTCGCCCTCCATCTGGATCACGGCGGGCCCTTCGAGCAGATCATGGGTGCCCTCCGGTGCGGCTACAGCTCCGTGATGATCGACCGCTCCAAGCTTCCCTTTGACGATAACGTCCGGGAAGTCCGGGAGGTAGTGCGCATCGCCCACGCCATGGGCGTTCCCGTGGAAGCCGAGCTGGGCCACGTAGGCACCGGAACGGAGTACGAAGCCACCCGGGACAGCGGCCTGACCCACAAGGACGAGGCCCAGCGTTTCGTGGCGGAAACCGGTGTTGATGCGCTGGCGGTTGCCGTAGGTACCTCCCACGGTGTATACCGGGGCACCCCCCGGCTGGAGTTTGATCTGCTGCGGGACCTTGCGGGGCTTGTCAGCGTTCCGCTGGTGCTCCACGGCGGTTCCGGTACGGGTGACGAAAATCTGAAAAGGTGCATCGCCTGCGGTATCCAGAAAATCAATCTGTTTACCGACATGGCAGATCCCGCGGGGGAGGCCATGGTCGCCTACCTGAAGGGCACGGAAACCGACGACCCGGATATTCAGGCTGCCGTTCAGAAATACGCCGGAAAGAAGAAAAACTTCCTGATGGCACCCATGGTCGGCGGCGATGTCTATCAGGCAAAACTGGAGCACTACATCCGTCTGTTCGGCTCTGCCGGGAAAGCATGAGAACTTCATGAATAACTTTATCTTTCAGAACAGCACAAAGCTGCTTTTTGGACGGGATGCGGAAAAAAACGTAGGGGAGCAGATTCTCCCCTACGGCAGCCGGGTCCTGTTCGTAAACTACGGGGACGATTTCATTCTGAATTCTCCCGTTTATGCCCGGGTCAGTCAGTCCCTGAAGGACGCGGGGCTTACGGTATTTGAATTGCAGGGCATCCGCCCCAATCCCCTGCTGAGCAAGGTACGGGAGGGAATCGCCCTGTGTAAGCGGGAGCACATTGATTTTGTGCTGGCGCTGGGTGGTGGAAGCGTCATTGACACCGCCAAATCCATTGGCCTCGGCGCTACCTGCGACTGGGATGTGTGGGAGCACTACACCCGGGAGCACGTGATCCAGACGACTCTTCCCGTGGGTGTGGTGCTGACGATCCCCGCCACCGGCAGCGAAACCAGCGCCGGTTCCGTCATTACCAATGACGAGACCCATGTAAAGCTGCTGGGCTCCAACGGCAAAACCCGTCCGGTCTTTGCCATTATGAATCCGGAGGTCACTTATACCGTTCCCCGAACTCCCATGGTGGCCGGCGGTGTGGACATGATGAGCCACGTCATGGAGCGCTACTTTACACCAACTACCCACACGGAACTGACGGACCGGCTGTGTGAGGCAACCCTCAAAACCATCATTCACAACCTGCCCCTGACTCTGGCGGACCCGCAGGACTACAACTCCCGCTCGGAAATCGTCTTTTCCGGGACGCTGGCGCACAACGGACTGCTGGACTGCGGCAGAACGCCGGACTGGGCATGTCACTTCATTTCCCACATTCTCGGCGGCTATACCAACCTGTCCCATGGGTTCACCCTCTCCATCCTGACCCCCCACTGGATGCGGTACGTATATCGGGAGAACCTTGACCGGTTTGTACAGTTTGCCATGAATGTGTGGGACATTCCCTACTGTCCGGGTAACCCGGAGCAGACGGCGCTGGAGGGTATTGCCGCGCTGGAAGGATTCTTCCGCAGTCTGGGGGCACCCCTGACGCTGGCGGAAGCCGGAATTCGTCTGGAAAATCCGGAGGAAATCGCCCGGCTTGTGGTGCAGGACGGCCCCGTTGGAAACCTCAAAAAGCTGGACGCGCACGACGTTCAGGCGATTCTCGAAAGCAGCGCGGAGTAAAAACCGCCGGATTCCATCGAAGTACCGCGCAGACCGCCTTCTTCCTTCGGGATCCCGCCGGTGTGATTTTGAAATTGAAAGGTGTATTTTTATGGAAGCAAATGAGATCAAAACCATGCGTTTCGGCGTTCTGACCCAGAAGGGCCACGCGGAAGTCCGGGAGCGTCCGCTCCCCGAGATGGGGCCGGAGGAGGTTCTCGTCAAGCAGCAGGCCTGCAATATCTGTACTACGGATTACCAGCAGTGGCTGGGTCTGCGGGAAGGCCGGGGCTACCCCATGGCCAGCGGACATGAGAGCGCCGGTACCGTAGTCGCGGTGGGAGAAGCGGTCAAGGATCTGCATCCCGGCGATCTGGTGTCTCTCGCCTACGTGACCTGCGGTATCTGCGACGGCTGCAAGCGGGGACTCGGCTGCGATAATAACGAAATTGGCCCCAAGAAGATCAGCTGGGATGGCTACCGGGGCATGTTCGCCTATGCGGACTATGCCGTCCGCCCCGCCAGAGCCCTGATCAAAATGAACCGGACGCTGGATCCCAGCGAGGCCGCCTTTATGGAGCCTCTGGCTGCCGTGGTCAAGGGACTGGAAAAGCTGCGGGTCAAGCCGCTGGAAACCGTCGTTGTCGTCGGCGCGGGCACCATGGGACTTCTGAACGCACAGGCGGCAAGAGCCATGGGCTGCCGGGTTCTGGTTTCCGAATTGATGGAAAACAAGCTGCAGGCCGCCCGGGAAATGGGATTCCCGGTTATTGACGGCGGAAAATGCGACCCGGTGGAGGAAGTGAAGCGGCTCACCGACGGCAAGGGTGCCGACGCGGTCATTCTTGCAGTGGCCGCCTCCAAGGCAAATGCCCAGGCGCTGGAAATGATCCGGAAGCTGGATGGGCGGGTGCTCTTCTTCGGTGCCGGATACCCCGCGCCTACGCTGGACGTGGACTCCAACGTCATCCATTACCGCCGGATGGAGCTGATCGGCACCTTCGGCGCGGATCTGCGGGACTTCTGCGTGGCAGCGGATATGCTGAATTCCGGGGTCGTCAAGGTCGGCGCGCTGCTGGAAAAGAACCGGTACCCGCTGGATCGGATTCAGGAAGCCTTTGCCGAAGCCGCCACCCCCGGAAAGTATCGGGTCAGCGTGCTCTTATAAGGAAAATCGTCTCATCTGTAAAATTTCTCTGGCATTCCCGTAAAATCAGCGATATAATATTGCATGGAATGTAAAGAAGGGTATTTGCAGCCGGGAGCAGCGCTTATTGGCTTGCTCCCGGCTTTTTTAACCGGATCATCAGTTGTGCAGATACCGGAAAAAGGAAAGGAAAACGTGTCATGCAGAAAAGCGCCCTGTCCGCCTCGCTTCTGGAGGAATATACCCGCGTCGCCTATTATTACTACAAGGAAAACTGTACCCAGGAGCAGATTGCCCAGAGAATGCACATGTCCCGGCAGCGGGTCAACCGGATCCTGGCGGAGTGTCTGCGGCTGGGCATCGTTCAGATATCCATCTGTGCCAGCACCGAGGTCATGCGGCTGGATCTGGAATCCCGCCTCAAACAGAAATACGGACTGAAGGACGCACGGGTAGTGGACTGTCTGAATTCGGAGGACATTTTCCGGGATCTTGGCCGGGAGGCCGGAAAATATCTGTCCGGATGCCTGTTTCCCCACTGTGTTGTGGGCGTCACCCGGGGGCGGACCCTTGCCCAGATGGCCGCCCAGATGCCGAAGCTTTCCACGGAGGATGTGACCATCGTCCAGCTGCTGGGCAGCAAAAATTCCGAACTGCATACCCCCAGCGAGATCATTTACCGGATCGCGGAAAAGCTGAATGCCCGCCCCTGCCTGCTGTTTGCCCCCATCTTCGTGGGCAGCGCCCAGCTGAAGGAATCCTTTCAGGCGGACCCCGCCTTTCAGGAGGCTTATGAGGCCATCCGGCGCTGTGACATCAGTATTGCCGGTATCGGCAACGCCGCCCGGGCAGAGGAGCTTTTTCTGCAGGGAAACGTAGCGATCAAACCCCATCTGCTGCTGGAGCCCGGGCAGTATGTTGCCGGAGAGATCGGCAGCCATATTTTTGATATCAACGGCAACCCGATCCGGACGAACATTCAGAATCACATCATTGCCGTAGAGCTGGAGGACTACCGGAAAATTCCCACGCGGATCGGCGTGGCAGGCTCGGAGGAAAAGCTGAGCGCCATCCGCGGCGCCATGCTGGGGCAGTACATCAACGTTCTGATCACCGACACCCGAGCCGCAAAGCTTCTCTGCGAGGAGTAGCGCGGCAGGATTCCCGCTTATACGCATAACTGTATTTCATATGGCAATACCCCCAATACCGGATGTCCGGTATTGGGGGTGAGACTGTCAAAAAAGGGCTTTGCCCTTTTTTGACAAAAGGATTGCAGCCTGCTGCGCGCACGTCTTGTCCGCTTACAGCGGACAAGACGCACACTTGCAGCCTGAGTTGTATTTTCTGTCAGGTACACGCCCCGACAGAAAATGATCAAAATCCCTTTGCCGCCTGCGGGCGGCAACTCTGCGAGGCTTTTTTGACACGCTGACCCCCAATACCGGATGTCCGGTATTGGGGGTACGTATCATTGGCGGGGGATTTTCGACATTTATTCCCTGACCAGCGCAATGTGCACATCGTCCAGCTGCTTCTGGTCGACGGTGCTGGGAGCGCCCATCATCAGATCCTGTGCGTTCTTGTTCATGGGGAAGGTGATGACCTCCCGGATGCTCTCTTCGCCGGTCAGCATCATGATCAGACGATCCACGCCGGGAGCCGCGCCCGCATGGGGGGGAGCGCCGTAGGTAAAGGCATTGTACATGGCGGGGAACTTGGCCTTCACATCGTCCTCGCCCAGACCGACCATCTCAAAGGCCTTGACCATGATCTCGGGGTCGTGGTTCCGGACGGCGCCGGAAGCGCACTCATAGCCGTTGCAGACCAGATCGTACTGGTTGGCATTGATCGCCAGCAGCTTTTCCGTATCGCCTTCGGCATCCTCCAGCGCCTTCAGACCGCCCTGAGGCATGGAGAAGGGGTTGTGGCAGAATTCCAGCTGTCCGGACTCCTCGCCGATCTCGTACATGGGGAAGTCCACGATCCAGCACAGGGCATACTGCTCCTCGTCGAAGTGACCGGGAACCCGCTTGCCCAGCAGGGTGCGGATCACACCGGCGGTTTTCTGTGCGGCAGCTTTCCTGCCCGCCGCCATGCACACGAAGGAACCGGGCTTCAGACCCAGCTTTTCCGTCAGCACCGCCTGTTTTTCCGTCAGGAACTTGGACACACCGCCGGTGAGAGCACCGCTCTCGTCCACCTTGACCCAGCAGGCCTTGTTGCCGGTCTGTACTTCCACATCCGCCAGCAGCTTATCAATCCACTTCCGCGCCTGAGCAAAGTCGTGAACCACCACAGCCTTCACCGCAGCGCCCTCGAAGGGGCCGAAGCCGCAGCCCTGCACCTCGGCAGAAATATCCTGAATTTCCAGATCGATCCGCAGATCGGGCTTATCGGAGCCGTAGCGCTCCATGGCATCGTTATAGGCAATGTGCCGCCAGGGGGCCTGTGCCACCCGGGAATACTTGCCGAACTTCTCATAGACCGGCTGGAGCACCTCTTCCAGCGTTTTCAGCACGTCCTCCTGGGTCGCGAAGGCCATTTCCATATCCAGCTGATAGAACTCGCCGGGGGTACGGTCGGCCCGGGCGTCCTCATCCCGGAAGCAGGGGGCGATCT
>ERZ857629.1886-NODE-1886-length-21109-cov-3.106963_pt1 | contig 21109 bp, 19 predicted proteins | sample MGYA00519700_ERZ857629 | MGnify/ENA primary metagenome ERZ857629 (study PRJEB31778, sample SAMEA3449351) | human gut metagenome | biome: human gut; feature: human-associated habitat; material: faeces | place: United Kingdom | collected 2010/2012 ...
GGTGCGCGTAATGAGGAACGCGAACGCACCGCCGAACAGAATGGCTATTGTCTTTTTGCTCATAATATCATCCTCTGTTCCGAAAATTTGTTATCTCACTAAATACAATAAATTATAATATCATACTTTGTTTATAATATCAATATCAATAATTAACAAACCATAGCTAAATTTGTGTTGCTATTATAATGATATTATGCTAAAATACAAAAATGAACCCGAACAGAAAGGAATATCGGTATGGAACTCAACGAGATTTTCAGAATATTAGATAAAAACTTGAAAGATATAAATAATGAACTCGGCTTCAGCCGCAGTGCTTCGGATGAAAAGAGCGTTACTTTCTCCGGCGAAAAGGGGATATATCGCCTCATACACGACGCAGAGACTAATATTATTCAGTTCGATTGTGCCTATGAGGACAAGGGCGATGAGACACAGTGGAACACTGTATCACGCAGTTTGTTTGAGCTCAGTGTTGCAGACGACAGAGATGTTAAGTCTCTCAGCAACGAAATAGAGGACGAACTTCAGCACTTGTACAATGCAAGAAAAAAGGTCGATTTGGACAAAATCAAAATGCCAAAGGCTGTGTCGAGAACTAAGGCCAAGAACGGCATCATCAGCTATGATACAGATTCTCTCGCTAACAGATTCGGCACTCTTTATCCCGAGTTTAAGGACGAGATAAAACGCAATATCGCAGAGTACGGCGAGTTTTTACCCGAGACTTTCTTTGTTGAACACGGCAACGCTAAGGTGCTCGATGTTATCAAAAACGGCACAAAGGCAGAGCAAAAAAAGCTGTTCAAAATGCTGGGCGAAGTGTTTGAGGACGGAACAAATGAGGTTCAGGATATTATCGGCGTAACTATTCTCGGCGAAATGAAAAATGACCCGCAGATGATGGCTGTGGCTGACGCATATATGACAGAATATATGGCAGGCCCTATTCATGAAATCAACAAGCTCACTGCTAAAAATAATAAGTACACAAAGAAGTTGAAAAATCCGCCGGCATATAAGCCTAAGAAAAACAAGGCCTTTTCACTTCAAAACACATTGAACCAAAATCAGTAATTTGGTACTAATTACCAAAAACGCAAAAAATATCTGCCCCGTAACGAGATTATGGGGCATTTTATATCACATAGGTTGATAAAAAAATAACAAACTATGGTTATATTTCACAAAGTGTCGCCCTTAACATTGACAAATAGTTGAATATCTGTATAATAGTTAATATGCGACTACGGTCGGACATATAATATTTTGAGTATTCAGAAAAGAGAGGTATATATTTATGTCGAGAGTATACAATTTCAGTGCAGGTCCTTCTACCCTGCCGGAAAGCGTGTTGAAAAAAGCGGGAGCAGAGATTATGGACTACCACGGCAGCGGTCAGTCTGTTATGGAAATGAGCCACCGTTCAAAATGGTTTGACGATATTATCAAAGAGGCAGAAAAGCTGATGAGAGAGCTTTACAAGGTGCCGGATAATTATAAGGTACTTTTCCTTCAGGGAGGCGCATCGGCACAGTTTTCTGCTATTCCGCTTAATTTTATGAACGGCAGCGGAAAGGCTGACTATATCATTACGGGTCAGTGGGCAAAGAAAGCGTTTCAGGAGGCACAGAAATACGGCGATGTTGTGGCTGCCGCATCTTCAGCAGACAAAACTTTTACTTATATTCCTAAGACTAAGCCTGAGGATTTCCGTGATGACGCAGACTATGTATATATTTGTATGAACAATACCATTTACGGTACTGTATATAAGGAACTTCCGCCTGTTGGTGACAAGGTACTTATTGCCGATGTTTCATCTTGTGCTCTTTCAGAGCCTTTGGACATAAGTAAGTTTGGCGTTGTATATTTCGGTGCACAAAAGAATGTTGCTCCGGCAGGTTTGGTAGTAGTTATCGTAAGAGAGGATTTGTTGGGCAACGCTCGTGATATTACTCCTGTTATGATGAACTATAAGGTGCAGGCAGATGCCGACTCACTCTATAACACTCCGCCTTGCTGGACTATCTATATCTGCAAGCTCGTGCTGGATTGGATTAAGGAAGAATTCGGTTCATTGGACGCTATGAAAGTTCATAACGAAAAGAAAGCAAAAATTCTTTATGATTTCCTCGATTCCTCAAAGATGTTCCACGGTACTGTTGTTCCGGAGGATCGTTCACTTATGAATGTTCCGTTTGTAACAGACAGCGACGAGCTGAACGCAAAGTTTATCAAAGAGGCTACCGAGGCAGGTTTTGTTAACCTTAAGGGCCACAGAACAGTAGGCGGTATGAGAGCATCTATCTACAATGCTATGCCTATTGAGGGCGTAGAAAAGCTCGTAGAGTTTATGAAAAAATTTGAGGCAGAAAACGCATAAGGAGGCTTATCAATGTTTAACATAAAATTATTGAACAAAATTTCGGATGTCGGATTATCAAAGTTCGACACAACAAAATATACATATGCAGATGATATAGAGAATCCCGACGCAATTATGGTGCGCTCTGCATCGATGCATGATATGACGATGCCCGACAGTCTTTATGCAATAGCAAGAGCAGGTGCCGGCACAAACAATATTCCAGTAGCGGATTGTGCTCAAAAGGGCATTGTTGTGTTCAACACTCCAGGTGCTAACGCAAATGCGGTTAAAGAACTTGTCATTCTCGGATTGCTTATCTCATCGAGAAAAGTAACTAAAGCTATTGATTGGTGCAAAACTATCAAAGACGAGGGCGACAATGTAGGCAAGACTGTAGAAAAGGGCAAATCCGCTTTTGCAGGTCCCGAAATTAAGGGCAAGACATTGGCTGTTATCGGTATGGGTGCTATCGGAAGATTGGTGGCAGAGGCAGCAGTTGACCTTGGCATGGAGGTTATCGGCTATGATCCGTTTTTGCCTAAGGATGCCGAGATGAAGCACGGCATTACCATCAACAACAATTTGGATGAGGTTTTTCCTGTTGCGGACTATATCACCATTCATGTTCCTCTGAATGATGATACTAAGCACCTTATCAATGCCGAAAGCATCGAAAAGATGAAAGATACTGTCCGTATTATGAACTTTGCGAGAGGCGGTTTGGCTGACAGCGATGCTGTAGTTGAAGCTCTTGATGAGGGCAAAATGGCCTGCTATGTTACAGATTTCCCTGATGCAACTCTCATAGGTATTGACGGCGTAATTGCTATTCCGCACCTGGGTGCTTCTACTCCGGAGAGTGAGGAAAACTGTGCGGCTATGGGTGCTCAGGAGCTTATCGATTTCTTGGAGTACGGTAATATTAAGAACAGCGTCAATATGCCGGCAGTTTCTATGCCAAAGAATGCAAAGAGCAGAGTAACGGTTATTCACAAGAATCAACCTAATATGATTGCTACCATTACCGACACAATAAGCAAGGATGGTATCAATATCGCCGATTTTCAGGATAAGAACAGAGGCGAAATCGCATATTCAATCATTGATTGCGACAGTGATGTATCGGATGCCGTTAAAGCAGATATAGAGTCTATCGACGGTGTTATCAGAGTAAGAGTATTATAATCCAACGCAAAAAGGTCAGCGAGTAATGTCGCTGACCTTTTTTGCTATAGCAGAATTGCCATAAGTTTGTGGCTGCTGGTTTGCACCCGGTAATAAGTTGCACGGTACAAACAGAAGCTCGTTTCAAATCCCTGTTTTCTGAAATCAATATAAAAAACAGACAGCCTGAAGACTGTCTGCTTTTTATGGTGACCCGGACGGGATTTTCTTCTCGCGGACGAAATGTCCACCGGACATTTCTCCTGTTTGCACCCAGCAACAAGTTGCACGGTACAAACAGAAGCTCGTTTCAAATCCCTGAATTTTTAAATCAATATAAAAAACAGACAGCCTGAAGACTGTCTGCTTTTTATGGTGACCCGGACGGGATTTGAACCCGTGTTACCGCCGTGAAAGGGCGGTGTCTTGACCACTTGACCACCGGGCCGGTGGTGGCTTTAACTGGATTCGAACCAGTGACACTGCGGGTATGAACCGCATGCTCTAGCCAACTGAGCTATAAAGCCAAATCTAATGTGCAAGCAAGATTATAGCGTAAACAAATCCAAATGTCAACACTTTTTTTACAATTATTTAATAATTCTTAAGTACAAATGTTTGACAAGGGAACGGTATAATGTTAATATAGTAAAAAATATATTATTTTAGCAAGAATAGAGTGAAGGTCGGAGAGTGTATTTATGGACATACTCAGCGAAAAAGAACAGCTTGTTTTTGATTTCATAAAGCAGACTATAGAGGACAGAGGTGTTGCACCGTCGGTCAGAGATGTCGCTAAGGCAGCAGGCTACAAGTCGCCCTCTACAGCCCAGTATATGTTGGATAAATTGGAAAAGGCAGGCTACATAGAGCGTGATCCTATGCTGAAGAGGACTATACGCATTTGCTCACATGGTACTAAGTCGGTGCAGATTCCTCTCGTAGGTACAGTTACGGCCGGACAGCCTATTTTGGCTGTTGAGAGCATAGAAGATTATATTCCCGTACCACTCCGCAACAAGAGCAGCAAGGATTTGTTCGCTCTGCGTGTCAAGGGAGATTCTATGATTAACGCCGCTATATTGGACGGCGACATAGTGGTAGTCGAAAAAACGCCTGTAGCTGACAACGGCGAGATTATAGTGGCATTGATAGACGATGAGGCTACTGTAAAGCGATTTTACAAAGAGAACGGCCATTTCAGGTTACAGCCGGAAAACGAAAAATATGAGCCGATTATTGTAGACGAGCTTGCAGTGCTCGGAAAAGTAAAAATGGTAATAAGAAGTTATTGAAGTAAAAGTCACTGTGTGATAAAATTATTTGCTGAAAAATATAATTATAATATATTCGGCGGCAAGCCGACAAATTATTATGGAAAATGGTGATATTATGAGCGAGTGTACACACGATTGTTCGTCATGCTCCAGCAACTGTTCGGAAAGAACACAGCCACAGAGCTTTCTTAAACCGCAGAACGAACATTCTAACATAAAAAAAGTAATAGGTATTGTGTCCGGCAAAGGCGGTGTAGGCAAGAGCCTTGTTAGCTGTCTGTTGGCAGAAAAGTGCCAAAAGGCAGGACTTAAGGTTGGCGTTCTCGATGCAGATATAACAGGACCGTCTGTACCTAAATCATTCGGAATAACAGAGCGTGCCATGCAGGACAATACAGGATTGCTCCCTGCTGTTACAAAGAGCGGAATAAGGCTGATGAGTATAAATCTTCTGCTGGAGGATGTAAACTCACCGGTTGTTTGGAGAGGTCCTGTTATCAGCGGTGTTATCACTCAGTTTTGGACCGATGTTAATTGGGGCGATTTGGACTATCTCTTTGTGGATATGCCTCCGGGAACAGGAGATGTTCCTCTCACGGTATTTCAGTCATTGCCGGTGGACGGCATAGTTATTGTTTCCACACCTCAGGATTTGGTTAAGATGATAGTGACAAAGGCCTACAATATGGCTAAGATGATGAATGTCCCTGTTCTCGGACTTGTGGAGAATATGAGCTATTTCACCTGTCCCGATTGCGGCAAAAGGCTGGAGATATTCGGCAAGTCGCAGATAGATGAGACTGCAAAGGAACTTGGGGTTCCTGTTTTGGCTAAACTGCCCATCAATCCGGATATTACCCGCCTTGTAGACGATGGTGACATTGAGAGTGCCGACGCACCCGAACTTGACGAATTTGTGAACACACTTACTGAATAAACGGAGAAGAATTATGCCAAAAAGAGAAGATTATATTTCTTGGGATGAATATTTTATGGGTGTATCATTGCTGTCCTCTATGCGCAGTAAAGACCCATCTACACAGGTAGGAGCTTGTATTGTCAGCGACGAAAATAAAATTTTGTCTGTTGGTTACAACGGATTTCCGAGAGGATGCAGTGATGACGAGTTCCCGTGGGGACGCACAGGCGAGCACTCAAATGATACAAAGTATCCCTTTGTTTGTCACGCAGAGCTTAATGCAATACTGAATGCAGGCGGACAAGATCTGAGAGGCTCACGCATTTTTGTGGCACTGTTCCCCTGCAATGAGTGTGCAAAGGCTATCATACAAAGCGGAATAAAAGAGGTTATCTACATATCGGACAAGTATGCCGATACAGAGGCAACTGTTGCCAGCAAAGCTATGCTAAATGCTGCAGGAATAAAACTCACCCGATTCGAAAGCGATAAGGAAATTACAATTTCTTTTGATACCGACAAGATATGAAAATATAGGATTTTTATGGAAATAGATATTTATGATTTTGACAAAACAATAGTGCCGTTCGACAGCGGCTCACTGTTTGTGGCATATTGCTTTTTGCACTATCCGTGGTGCTTTGTTATTTTGCCGATAATAGCGGTGGCAGGATTGCTTATGATACTGCATATTATCAATTTTTCTAAGTTCAAAAAATTTTGTTTTATCTTTCTTCCTCTTATTCCGAAAGATAAAGCAGTAAAGAAATTTTGGGACAAGCATGAGGGCAGTGTGCATAAGTGGTTCAAACAGCGGGAGAGATATTCTGTAGTTATCAGTGCGAGCCCCGACTTTTTGCTCGGCGAAATACAAAAGCGCTTGGGATTTGACAAACTGATTTGTACTCGACACAACCCTAAGACCGGTGTAATTATCGGCGAAAACTGCCGTGACGAAGAAAAGGTACGCCGTCTGTACGAGAAATTCAACAAAGATGAAATTAGGGTAGTCGATGTTTATTCAGATTCACTTAGGCACGACAAGCCGATTTTTTCGTTAGCAACTCATCAGTGCTGGCATATCGTGGATGGAGAAAAAGTACCGTTTGATTTTGATGAGATTTATAAAAAATAATTTTGAGCAGGTTTTTTGAATGAAATATTTTTTGAGAGTTTTGATAATACTTGTTTTAGCGGTAAGCATAATTGGCGGAGTTTATTACAAGACGGATTATTCTAAAAAAATCAGCGCCGCAACAGATGTGTCGCTGACCACAGTAACAAAAGCGCCTGTTACCGAAAAGGACGGCGACAAAGTTCTTATCGGAAAATATGACGGTGGCTTCAGCCTGTACAAGCAGGGCGAAAAGGTGATACTCAAGGACAAGAGCGGAAAAGAATATTCCTTTGATAATTGGAGCAAGTTAATAACGAAAGAAAAGCCGACTTTGTACTTGTGCGATTTTGATTATGATGGTGAGGACGAGTTGCTTTTTAAGATTTTGAGCGAGTCCAGAATCAATGATGATTTCAAGTATGACTATTACTATTTGAACAAAATCACTACCAGTAAAAAGGTTACTAAATATACTGTGGATTTACTGTCTCAGAATTTTATAAAAATGATTTTTCATGATATGCTCAATGTGGAGATGTCGCAGCTAAAGGGATGCGACAAAATAGTGCAGCTCGCCATGACGGCAAAAGAAAATCAGATAGCTTATGACGCAAAGAAAGGCCTTGCAAAGGTCAGTTATGCAGGATTTTGTACTGCACTCAGAAACAAAAAGACGGGTAAGTACTACAAGGTTAAAAAGTGGGATTATGCCGGCGACAAATGTTATGTAAAAAAGAGCGGAAAGAAGTATAAAATATTTGCTGAAGTTAAGATAAATATAGAGTATTACGGTACCAATGAAATTCAGCACGCAGGTAACATTAAGTTTGAAATTCGACCTAATAAAGTCGGTAAAAATGATATGTTTTATGTGGCAGAAAATTCAATGATTTTTGAGGGAGAAGGAAAATACGCTGCCTCCAGTCAGTATAATGTAGCAAAAGAAGATTGGAGTACAACTTATGCAAACTCAAACAAAGAGAGTTCAAAATCTGCTGCCGGTGATAAGGTGATAGATTGGGCAGAACTTAAATTCAGTGATGTGCGGAGCGTAAATGCAAGATATGATGATTTTTCTGCTTCTAAAACAGAGGCAAACAATATCTATGGCTTAAAAATCACAAAGAGTTATGTCATAATCGTTGCAAAAAAAGGGTATAAGTTCAGTAAGGAGCAGGCGAAAAAAGGTGATTTCAGCGTAATAATAAATGAGGGCGAAAAAGGTATGTACGGTGAACACGAGATTTCCTACACCGCCGAAATATACACGAACAAGCACGGCAGAGAAGTTTTTAAGATAAATTTTGACAAAGAATATCCAAAGAGCGAAATACACACTATGAGAATAAACTTGCCGTCGGATTATTGATAACGGAGGATTACAGTGGTGAATATTAAAGATGTGGCAATCACAGCGGATTCTACCTGCGATTTGCCGGAATATTTAGTAAAAGAAAAAAACATAATAATTATACCGCTTTCTGTCCTTTTGGGAGATAAGGAATATCTGGACGGTGTTGATGTGAAACCTAAGGATATTTACAGCTATGTTGAGGGCGGAGGCGCATTACCCAAGACAGCCGCTGTTCCTCCAAAGAGATATACAGAGGTGTTTAAGGCACTGACAGCTAAGGGAAAAAAGGTAGTCCATATAGGGCTGTCTTCTGCGATTTCTTCAAGCTATCAAAATGCCTGTGCCGCCGCAGCGGAGCTTGAGGGAGTTTATTGCGTGGACTCAAAATCTCTTTGTACCGCTATGGGACTCTTGGTACTGAAAGCGTGCGATTTCAGAGACAAGGGTATGGACGCAAAAAAAATTGCCGACAAGGTAACAAGACTTGTGCCGAAAGTTTCTGCCACATTTATACTTGACAATCTTGAGTATCTCCACAAAGGCGGAAGATGCTCGTCTGTGGCGAGATTCGGTGCTAATATTTTGGGAATAAAGCCATCCATCGCTGTGGACAGCACCACAGGCGCAATGGATGTGGTAAAGAAGTACAGAGGCAGAATTGATGTTGTATACAAGCAGTATATAAACGATTGCCTAAAGGATATAAACAAAATTGACCCACAGAGAGTGGTTATAGCGAACAGCGGAGAAATTCAGCCCGAAATACTTGCTTTTGCAAAGGGAGTTGTAGAGGGTAAGAATAAGTTTGAACAGGTAATATCCGCCGATGCGGGATGTACCATTTCTTCTCACTGCGGTCCCAGGACATTGGCTATATTTTATTTGAAAAAATAATCGGAGTATAATTTATGTCAACGAGAGATGAAGTGCTTGGATATTTGTCCGAGACAGAGGATTATATCAGTGGCGAAAAATTGGCACAAAAAACAGGGAAAAGCCGTGCGGCTATTTGGAAAGCAATCAAGGCTTTGCAAAAGGACGGCATAAAAATCGATGCTGTAACAAACAGAGGCTATAAACTCGAAAAAGACAATGATATTTTATCTGCCGGCACAATCAGAGCGAATGTAGACTTTGATACTGAGGTTCTGTTTTATGACAGCATAGATTCTACCAACACTCAGGCTAAACGACTGATTAACGAGGGTGAAACAGGAAATATGCTGTTAGTGGCTAAGGAGCAAACCGCCGGCAGGGGCAGACAGGGAAAGAGCTTTTATTCTCCTGCTGATACGGGAATATATCTGTCGTTTGTTACGCATCCCATGGATTCATTGCAGTCGGCTGTTACTGCTACAACTGCGGCGGCTGTCGCTGTGTGTCGTGCCTTGGAAAAGCTGACCGACAAAAAGCCTAAGATAAAATGGGTGAACGATGTCTATATCGATGGCAAGAAAATTTGTGGCATTTTGACCGAAGCGGTAACCGATTTTGAAACCCAAACGGTAACCTCGGTCATCATCGGAATAGGTGTAAACATTACAACACAGACCTTCCCTGACGATGTGACAAATGCCGGGGCAATCAGCTGCAATGTCAACAGAGCGGCTTTGGCAGCAGAGATTGCCAATCAGCTCAACAAAATCAATACCGGCAGATACGAAGATTTCATATCCTACTATCGTTCCCATTCTATGATAATAGGAGAAAAAATCAATTTTATAAAAAACGGGGAGATAACTCCTGCTACCGCCGTTGCTATCGACAGCCGAGGAGGGCTCGAGGTAGAACTGGCAGACGGAAGCCGCACTGTTCTGCGAAGCGGCGAAATCTCAATTCGAAAAAGACAATAAAAAATAAAAAGCACTGCAAGGTAAAAAACTTGCAGTGCTTTGTTGCGTAAGCTGCTATCTCAAAATCGCAAAAGCCAGGTCAATACCGCCTGCCAAAAGCTTGGAGGTCTTTTGCATTCCGAGAGTTTCGGTAATCCACAAAATAATCATTGCTACCATTATTGCAATAATAAGTGCCTGTTTGCTCATAATAAATACATAACCTTTCTGTTTGGTATGTTATTATTATAAACAATTAACAAAAATAAATCAATAGAAAGTTTTATTGCAGACATATTTTATGCAAAATGACAAACTCAAAAAAATTGAAAATATATGTTGAAAAAATAACAAATAAGATTTATAATACTAACTAATCGTTTTTATAATGGAGGAATTTGGGTTTATGGATATTACAACATTAGTAACCGGCATAACTCCCAACAGATCAGCAACTTTTACTGCGACAGTAATTATTGCCGGAATAGGCATAGTTTTGTTCACACTGTTTGTTCTGATTCTTGTGTTTTACGCATTTGGCGCTATTGTATCTAAGACACAGGGGGCGGCTAAGAAAAATAGTTCAAAAAAAGTTGAGACAAAAGCAGCAACAAAAAGTGCTCCGGCACCTGTTGTATCGGCGCCTAAGAGTGCGCCTGCTGTTCAGAACGGTATCAGCGGTGAGGTAGTAGCGGCTATAAGCGCTGCCGTCTATGCTATGGAGGGCGAAAACGCAACAGTTTGCTCTATCCAAAAGCAACCGCAGATTGTTACCAGACAGAATCCGATTACAACACGCAATCCTTGGGCACAGGCTGCTGTAATCGACAATACAAGACCTTTTTAGGAGGACAACTAAATGGAGATTTTACAGGGCGTATGGGCTGTAATCAAGAGTATCTTGATTAACAGCGGCTATGCGTATTTCTTTACGGCAGACGGTGGTTGGAAAAACCTCGTTATGCTTTTGGTAGCATTTTTCTTCTTATGGCTCGGTATCAAAAAGGGCTTTGAGCCTTTGCTTATGATACCTATTGCATTCGGTATGCTACTGGCAAATTTGCCCGGCGCAAACCTGGCAGTTCAATATCACGACCTACAGGGATTTTTCGATTTGCTTAAGGGCAGAGGTGAATTTGTAGGTTGCACACCGGGACTTATGGACTTCCTTTACTTCGGTGTAAAAGCGGGAATTTATCCTCCGCTTATCTTCCTCGGTATCGGTGCAATGACAGATTTCTCATCACTTATTGCTAATCCGAGTTCATTCATTTTAGGTGCGGCAGCACAGCTTGGTATCTTTGCAGCATATGTTCTTGCTATCGTATTGGGCTTCAATCCGCAGCAGGCAGGCTCTATCGGTATAATCGGTGGTGCAGACGGACCTACAGCTATTTTTGTTACATCAAAATTGGCGCCGCAAATGCTGGGTACCATCGCAGTAGCAGCATACTCATATATGGCTCTTGTTCCGGTTATTCAGCCGCCTATTATGAGAGTACTCACTACTAAGAAAGAGCGTAGCGTAGTTATGGGCAATCTTCGTCCCGTATCAAAGCTCGAAAAGATTTTGTTCCCTATTATGGTAACAGTTATCGTATCACTTCTTCTGCCGGACGCTGCATCATTGGTAGGTATGCTTATGCTCGGTAACCTGCTCAAAGAAAGCGGCAGAACAGAGCGTATCGCAAAGGCAGCTCAGAACGAGCTTATGAATATCGTTACTATACTGCTTGGACTTTCTGTAGGTGCAACAACATCTGCACAGTCCTTCCTAAAGGCAGATACACTTAAGGTTGTATTACTTGGACTTATCGCATTTTCGTTCGGTACAATCGGCGGTGTACTCTTTGGTAAACTTATGTATGTATTCACCAAGGGCAAGGTTAATCCGCTTATCGGTTCGGCAGGTGTTTCCGCTGTACCTATGGCAGCCAGAGTTTCACAAAAAGAAGGACAGAGAGAAAATCCGTCGAACTTCCTTCTTATGCACGCAATGGGACCGAACGTTTCGGGCGTTATCGGCTCTGCCGTTGCAGCAGGTATCTTGTTGACTCTCCTTAAGTAAACGAAAGTTAAAATAAACTTAATTGGGCAGATAGTATTATCTGCCCTTTTTTTGAGGCAATATTTTGAGGTAATATAATGAACAAAGACGCAGTAAAACCTAATCCTGAACAGCAAAAGGTTATTGATACCGTAGACGGTCCTGTCCTCGTTGTGGCAGGCGCCGGCACGGGAAAGACCGCTACTATAGTAAAGAGAATAGAACATATTATTGCCGACGGCTATGCTCTCCCATGGCAAGTGCTTGCCATCACCTTCACTAACAAAGCGGCAGGCGAGCTTAAGGAAAGACTGATGAATACTATCGGTACTGAGGCTAACGAGATTTGGGCGGCTACGTTTCACTCTATGTGTGCCCGCATGCTCAGACGCTTTGCAGACAGATTAGGTTACACGCAGCATTTTACCATCTATGATACAGACGACCAAAAGCGTGTTATGAAAAGAGTACAAAAATCTCTCGGAATTGAGGACAAATATCTCAATCATCGCAGCATTTTGGCAGAAATCAGCAATGCAAAGGACAGCCTTATCGGTCCACAGGAATATCGTGCAACTAATGTTAATGATTTTAGAAAAGCAAAGATTGGTCAGTGTTATGAGGAGTACCAAAAGGAATTGCTGCGTTCTGACGCAATGGATTTTGACGATATGATTTTCAACACGGTACAACTTTTGCAAGACAATGAGGATGTGCTGAACTTGTACCAAAATCAGTTTAAGTACATAATTGTGGACGAGTATCAGGACACCAGCTACGCACAGTATGTGCTGACATATCTCCTTGCAGGCGGTCACCATAATATCTGTGTAGTAGGTGACGATGACCAAAGTATCTATCGCTTCAGAGGTGCTACAATCGAGAATATTATGCGATTTAAGGAGAGATATGAGGACGAGGGACTTAAGGTTATTCAGCTGCAGCTTGCAGAAAACTATCGTTCTATGCAAAATATTCTTGATGCAGCCAATTCGGTAATCTCCAACAACAAAACCCGTTTGGCAGACAAGAGGCTTCGCTCCTATTCGGGCAGTGCAGGCGAAAAAGTTACGCTGTATACCGGCAATAACGAAATGGACGAGGCTCAGTTTATTATTGATGAAATCAATGAGAGCGTCCGCAGCGGCAGGTCATACAGAGATCACGCTGTGCTGTATCGTATGAATGCGCAGTCCCGTAATATAGAAATTATGATGGCTAAGTCCGGTATATCGTATAAGATTATTGGCGGTAACCGTTTCTTTGACCGCAAGGAAATTAAGGACATTGTTTCTTATTTTGCGGTTATTAACAATCCTGCCGACAATGTCAGACTTCAGCGTATAATCAATACTCCAAAGCGTGGCATAGGCGATACTATGTTCAACTATGTTTTGGAAATTGCAGCAGCTAATCATATGACGGCTTTTGAGGTTTGTGAGTGCGCCGATGAGTTTTCAAAGACTTCACGCTCCGCTAATAAGTTAAAGCAGTTCTGTGCTATGATTAGGGAGTTTCAAAAAGGCCTTGAGGACGGAATGAGTGTAAACGATTTGCTGCAGGAAATTTTGGACAAGACAGCATATTTTCAGTATCTCGAAGAAGACGACCCGACTCGTTCCGATGACAGAAAGAACAATGTTCAGGAGCTTTCCTCTATGTTTGTAAAATATCAGGAGGAGGATGAAGACTTTTCGCTCCAGGACTTTTTGGAGGATGTTGCTCTCGTAAGCGATATCGACTCCTACAATGAGGACGATGACTCCGTCGTGCTTATGACTCTCCATTCAGCTAAAGGCTTGGAGTTCCCCGTGGTATTTATTCCCGGTATGGAGGAGGGCATATTTCCCGGCAACCAGAGCCTCTACAGTGAGGAGGATTTGGAGGAGGAGCGCCGTCTCGCCTATGTGGGTATAACTCGTGCAAAAGAAAAGCTGTATCTCCTCCATGCCCGTCAGCGTATGCTCTACGGTACTACTAACCGAAACAATCCGTCACGCTTTCTGAGGGAACTGCCTACAGATGTTATCGAGGACAGAACAGTGCAGAACACCGGATTTTCTTTTGGCTCTGCCAATTACGGCGGCAGCGCTTTCGGCTCACCGAAGAAACCGCATAAGTATTCCACTGCTACTCCTATCGGCAGTGCAAAACAGAGTAGCTCTGCTTCGCACCAATTCGGTCAGGTTTCGTCAAAACCGGTCAGCCACGCATCATATAATGTGGGCGATACCGTAAGGCATAAGTCATTCGGAACCGGAGTTGTGCTCAGCACACAGCCAATGGGCGGCGATGTATTGTTAGAGGTTGCCTTTGACAAAGCGGGCACAAAAAAACTAATGGCAAACTTCGCAAAACTCGAAAAAATGTAACTCAAACTCCTCTGCTTTTCAGAGGAGTTTTTTTAAATGCTGTAACGAATGCAGTTTTGGGTTGTCTAATGATTGAAAGGAGATCGAGATATGAGAGATTTTGATATTATCTATCGAAAATATGCACCTACGATAAGAAAATATGTTATTTCTCTCGGTGCAGACGAGATTCTTTCGGAGGATATTACAGCAGATGTTTTTGTTAAGGCTATAAAGAATATTGATTCTTTTGACGGTAGCTGCAAAATGCTGACTTGGCTTTGTGCCATAGCAAAAAACACTTATATAAATTCAGCCAAAAGAAAGGACAATAATAATACAGCTTTAGATGCGACATTAGATTATTGCGTTGCAGATAAATTTTCACCTGAGAATATTGCGGAACAAAAGGAGAGAAAATTGGTTTTGCATAGGGCAATTATGAAGCTGGAATATCCCTTACAGAGATGTTGTGTACCAAAGGAGCTTTGCAGAATTATCCTTTAGAGAAATAGGCGATATAATGGGCAAAAGCGAAAATTGGGCACGAGTTACCTTTTATAGAGGAAAAAATATTTTGAAAGGACTGCTTGATAATGAAATATAATCTGCCTTGTGATGTAGTAATAGATTTGTTGCCGTCTTATGCGGATGGATTGACGAGTGAATCGGTGAGCAAGTCTGTGAAAGCACATATAGACTCCTGTGACCGATGCAAAAAAGCATACCAAAATATGATTGAACCGAGCGTTGAGTCCGAGTTGGTACAATTAGATGATAAAGCTGCGCTTAAAAAGGCTAAGAAAAAAATAAGAAAGACATTTACCTGTATTGTTGCGGTGATAGCAGTTGCGGTGACGGCACTGTCATTTTCTGCAGCCACGCTGATATATAAGAACGGTGACGTAATCAAAAGCAAGGATATTTCTGCCGTGGTGGAGGAAATTCCGTTTGATGATATTAGTTTTGGTAAGGATAAAAACAAAAACGGCACTCCGGACAGTTTCAAATTCAATGGCGAGAAGTATACTGTTTCAAAAGATGAATATAATAACATTAAAAAGTATGGCAAAATTCAGTATGTAAGATTACCGAGTAAAATAAGCAGTGACTCTATGTCAATGAACGAAGTGGAACTTGACGGTGAATATATATGTGTAGTATCTGTTTATGCCGACGGCAAAAGCCAAAATGAAAATGCTTCCCGCAACGGTTGGAATTGGTTACAGTATCAGCGACCATATGACAAAATTGTTTATTGTATTTATGACAATAATGACAGTACAAACAAAAAATATAAAATACTATGGGAAAAGAATAAGACAAAGTCTGCCGCTGAAATAGCTGAGCTATACGAAAAGAAAATTAAATCAGACAGTGATAAGTATACCTCCGGATATGTGTGGCAGTCGTATATGCCCGTTGGAAAATCAAATTCGTATGCTGCCATAAGATGTATTCGTGAGGAAAATGATGTTACACACAAGGATGAGTACAGCATATGCTTGAAGCCCAAAACAGATGATGAAAAATTAGGCTACAGAGGATATTTTGTAGATTATGCAAAGGCGGTAAACGGCAAAATAGACTATTCAGATGCTGTAGGCGAGGTATTCTCCTACAAAGGCGAGGCATATTATTATTCTTTCGTCCCGCAGAGCTGCGACTATGTCTTGTTGGATGGACAGAAAATTAACAGTGAGACTGCACAATTCAAATACAACGACGACACTATAAAAATAAAATATGTATTCGGTGCCATCGAAAATAAGAGCGGTAAAGGAGAAAGTACTGACGGCAGAGTAGTTCTGCACGATGTCGGCGGAAAAGAATATAAGAAGTAATATTTAGCACAAAACGGGGACTCCTTCATAGAATATACAGAAGTTAGAAGATTCGGCTTCAATATTCTGTGAAGGAGTTTTTTTTATGGCTGATAATCCAATTATCAACAACTGTGAAAGACGGATAAATGAGGCAGTATGTATAGATACCAAGCGAATTTATGACTCTTGTGTAAGCAAAGACTGTCTGGAGGATTTAAGAGTTACATTTTTTGGATTGTCACAGCGTTTGATTGACGAGGCTGTGACGGTAAAGTGCCGTGACTGCTGCATTTCGGCAGTTAGCATTGATGTGGAGGAGGTTCCTTTTAATCGAGGATTTTACAGCGTAGACATTACATTTTACTTCCAACTCCGATTTGATACTTATTCGGCTCCCTGCACCACTCCGCAGGTGGCAGTGGGCTACACTTCTTTTGAGAAAAAATGTATTTTGTACGGCTCAGAGGGCGATGTAAAAATCTTTACCTCAAATGTTTGCTCCGAAGAACTGGATTGCCCCGAAGCACCGCAGTACACTAACCCTGTGGCTAAGGTTCAGGCAGTCGACCCGGTAATTCTTCATACAGAAGTTGTGGACGCCTGTGATTGTCCTATTATGCCTGTGACCAGCTTTCCTCAGTCTATTCTCAACGCAAATGCGGATATGCAAATTCCTGTAAACTTTAACAAAACAGTTTTGGTTACACTCGGATTGTTCTCAATCGTGCAGATGGAGAGAGACGTTCAGATGATGATTCCGGCATATGATTTTTGTATTCCTGACAGAGAGTGCAATTGCTCTACCCAAAATCCGTGTGAAACATTCCAAAACATTGAGTTCCCCGTTGACGAATTTTTCCCACCCGAAAAGAGTGAGGACGCTTGCTGCTGTGACAGCACCGATGATAAAAAGTAGAATTGCTGACTGAAACTTTGGCTTTGTGTTTCTTTCATTATTAACCATAAAAAAACCTGCGCATACCGATGTATGTGCAGGTTTTGTACTTATGTCAAGGCGTTAGATTTTTTCGGCTCTGTCGATGTATTCTCTTATTACATTGCAGGTGTATGCCATCTGCTCTTTTTCCCTGTCATTCAGCGGAAGTTCGATAATATCTTCGATACCGTTTTTGCCGATTACACACGGAACGCCGCAGGCAACATCGTTGTAGCCATATTCGCCGCAAAGGAGAACAGATGCGGGAATAACTCTCTTTTCGTCGTGGAATATAGCTTTGACTATATCAGCCGCAGCAGCACCGATACCGAACTCTGTACTGCCTTTTCCGTCGATAATGTCGTGACCGATATTTCTTGTGCGTTCGAGTATGAAATCTTCTGTAAGATTTCCGTATTTTTCGGGTTTTTGCTCCTCTAAGGTCTTATAATTTTGACCGCCGATTGTGAGAGTTGAAAAAGGAATAAAGCTGCTGTCGCCATGTTCACCGATTGAGCAAGTGGTTACTGACTTTCTGTCAATATTCGCAAGCTCGGACACTGTCCTTTTCAGTCTCGCTGTGTCTAAGCTCGTACCTGTAGAAAAACATCTTTCTCTCGGCATATCCAAATGTTTGCGTAGGTAGTTGCCCACAACATCGGCAGGGTTGGTTATTGATACAATAATGCCGTCAAAGCCGATAGGCTTTAGATTTTTGATAACATCTTTAAGCATAATTACGCTGTCGTCGAGCATATCGAGTCTGGACTGACCGGGCTTACGAGCCATACCGATAGAGTTTATGATGATTTGGGCATCACGGCAGTCCTCATAGTCGCCCACCTTGATTTTTGTTGTGGAGCCCAAGAACAGACAGGCATCTGCCACATCATAGCAGTTGGAAACAGCCTTTTTTTTGTTCTTGTCGATAAAGACGATTTCGTCTGCTGTGCCCTGAAAGCACAGTGCCATTGCCACATGAGAGCCTACATGACCTGCACCGATGATAACTACTTTTCTTTTTTCCATAATTGAGTACCTTCTTTTATTTATTAAATCTGTAGCCTCTGCCCCATACTGTATTTATGTAGTTGCAGTTTGGGTCGGCGGCGTGCAATTTGTCTCGTATTCTGTTGATATGGACAGTGACTGTGGAGGTTTCGCCCATAGAGTCGTATTTCCATATTTTATCAAACAGTTCTTCTTTGCTGAAAACAGTGTTTGGGTTTTCTGCCAGATATGTCATCAGCTCAAATTCTTTGTTCGTTAGTGGTATTTCGACATCGCACACAAATACCCGTCTGCCGGTTTTGTCTATTTTTATGTTGCCCACATTTAGAAAATCGGAGCTTTCGCTGTTGCCTTTCAGTCTGTCATATCTGCTGATGTGAGCAGAGACACGGGCTACCAGTTCGCCTGGGCTGAACGGTTTTACGATATAGTCGTCTGCACCGAATCCAAGACCTTTGATTTTGTCAAAGTCTGTTCCCTTTGCACTCACCATAAGTATCGGGATGTCTTTTTCGTTGCGTACCTTTCGGCATATTTCGAGTCCGTCTATTCCGGGCAGCATTATATCCAGCAGGATAAGAGCATAGTCATTTTGGAGTGCCATCTCGAGTCCGGATACTCCGTCGTAGGCATAGTCTGTATCAAAATGATTAGCCTCGAGATAGTCTCTTTCCAATCTGAGAATGTTTTCGTCATCCTCTACGATTAGTATTTTTTTGCTCATATTCATTCTCCCTTTTCGTTTTCGTTATGTTCGATTTTGTTTAGTGAGATAAAGATTGTGGTGCCCCTGTCAGGCTCGCTGAATGCCCAAATCTGTCCGTCATGGAGTTCTACTATTTGTTTGCATACCGAGAGACCTATGCCACTGCCCTCTCTAACTCTCGTGCGGGCTGTATCGGCACGATAAAAGGTTTCAAAAATGTGTGAAAGATTTTTTTGGTCAATTCCTATTCCGTTATCCTTTATAGAAATGATGACGGATTTTTTGTAATTTTCGAGAGACAGCAGTATTTCGCCGGCTATATTCTTTTTTGCATATTTCACAGAGTTCGATACAATGTTGGACAGCACTCGCACAAAGCGGTCGCAGTCCAGCATAACCTCTATATTCGTATCATTCGGCAGTTCATATTTTAGCTTAAATCCGCTTTTTTCTAACTGAAATGCAGTTTCTTCGGCATAGTCACGCAAAAATGCAACTATGTTTATCGGCTCCATATTCAGCTCGATGTTGCCTGTTTCCAATCGGGAGAGGGACAGTAGCTCGTCGAGCAGCTTTTCCATATCCAAAGCGGAAGAATATATGGTCTGTAGGTATCTCTCCTGCTTTTCGGGAGTGTTGGCTATGCCGTCACGAATGCCCTCCACATATCCTTTTATCGAGGTCAAAGGTGTACGCAAGTCGTGGGCTACGCCGTTTATTACCTGCTGTCTGCTTTCTTCAATACTGTTTTGGGTGTCGATTGATTTTTTTAGCTGCCGTGCCATATCGTTGAATGCCGACACGGTAGTGCCTATCTCGTTTGTGCTCTCGTAGTCTATTGTATGGTCCAAATTTCCGTTGGCAATTTCGTTAGCACCCTCCGACAGTTCTTTCAGCGGTTTGGTGATAGTTCGTGAGGTAATGCAGGACAAAAGTATAATCGACAGCACAAATATCAGCGCTATTACTAAAAACAGAATACCTGTTCTGCCGATAATCATGGAATAAAAGTTTTGCCTCGAGGATTTTGAGGTGGCATCTTTTACGGAATATGTACGATTGACTATCAGTATCGTATAGGTGTCTCTGTTTTTCTTTGCGTGGCTGACGATTACAAGCCCGTTTTCGCCGAAATAATTTATATTCTCGCCGTTATTATTTAATTCTACGATTGACTGGGCGGCTTCTATTATGCCCCTTGAATTTTTTGAGGAATAAAATTCTTTTCCGTTGTGCTCAATGTATATCATAGAGCCTAAAGATTCTAAGGGGGAGGTGAATTCCGACAGCATTTCTTTTTTGTGGCTGTCTGTGTCGGAAGAAATCAACTCGTCGCCGATGCTGGATATTGTTTGGCTCCACTGAACCTGGTTCAGCATTGAGTAGCTGTTTGTGGTGACGGTAGTGAAATTGAATACCGATGCCGCATTGTATAGTATTACGGAACTGAATATCAGCAGTACGAGCACAGGTATAACTATGGACATTACTGTAGATATAGTCAGTCGTGTGCTGACCTTTAGGTTGTTGGAGCTGTGACTCTTTTTTGATTTTTTTTTGCTCATTATTCTACGCTGAATTTGAATATTGTTTTTGTCTTAAATGGCTCTCCGCCTTTTACGAAACGGTTAGGAAATGAGTCTATGTTTACTGTGTCGGGATAGAATTGTGTTTCTAATGCGGCACCACGGCGATATTTTACTTTGTATTCGCCCTTGCCGACAGTGTAGTTTTTGTCGAGCCATCCGCCGCAGTAGAGCTGAACGCCAGGCAGGTCGGTGTAGACCTCCATTTTTCTGCCGCTTTCCTTATGCCACAGCACAGCCGCTTTTTTCAGTGTGCCGTCATAGTCGTTTAGGCAGTAGTTGTTATCGTAGCCGATTCCGTCTATGATTGCACGGAACGGCTCGTCAATTTTGTCGCCGATTTTGTGGAGATGAGTGAAGTCCATCATAGTGCCTTTTACATCACCTAACTCGCCTGTTGGCAACTGATTGTCGTCAGTCTCGGTGAATTTGTCGGCGTTTATCATAAGATAGTGGTTTTCGACTGTTTCATTCGTTGTACCACTTAGGTTAAAATATGAATGGTTCGTGGGGTTAGCCACGGTGTCGGTGTCGGAGAGAACGGTGTATTCTATTTCGAGAGCATTGTCGTCGGGAGCCGTGTAAATGCCGTCGGGATAGAAACCCTG
>ERZ857629.1890-NODE-1890-length-21072-cov-2.936290_pt1 | contig 21072 bp, 19 predicted proteins | sample MGYA00519700_ERZ857629 | MGnify/ENA primary metagenome ERZ857629 (study PRJEB31778, sample SAMEA3449351) | human gut metagenome | biome: human gut; feature: human-associated habitat; material: faeces | place: United Kingdom | collected 2010/2012 ...
AGCCTTGCATACCTCGCAGACGGCTTTTGCGGTACAGGTAGCCGTGCCGCAAGCCGGAGTAGCCCGGGTTATCAGAGAGGTGCCTTTGACTTATGGAGAAAGGAAATTGATACCTATGAATATCAGACACTGTATGCGCCGCGGTCTGTCGGCGGGGCTTGCCTGCCTGCTGTTGTTTGCCGCTTCCTGTAGCCCGGATGCCGATATGCCGGGGACCACCACGGGAACAGACAGGGAAACGGGAACTGCCGCCGGAACGGCAGCTTCGGAGACCATATCGGAGGGGGAAAGCACGGAAATGAGTACGGAAGAAGAAACCATGCCCGCCGCGCCGACGGAGGCAGGGCATTTTGCAGACCCGGCGCATCTGCACGGCTTCGACAGCGAGCGGAACGGCGCCTACCTGAAGACCACGCAGTGTGCCGCGACCTTCAACGGGGACGGATCCCTGACGCTGACCGGTACATGGAGCGAGGGCGAGCATTTCAGCCCGTCGCTCAGGATTTCCTACTATTCGCTTATGAAAAACTGCCTGGATGGGTACAGCTCGGCGGAGGATATCGTGAATGGCGGGGAGGATCGGCGGTCGGTCGTTGTGTTTACGGTCAGCGTGGACGCATCGGTTGCCGGGGATACTGCGCTGAGCTATACGGCGGGAAGAAAGCGCGAGGTAACCGGCAGTGCCATTGCCGCCCGGGAGCCGGTCGGAACCGGTGAGCGGGAGTATATCCTGTTTGATTTGTCTGACAGTGATTTTTCGTCCGCCTACCTGCACACACTCCAGCTGGACTGGGGCTGGGGAACCGGGGACGCGGACAATATCGGCGCATCCGTGACGCTGTACGCCATTGATTTCTATGCATCTCCGGAGGAGGCAGCTGCCGTCATCGGGCAGGTGCCGCAGCCGGAGGACAACGGCAACTACCCGCTGGGCGTGGCGGCGGATCGGCTGGATACGCTGATGGCTGACATATTCTCCGGGAACACCGTCCGGAACGAGACGGTCATGTTCCTGGATCCGGGCGATGTCCGTTCGCTCCTGTTCCGCATCGACGAGGTGCTTTCCGTGACCTCCTATGACGGCAGTCGGGTCTACGAGGAGGGCATTGACTACGCGGTGGATGACGGAAAGCTGATCGCACTGGAGGGTGGCTCCATCCCCTGCATCACGAGCGGGAAGTATTACGGAGCCGACTCGGATTCGCTGCTGGTCACAAGGCATGACGGGAAAAACGTCCCCACCCACTGGGGCGAGGGCAGAGCCATGACCGATTGGCAGGTCAATGTTACCTATACCCATTCCGATACGTGGGAGGGCTTCCGGCAACCGTGTTCCGCCGGCGTGTACGCGGACTTTTTCCGGAAACTGCAGAATGGGGAGGACGTGACCGTAATCTTTTACGGGGACAGCTGCACCTATGGGGCGGCATCCTCCTTTGCCTACGGCTATTCGCCGTTCCAGTATTCCTACGCACTGCTCGTGACCAATGCGCTGGCGGATCTGTTCGACTATACGGTGCGTTATGCGTCCGCTGTCGGTCCGATGCCCGGCAAGGATTACGTGCGCGGGACGCGGGGGACCATTACCTACATCAATCCGTCCGTCGGCGGCTGGAATTCGGCTGATGGCGTCGCGCAGTATGATACCGACCTTGCCCCGCTGATCGCCCGGTACGGCTGTGACCTGTTCGTTCTGGATATAGGCGGAAACGACGGCGATCGGGCGGCACGGGAGGTTCGGTTGAATGACGAGACCATCCTGAACCGGGTGCTGGAGGATGCGCCGGGGACGAGTCTGCTGGTCATGTCCACCATGGTGCCGAACCCGAGCGCGACCAACGGCTGGTTCGGCAAGGAGTACCTGCAGGAGCCGCAGCTTATCCGCATGGCGGAGCGGTATCGCAAGCGCGGCATCCCCTGCGCGACCTGCTGCATGACTTCCATGACGCTCTCGGTGCTGGAGCGGGTGGATTTCCGCGATATCAGCGGCAACAACATTAACCATCCCAACGATTTCCTCGCCCGTATCTATGCGTGTACCCTGTTCCGCACGCTGGTCGGGTATGATAATCTGGCGTGAGGGATTTTTGATAACCGTCGCCGCGTCATACAGTCCGACCGCTCACAAAACCGGGGACGTCTCTGCATAGCGGACGCCCCCGGTCTTTTTGTTTACACGTTGGCTTTCGCCGTGCTGCACGCGTCCAGCGCGGCGGTGAGAATGTCGCGCTCCCGGAAGGGGAGACGGCTTGTCCTGATCAGCTGGTAGTCCTCGTGCCCCTTGCCCGCCAGCAGGATCATGTCGCCGGGACGCGCCAGTGCGACTGCCGCGCGGATAGCGTCCGCCCGGTCGGGAATGCGCAGGCGCGGGCAGGCGCCCGGCGGGAAGGATGCATCAATTTCTCGGATGATGTCCTCCGGCGGCTCACAGCCGGGGTTGTCCGACGTCAGAATGCAGAGGTCTGCACGGTTCGCCGCAGCCAGTGCCAGCTCCGCGCGCCGCCCGGTTGTGCGTTCGCCGACCGAGCCGAACAGGCAGATCAGCCGTGTGGGGCGATAAGCACGCAGTGTGTCCAGAATGGCGGCAAGGCTCAGTCCGTTGTGCGCATAGTCGATGATATACGTGACGCCCGGCTGTGCGGGATGCGTGACGGTTTCAAACCGTCCCGGTACCGCCGCGTCCGCGAGAGCCTCCGCCGCCTGCGCGACCGGAACGCCGAAGCCCTCCCGGCACAGCGCCAGCGCACCCAGCGCATCGGACACGTTGAATACGCCCGGCAGAGGCAGAAAGCACGGCGAGGAGCCACCGGGCGCGGTCACGGTAAATGCCATCCCCGGCACGCCGTCCCGCTGTACCGGACGGATGTCTGCTGCCAGCCAGTCCGGGGATACGCCGCCGGGAACGGCGGGCTTGTCCGACACCGAAAAGCCCCGCACGGGCGCGGTAACGCCGCGCATCATGAACGCCGCCTCCGCGTCATCCGCGTTGCACAGCGCAAGACCCAGGGGATAGTCGGTGAACAGGCTTTTTTTGCAGGCGCGGTAGTGGGCATAGTCCGGATCCTCCCCCCCGCCGATATGGTCGGGCGACAGATTGGTGAACAGGCAGGCGTGAAAGGGGATGCCCCGCACGCGTCCCATCCACAGCCCCTGTGAGGACACCTCCATGACGCAGGTGCGTACGCCCGCGTCCAGCATCCGGCGCAGAATGCGGTGCAGCTCTAGGCTTTCCGGCGTGGAGTTCACGGTCGGGAGATGCAGCCCGGCAAAATCGGCGCCGTTGGTGCCGATATACCCGGTCGGGGTGCCGCACCGGTTCAGAATATGCGCCGCCAGGCAGGCGGTCGTGGTCTTCCCCTTGGTTCCGGTGATGCCGACTATGCGCATAGACCGTGCCGGATAGCCGTAGAATGCCGCCGCGCCGTCTGCCAGCGCCGCGCGGCTGTCCAGAACCCGGATGACGGCGGCGTCCCGGGGCAGGGCGGGGAGCGGCTGCTCGACAACGAAAGCCCGCGTGCCCTGCCGGTAAGCGGCGGATGCGAAGTCGTGCCCGTCGCTCCGCATTCCGCGCAGGCAGAAGAACAGGCTGCCCGCTCCGGCGGCGCGGGAATCACAGCAGACAGAGCGGATGGGGGCATCCAGAAACCGTTCCCGGTCGCCCTCCGCGGCGGGTGCCAGCAGGTGCGGGGACGGCAGAGCGTCTATCAGTTCGCGCAGCGTGCAGGTCATGAGTGCACCGCCTCGGTCTGCGCGGCGCCGTGTGCCGGCTGCTCTGCCATCAGGAGCCCCTCCAGCGGATCGTACGAGCGACCGGACAGCAGAACATAATCGGTGCCCAACTCCCCGCCCCAGCGGGCAAGGAATGCCTCGGCGCTCGCCGAGCAGGGGATCAGTGCCAGCAGTTTGCCGCTCTGCTCCGGAGCGGCGGCAAAGTCACGCAGGGCGCGCACGCGCAGCCTGTCATTCAGCGTGCCCAGCGACACGGGGCGGTGGCGCGTATACAGGATCAGACTGAGGGACAGCCGTTGCCCGAACCACCAGCACATCACCTGGTGACGGCGGAACAGTCGGCGCGCCAGCCGCCCGGCGGCGGGGGAATCCGCTGCTGTTCCCAGCAGGACGGGGACGGCGGTATCGTACAGCCAAGGGGACTCCATCGGCGTTATCTCCTTCTCCGCGCCCGAGCAGTCTGTCGGGCACTATGCTTTTCGGCTTATTATACCACACAATCCGGCGCCTGTCATCGGTTTGGAAGAAATTTTATGCGTTTTTTACCGATTCCGGCGAAAAACGTTGCGCCGCCTCCGGTCAGCGCTTCCCCAGCACCCGCGCACAGACCGTATCGGTGAAAGCCGTGACGGCGCGGAAGTCCATGGCGGCAGTGTATATTTTCTCAAGGGCGAAGTGCGCCTCGGCGGCGGTTGCCAGATGGCGGTCGGCGGCGCGCAGTGCCCCCTCGCGCAGGTGTTCCGCTTCCCGCAGGAGCGGACGGATCTGCCGCAGGCTGTCCGTGTCCAGACAGGGGCGCAGGGACAGCATCCGGGGGTGCTCCGGGGTGGATGCATCTGTCGCGGTATCGGTGCGGGACGGCTCGCCGGGGGTGTACAGGATGCAAAGACCGCTGTCCCGGAATAGGATGCCGTCTGCGCGGTCGGGGCGCAGGGGATCGCAGAATGCCGACGCCGCGATGCCACGCTCTGCCGCCTTGTGCCGGAGCAGGTGCAGGAGACGGTACCCGGCACCGGTGCGGTCGCTGATGCAGAGCAGGTTTGCCGCCAGCCGTTCGGGTGTGTCCAGCCGCGCACGCCCCGTCATGGCAAACGCCCGCCGGAATACCCCGGACGGAACAGCCCCGGCGACCGCGCGCGTCCAGTCCCCGCCCCGGATTGCCAGCCGCAGGAGCCGCTCCGCCAGCGCGTCCAGCTTTGCCTCCCGCAGGCAGGGAGCTGTCAGACTTTCCGCCACGCGGTCAGCTTCCCCTGCCGCCCGCAGACAGCGGTATGCACGCTGGTACGCGGCGGATTTACGCAGATTCAGCCGCACGATGGCGTCCCGCTGTGCCGTCAGCATCCGGACGTCCCAGAAGGCGCCGAGGTCGAGCAGGTTTTCCCGCGTGCCGGGCAGTGTCGGCTCCCATGCGTGGGGGGCGGTGCCGTCCAGCATCCCGACTGTCCGCCCGTCCGGCGCGGTCAGGAGCAGGCCGTCCAGCGAGGCGGGGTCAGAGGAGCAGAGCAAGAACACGATCTGCCAGCCTGCCTCCCCGGCACACCGCGCTACCCGGCGCATAAGACCGCTTTTCCCGGTCCCGGGGCCTCCCTTGACGATGTACAGTGCGTCCGCCCCGGTGCCCGCGCTGAACAGGGCGGGGAAGTGATTCTCAAACCCGTGCTCCGAATTGGTGGCGGCAAACCAGATCTGCCGCGTTCCGCCTGCGTTTTTCTCCGTGTCCATACCGATTTCCTCCCGTTGCGCCGGCTGTGCCGGCAGTTTTACTCACAGAGTATGGAAAACGGGACGCTTCGGTGACAGGAACGGTGAAAAAATCGCGGTTTCCTGCAACCGCCGTGCGGCGGATTCTGTCCATATAGGTGAAGGGCCTTTCTGCGGGAGTGCCGATCAGACCGACTGCGCAGCTGCGGCGCGGAGGCGATCGGCGGTTTCCGAAACAATCGGAGGTAATGCATATGAAGGACGGTAATCAATCCCGGTACGCCTCGGATGAGGATATCCTGACTCTGTACAACCGTCGTGACGAGCAGGCAATAGCCGCGACGCAGAGCAAGTACGGTTCCTACTGCCGTGCTGTTGCCGACCGCATCCTGCGTGTCCGGGAGGATGCCGAGGAATGCGTCAACGACACCTACCTGCACGCATGGAACGCCATACCGCCCGCCCGACCGGGGAGCCTGCGGGCATTCCTCGGCGCAATCGTGCGCAATCTGGCAATCAACCGGCTGAACTACAACCGGGCGCGGCGCCGCAGTGCGGCAATCGTCGCGCTGGACGAGTTTGCCGAATGCCTGCCGGACGGCACCGAGCCGATAACCGACACGGTCGCTCTGCGGGCGGCGTTTGACAGCTTTCTTGCCTCCCTGCCGGAGCGGGAGCGCGTGATATTTGTGCGGCGGTACTGGTACCTCTGCCCGGTGGCTGAGATTGCACGGGGAATGGATATTCCGGAGGGAACGGTCAAGAGCATCCTGTCCCGCACGCGGGAGCGATTCCGGATACATCTGGAGAAGGAGGGTATTTTTGTATGAAAAAGAAGCAATGGGCGCAGAGCTTTTCCCTGATAGACGAAAAGTATGTTGAGGAGGCGGATCCGATGCGCGACGCGGGATGCGTCTCTGCCGTGCGGCGTCTCCGCCGCCGCATAATCACGCTGGCGGCGTGCGCAGCAGCCGTACTGCTGGGGCTTATCCTGTTTATCCCGTACCGGGCGGAGGTTCCGGACGTGTCCCGGTACGCGGACAGCGAGTACTATGCCGTCATTCAGCGGTTGAATGATGGGCAGGTGATAAAGCCGCGCTACCGCAACAATCTCGACTACCTGCTTTCAAAAACATTATCCAAGACGGATGATGATATGAACTCCGCGACTGGTGGGACGGGCACCGCAAAAGACGGAGGGACGCGTCCGGAAACCGGTGCCTACCGGGAGACGACCGACAATCAGGTGGCGGGCATTGTTGAGGGTGACCTGCTCAAGCGGACCGATACCCGGATATACTACGCGGATGTAGGCAGCGCGATGCTGCGCGTATATTCGGTCATGGGGGAGGATTCTGCCCTGCTTGGCAGCTTTGACCTGACACAGGTCACTCTCTACCCGTACGAGATGTACCTGTCTGCCGACGGCAGATCCGTGACGCTCCTGTGCAACGGCAACGGCGGGAGTAACCAATCCATGATACTGCTTCTGGATGTGACGGATCCCGCCGCCATCCGGGTCACGAAGCAGGTATCGCTGAGCGGAACACTGGTGACGTCCCGGCTGACCGGGAACGGGCGGACGCTGCTGGTGGTGACTTCCTCGCGTGCCGGCAGGAGGCAGGATTACAGCGACCCGCTGAGCTTTGTTCCCGGCATAAACCGGGGTGACGGGCAGGGTATGCGTCCGCTGACGGCGGACTGCATCACGGTTCCGGCGGAGATGAGCGGCACCCAGTACAGCACGCTGACTGCCCTGCATGCGGAGACGTTGGATGTGCTGGATACCCGGTCGGTGCTGGCGGGGGAATTGGATGCCGTGTACGTGAACGCCGGGACAGTGTACCTTGCGTGGCGGTATACGGCTACGGAGACCGTCGGGGCGGATATCGTCACGCGGTTGCGCACCGGCATTCTGGGCATCGCCTATGACGACGAGGGACTGACCGTCCGCGGCTCGGTCGCACTGGACGGCTACCTGCGAAACCAATACTGCATGGATGAGCGGGACGGCATCCTGCGTGTCGTAACGGGAACCGAGAAAGGGCGGTATCCCGCCGCCGCACTGGTCGGGCAGAACAACGCCGGCTTTGTGAGCAGTCTGAATGCCAACCTGTACTGCGTGTCGCTGGCGGCGGACGGCTGGCAGGTGGTCGGGCAGGACATCGGCTTTGCCCCGGATGGCGAGACGCTGCAGTCGGTTCGCTTTAACGGGCAGTATGCCTACGTCTGCACGGCTGTGACAGTGACATTGATCGACCCCGTGTACTTCTTCGACCTGTCCGACCCCGCGCGCATTGTCCGGAAGGACACCGGCACCATCCCGGGCTCCTCGCACTCGCTGGTGCAGCTGCCGGACGGCAATCTGCTGGGGCTTGGCGTGGGCGAAACGGGAAGAACCTTCAAGGCGGAGGTGTACGCAGAGAGCGCGACCGGTGTCACGTCCGTATGCACATGGACACGCTCCAGAACGCGATTCAGCCAGAACTACAAGGCATACCTGATCGACCGGGAGGCGGGACTGTTCGGCGTTCCGCTGTACGAGACCTATGTACTGCTGCATTACGACGGGCATAGCCTGACATCTGTTCTGGAGGCAGACATTCCCAGCCCATTCTCGATCAGTCCGGACTTTGTCCGGGCGTTCCTTGCAGACGGCTGGCTGTATATCCTCAACGGGGACAGCCTGATTGTGCGTGCTGTCGTGGCGTGATGACCGATGCGGATCCGGGGGAGCCTTTCCCACGAGAGGCTCCCCCGGGTTTCTTCCCGGGAAATTGTGACCGTTCTGAAAACTCTTGCAGTCTGTTCCGGCGATTTGTGAAAAAACTCTTGACAAGTGTCCGCCTTTATGCTATAATAGGCGGCGGTTCGTGAGAGCGGTCTGCGAGTGTAGTTCAATGGTAGAATCCCAGCCTTCCAAGCTGGTCGCGTGGGTTCGATTCCCATCACTCGCTCCATATGCGCCTTTAGCTCAGTTGGATAGAGCAACTGCCTTCTAAGCAGTAGGGCGAGGGTTCGAATCCCCCAAGGCGCGCCATCCCGGCACGCCGCAGGTGTTCGGGCAGGAGCTCTCGCGATCCGCAGGTTTTGTTTCCCCTATGGTGGGTATAGCTCAGTTGGTTAGAGCGCCAGGTTGTGGCCCTGGAGGTCAAGGGTTCGAATCCCTCTACTCACCCCATACTGTCAGGCGGTGTTCTGCCGCCGCGAAAAAGTCCCGGAAGCGGGGCTTTTTTGCGTTTCGGGGCTTTCACCGGGTGTCTCCGCCTGACGCCCCTGCTGTTCCGGCATGGGAAACAGAGCAAATAACTCTTGCTTTCCATGCCGGAATGTGCTATAATGAGCGGGAGAAACGTTGAAGCCGGGGGATCGCGTCCCGGAAGAAAGGACAGGATACCATGAAGGTGGAACTGCGGAATCTGACAAAGGTGTTTCCCGCCAGGGACAAAAGATCCGGCGAACCGGTCGTGGCGGTGGATCATTTCAATTTCACAATCCCGGACGGGGAACTGATCGGATTGCTGGGACCTTCCGGATGCGGCAAGAGCACCACGCTATACATGATCTGCGGGTTGCTGGAGCCGTCGGAGGGGCAGATATTCTTCGGGGAGGATGACGTGACGGACCTGCCGCCCGAGGAACGCGGCGTGGGGCTGGTATTCCAGAACTATGCGCTGTACCCGCACCTGACGGTCAGGCAGAATATCCTGTTCCCGCTTCAGAATTTCAAGGGCGCGGATAAGCTCTCCAAGGAGGAGATGAACGCGAGGACGGAGGCGGCGGCACGCCTTGTGCAGATCGAATCCCTGCTGGATCGCAAGCCCGCCGAGCTGTCTGGCGGACAGCAGCAGCGGGTCGCCATTGCGCGGGCGCTGGTCAAACGGCCGCGCGTCCTGCTTTTGGACGAGCCGCTGTCCAATTTGGACGCGCGCCTGCGCCTGCGGACGCGCGAGGAGATCAAGCGCATTCAGCGGGAAACCGGCATCACGACCGTGTTCGTCACGCACGACCAGGAGGAGGCAATGTCCATCTCCGACCGCATCGTGGTCATGAAGGCGGGCGTCGTACAGCAGATCGGCAAGCCGCAGGAGGTGTACGATGCGCCGGTTAACCTGTTCGTTGCGCGCTTTCTCGGCACCCCGCCCATCAATGTGTTTGAGGGACGCGTGGCAGACGGCGCCCTGTACATCGGCAATGACCGGGTGCTGGACGCACCGGGACAGCCGAATCGTGCCGTGTGGGTCGGCGTGCGCCCGGAGGGCTTTTTGCCGGACGCGGAGGGCGGACTGCACTGCGCCCTGACCGGAACCGAGGTCATGGGGCGGGATACCAGCATCATCGCCACGCACCCTGCCGCACAGAGCCAGACCATCCGTGCCATCATTAACGCCGATACCTGCCCGCCCCTGACGGCGGGGGAGGTGCACTTCTCGCTCAAGCCGCACAAGGTTCTGGTATTTGACAGGGAAACGGAGGAGCGGGTATTCTGACCGCCCTGCGGCTCCTACGTCCAAACTGAAGTAAAAAATCAACAGTCACCCCGCGTCTTCCGTCACTTTGACGCTTGCGCGGGGTGGCTGTTTGTAGTATAATAGAAAGGGAGGGGTATGCCCTTCATAGAAAGCGAGATAAAGCAGTATGTTTACGGATTTGACCGGAAAGAGACGGTATAAAATCAACCTGCATTGCCACTCGACCCGCTCGGACGGACGCATTTCCTACGAGGAGGTGCTCGCCGCCTATGCGCGCGCGGGATACGATATGCTTGCCGTGACCGACCACTGGGTGTGGGGCGAGGCGGGCACATTCACCGGAAGCCTGCCCGACGGCACGCCGCAGACCATGCGGATCCTGTCCGGCTGTGAATTCAATGTCGGCGGCGGGGACAGCCTGGAGGGTGTTTTCCATATTCTCGGGTTGGATTGTCTCCAGCGACCGGCGCTGACGATGGCGCTGTACAACGATGCACGCCTGTCGCCACTGGAAAAAGCGCGTATCGTCATCAAGGAGATACACCGCGCGGGCGGTGTTGCCGTGCTGGCGCATCCCGCGTGGAGCCTGAATACACCGGAGCAATTCTACCAGCTCGGTGCCTATGAGGCGACCGAGATATACAATTCGGTGTCCGCGTGGGGAATGTCCGATCGTCCCTACTCCGGCGTCCTGATTGATGAGGTGGCTGCCCGCGGGCTGTGCCTGCCCCTGCTTGCCACCGATGACACGCACTACTATGACGGGGATCAGTTCCGCGGAATGATTATGGCGGATGCGGATTTCGTGGATTCGGTCGGCTTTTCGCAGATGATCCGCGAGAACCGCTTCTATGCCACCATGGGACCGGAGGTACACCTGGAGCGGGTGGACGAGGATACCGTGCGGTTGCGTTGTACGCCTGCCGCCAAAATCGTTTTCCTGTCCAATCTGGTCTGGACGGACGGGCGCGTCCGGCGCGGCAGCGGGCTGACCGAGGCGTCCTATAACTTCCAGGACGGGGAGACATACGTCCGCGCAGAGGTGACGGACGAAAACGGGCTGACCGCATGGAGCCGCATTGAGGTCAGGTAAACGCGGCTTGCGCCTGTCGGGAGCCGATGAGAGAGGAGGTGTGCCCATGCCGGAGGTTTGCGACGGTATCCGGGCACGCCTCTTTTTGCTTGCCGATCCGGCGTACCGCGCGTTTCAGCAACCGCTGATCCCGACGGTGCCGCCGGAGCGCGTGATCGGTGTCCGGACGCCTGCCCTGCGGGCGCTGGCGCGGGAGCTGGCAGGAACGTTGGCGGCGGAGACATTCCGCGCCGACCTGCCGCACCGGTATTTTGAGGAGAATCAGCTGCACGCCTTCCTGATCGAACGGATCCGCCACTTCGGGGAGACTGTAGCCGCGCTGGAAGCCTTCCTGCCATATGTGGATAACTGGGCGACCTGCGATCAGATGCGACCGCCTGCACTGGGGCAGGACGGGGCGGCGTTGGCAATCCGGTGCCGCGCATGGTTGGCGTCCGGGCGGGTGTATACCGTCCGGTTCGGGCTGGTGACGCTGATGCGGTATTTTCTGGGGGCGGGGAAGAGCGCCTTTCCGCCCGATCCGGAGGTTCCGGCACTGGCAGTCGCGGCGGCGGGAGAGGATTACTATACCCGCATGGCGGCGGCTTGGCTGTTTGCGGAAGGGCTGACGTGGCAGTACGAACGGTTCCTGCCATGGCTGACCGACTGTCGCCTGCCGCCGGAGCTGCACCGTATGACGGTCCGGAAGGCGCTGGATAGCTACCGCGTGCCCGCCGAACGGAAGGCAGTTATCCGTCGGACGTGGACAGCCCGGACGCAGGCAGCGGACAGGACATGACCGGCACGGCACGGCGCGGTGCCGCAGAGGAAAAGATCTCCGGACGGAAACCCGAGGCTTTTTCTTTTGCGGCATCGCTTTTTTGCGATAAGGGACATACCGGGCGGCGGATCGGCGCTCACTCCTCCCCGTGCCGCTGCTTCGGGTAGCGGCGCGGCTCCTCGGTTTCGCCGAGCAGGTAATCCACGCTGGTGCCGTAGAAGCGCGCCAGCCGGATCAGAATGGCGGTCGGGATATCGTTTTCCCCTGTTTCGTACTTGGAGTAGCCTGTCTGCGACATGGAAAGCATCTTTGCCACCTGCGTCTGCGTCAGGTCGCGGTCTTCCCGCAGGTCACGGATTCTCGGATACATCGGTCGGCTCCTTCGATTTCTTAAAAGTAATACAAATATCATAATTTAATCTGTTTCAGGGTATTGACATTTAACCTGAAACAGGTTATAATGGAGGGCAGACAGGGGAGAAAAGCGCCAAACTATTTGTTAATATGCAAAAAAATCGTTAAACAAGGAGGACAGTATCATGGATGAGTGCAACCCGAACAGATCGGGGACAAAACGCAAGCGACTGGGGAAAAAGGTCATATTGGTCGTGATTGCCGCTATACTGACGCATTCGCTCGTTCTTGCGAGCATCGCCGCACCTCTGTACCTGCAAGCACCGGCATTTCTGATGGAACGGGGGGATTACGCCAAGGCGTATCAGATTGCTCTGAAGTCGGAAAAGAACAGTATTCTGGCGGAAAGTACGATGGTAGAGGTCATCAGAAAACATAGCGAGGAACTATATCATCCGTCTTCGTTTGAACTACTTGGATGCTTCTACGCGGCGCGGTTGATTGATGGTTTAGATCATAGCGCGGCGAGGTTGTTTTTTATAATCAAGTACAGAGCGTTGAGTTTGGATGGTCCGAGGAAAGTAGTGATATGGAAATATGGAGGAGTTGACTGTGGCTATGTTGACGAAACCTACGATGGTTTGGAGGACGACGAGAATGGAAGGATGTATACATATGCTCCTGTCATCGACATACCCGGAATAGAATTGATAAAAATGACTCAGAAGCAGTTGGATAGAATCAATAAACGTGCTGCGGATGAAACGCTTGGCAATATTACACCGGTACCGGCAGGAAAGATTGACTACTCGCTAATTCCGGAGAGGGAAGACTGAACCGCACATATTCACGCGCAGGACAGGGGCGTGCTTCGCATATCGCAAAAGCTCGCTTCATGCTATTGACAATTATTAAGGAGGAAAACATATGAAAACCGCATCCAAAGTGTTTGTGATTCTTAATCTGTGCTGGAAAATACCGCTTTTTGCTATTTACTTCTTAGCAGCATTGACTTTAATGGCGGGAGATCCGGTTTTTGCCGGGATGACCGGCTTGGTGGGCGTTGGATTGCTGTCAGGTATGATCGCTTTGTTCATAGTTGCCCTGATATTCGTCCCCGGGATTGTTTTCGGCTTCATCGCACTGGTCAGACTAAACCGCGCCGTTTGCCGGGACGATGTTCCTACATGGCTGGGCGTCTGCACGTTGATTTTTACCAGCCTGCTCGGCGGAATATTCATGCTCTGCGTATCGGACAGGGACTTTGAGCCGACTGCAACGGTTTCCCGGACGGTATACTATCAGACCGTGCCGGTCGGACAGCCGATGAACGGCTTTGACCCGAATGCCCGGAATCCGTACCAGCCCGTGAATCAGAACCCGTACCAGAACCCGAATCAGCCGATGTACCAGAACCCGTACCAGAACCCGAATCAACAGATGTATCAGAACCAGACACCGAATCAGACTGTCAATCAGAATCAAAACCAGTACCCGAATCAGCCCGCAGGTCAGAATTGCAGCCCGAGCGCGAACGGAACCGCGCAGGCAAACGCGCCCCGGACTGCGCCGGACGTTGATACTGCCGCAGACGGCAACGCGAATACCTGACACAGGATATGCAAAACCAGTCTCAAAAAAACCGATTCATAATTACGGAGGATGTCCAATGAGAATCGTTGTTCTCATCGTTGTTCTTATTTACATTATATCCCCGCTTGATTTCGTTCCGGGACCAATCGATGATGTCGTTGTTGGAGTTCTCGGGGTAGCGTATCAAATATTGCGCAATCGTAAGAATAAGAAACAATAAGGAGGGGAAATTCGGGCGCTACAATTCCCGCCCGAAACCGCGCTGTGCCTTCGGATTTCTGGCGGTGGCTGGCACATACAAGCCCTCCCATATAGTTATCCGTCACACAAAGCAAAGCCAACGGTCAAAAAAATTCAGAAATCTTTCAAATTACCCTTGACAAATCAGCCGAAAGGCTGTATAATGAGCGTAATCGTGCAGGATGTCTGCAACAGCAGCTGCACAAAAAGAATTGAGGTATTACATGTACACTGACAAGACTTTGGTCTGCAAGGATTGCGGACGGGAATTCGTTTTTTCTGCGAGCGAGCAGGAGTTTTACGCCGAGAAGGGCTTCGAGAACGAGCCTCAGAGATGCCGGGACTGCCGGGCTGCACGGAAGGCAAACCGCGGTCAGGGCAACGGTCGTCCTATGTTCGACGCTGTGTGTGCTGAGTGCGGCAAGCCCTGCAAGGTTCCCTTCGAGCCTCGCAACGACCAGCCCGTGTTCTGCAGCGAGTGCTTCAAGAACCACAGAGGTTAAGGAAACCGCTGGCTGATTCGGCGGCACGTCTCCGGCACGGCTTTTCCCGCCTTCCGGTGGGGAGGATCGACGCCTGGAGGGATTGCCCCCTGAAAGTCAACAGAACGCCGCGCACGTATCTTTTTAGGGTACGTGCGCGGCGTTTGTGCGGTTTTCTGCGTCGGAAGGGGCTCTTTTGTCGGTCGGGGAAGCGAACACCCCAAGAAAATTTGAATTTTTGCAAAAACCCCTTGACAAACAGACCCCTTTTCGGGTATAATACAATGGTCATTGCCGATGTGTGTAACTATGCCCGCCGCATGGAGGGATCCCGGAACACAGGACGGTAAATCTTACAAGGAGGTGCAATCATGCTCAGAACTTACCAGCCGAAGAAGCGCCAGAGAAAGAAGGAGCACGGTTTCCGCAAGAGAATGAAGACTGCTGACGGCAGACACGTTCTCAAGAGAAGACGCGCAAAAGGTAGAAAAAGACTGACCTACTAAGGAGCACCGACCGCTTCAGCTACGCGCTGCATGCCGGACGGTACCCTGGGATTGTCTGTGGGCGCAAGGCGTCCGGATGAGCTTCACCGCATAAACCACCGAGATCGGATAGACCAAGAGAGCGCAAGCGCCGTCTGGCTGTCTCGCCTCGGTGTTTTTTGACGGACGACTGCCCGCGGGTGCAGAGAGACCCGCACCGCTATGAAAGAAATCGCAATTCGGGAAAATCACCTTTACCAGAAGGTCTTTCGCCGGGGCAAGCGCGCCGGGGGAAGACTGGTGTCGGTCTGCGTCCTCCGGGACCTGTCCGCCAACCGCCTGCGCCGGGCTAACCCGCGCAAGCAGGCTGTCAACCGCATCGGGCTGTCGGTTCCCAAGCGGGAAAGCGGCGCCATCGGGCGTAACCGTGTCAAGCGCATCATCCGGGAGGGGCTTCGGCAGGTCACGCGCGAGCGTCCGCTCAGAACCGGCTTTCTCATCGTCATCGCCGCCCGCCCCGGTATCGAGAAGCGGAAAAGCACCGAGATTGCCGCCGAGCTGCGATACCTGTTCCGCAAGCTGGATATGTTCCGCCCGGAGCCGGATGCACCTGCGGACGGCACGGACAGCGGCAAGCCATGAAACGCGTCTGCATGGCGCTGATCCGTTTCTATCAGCGCGCGCTGTCTGCACGCAAGCCCTACCCTACCTGCCGCTTTACCCCTACCTGCTCCGCATACGCCTACGAGGCGTTTGAAACGCGGGGCTTCTTCGCCGGATTTGTCCTTACAGTGTGGCGCCTGCTGCGTTGCAGTCCGCTTTCGCCGGGCGGCTATGACCCCGTCCCCCGCACCGGCTTCCGCACCATGCCCCTTCGCTGGAGCAAGTACGACCCCAAGCCCCCGGCGGACGAGCCGCCCTGTGGCGATGCGTATGACGGCGCGAACAGCAATGCGCCGGAGTGCCCCCCGACCCCGCCGGATACCGACAACGACCGGGATGCCGAAGCATGACAGTCCCGGCACTCATACCGGATAAGCAGCGGTCAGAATCAGAGGAACCGCGCCCGATCCGCGCCCTTGCAGCCGTGCGCCGCGCGTTGTATCGGATGAAACAGGAAAGGAATCCACGATAATGATGAAGAGATCAAACAAGCGCACCCTTACCCGCGCCATTCTGTTCCGGACGGGACTTATTCTCCTGGCGTTGGCGATCCTGGGTGGGGTGCTGGTCAGCTGTGCCGGCGGGACTGTTGCGCCGACGCTGACACTCAACAAGGAAGCCATCACGCCGAGCGAGGAAAACGGCAATGCCATGAACAAGGAACAGCTGAGCACGCTGGCGGAGAATATTCTGAAGAATTCCGCCGCCGTGACCATCCGGCAGCAGCTGGTCGCCGCCCTGAACGGGTACGACATGACGGCGGAGGGCTTTGACGATGCCGCTCTGCCGGAGGCACAGCCGGACAAGAGCGTGGAGTTTGCCCTCAACGTGCTTAAGTCCGAACAGTACAAGGTCGAGGTGTACGAGTCTGCCGACAGCATGACGCGGGCAGATCTGGAGATGCTGGTCAACAGCTTCCGCACGACCGTCAGTCTGGATGAGAACGTCAGCTTCCTGACCCGCATCCTGATGTGGATCGCGGTCGCTTTTGAGTGGATGATCAAGGTGCTGGGCTTCGGAAACTTCCTCCTCGGAACCGTGTTCTTTGCCATCGCGGTGGAGATCATCATGCTGCCTGTTGCCATCATTCAGCAGAACAACGCCCGCAAGCAGGCGCGGTTCCGTCCCAAGGAGATGGCGATCCGCAAGAAGTACGCCGGGCGCACCGACCAGGCGACCATGCAGGAGATGCAGCGCGAGATCCAGGAGATGTACCAGAGGGAGGGCTACAACCCCATGAGTTCCGGCTGTCTGCCGCTGCTGGTATCCCTGCCTATCGTGTTCGCCCTGTACTACGTGGTCATTGACCCGCTGAAGTATATGATGGGTTGCCCCACGGAGCTGGCGAACGCCCTTACCACCTTTGCGACCGCGCCCCGCGCCGCCGGCGGTCTGGGAATGACGCTCCAGTCCAACCGCGGCACCATCGAGATCCTGTCCAAGATCCGGGAGATGGGCGTCTCCACCCTGGAGCCGATGAAGGATTTTCGCTTTTTCACCAACGGTGCGGACTGCTTCAGCAAGATCAGCGAGGTGCTCAACACGCACAGCATCCCGGATTTCAGTATCGGTTCGCTCAACTTCGGGCTGACTCCGGACATCGCGCACCCGAGCCTGCTGCTGCTCATTCCCGTGCTGACCTTCGGCGTCTACTTCGGAACCTCCAAGCTGACGCGCAAACTGACCTACCAGCCCACCACTGCCAATGACCCCGGAATGGGCTGCTCCACTACCGTGATGGATATCTCCATGCCCCTGATGTCCGCTGTGTTTACGCTTTGGGTACCCGGTGCGGTCGGTCTGTACTGGGCGATCAAGAGCATCGTGGGACTGGGCAAGCAGTTTATTATGAGCAAGGTTATGCCGATGCCTACCTTCACGGAGGCGGATTACAAGGCGGCAGAACGCGAACTCGCAGGAAAGAGCAAGAACAAGCCGGTCAAGAAGAGCGGCACCCGCAACCCCAACGTGCGCTCCCTGCATCACATTGATGACGAGGATTATGACACGTCCGCCAAGCCGGCAAAGTCCGGCAAGCCGACGGCAACAGAAACGCCGGACGCCGACAAGCCTGCAGAGGCACCTGCCGAGACCCGGATGGGGGAGGGCGCTGTGCTGAAGGAGGATGTGTCTGCCGAGGAGCGGCGCGCAAACCGGAAAAAGAAGAAGGGCGGAGAGTCTCCCGCCGAAACAGACAAGCAGGATGAGGTAAACGGACATGAAGAAGGAAATTGAAGTCAGCGCAAGGACTAAGGAAGAAGCCATTGCCCAGGCAGTCGCTGAACTGGGCGCACCGAGTGAATCGGCACTGGTCATTACGGTGGTGCGTGAGGCACGCAAAGGCTTTTTGGGATTCGGCGCCGTGGACGCGGTGATTCATGCGGCATATCAGATTCCGGACGAGCCGGCGGTTTCTGCCGGGGAGGACGGGGATGCCGAAGCCGCCGTGCGTCCCGCACGCGAGCCGCGCTCCGATAAGCCCCGCCGTCCGCGCGGAGACCGTCGGGGGCGTCCTGCACGCGCACCGCGCCAGGAGGGCGAGACGGAGGAGACGCCGGAGGCGCCTGTCCGCCCGCGTCCGGAGCCGATTGATCCCGAGACCGCTACCGCAAGCGAACAGACGGCATACCGCTTTATCTGCAAGCTGGTGGAGGATATGGGGCTGTCCGACGTGACGGTCGCCATGCACCCGGGAACCAATGACGATATGGTCATCACGGTGGACGGCAAGGAAGCGGGCGTGCTGATCGGGCACCACGGCGACACGCTGGATGCTCTGCAGTACCTTGCCAATCTTGCCGCAAACCGCAAGGAGGAGGGTGAGAAGCGGGAGTACGCCCGCATCACTGTGGATGTGGAGGATTACCGCGCCAAGCGTGAGGATGCACTCCGTGCGCTGGCGCGCCGCAAGGGTGCGCAGGTGCTCAAATACAAGAAGAGCATCATGATGGAGCCCATGAATCCCTACGAGCGCCGCATCATCCACTCCGAGATCCAGATGATGGATGGTGTTTCCACCAACTCCATCGGCGCCGAGAATAACCGGCGCGTGGTCATTTTCCTGGAGGCGGAGGGAATGCCTACCGCCGGGATCCGTCCTGTCGCGGAAGGCAAGGGAGACAGACCTGCCGGGGAAAAGACGGGGCGCAATCGCCGGCGCCGCAAGCCGAAGTCCGAGCGGACGGTAGACCCGCTGGCACCGGCGATCCGCCGGGAGCCGCAGCCGTCGCTGTTCGGCGAGGACGATGAGCATGACCCGTTCGACATTGACCTGTCCGCCGCCCTGCCGCCTGAGGAGGATGCAGGCGATGCGGCTGCGTCCGGGACCGAAGTCGCAGCAGAGACCGAGGTCGCGTCAGACGTTGCCGACGGGCGCGACGACGCAGAGTAACGCGAGGAGGGCAGACTTTCCGTTTGGGGGTCTGCCCTCTTTTTGGGAGGAAGTATGAGTACCTACGCTTTTTTTGATACGGTTGCCGCTGTGGCAACGCCCTTTGGAAAGGGCGGCGTTGCGGTCATCAGGCTGTCCGGTACGGATGCGGCGGCGGTCGCCGCGCGGCTGTTCCACCCGCGCTCCGGCAGGGCGCTGACCGACTACCCCGCCCGTGTGGCGGTCTGGGGGGATATCCTGTCCCCGGACGAGCCGGGACGTGTGCTGGATGACGGGCTGTGCACCCTGTTCCCCGCACCGCACTCCTTTACCGGGGAGGATGTGGCGGAAATATCCTGCCACGGCGGCGTTCTGGTCACGCGCAGCGTGCTGGATGCCTGCCTGCGGGCGGGTGCGCGGCAGGCTTTGCCGGGCGAGTTCACGCGTCGGGCGTTCCTGAACGGTCGGCTGTCCCTGGACGAAGCGGAGGCGTTGGGCAACCTGCTGGAGGCGGGCAGTGATGAGCAGCTGCGCCTGTCCCGCGCGGGCATGAGCGGGCATTTGGCGCGCGAGACCGAGGCGATTTACGGCGCCCTGTGTCCGGTGCTGGCGAATCTTGAGGCGGGCATTGACTTCCCGGAGGAAGATCTGACAGAGCTGACTCCGGCGGAACTGGCGGCGGCAGTCGCGGAGGCGGAGGGGCGCGTTTGCCGCCTGCTGGCGACATACCGGACGGGGCACGCCATTGCGGAAGGCATCCCGACCGCCATCTGCGGGGCGCCCAACGCGGGAAAAAGTTCGCTGTACAATCGGCTGGTGGGGCGGGATGCCGCCATCGTGACCGCTGTTGCCGGCACGACGCGGGACGTGCTGTCCGAGACGGTGCCGCTGGGGCGCGTGACACTGCGTCTGTCGGACACAGCGGGACTGCGTGAGAGCGCGGATGAAGTGGAACGCATCGGCGTCAGCCGCGCCCTTGCCGCGCTGGAGGCGGCAGAGCTTGTGCTCTGGATTGCCGATCCGACCGCACCGGCAGAGGCAGACGCGGATGGGGCGGCGGAGGCGGTTGCCGCCGCCGAGGCGTCCGGCAAGGCGGTCATCCGGATCCGTACCCGTGCCGACCTGTTGCCTCACCCTTTGCCGACCGGGGACGGCTGGCTGTATATCTCGACCGTGACCGGGGAAGGGATGGACGCTCTGCGCGAGGAGGTGGAGCGGCTGTTCATTGACGGCGCACTGCGCACGGGCGAGGACGCCGTTGTGTTCAGTGCCCGGCAGGCGGCGGCGCTTTCGGACTGTGCCGATGCACTTCGCCGCGTTGCCGGGAGCCTTGCCACCGGGCTGACTGCCGACATTTGTGCGGAGGATGTGCGCGTGGCGTTGGACGCGCTGGGGGATGTCTGCGGGCGCAATGTGCGGGAGGATGTCATTTCCGAGATTTTTTCCCGGTTCTGCGTCGGGAAATGAGTGCCTGCGACTGCGGGACGTATGCAAAGTGGGGGTAAAGACTCAAAATGAGTTTTTACCCCCTCCTTCTCTCTGACGGCGTTGGCTTTCTGATTTTCGGTTTCCGTGCCGGATCGGGATTGACGAAAAATGCGCGGAGAGTGCGGTGGCGCGAAACAAAAGAACCTCAAGGTTTCTATCAACCTTGAGGTTCTTATTTGGTGGGGGAAGGTGGATTCGGACCACCGAAGTCAGAGACAACAGATTTACAGTCTGCCCCCTTTGGCCACTCGGGAAATCCCCCATATGGAGCTGGTGAACGGAGTCGAACCATCAACCTGCTGATTACAAATCAGCTGCTCTGCCATTGAGCCACACCAGCATTGACTGTTCGATCTGACAGCACATCAGCGGAACAGTGCTATTATATCACATTGCCGCGGGTTTGTCAAGGGGTTTTTGAAATTTTTTCGGGATTTTTTCAGGATACCAACAGCAGCATTGACAAATACACATTTTGTGTGTATAATAAAAGAAAAGGAGGATGATCCGCAATGAAAGAAGCCTATCCTATAGTGATATCTCCGGCAGACGGCGGCTATATCGTCTACATTCCTGACTTTGACATTAACACCGAGGGAAACAGCTTGACAGACGCAATCGAAATGGCAAGGGACGCTATCG
>ERZ857629.1899-NODE-1899-length-21030-cov-9.963337_pt1 | contig 21030 bp, 5 predicted proteins | sample MGYA00519700_ERZ857629 | MGnify/ENA primary metagenome ERZ857629 (study PRJEB31778, sample SAMEA3449351) | human gut metagenome | biome: human gut; feature: human-associated habitat; material: faeces | place: United Kingdom | collected 2010/2012 ...
CAGCTCCCCCGATGGGGAGCCAAGAACGTTCTGCCGCTTAACTTAATAGCATTACGCAGCCCTCGATCTTTGTCATTCGCGTTCAGGCGGACGATGTTTGGAAAGCTCAATCGGGAAACCTTCGGGCATCGCCCTATTTATGCTTCGCGGCGCTTCCATATTTTTATGCGCCGCACCACCACTCCTAACTCCTCACTCCTAACTAGAGAGTACGAAGCTTTCAAACGGAATCAAAGGGCAGCACGTCCTACGGGCTAACCCTGAACCCATCAACCTATTTCCATGATCTTCTCACCCAAAGGAGGACCGTCTTATGAACAAAATATACAAAGTCGTATGGAACGCGACGCGCGGCTGCTATGTGGTCGCTTCGGAGCTGGTGAAGACCCATCAGGGCAAGAAGAGTACGCGCCGGGGGGGGAACATCCTTTCCCGTGCAGGGACGGCACTGCTCCTTGCCATAGCAGGCTGGGGCGCGGCTTGCAATTTCATCTATGCGGACGTGACGGTGGCGGATCAGAAGTATAATGGTACTGTTAAGACAGACAACATCGCCAATGGCGGCAAGCAGTATGACATCACGAACCAGCAGGTGAATGGCGGCAATGCGCTGAATAAATTCACGGATTTCGCGCTCAAGCAGCACGATGTGGCGAATCTCCATATGGGAGAGGCGAATCACCAGATCAATGTCGTCAAGAATAAGATCGACATCGACGGCGTCGTGAATGCGATCAAGGATAACAAGATCGGCGGGGACGTGTATTTCTTCTCTGATGCCGGCATCGCTGTCGGCGCGAACGGTGTATTCAACGTGGGACGGCTGACGCTGGGGACGAATGCGGCGTATGGCGAAGCGCTGTACAATGGCGGGATGGAGAAGCATTTGGCGCAGTCCGCTGCGTCGCAGGCGAAAGCAGTCGCCGGCGGCAGTGACATTTCCCTCGAAGGGAAAGTCTATGCTCAGAGCGATGTCGTTCTCGGCGCGGGCAGCGTGAATGTCAAGGGCGGCGAAATCCGCACGCATAGGAATAACGCGGACACTTACGCTGACAAGAAGGCAGCGGAGGCATATAGAAATCAGCTGGTGAATGTCTCACCATCGGCAACGGTTGCGAAGGCTCTGGGTCATGGTGACATTGCGCTCGCAGCAGTCGGCGCATCTTCTGCGGCAACACCTTTCGAGACCAAGGGCGCGATCGTCATCAACCAGGCATACATTGATGCCGGAGAGGGTGATACCTCGATCAGTGCCAGCGCGGAACGGAACGCTGGCAATTTCAGAAACAATCAGGCAACGGCGACCGTTGATATTTCCGGCTCCACCATCATCAAAGGAAATAACGTAGACATTTCCGCCGAAGCGAAAGTCAATACACAGGTAGGCACGGATGCTGCCAAGGATCTGGAAATGGCAGAGGATGGCGGCATCCTCGGTCTGCTTTACGGTGCGCTGGATCAGACGCATCTGGGTGAACTGGCGGCGGTAGCCAAGACAGATGCCGATGCCCATGTGACCGTGAAAGATTCTGCCATTACGGCAGGAAAAGACCTGACGGTTTCCTCCTCCGCAGAGTCGGAAATTGGCAGTGAAAATAAAGGCGACCACGGTGTCGGGATCAATGTCGGCATCGCGGGCGTTTCCTCCAAAGTCGATATCCAGGGAACCAGCAATCTCACCGCGGGCAATAACATCGGACTCAGCGCCGAAGGGAGCAACTCCATCGAGCTGAAACGGGAAGGCGAATCCGGGGACATTCCCGGCACGTTCGACCTGAGCTGGGCGGAAGCCAATACCGATGTATCCGTCACCGCCGGCAAGGATACTGTGCTGAAAGCGAAAAAAGATGTGACGGTATCCGCCAAGGCGGAGAGAAGCCTGACCGCCGAAGTCGAAGGCAGTACCGGTGACGATGGGACGGCAGGTGTCGCTGTCGGCGTCATTCTGACCGATACGAACGCCACCGCTGACGTACAGGGGAATGTCTATGCCGATGGTACGGTCAGCGTCACCGCAGAAAATACCGTGGCCGAAGAGGACGGTGCGTACAGCGCGGACACGATCCAGGTCTCCAACGCCAGCGAAAGCGATGACAAAGAAGAAGGCAACGAAAACGGCAATGAAAACGGCAGCGGCAATGAAAACGGTGCCGGGGATAAGAACGATACCACAGATAACAAAGATAACGAAGAAGAGCAGAGCAGCGCAGGCAATCTCTTAGAAGGCATCAAGAAACTGTGGAGCAAAAAATCCACCGAAAAGAAAGCCGATGACGAAGGCACCACGGCAGGGGAACAGAACGCTGCGACCAGCGAAGGCTCCGGTCTGGGTCTGAATGCAGCGACCGCCCTGCTGTTCAGCGATAACAGCGCAAAAGCATCGCTGTCGGGCAAGGTACGCGGTCACGATGAAACGAGCGGTGCAAACGCCGTCAATGTCAATGCGGAAACCCTGTCCCGCACGAGCGTGAGAACCGGCGTCAGCCAGGAAGCCGACAAGAGCATCGGCATCGCGGCAGCGGTGAACTATATCGACCAGAATGACAAGGCCGAAGCGGAACTCGCCGGAGACATCAAGACCAAGGGTGATGTATCCGTTACGGCAGAAACCAAGCGTCCGTGGCAGTCGGGACTGGAAGGTTTCGGGAAAGATCTCACCGGGGATCTGAAAAACCTGTTCGACTCCGATGACGGCTTTGACGTGGCAAACCTCACGGATTCTTGGACACAGACCGCCGGCGCGGGCGAGAAGGTCTCCGGCGCGGCGTCTCTGAATATCATGGAATACAACAATACCGCCAAAGCAACGGTGAAGGAAGGCACGAAGATCTCCATCGACGACGGCGATCTCGAAGTCAAAGCGGTCAATGACATTCACACCGTGAACTTCAGCGGTGACATCAAAGCGCCAGTCGGCGATAAACCGGGTACGCTGGATTTCTGGAAGGGCATGAAAGATCCGCTCTCCGGCGGCGGGAAAGCCGCATTGGGCGGCGCGGCGCTTACCGTGCATCAGAAGAATACCGCCGAAGCCACCGTGGAAGATGGCGTGACTGTGACGAAGGTGAAGGATGTCAGCGTCACAGCAGAAAACAAAGGCTCGAACCTTTCCATCGCAGGCGCCGGCGGCAAGGGGCAGACCGTAGCCATTGACGGGACAGTCAATGTCAACCGTTTCGAAAACACCACCAAAGCCACGGTCGGCAAAGCGACCATCAAAGCAGACGGTGACGTCAGCGTCAACGCTGAGGACAATAGCAAGACCATCAACATCGGCGGTGCGATCGCCGTCTCCGGACGGGCAGGCATCGGCGCCACCGTCGCATACAACCACATCGACCGCCAGACAGAAGCATCGCTCCAGGGGACGGTCACTTCTACGAAAGACGTCTCCGTCACCGCTAAGAACACCGGCGCGATCTACGCCATGTCCGCAGCCGGCGGTGTCACCATGGATAGCACCGAGAAGAACGGCGCAGGCAGTACCGGTCTGAAAGCACAGGAAGGTGCGGACGGCCAGAGCACCTCTTCGATCGGCGAACTGGCAGAAAAACTGCTGAACGCAGGCAAGTCGGACAAAGATAAGAAAGAGATCCAGAAAGGCGACTCTGCACTGGACAACATCGCAGGGAAAGATGCCTCCATGGGTGAGAATGTCGGCGCTGCCAAAGGCGGCTTTGCCGCGGCGGCGAATGTTTCCGTGAACCGTATCACCGATACGGCGAAGGCGTATACGGAAGGAAATATGGTCACTGCCGATGCGCTCGCCATCCGTTCCGGCAATGACAGTAAGATCACGACAGGTGCGGGTGCGATTGCCCTCGGCCTCTCACAGAACAGCCAGGCGATCGCGGGGAGCTTCATGTACAATGCCATCACGGACAAGAATGAAGCCTATGCCGAAGATGCGACTCTCAACCTCACAGGCAGTGAAAAACACGATACCTCGCTGACCGTCGAAGCAGACAATGCAGCGAAGATCACAAACATCGCAGCCAGCGGCAGCGGCGCGTCCAAAGGCAGTGCCGTCGCAGGCCAGATCAGCCTGAACTGGGTGGACAACACGACCGACGCGCACGTCAAAGGCGGCAGCCTAGAGGCAGGCAAGGCGACGACCATCTCTGCCAAAGACCAAGGCACGATTGATTCCTATACCGGTGCCGTAGCGGTATCCGGCGGCGGAAACGGAGCGGCCGTGGGCGCGTCCATCGCGGCGAACCTCATCGAAGGAAAAACCACCTCTTCGCTCGAAGATACCACAGTGAACAGCGGCGGCGCTCTCTCCGTCACCGCGGATGAGACCAGCCAGATCACGTCCATCGTGGCAGCCGGGGCAGCTTCCGGTAAATTCGCCGGTGCGTTCTCTGCCAGCGGTAATTATATCCATACCGATACAGACGCTCATATTTCCAATAAAAATGAAATGAAGACCGGCGCGCTCTCCGTCCTCGCCAAGAATGGCAGCAATGCGACCATCGGCGTGGGCAGTGCAGCGATCGGCGGAAACTCTGCCGGCGCATCCATCGGCGTCATGGTGAACCAGTCGGCAGTCAGCGCCAGCCTGACCGGCGATGAAGCGAAGGAAAAGACCATCACCGCGGACGGCATCACCGTCAAAGCAGACAATGCCTACAACGGTGACGCTTCCGAAAACGACCAGACCGCCAAGACCGCCAAGACCGTCGCTGTCGGCCTCGCCGGCGGCACCTCGCAGTTCGCCGGCTCCGGCTCTGTCACGGTGAATGTCATCAACCAGACCACCGATGCCACCGTGGGCAAAGGTGTCTATGATGCCGGCAAGGAGGCAGTCAAAGTCGAAGCGACCAGCGCAGCGAAACTCTTCGGTCTCGCGGGCGGTGCGTCCCTCTCTGCCGGAAGCGGTGTCGGCGCAGCTGTCGATGTCCAGACCTACAAGGGTCACACCTACGCAGGCATCGCCGACGGTGCGTCCCTGAAAAATGCGTCCTTCGTCACCGTGAATGCGGACTCGAAAGAACACCTGACCTCTGTCGCAGCGACCTTCGCCGGCGGAGCCGGCTCCTTCGCTGGGGCGGGCGCAGCAGGCGCGCACTCCGTCTCGACCGATACGAAAGCGTATGTGGGCCAGAGTAAAGTGACGGAGGCCGGTGATGTCTCTGTCACCGCCAAGGATGAAACGAAACTGAACACCGTCGCAGGCAGTGTTGCTGGCAGCGCAAATGCCGGTGTCGGTCTCACTGCAGCGGTCGAAGTGGTGGATAAGAAGGTCAGTGCCTCTGTGGGGGATGGTGCGAACGTCACGGGCGATACCCTCACGGTCAAAGCAGAAAACACCAGCAGCAGCGTGACCAGTGCAGCCGGTCTCGGCGTGGGCGGTACGGCAGGTCTTGCCGGAGCGGCATCGGAAACCTTCGTGGACCAGGAAACCGATGCACATGTCGGCAAGAATGCGAACGTTACCGTCAAGGAGGGCGCGGAGATTCTCGCCAATTCCACTTTCACACAGGGCGCAGCCGCAGGCAGTGCAGGCGTCGGCGGAACCGTCGGCCTCGGCATTTCCAATGCGACCGTATCCCTCCATGCCGTAACGAAAGCCTATGCGGATGACGACGCTGTGATTTCCGGCGGAAATCAGGTGAAGATCTCCGCAGACCATACGACCGATCTCACCTATGCGACCGTCGCAGGGGGCGTCGGCGGAACGGTCGGCGTGTCCGGCAATGCAGCCGTAAATATCATTGATACGGAAACGAAAGCGTACACCGGCAAGAAATCTGCCCTCTCGGCAGACGAAGCAGGCGATGGCATTTCCATCACCGCCTCTGACACCACCGAACTGCATGGCGGCAACGGCGGGGCAGCGATCGGCATCTCCGGCGGCGGCGCCGGCGTCGCTGTCGGTGTGACGAATCTCAAGAAGAATACCTCCGCCTATGCCGATCAGAATGCGAAACTGGACTCCAAAGGACAGGTCGCTATCTCGGCAAATAACACGGAAGATATTGATAATGTCACTGTACAGGTGGCAGGCGGTACGTATGCCGGACTGGCAGGGGCGGTCAATGTGATGAACCTGTCCGCCAGCACAAAGGCGTATACCGATACCGGCGTACAGATCAACCAGGCGAATAAGGCGTCTGGCCGTTATGGCGGAGATATTTCTGTCAAGGCGGATCATGCGCTCAAGATGACCAGTGCCGTAGGCGGTGCAGCCGCAAGCGGCGGCGCTTCCGGCGGTGCGGCAGTGGATGTGGCAAACATCAAGACACAGACCAATGCCTACATCGGTGACAGCAACACCATCGACACCAAGGGCGATGTGTCTGTCTCTGCGAAAGATGAAATGACCCTGAACTCTCATGCGTATGCCGCTTCGATCGGCGCGGTCGGTCTCTCCGGCAGCATTTCCGTCTACAGCATCGGCAGCGCGTCCTTTGATGACAAAGACGGCATCCTCACCGGCAAGAACGCAAAAGGACAGGACGAAGATCTCACGACCTGGGTCAATGGACAGGTGAATCAGTCCAAGACGAAGGACGCAATGAAAGCGTATGATGGCAAGACCGGAGCGCTTTCTGATGTCAAAGAGGAACTCGGTACGACTTACGCAAGCCAGGCACCGACCACCGAAGAAAAGGGGACGCTCGCCAAGATCGGCAAGGGTACCACCATCACCGCAGATGGCAATGTATCTGTCGATGCCGCAGACACCCTGAACATGAAGAACTACATGAGCAGCATCACCGGCAGTGCGTTCGCCAGTGCCGGGGCTTCGGTCAGCGTCGTGAATACGGATACGCAGACCAAGGCGCTCATTGACAGCGATGCGAAGATCGCAGCCGGCAAAGATCTGGCAGTCAAATCGAAAGCCGCGCATAAGATGGATCAGATCATCACGGGCGCATCGGTTTCGGGCGGCGTCTCCGGACAGGGAACGGTCGCTACCTGGAATGACAGAAGCGATGTATCCGCGCTGATCGGCGCTTCCCGCGGTATCGGGGCGAACAATGTCACCGTCACCTCGGACAATGACCGCACGCTCGAAGCCAAAGTGGCAGGGGCGTCTGTCGCTCTGGGCGCGGTAAATGGCTCTGTCATCGTGGCCAATACCTCCGGTTCGTCCACGGCAGGCGTGGGGGATACGGCGAAGGAAAATAGCACAGGCGAAGGCGTGACGGCGAAGAAGGATATCACGATCGCGTCTGCTGCAGATACGACCCTGGACGCGACCGCTCTCGGTGCGGCAGCCGGCGTATTTGCCGGTGACGGGACGGGCGTCCGTCTCTCTTCGGATACGGATGTGAAGTCCTTCGTCGGTAAGAGAGAAAAATTGAACGCCGGGACGGAACTTTCTGTCACGGCGAAGAATACCCCGAAGATTTCTGCGCTTTCGACTTCGGCAGCCGTCGGGCTCGCAGGTGTGGGGATCACGGTGGCAATGGCATCCTCGGATGACAGCGCGCATGTGTCTGTCGGAGACGGCGCAGCGCTCACCGCAGGGGACGCGCTTACAGTCAAAGCGGAAATGGCGAAGCCAACAGGCGGGAAGACCATCGATGCGCATGCCATTGCCGGCGGCGGCGGTGTCGTATCCGGCGCAGTCGCGGATGTCCGTGTGAACGTTAACCACGAGACCGATGTATCCATCGGCGGAAACGCAGCGCTCAAGGGAAGGACGGCAGAGATTTCTGCCGCGCACCAGAGCGCATCGGCGCTCGCGATGGAATCCGTCGCAGCGGGCTACTACAGCGGCACGGGCGGCGAGACACGCTTTAGCGAAACATCCGATACGCGCGTCGCAGTAGGAAATGGCACGAGCATCCAGACCACGGATGAGACGCGCATTCTCGCGGACAACCAGACGGAGAAAGCACAGACGGCGACGAGCGGCGGCGCAGCTCTCGCGACGGGTGCCGGTATCGTGAATAAAACGACCATCCGGCATACGACCGCCGTCGACCTCGGGAAGGTGGCGATCCATGCGAATGCGTCTGCGCTGACGGAAGCGGAAAAAGCGGCAGGCAAGACGCTTTTCGATAAGAACGCCATTGCCATCGACGCCGCGAGCCATGTCATTTCGAAAGATCAGGACGTCATTGCGACCGGCTCTGCGGTCGGCGCGGCGCATGTGGAGAATGAGAACCGCGTGACAGCGGAAACAACGACCAGCGTAGCGCAGGACGCAAGCCTCCTCGCAGGCGATACGGAAGAAATCAAGAAAGAACATGAGAAAAAAGATCTGGCCAACACCGAAGACAGGACGTACCGCAACGAGTACCGCGGCGGCTCGATCGGCGTCGGCAGCAAAAATGATGCCGACCTCACGAGCACCACGATGGTCGACGTCTTCGGTGCGGCGGGTTACGCCGGCACGTCGAACGATGTGACCTATGACGGGAAGACGGAGACTTCCTTTGGCGGCAAGGCAGAAACGGCGAAGGGGGACATCCGCGTCGCTTCCGGCAGAGACTCCGCGGGAGAGATCGGTCAGCTGAAGGCCAAGGCGAAGAGCGACATCCTGAATGCGACCGCGATCCCGATTTCCTCGAAGAAGGATCCCTTCGCGAAAATTTCCTCGGACGCAGCTCTTTCGATGAATGGTACGCTCTTTGCTGACCGGGACATCTATCTCCAGTCGACAGCGGGTGAGGCGAAAGCCACCGGCTCGGGCGAAGTGAAGGACTGGGTGAACAAGATGGGTGAAGTCTTCGGTTCGGAAGGCGGTACCATCGGCAAATCCGAAGTGACCTCCCATGCCGGAGCCACCATTGACGGCAAAGCCGAGACCGGCATCCACAGAGACAAATCCATCGTCATCGCCGGTACGGACAATGACGGGACATGGAACACCAGCGTCACCACCAAGGGCGATATCGACTTCACCCTGAGCAAGCCAAAGGCCGCTTTCGAGACGCTCTCGAAGCGCCTTGCTGAGCTCAAGAAAGAACTCGCAGATCACATCAGCGATCCGGCGGCGAAGGCATCGTATGAAGCGGAAATCGCCTTCGTAGAAAGCAAGATGATCGAACAGGGGCTGGGCTATCGCGCGGCGAATGGGACTTTCATTGAGATCGACCCCGACACGAAGACGGAACTGGAAGAAACCAAGACCATGCTGAAAGGCATGACCGATTCGAAAGACGCTGTCATGAACGCCATCCAGAAAGACCAGGATGCCGTGCAGGCCGAGAAAAACAAGATGACGGCGATGGGTACCACGCATACGGCGTATGAGGCGGCGAAGAAGGAGACAACTTCGGCGGAGAACGCCAAGACACAGGCGGAAACCGCCTTCACCACGGCAGAAAATGCGCTGAAGGACAAGATCAAAACATCTACAGCCGACAGCGACAGCCCGATCATGAACCCCAGCCAGAACGATATTGATGACTACATCAAGAAACATGGAACAGAACAGGAAGTTACGGATTACCAGACCACCAAGGCAGCCTATGATAAGGCAGCTGGTGTACTGACAAACGCGCAGGCGGAAGAAGCAAAGGCCAAGACAACGTATGAAACGGCAGTGACAACGGCAGGCTACGATCCGAATGCCATGGACAAAAACCAGATTCAGAAGGATTGGGACGCACTGGGTGCTCTGCAGAAGTCCTATAGCAAGACCAAAGACACCATCGGCACAGATATCGAAAACATCACCAAACAGGTCGAAGCGACGGATGATTTCCTGAAGAGCGGCGGCTATGAAGAAAACGGGAAGTTCTACACCAAAGATAGAAAGGAAATCACCGAGTGGAATGGACAGGCCCTGCTCCACACCAAGTCATACCCGCATATGACCCGTGATGTGACAGTGGGCGACATCGTTTCCCGGCTGGGTGATATTTACCTCGAAGGCGATGAGGTCACCGGCAGCGGCCATTTGACCGCACACGGCGATGCCACCGTCACCGTGACGAATGCCTCCCCGAACAACCTCATCCTCGGTGACATCAAAGTCATGGGCAAAGAGTCCAATGGACAGATCGGACAGGGCGGTGCTTTCTATCTGAACGGCAATGCGATGAAAGGCACGGAAAAACTGGGCAATCTGACGCTCAAGAGCCGTCACCAGACCGACGATCCGACCGTCACCATCACCAGCGCCTTCAAGCCGAACAGCTATCTGACAAGCGTGGATGGTGTGAACATACCGGCTTACTCTGCACCGAACCTGACACTGGGCAAGGGCAAGACCATCTACAACACCCGCGGCAAAGTGACGGTCGTAAGCGACTACGGCGACGTCTACAATGACGGCAGCATCGTCGCAGGCAGCGTCGAACTGACTGCGAAGAACGGTGATTTCATCCAGTCCTACAGCAACCGCATCGCCAACATTGGCGGCGATCCCTTCGTCGAAGGCGGTAACGGCTTCAAGCTGAATGACCATCTGGGAAGCGGTATTCTGGCGAATGGCAACATCTTCATCTCCGCGCGCTACGTGAATATCAATGCGAAGATCCAGAGCGGCGTGGCGAACTGGGCGCTGGACATCCCTGAGACGCCGACCTTCTACTACAAGGGAACCGATGGGAAGCCGATTTCCATCACGGCGGAAGAAGCGAAGACCTTCGGGAAAGACCATACCATCTATGTGGCAAATGCGACAGGAAATATGGCGGAGAACCTGACCTATGCCTATGACGCTGAGACAGGACGAGGACGTCTCGTCCTCGGACAGACGGAAGTCCACGGCGGCAAGGTCTCCATCGTCGGCACCGTCATCAATACGACGAATGACACGTCGAAAGCGCGCATTGAAGCGCTGGATGGCTACGGCAGCATGACCATCGACAACAAGTCGAAGCTGGATCTCGAGCTCAAAGGACTTCACACCGGCGAAGGCGTGGAAGGCGTCATCGAGATCACGGACCTTGACCCGACGAAGGGTACGCCGTCTCGCAAGACCACCTACACCCGCAAGGATGGCAGCGTCCATATGCTGGTGCAGGACTATCAGAATGGCAAGTGGACTGCGGGGACGGAAAGCACTTTTGACGGTACGTATAAGCCATCGGCCGATCAGCACTATGTCTTCCAGACCGGGACGGACAAGAGCACGACGAATACCTATGAATACCATGGCGAAAAATTCGACTGGTGGGGCATCGAAGAGAAGACGCCGACCAGAGACGAGCTGATCGCGATGGGGGCGAAGCTCACGAATACGGTCACCGGCGAAGAAAAGGCGCTGGTCAATGGGACCTTCATCTCCGGCAAGACAGATAGTATTGTCGATGGCATGTCACATAGTATTGGCGATGGAAAGACGAAGGAGTGGGATGTCCTCAATAAATCGGATGTCATTGACTACTCCATCAAGACCAAGCGCCGCTGGTATACGATCGGGCTGACCAAGAAGTATGACATGAAAATGGTCATCCGTGACTACGAGACCCATATCAAGCAGTACGAAACGGGCGCAAGTAACGCCATCGGCATCAGATTTAACGGCGTTGAAACGGGCGGCCGCATCGACATCAATCAGAACGGCGGCGCAGGCAATGTCGCCATCGCCGGCACGATTTCCAACGTGGGCGGCGCGACTACCATCAGCGGGGATGCCATCACGCAGGGCAAGAACGGCTTCCTTCATACCGATTCGCTGGTGCTGACTGCCAAGAATGATGTAGGCGGCAAAGGCCAGGCGATCCTTACGGATGCGAAGAATGTCTCCGGCAGCGCAGAGGCGGGCAGCTTCTACCTGAAGTCCTCTGCGGCGGATGTGTCGGTCGGAGATATCGAAGCGGCGAAGACCATCGCCCTCACCTCCGAGGGCAGCCTGACCCAGAAGGCGGATGCGATGGTGAAAGGCAGCCGCGTCGAGCTTACCGCAGAGACCGGTGCCATTACCAGTAAGAGCACGTCGGGCGATTTCCGCATCCAGACAGGGCAGCAGAGCGGCGAAGACTATGGCCTCAAAGCCAGCGCGGATGGAAATATTTCTATCACGAACACGAAAGGCGACAACACGAAAGGCGACCTGTACCTCGACAGCGTGACCTCCAGACATGGTGACGTCACCCTGACGACGGACGGCTCCTTCATCGATAACAACTTCGGTGACGTGACGGACGAAAGCGCGAAGGCAAAACTCCTCGCTTGGGCGAATGCCGCTGTCCTCGAAGGCAGCAACGCGACCGTGGCGAAGCAGAAGAGCCTCCTCAAGGCGAAAGTCATGAGCAAGTACAATGAGTACCAGGCCCTGGCAGCCTACGTCAAGGACGGCAAGTATACCTTGGACGACAGCGCAAAGGCGGCGCTCATGAAGGAAGGCAAAGACGTAGACAAGTATGCAGCTGAGAAACAGGCGCGCTACGACGAGCTCAAAGGCAGCGTCGGTACCTGGACAAAGGACGGTGTCGATGCGTACCTGAAGAGCATCGATGACGCGCAGGATCCCGCGATTTACGGGAAGGCATCGCTCAAGGCGGAGAGCCTTGCGGATGATACCTATCTCACGAAAGAAGAGAAGGCGGGCATCCTCGTCGGCTCCGCGAAATCGGCGCAGGATCTCCTCGTCACCTTCAGCCCGGGCGGCATCAAGGAAGGCATCACCGATACCCAGGCGACACTGAAAGAAACGCCGCACGTTTCCGGGCGGAATGTCAAACTGACTGCGCTCGGCGGTAAGACCGGCGAGAACGCGAGCGGCATCGGACACAAGGAAAACGGGCAGCAGATCGATCTCTCTGCCGGAAATCTGAACAATCTGACCGCGCAGGAACTCCTCGCTCTCGCGGCGGCAGAACGCGGCGACTTCCATGTCGATGGAAATACCGTCACCGTCAGCTCCGTCCATTCGATCGAAGCGAATGCGGGCGGCATCCTGACCGCGAAAGCGGACCAGGGCGCGATCTATCTGCAGTCTGCAGGAGCCGTGAATACCGGAAGCTCCCTCACCGCAGCTGGTGAAGTCCGTCTCAAAGCCAAAGGCGATGTTGCTGGTGTCACCATCGGCTCTGCCGATCAGACCGTCATCGAGTCCGGCGCCGGAAAGATTTCTGATGTGACCGTCACCGGCACAGGCGTCCTCACTGCGAGAGCGAAAGACGGTGTCCAGCTCAATAAGAGCGACGACGACCTCGTCATCAATACCGTCTACGCATCCGAAGGCGACGTCCATCTCGATGTGGGCGAAAACAGCCTCCTCGCCGAAGACGGACACGATAAGAGCGGTACCACATATACGAACGTCGAAGGGAAGAATATTACCATCACAAACGCCAAGAATATCAAAGGCGCAAGCGATGGGGCGTCCCTCGGCATGAAAGTGACCGGCACAAAAGCCAAAGACGGCAGCGAAACGCCGGGCGTCATCACGGCACATGCCAAGGGCGACGCCGACATCACCCTCTTCGGAGAAGTGGCATCGAAGGCGATCGACATCGAAGCCGAAGACCTCACCATCACCAGCCGTGGAAACATTTCGAACGGCAACTACCAAGCAAGGAAAGCCCTCCGCGTCCACACCGCGCAGAATAACACCATTTCCGGCGGCAACTTTAGCGGCGGAACCGCAGACATCACCAACGCGGGCATCATGACTGGCGGCGTGTACACCGCAAAGGGTGACCTCACCTACACGGACAGCGAAAATGCGTCCCTTTCGGGTAGCGATTTCACTTCGAAAGAAGGAAACGTGACGGTCACCGCCAAGGGACAGCTCGCCCTCAAGGAACTCAGCGCAAAGAAGAGCGCGACCGTCGAGGCAGATCACGATGTCACGCTCACCGAAGCAGAAGCAGGCACGCTTGCTATTTCGTCCGGCGGCAGTGTAAACGCAGGAACGCTCACGGCTAAGACCGGCGATGCGTCTATCATCGCAAAGACAGATGCGACGATCGGCACGCTGAAGGCAGAAGTCGGCGGTGCGACGATAGAAGCGACGGAAGGCAAACTTGACGTGACTACGCTGAATGCGAAGGAACACGCAAAACTCACCAGCGGCGGTGATATGGTTCTTCATGAGGCAGAGGCAGGCGGCAAGCTCACTGCGGACGCAGGAGGCAGTATTTCCGTGAAGGGAACGGATGCGAAGATCGCTGCCGCAGACATCACGATGCGTGCGGGAGAAGACATCCGCATCACGGATCGTTCGCCGGTCGGAAAGCTGGATGGCGTGGATACGAGCACGCCGGCAGGGTCGACCACCGGCAGCGGCGCGGCAGGCAGTCTTGTCACGGGCGAGAAGGAAGGCCATGATTTCGACGTCAGCCAGAAGGGCAGCACGCAGCTCTCGTCCAAGAGCGGAAAGGTCACACTCTCGGCAAAGAAAGTGGAAATCGACACGCTCAAAAATGGCGAAGGAAGCGCAGCCGATCTCACGATTTCCGCGGACAACATCGGCATCGATGACCTTACCGGCGCGGGCGCGCAGCATGTCACCATCCACGGCGCAGATGGCCAGAGCCAGGCGCACTACGCAGGCATTCACTCCACGGCCGCGGGCGGCGCTCTCGTGAAGGACAGTGCGGTCGAGCACCTGAACCTCACAGGCAAAGAACCGCTCGGCCTCTCGAATACCGCGATCGGCGGGAACAGCGTCCTTGCGACGGACAAGATCCGCGTGACGATCCAGAAGAATCCGGGCAGCAGCCAGGCGGAGCATTTCGGAAATCTTTCGCTTAGTGGCTATGATATTGCGACCGACCATGTCATGACGAGCGTCAAGGACGGCCTCACCGTGAACGGCGAGCGCTTCCCGATGACGGCAGAAGGCGTCATGAATGCGAGCCTCTATGAGGACCGCACGCTTGGCCGTGACGGACGGGAGAAGGAAGAGGAAGCGGAGAAGGATAGCCCGTCTCTTTCCTTCAGTGAACCGAATGAGAAGGAATCGTATGAAGTGGTGAAATAGGTTTTGAAGTAGCAAGAACGCCTCGTCGAAAGACGAGGCGTTTTTGTTGTATCGTTATTTCGAGCGAAGTCGAGAAATCTTCTTTGCAGACCGAGGTGCGCCGCTTCGCGTCGATTTTTATAAAGGGCGATGCCCGAAAGTGGTGGGGATAGCGATATGGGGAAACGCATTTCCAACATACGGGGGAGCCAACCCCGTCTCGCTACGCTCGACAGCCCCTTCCAGAGGAAGGGGCGAGAATGTGGGGCGTTTTGAGTGTATCTATCCATCCTTCCTTTGGAAGGAGGTGCCCGCAGGGCGGAGGTTGGGTGACGCAGGGCGGAGTGAAAGATGATGTGAGGCTATCCATTTTTCTAGGGAAATACGGATCAATCGCTGTTAGATTTTACTTTTGAATTTTTATGTATAGTGAGGAATAGGGGGCGCGAATAGCGAGCTATGTAAGGAAGGCTATGACGAAGCTATGCATAAAAATTCTTGTAAAAGCTGACTCTGCGATTGAATCAGCGTTTCCCTGGCATGTCATTATATTTAAAACTTCGCGGCGCTTTTGATTTTTATGCGCCGCACCACTCCCGTTGAACCCTCAGCACCTTCAGCCCCCTTGAACCCGTCAACCTGAACCCCACAACAAAAAAGGCTATCGCCTGATGAGCAATAGCCTTTTTACAGGAATCTTTATTAGTCTTTATAAGGAACGATGGAAGCGCAGTGTGCCATGACGGTGATGGTGTAGTCTTTCTTGCCTTCGTCTTCCATTTTCTTCTTGGCGATCTCCCATGCTTCCTCGACGGTAGCGACCGGGATCTGGTTGGTCTTCCGGATGGCTTCGAAGTTCTCCGGCTTGGTGACCAGGATGATGGTGTACTGGTGGGTCATGCAGAAGAGGTTGAATGCGACGAAGAACGGGATGGTGAAGTGTTCACGGAGAGCCTTTTCCATATCGGCTTCGGTGGCATACTTGAAGCTGTCGAGATAAGCGGCCGGTTCATAGATGTCAGAGGCTTCCATGATGGCGATGATGACGCCGCCTTTCTTGGTAACGACATCGGATGGATCGTAGCACTTGCTGCCCTGATAGAGGGAAACGTCTTTCGGATAGCCGCCGGCGCAGGCAAAGACGATGTCGGCTTTGTCGGTGTAGGGGACTTTCTGGGTCTTGTAGACGAGCTTGGTGCCTTCGAGCCATGCTTCGTAGGGGTCACCGCCGACCATGCGGCAGATCTGGCCTTCGGAATTGATGACGGAGTGAACGAGGAAGGCTGGTTTTACCATGTCGGAGGCTTCCTGCATGTCGTCAGATACCGGGTTGTCATCGAGGAGGGTGGAGCGGGTCTTCGGATTGATGCCGGAGCCGAATTTTTCACCGAGAGCGTGGCAGTGGTTGATCTGGATGGTCTCATCTCCGGCAACGCCCGGGAGGATCAGCTTGCGGCCGCCGCCGTAGCCTGCGAAGAGGTGCGGGGTGATGCCGTCGACGACGATGATCTTATCTGCTTCGACGGCGTGCTTATTCAGCCAGACCGGAGTGCCTCTCTTGGTATCGCCGACATGGACGAGCTCGTCCATCTGCTTGCAGCGGTGCTGGTAGAGCTTCACGCGATGGGTCAGCTCTTCACCGACGACAGCGATGTCTTCTTCTGGAGTCTGTTCACGGTGGGTACCCTGCGCGAAGAGAATGCAGATGTCATCATCCGGGATGCCGCCGCGGTTCAGTTCATTGACGATGTGGATGACGTACTGATCGGAATGGTTCCAGATGCGGGTGACGTCAGCGCAGACGATGCAGACCTTGTCGCCTTTGGAAACGATTTCGGTGAGCGGCTTGCTGCCGATCGGGTGACGCATACATTCCAGGGTAGCGGCTTTAACGTCGCAGGCCGGAGTCGGGGCGCCTTCGAGGACGTCGAGGATGTGTTCTTCCGGCAGGGAAACTTTCTGGGTGGTCTTGCCAAAGCCGAATTCAAATTCTTTTAATGCCATAGGGTTCCTCCTTATCACGAATCAGATGAAATTGTTTTTCTATTATAACACGATATTTATGTTCATTTCATCTCTAAAAAAGAGAAATGGAAATGGGTTCAAGGTTAGCCCATGGGGCATGCTGTCCCTTGATTGGGGATTAAAGCATTGCTCGAATGAGGAATGAAGGATTAGGAATTAGGAATGAAGGTGGCGGCTTCGCGGCAATTTAGATGACGGTATTCCTCGTATCGTCAGCCTTCCCCTCGAGGGGAAGGTGCCCCGAAGGGGCGGATAGGGCACAGGCGGTATGAAAGAGAGCGGGAAAGAGCGTCTCAAGTCGACGATTTACGAAAGCACCCTATCCACCGCTGACGCGGTTCCCCTTCCCCAATGGGGAAGGCAAATCAGTGGCGGCTTCGCCGCAAATATTTATGGGGCGATGCCCGAAAGTGGGATTCAAGTCACTAGTCCTTAGCCACTAATCCCCAGTCACTAGTTACTTACATCACTTATCGTAAATGATAAGTCCCATGAAGACGAGGTCTTCGTCACCGATGTTTTCGATGCCGTGACGGTCGCCGTTTTTGCAGAAGGCGGCATCGCCCGGTTTCATTTCGTAGGTGGTATCGTTGTCGGTGTAGAGGCCTTTGCCTGAGAGGATGTAGTAGATCTCACCGTCGCCCTTGTGCGGGTGGATGCCCATGGAGCAGCCCTTCTCAAGGGTGGCTTTCACATAGAGGCGGCACTTGTCTTTCAAAATGTCCGGCCCTGCGATGGGCTCCAAGATGAGGTGGCCTTTGCCGCCGTTGGCGTGTTCGATGATTTTCTTTTCCGGTTTTTCGATCATGATGGTCGTCTCCTTTGGTAATGATTGTTGGTTGAAAGTTGTTGGTTCGGGGCAAGCTCGTGGGGGCGTGCCGCCCTTTGATTACGTGCGAAAGAGGGGGGCGGGTTCAGGGTTTGGGGTTCAACGGGTTCTGAAGGTTCTAAGGGTTCAAAGGGTTCAGGCGGCTTTGCCGCTGAGCATGAATAGCCTTCCCCTCGAGGGGAAGGTGCCCCGAAGGGGCGGATAGGGCACAAGCGGTATGAAAGAGAGCGGGAAGGAGCGTCTCAAGTCGACGATTTACGGAAGCACCGTATCCACCGCTAGCGCGGTCCCCCTTCCCCGATGGGGAAGGCAAATCGGTGGCGGCTTCGCCGAGATCCTTCGACTCAGGTCGCAGCTGTTCTGGCATTCGTTATCTCACATACGACGTTTCTCGCCGCTCAGGATGACGAAACGGGGCGATGCCTGAAGGCTTCTTGATGGCAGGTTTCCTCGTATCGTCAGCCTTCCCCTCGAGGGGAAGGTGCCCCGAAGGGGCGGATAGGGCACAGGCGGCATGAAAGAGAGCGGGAAAGAGCGTCTCAAGTCGACGCTTTACGAAAGCACCCTATCCACCGCTGACGCGGTCCCCCTTCCCCGATGGGGAAGGCAAATCGGTGGCGGCTTCGCCGCATTTTAGATGACGGTATTCCCGTATCGTCAGCTTTCCCCTTGCAGGGAAGGCTAAGCGGTGCGACGCTCCGTGTCGATTTTTTATAAAGGGCGATGCCCGAAAGTGGTATTCCAGTCGCTAGTCCCCAGTCCCTAGTCCCTAGTCACTAAACTCCACACTTCCTGTATATTCGATACGGGATGAATTTCGATCCCCGCTGTCCCTGCGTCGATGTCGCTCTTGTTTTTCTCGGGGAGGATCATGGCCTTCATGCCGGCTTGGCGGGCGCCGAAGGCTTTCTCGTGGATGCCGCCGACGGGCTTCACCTCGCCGGAGAGCGCGATCTCGCCGGTGATGGTGATGTCCTGACGGAGAGGCTTCTTTTCAATGGCCGAGAGGATGGCGCAGGTGATGGCGCAGCCGGCGGATGGGCCGTCGATATTTCCGCCGCCGATGACATTGATGTGGAGGTCGTAGTCGGAAAGGCGCTTGTCGGTCAGCTGGCGGACGACGGCGGCCGAGGCGCTGACGGAGTCCTTCGCCATGGAGCCGGCGGTGTCATTGAAGCGCAGGCTCCCCTTGCCGGGCGCAGCGGCGGGAAAGGCGGCGGCTTCGATCTCTATCGTGCTGCCCCATGAGCCGATGACGCCAAGGCCGTAGATGTGTCCGATCTTTGGCGTGTCCGATGCTTCTTGCTGAAGGCAGGGGCTGAGGCGGCTCGCCTGCGCGGTGCGCTCCATGATGGCTTTGGTGATGGTGATGCGGTCTGCTTTGCCGGATTCGTAAATGGCAAGGCCGTAGGCATCGGCGAGAAGGTTCACGGCTTTGCGGCCTTCCATGGTGTAGCGGCTGATGAGCTCTGGGACGCCGGCTTCGAGGTGAGCGCCGAGTCTTTCGGCGGCGCGCTTTACGATGGCGATGATGTGCGCGGGCTCTAAGGGCGCGAAGAAGATCTCGCCGCAGCGTGAGCGGATGGCGGGGTTGATCTCCTCGGGCGCTCTTGTCGTGGCGCCGATCAGGATGAAATCGGCGGGCGCGCCTTTTTCGAAGAGCTGCTTGATGTAGGCGGGGATCTGCGGGTCTTCTTCGTCGTAGTAGGCGGAGTCGAAGCGGACGCGCTTGTCTTCAAGTACCTTCAGCAGCTTATTTAGGAGAATGGGGTCCAGTTCACCGATCTCATCAATGAAGAGGATGCCGCCATGGGCGTCCGTGACGAGGCCGGGCTTCGGCTCGGGGATGCCTTCGTCGGCGAGCTCCTGCCGTGCGCCCTGATACAGCGGGTCATGCACGGAGCCGATCAAGGGGTTCGTCATGTCGCGGCTGTCCCAGCGCAGTGTCGTGCCGTCACACTCGATAAAGGGAGCGTCTTTTAGAAAGACGGTGTACGGCTTTTTCTTTGCCTCTTCGAGTACAAGGCGCGCTGCGGTGGTCTTGCCGACGCCGGGCGGGCCGTACAGCAGAAGGTGCTGCGGATAGGGCGAGGAGATGCGGGAGGCGAGCGCTTCCACGGCCTGGTCCTGTCCGATGATCTCAGAAAGCGACTGCGGACGGACGACCTGAAGGATCGTCGCAGTGAGGCTGACTTTTTCCATCGCGGCCAGCTTTTCCAGCTTGCGCTTGCTCTCGGCGGTCTCTGCGCTGCCTGTCTCTTCTTCGATGATTTCGCGGCGGACCTCTTCGATGTACTCCTTGTGCCGCTCTTCAAGGCGGTCTTCGATCTTTTTCTCGAGAGAGCGCTCGACGGCCTGACGGGAGAGGATATCTGCGACCTTGTCCTCCAGCTTGTCCAGGATGGCGGGGATCTCTTCATCTGTCGGCTGGCGATGGTAGTCGCGGCTTTCCAGAATGAGGCGTTCCATGCCGATGAGACGGCTCTTGGGATTTTCGTCATGAATATATTTCACGGCATTGAATCGGCTCGCCTGCACGATCAGCTGCTCGGGCCCCATCGCGGCGGCATAGATGCTGTAGATCGCATTCAGCTGGCGGTTCAGCTCCTCGTCCGAGAGGCTCTCCTCTCCGCCGATCTGGTTTTTGATGCGGTTCAAAAGGTCTGTCACGTCTTCCATCGTGGTCACTCCTTTCTTTTGTACTTATGATACCACAAATGAGAGGAGAGGGTTCAAGGGGCAGGACTGACGAGACGAGAAATTTGCCCCTTTCCTCCGTTCTTCCTTTTTCTGATATAATAAAGGCAAAAGATCGCTACGAAAGGAGCCCTCATGACACAGCTGGAACGATTGAAGGACGAACTCATCACACTCACCGTCCGCCGCGGCTATCCTGCCGAGCTTGGCGCATTGATGGCAGCCGAGCTGGGTACGGAGAAGACCATCACGCGCATGATCGCCTACCTCACCCACGTTGCCCCGGAGCGCGCAGAGGATATGGTGGATGAAATGCTTGCGATCCGCAGTGACCGCGATTTCTGGGCGGATAAGAAGAGATCAGAGTATTATCAGAAGCAGTACAATCAGATGCTCTGGGAGGAGAAGAACCGGTAGCGGGAGGGATCCGTGCATCGCCCGATGCAGCAGGCAGAAAAGATGCTCGGGACATCCCTGGCTCCCTTTTAGGGGCTGTGAAATAACGATCCTCTCATTTTCGCTTTCCATCTGCTGCGGGGACTTGCAGCTCTCATAAGAGTGACCGGGAAATCTTATCCTAGCTGTCTTTCATGCCATAGTCACCCTATCCGCCCCTTTCGGGCACCTTCCCCTAGAGGGGAAGGCTGCGATACGAGAA
>ERZ857629.1903-NODE-1903-length-20995-cov-7.820583_pt1 | contig 20995 bp, 15 predicted proteins | sample MGYA00519700_ERZ857629 | MGnify/ENA primary metagenome ERZ857629 (study PRJEB31778, sample SAMEA3449351) | human gut metagenome | biome: human gut; feature: human-associated habitat; material: faeces | place: United Kingdom | collected 2010/2012 ...
GTGGGGGAGCTGGCAGCCCGTAAGGGCTGACTGAGGGGGTGTTGTTCGTTGAATGGGAACAGTTCAAAAATACCAACAGCACCCCCTTTGCCGCTTCGCGGCACTTCCCCCAAGGGGGGCAGCAAGTTGGCTTGGCTTAAACGTTTACGGTGCCAGTTTATCACATGGATTAGAAAAAAGCAAGGCGCATTTTTTGCATGGACTGTTTGTAGGGGCACATTCCATTCAACGTGACGGGGTGCGTTCCGTTCAATGGGCGGGGTTTTGAAAAGGCCCCCGGCGAAGGGTTCGCCGGGGGTGGTGAAAACGGGCGGGGAAATTACTCCTGCTTCAGGTCCACGGTGGACAGGTCCCACTCCTCGTGGATCTTGGGCACGTCGGAGATCAGGCGCTTGGTGTAGGCGGCCTGGGGATTGAGGATGACCTCGTCTGCCTTGCCGTACTCCACGAATTTGCCGTGCTCCATAATGTAGACAGTGTCGGAGATGTAGTAGGCCAGGCCGATGTCGTGGGTGATGAAGATGATGGTCATGCCGATCTCATCACGCAGCTGGAGCAGCATATCCAGGATGGTGGCACGGGAACAGGCGTCCACCATGGAGGTGGGCTCGTCGGCCAGCAAAATCTTGGGCTTGAGCAGGAAGATGCGGGCGATCATCAGCCGCTGCATCTGGCCGCCGGACAGCTCGAAGGGATACTTGTTGGTCAGCTCCGCGAATTTCAGGTTGACGAAGGAGCAGGCCTCGGTCATCATCTCGATCTTCTTTTCCATGGGCAGGTGCTTGCCGCCGCGCATATTGATGCAGTCCAGCAGCACGGCATCGATCTTATGGAAGGAGTTGTAGGACGAGAAGGGGTCCTGGAAGATGGCCTGGATGCCCTTCCAGTAATTGTTCCGCTTCTTGGCGCTGGAAATATCCCGGGGCTTGCCCTGGAAGAGGATCTCGCCCTCGGTATGGTTCAGCAGGCCCAGCAGAATTTTGGACAGGGTGGTCTTGCCGGAGCCGGACTCGCCGACGATGGAGACGAACTCGCCCTCGTGGAAGTCAAAGCTCACGTCGTTGACGGCGATGGTCTTTTTCTCGCCGAAGCCGAACACCTTGGTCACATGGCGGCCGCTGAGGCACAGGGGGGCATTGGAGAAATCCTTGGCAGAGGCGATGCGATCCTCACTCATGGCTGTATACCTCCTTCAGTTCGTCCACGCCCATCAGGCAGCGGTACATGCGGTTTTCGCCGAACTCCCGCTCGGCGGGGCTGTTGAATTTGCACTCCGGCTTGGCGTACTTGCAGCGCTCGGCAAAACGGCAGCCGGCGGGGGGGTGCTTCAGGTTGGGGGGTGTGCCGGGGATGGCGGTGAGCTTGTGGCCGCGGGTGCCTTCCTCGGGCACCAGGATGGAGCCCATCAGGCCGTGGGAATAGGGATGGGTGGGGTCGAACACCATTTCCTTGGCGGCGCCCCGCTCCACGATCTGACCGGCGTACATGACCATGATATCATCGGTGACGTTGTACAGCAGGGGCAGCTCATGGGTGATAAACACCATGGCCTTGATATAGCCCTTTTCCATCAGCTCCCGCATCATCTTGATGACCATCTTCTGACTGGTCACGTCCAGGGCGGAGGAGGGTTCGTCCGCAATCAGGACCTTGGGGTTCAGAATGGTGGACACGGCGATGACGGTACGCTGCTTCATGCCGCCGGACAGCTCCACGGCGTGCTGATCCAGCACCTTGGCGGGCAGGCCCAGCTCGGCAAAGCGCCGCTCTGCCTTGGCGCGGATGTCCTTCTTGTCGGCCTTGGGGTCGTGGGCATGGACCACGTTCTCAATGAAGCGGATGATCTTCTGGGTGGGGTTCAGGGCGTTCATGGCCGCCTGGGGGATGTAGGCGATCTCGGTGCCCAGGATGGTCTTGCGGACGGTGTCCGGGTCCATGCCGGAGATGTTTTTGCCGTCAATGATGATGTCGCCGCTGATGTAGTGCAGGGGGGCGAAGTAGTAGCCCATCAGGCTCAGGGCCAGGGTGGACTTGCCGCAGCCGGACTCACCGGCGATGCCCATGGACTTGCCCTCCTCGATCTTGAAGGACACGCCGTCCACGGCGTAGACGCTCTCGCCGAAGCGGGTGACGTACTTGGTTTTCAGGTTGCGAACCTCCAGCATCACGCGGCCGGAAGATTTTTTCTCCATATTCTCGTTCGCCATAACTGCCTCCTTAGTCTCTCAGGGTGGGGTTGAACACCTGATCCAGGCCGGTGTTCATCAGGTTCAGGGAGAACGAGATGAGGGTGATGGTCAGGATCACAGGCAGGTAGGCCCACCAGGTACCGTTGATGTGCGCGGAGTAGCTCATTGCCCAGTTCATCATCAGGCCCAGGGTGGGGGTGACGGTGGTCTTGGGGCCGAGGCCCAGCAGGGACAGCTGCGCCTCGCTCAGGATGCCGGAGGACACCTGGAGGATGAAAGCCATTACCACGTAGGACGCAATATAGGGCAGGATATCGGTGACCACAATGCGGATCAGGCTGTGGCCGGAGAGCTTGGACAGGTTCACATGGTCCCGGTTGCGCAGGGAGATGACCTGGGAGCGGACGGAACGGGCCGTCCAGGTCCAGCTGGTCAGACCGATGACCACGGCCACGGTGGTGGGGCCGCGCAGCTCCGGGCTGATGGAATAGGAGATCAGGATCAGCAGGATGAAGCCGGGGATGACGGTGAACAGGTTGGTGACAAACATGATGATATCGTCCACCACGCCGCCTACATAGCCGGAGAGCAGGCCCAGGGTCAGGCCGATCAGGGTGGCCACCGCACCGGCCACCAGGCCCACCACCAGAGAGGTCTTGGTGGCGCCCACCAGCTCCTTCAGCACGTCCCGGCCGAAGTTATCGGTGCCCAGGGGCAGGGTCTTGACGTTGGTGACGGTGCTGACGTTCACATAGTCGTTCTTCTTGATGGTGCTCAGCTCCTCGCCCTCGGAAGAGACGGTGAGGTTCTCAGCGGTCTGCAGGTCCAGCAGGGCGTCGTTCAGCCGCTTGTATTTCTTCTGGGCGGCGGAGGTCATGCCCTTGGGCTTGAAGGTGGAATCGTAGTTCTCATGCCACAGCTTCAGCAGGGCCTCGGTGTCCTGGTAGTCCACGCCTTCCAGATCCACGCCCTTCAGGCCCAGCCACTCCACCATCAGCACCCGGTCGGAGTCGCTGAGGGCCTTGGCCAGACGCTTGTCGTCGGCGTCACTCAGGCGCAGGGTCTCCCGCTCCCGGTCGGGGTTGGTCTTGGCGGCATCGTACAATGAGACATATGTACCGGGCCTGGCAAAGGTGCCGACGCCGATCTGCTCCAGGGGGCTGCCGGGGTTGATGAGGGGATAGACGATAATGGTGACCAGCAGGAACATGAAGATAATGAAGCCTGCCACAAATTTGGAGGAATGGAAAACATTACGCAGTGTATTTTTCATGGTAAGTGCCCCCTTTCCTTAGTCCACCTGAGCCGCCTTGACCCGGGGATCGATCAGACCATACACAATGTCCAGCAGGAAGTTGGCCAGCAGGACCATGATGGTGATGATCAGGGTACAGGCAGAGATCAGGGGATAGTCCGCGGCCACCACGGCTTTGTACATGGTGTTGCCCAGGCCGGGGTAGGAGAAGATCTTCTCCGCCACCAGCGCGCCGCCCATCATGGTGCCCAGGCTCATGGCCAGGCCGGTGATCTGGGGCAGCATGGCGTTGCGGAACACGTAGCCGACGATCTTGCTGTCCTTGATGCCCAGGAAGCGGCTGTACTTGACGTAGTCGGCGTTCAGCTCATAGATGGACATGGAGCGCATGCCGATGGCCTGGCCGCCGATGCTGATGATGACGATGGACCAGAAGGGCAGCTGATAATGGGAGATGACCGACTTGATGAACGGCCAGGAGAGGTTGGGGATCATATCACTTGCATAGCCGCCTGCCAGGGGTGCGATCTTCAGATTGACGCCGAAGACGACCAGCAAAACAACTGCCATTGCGAAGGCAGGGACATTTCCGAGGAAGATGGATACCGGCAGCAGGACCTTATCAAAGCCCTTGCGCAGGTATGCAGCCATTGCGCCCAGGACGTTGCCCAGGATCCAGCCGACCAGAATGGCGGGCAGCTGCAGGGCCACCGTCCAGCCGACGGAGGAGGCGAGGATGTCGCTCACCTCGCGGGGGTACTGACTGAAGGATTTGCCGAAATTGCCATGGAGCATATTCTTGACGAACATGCCGAACTGGACGATCATGGGCTTGTTGGTGCCGAACTCCTCCTGATAGTGCTCGTAAATTTCACGGACGGCGGCGGAGTCGGACATACCGGCGGCCAGCTTGCCGGTGATGGAGGAAACGGGGTCGGACGGCATCAGCCGGGGCAGGACGAAATTGAGAATGACGGCAAACACCAGCGTGATGAGGAACCACAGCAGCTTCTTGCCGAAGTATTTTCTGTAACCTTTCATTTGCTCACCCTCCAGTGGTTTCTGTTATGTTCAGAACACAAAGGCCCTCGCTGCCCCCTTTGGGGGTGGTGCGCCGCGCAGCGAATCAAGGTAGCAATGATTGCCGTGGCAATCATACCTCTGTTTCGTGCCGCAAAGCGGCAAAGGGGGTGGCGTTGGTAGCTTTGAGCTGCTACCATCCAACGAACGGCACCCCCTCAGTCAGGCCGTTCGGCCTGCCAGCTCCCCCACCGGGGAGCCAAGGGCTTCGCCATTGTATTCCTGATTGAGGAACCCCTGAAGCAGACCGGCCGGAGCCGTGGCCATCACTGCCGCAGGCGAGCTGCTTCAGAGGTTCCTTTTTTAAAGAGGCCATGCCCTGGTTGCCCAGGGCATGGTCATTGTTCAGTCAGACATTAGCCGACCAGTTCCAGATCGTACAGAGCAGCGATGCCGTAGCCATCGGTGCAGTCCATGGGAGGAATGTTGCGGCCGTCGTCGCCGGAGGGATAGTTGGTCCAAACGCTCTCATTGACAGCGTGGAACACGGAAGGACGATACATCAGGGAGAAGCTGGGCACGTCGGTCAGGTAGATCTTGACCAGCTCGGTGTACAGCTCAACCAGCTTGTCGTGGTCGGTGGTCAGAGGGATCTCGGCCAGGATGCGGTCGGCTTCCTCATTGACGTACTGACCCCAGTTGCCGCTCCAGTTGTTCTGCAGGCCAACGAACTGGCTGGACAGGAACTGGTTGCAGCGGCCCCAAGGCATGGAGGGAGAAGCAGCGTCGGGAGACCACATGAAGATGGCGTAGTCGGTCTGATCGGGGTCGGTGAAGCGGGTCTGCATGATATCCCACTCAGGATACTCGGGCTCGATGGAGATGCCGATCTTGTCGCCAGCGGCGGCAACGATCTGCATGGCAGCCTGCCAGTCGGACCAGCCGTTGGGGCAGACAGCGTTCAGGGAGATCTTCTCGCCGTTGTACTCACGCCAGCCGTCGCCGTCGGTATCCAGCAGACCGGCCTCGTCCAGCAGGGCGTTGGCGCCGTCGATGTCGTTGCCGGCCCACTGCAGGTCAGCAACGGCCTCATGGTCGTACAGAGCCTGCTCGCCGTCGGTGGGGTTCATCAGGGAGCGGGGAACATCGGCGAAGGTGGGGGACTGATTGGTCATGGCGTTGGCAATGATGGCCTCGTAGTCGGTGGCCATGGCAATGGCCTTGCGCAGAGCGGTGTTCTCAGCGATCACGGGGATGTTCATGTTGTACCATGCGGTGGGCATGGTCAGGCAGACGCCGTAGGGGGCTTCATCATAGTAGGTGGAGATGGGCAGATCGTCTTCCAGCCACAGGTTCTGGATGTTGCCGATGAACTGCTGGCAGACATCGACCTCGCCGGCCTTCAGAGCCAGCTCGCCGGCAGCGTTGTCAGCGAAGATAACGTGGGCCAGGTACTTGGGAACCGGCAGCTTGCCCCACATGGACTCGTCTGCGCCCCAGTAGTTGTCGTCACGGACCAGAACGACCTTCTGGTCATCGGCATAATACTTGTGGTAGGGGCCGCTCCAGACGACGTCTTCACCGGCATCGTTCAGGATCTTGGTGGGATCGTTGTCGCAGCGCTCGCACAGGGTCTTGATCCAGGCGGCCTGGGCAATGGGAGTACCGCAGATGAAGTCTTCGATCTTCAGGGGGTTGACGGGCTGGCCATCTTCGGTCAGGACGGCCTTGATCACGAAGGTCTTGTCGCCGGTGGCTTCGATGCCCGCGACGTAAGCCTTGTTGCCGGCGCCGGTGCCGTTGTTGGTCAGCACGCCCACGTCCCAGGTGGCTACCACGTCAGCAGCGGTGACGGGGGTGCCATCGGACCAGTGAGCAGCGTCCTTCAGGGACACGGTCATCTCGGTCAGGTCGTCGTTCCACTCGTAGGAGTCAGCCAGCAGGCCGGTCTTCTCGCCGGACAGAGGGTTGAACATGAACAGGGTCTCGAACATGGTGGTACGGTAGCCGCCGGCACCGCCGGCAATGGCCATAGCATTGTTCTGGTTGGTGCCAACAATATTCCAGCTGTTGACAGCGCCCCACTGCTGGCCTGCGAAGTACAGGGTCTCTTCACGGGGGAGAACGACGTCGCTGTCGGACATACCGACAACGCCGGATGCAGAGGTGCCGCAGACTGCGAACAAACCGCAGACCATCGCAGCGACGATCAGCATCGCGAAAAGCTTGGTGATTTTCTTCATGATGAATCCTCCTTGTATTTTTGTTAAAACCCCGAAGGGCAATAACTACGTTCATTTCCGCCGGAAACAGAAGATCATCATTTCATCCGTCAGGATGAAATGAAAAAAGGAGTACTCCTTTTTTTCCGTTTTTAACTTCGGCGGGGGGAATCTCGGCTCCCCGATGGGGTGGTGCTCCGCGCAGCGAATCAGAATCTTGATGATTGCCAGTGGCAATCATACCTTGATTTAACTGCTGGCAGGCCGAACGGCCTGACTTAGCGATGCGCAGGCGCCATGCAAGCGAGCAACCGCCGTCAGGCGGCTCTTAGCGAGTCGCAGAGGGGGTGTGGTTCGTTGGATGGTAACGGCTCAAAGGTACCGACGGCACCCCCTTTGCCGCTTCGCGGCACGAAACAGAGGTATGATTGCCACCGGCAATCATTGCTACCTTGATTCGCTGCGCGGCGCACCACCCCCCAGAGGGGGCAGCGAGGGGCTTGTATCTGAAATTATAAAAGAAAGAAATGTCTAAATCCTTCGAACCGTGGCGCCGGGGATCAGGGAGCAGGGAATGGTGATCTGGCGGGGCAGGAAGCCTCTGCCCTCCTCCACGGCGCGGATCAGCTCGTCGGCAATGGCCGCGCCGATGGCGGCGGTGTCCTGCTGGACGGTGGTCAGGGCAATGACCTTGCCCACGGAGATGCCGTCGTAGCCGGCGGCGCTCACATCCTCGGGGACGGACAGGCCCATGCTCTCCAGCTCCCGCTTGCCTCCGAAGAAGGAGAAATCGTCGGGATACAGGATGCAGGTGGGCGGCTCCGGCAGGCGCATCAGCTGGCGGGTGACGGCGGCGGAAAGGTCGGCGTCGTGATAGCGGGCGTGGATGATGTACTCATTGGGGATCTCCAGGCCCAGCCGGGCGCAGGTATTGAAGAAGCTGGACACCCGGACGCGGCTGACGGCGGTATCCTCGCCGAAGATGGCGGCGATGCGGCGGTGGCCCTGGTCATAGACATATTCCAGGAGGCTGCGCATGCCGGTGACGTTGTCGGACTCGATGCAGCTGCAATCGTTGTGGTGGTAATCCACGGAGACCACCGGCGTGCCGGTGTGGATAAAGTCCTCGATGGTGGCCGCCGGATTGTCGGCCACCAGGACGGCCACGCCGTCGCAGTTGCGGAAGCGGACGTGACTGACGTAATCCGCGCCCCAGGGGCCGGGCTGCACGCTGATGAGGGTGATGTCGTAGCCCAGGGACTCCGCCCGGCGCTTGAGGCTGTCCAGCACGTAGGCGAAATGCTCGTGGGTCAGGCCGCTGCTGGTGCCATCGTCAAAGATCACGCCCAGATTGTGAGAGCGGCTGGTCTTGAGGGCACGGGCGGCGGAATTGGGCGTATAGCCCATGGCCACGGCTGCCCGCTGAATACGGGAGGCGGTCTCGGCGCTGATGTCAGGTGCGCCGTTGAGCGCCTTGCTGACCGTGGCGACGGAGACGCCGCATTCCCTGGCCAGCATCTTTAATGTTACCATGGTTCGTTGCCCTACCTATGTCGGAATGTTTTTCGAAAACGTTTATCTTCACTTCGATTATAAGTTCACAGCATCCATCTGTCAATAGTTATTACGAAAAAGCAAGCAGAATATGAATTATTTGTGCAGTACGCTCAAATTCAGTGCCCTCCGTTCGTGCAAATAGCCCATAAAACACTTTTGCCTCTGCTTTGTCTGTTGACAATTCACAAGAAGCATCGTATAGTAAGGGTACTCCCTTGTTTACTATTGCGAAAACGTATTCGGAGGTATTATAATGAAAAAACTCACCCTGAACGGCGCCTGGGTCCTGGACATTCCCGGCAGCCGGTTCCCCCGCGTCAGCGCCACCGTTCCCGGCTCGGTGTATCATGATCTGCTCACCGCCGGTCAGATCGAGGACCCGTTCTACCGGGACAACGAAAACGAAGCGCTGAAGATCATGGACAACGACTTCATATACAGCCGGGACTTCACCGTACCGGCCGACCTGCTGGAAAGCGACGCAGTGCTGCTGCACTGCGACGGACTGGATACCCTGGCCACCGTCACCGTTAACGGCGTCGTGGTGGGGACCGCCAAAAACATGCACAGAATCTATGAATTTGACGTAAAATCCGTGCTGAAAGCCGGAGAAAACCACATTTCCGTCAAATTTGATTCCCCCACCCGCTTCATTAAGAAGTCCTACGCCGAATCCAGGGCGGACGGCTCCTCCGACGCCATGGTGGGCTTCCCCAACCTGCGCAAGGCCCACTGCATGTTCGGCTGGGACTGGGGTCCCCGCCTGCCCGACGCGGGCATCTGGAGAAGCATCCAGCTCATCGGCATCACCACCGCCCGCATCCGGGACGTGCTGGTGCTCCAGGAGCATAGTGGCGGCAAGGTCACCCTGCGGGTGACCACCCATGTGACCGAGCTGACCGGCTCCGCACCCGTGACCGTCACCGTCACCGCCCCCGACGGAACGGTGCACACCGCTCAGGGAGAACGGGCCGAAATCGTTATCGACGATCCCCAGCTGTGGTGGCCCAACGGTCTGGGCGCGCAGCCGCTGTACACCGTGGAGGTGACCCTGGGCGACGGGCTGGACAGCTGGAAGCGCCGCATCGGCCTGCGGACCATGACGGTGACCCGGAAAAAGGATCAGTGGGGCGAATGCTTCTGCCACTGCGTCAACGGCGTGGACGTGTTTGCCATGGGCGCGGACTACATCCCCGAGGATAATCTGCTGCCCCGGGTGAATCCTGACCGCACCCGCCGCCTGCTGGAGGATGCCAAGCTGGCCAACATGAACTGCATCCGGGTATGGGGCGGCGGCTACTACCCCGACGACTATTTCTATGACATCTGCGACGAGCTGGGCCTGCTGGTGTGGCAGGACTTCATGTTCGCCTGCGCCGTGTACAACCTGACGGACGACTTCGAAGAGAACATCCGGGCGGAGTTCCTGGACAATGTGCGCCGTCTGCGCCACCATCCGTCCCTTGCCCTGCTGTGCGGCAACAACGAGATGGAGGAATTCGTGGACGTGGGCGAGTGGGTGGACTGCCCGCGCCAGAAGGCGGACTACATCAAGATGTACGAGTACATCATCCCCAAGATCCTGAAGGCGGAGGCCCCCCAGACCTTCTACTGGCCCGCCTCCCCCTCCAGCGGCGGCAGCTTCGACAAGCCCCAGGATCCCACCCGGGGCGACGTGCACTACTGGGATGTGTGGCACGGGCTGAAGCCCTTCACGGACTATCGGAATTATCTGTTCCGCTACGTGTCCGAGTTCGGCTTCCAGAGCTTCCCCTGCATGGAGACCATCCAGGCCTTCACCCTGCCCGAGGATCGGAACGTCTTCTCCTATGTGATGGAGAAGCATCAGCGCAACGCCTCCGCCAACGGCAAGATCGTATCCTATCTCTCCCAGATGTATCTGTATCCCCGGGACATGGAGCTCCTGGTGTATGCCTCTCAGCTGCTCCAGGCCCAGGCCATGCAGTACGGCGTGGAGCACTGGCGGCGCAACCGGGACGACAAGCACTGCATGGGCGCGGTGGTATGGCAGCTGAACGACTGCTGGCCGGTGGCCAGCTGGGCCTCCATCGACTACTTCGGCCGCTGGAAGGCGCTGCACTACTACGAGAAGCGGTTCTTCGCTCCCGTGCTGATCTCCTGCCATGAGGAGGGTATCCTGAGCCAGAACACCAACGTCAACGCCGAGCCCTTCGCCCTGAAGAAATCCGCCCGGCTGAACGTGAGCAACGAGACACTGCGGCCCTTCACCGGCAAGGCCCACTGGGCCCTGCGCCGGCCGGACGCCAGCATCATTGAGAGCGGCAGCTTTGACGTGAGCGTGGCTCCCCTGAGCACCCAGTGGCTGCCGGAGCAGGACTTCTCCGACCAGGACACCTACGGCTGCTATTACTCCTACTCTCTCGAGGACGAGGCAGGCAAACCGGTGGGCGAGGGCACCGTGCTCTTCTGCGCCCCCAAGCACTTCCACTTCGCCGATCCTCAGCTGGAGGTCCGGCAGGAGGGCGACGAGATCGTCGTCACCGCCAAGGCCTACGCCCGGAGCGTGGAAATTCTGGCCGGCCCGGACACCCTGCTGGAGGACAACTACTTCGACCTGAACGCCGGGACCAAGCGGGTCAGGGTGCTGCGGGGCGAGGTGAAGGAGCTGCGCGCCCGGAGCGTATACGACATTCGGTAATCTCCCGGATGCCTCCCTGATAAACACAAAAATTTTAAAAGGCAACACCGCACAATTTGGCAAGAAGCCCCAGCCTGGATTTTTGGCTCAATTCAAAGTTTGGAAAACGAAGGAATACTGTATGTATTTCTCGTTTTTCAAACTGAAGAAGTGGGGCAAAAAGACGGCTGCGGCTCGCAGACACAATTGCGCGGTGTTGCCTTAAGCAGGCGCAGCCTACGAAGGGCTGCACCTGCTTTGACCGTTCAGGGGCTATTCGATAACGCAGTGGGCGGCGCTCTTGCCGGTCAGCTCCTGGGTGCGGGGGTCGGGCTGGCCGAAGGCGGCGTACAGGTCCCATCTCCCGCTGCCGCGGTGCCATACGCCCTCGTCGCTGCAAACCTGGAAGGCGGAGGCGGGCAGATCGATCTGGATTTCCTTTTCCTCGTTCCGATCCAGATGGACGCGGCGGAAGCCGCAGAGCTTGGGGTTGGCGGTGGCGTCCGGGGAGGAGGCGTCCTTGATATACAGCTGCACCACATCCTCGGTGGGTGCGCCGCGGTTGATCACTTTTACGCTGGCCCGGTGCGTATCGGCGGAAACGCTGAGCACCTGGGTATCGCCGTAGGTCAGGCCGTAGCCGAAGGGATACAGGGGCTTGCCGGTATAGTAGCGATAGGTGCGGTTGCGCATGGAGTAATCCGTAAAGGCCGGCATCTCCTCCAGTGCGTGCTGGTAATAGAAGGTCACGGGCAGCTTGCCGGAGGGGGAGCGCTTGCCGAACAGGATATCGGCCGCCGCCCTTCCGCCCCGCGCGCCGGGGTACCACAGCTGGACCACCGCCGCGCAGCGGGGCGCAATGTCGCTGATATCAATGGCGGAGCCGGACATCAGCGCCAGGATCACCGGCTTGCCGCAGCCCAGCACCGCCTGGGCCAGGTCACGCTGGCTCTGGGGCAGCAGCAGGCTGAGCTTGTCGCCGGAGGCATCGGCGTTGCCGGTGTCGCCCTCCTCGCCCTCCAGGGTCTCGTCCAGGCCCAGCACCAGCACCACCACGTCGGACTGCTCCGCCGCGATCAGCGCCTCGGAGATCCGATCGCCGGGATGGGCCAGATTTTCTGTCCGCTCCTTGAACAGGTGGCAGCCCTCGGAATAGTAGACCCGCACATCCTCGCCCACCTCGTCCTGGATCCCCTCCAGCACGGTGATGTAGCGCGAGGAGGTGCCGTGGTAATTGCCCACCAGGGCCACGCGGCTGTTGGCATTGGGGCCGACCACGGCAATGGCGTTCAGCTTTTCCTTACGCAGGGGCAGGACGCCGTCGTTCTTCAGCAGGACGATCCCCTTTTCCGCCGCCTCCAGGGCGGCGCTCACATGCTCCTTGCATTCCACGACGCTGTATGGGATGCGGTCGTACTCCGTCTGCTGACCGTCCATGATGCCCAGCAGGTAGCGGGTGGTGAACAGGCGGACGGCGGCGCGGCGGATATCGTCCTCGCTGATCAGCTTCTGGGCCAGGGCCGTGATCAGGCAGCGGTAGGTGCAGCCGCAGTTCAGGTCGGTGCCCGCCTTCAGCGCGGCGGCGCTGGACTCGGCAGGGGTATCGGTGAAGTGGTGATGCTCGTGGAAATCGTTGATCGCCCAGCAATCGGAGACCACATGACCCTGGAAGCCCCATTTTTCCCGCAGGTATCCCTGAAGCAGCTCCGGGCTTCCGCAGCAGGGGTAGCCGTTGACCGCGTTGTACGCGCCCATGACGGCCTCCACATCTCCCTGCTTTACCGCCGCTTCAAAGGCGGGGAGGTAGGTCTCCTCCATGTCCTTTTTGCTGGGGTGGACGTCAAAGCGGTGCCGCTCGGCCTCCGGGCCGGAATGGACGGCAAAGTGCTTGGCGCAGGCGGCGGATTTCAGGAATTCTCCGCTGCCCTGAAGCCCCCGGATATAGGCCAGGCCCAGACGGGCGGTGAGGTAGGGATCCTCGCCGTAGGTCTCATGGCCCCGCCCCCAGCGGGGGTCGCGGAAAATATTGATATTGGGCGACCAGAAGGTCAGTCCCTTGTAGATATCCCGGTCATCCTTCCGGGAAAAGGCGTTGTATTTTGCCCGCCCCTCGGTGGCGGCGATATCGCCCAGCCGCTCCACCATGTCCGGGTCGAAGGCGGCGGCCATGCCGATGGCCTGGGGGAAGCTGGTAGCGACGCCCGCCCGGGCCACGCCGTGAAGCGCCTCGTTCCACCAGTTGTATTCGGGAATATGCAGCCGGTCCAGCGCCGGGGCGTCATAGCGCAGCTGGGCGGCCGCCTCCAGCACGTCCATTTGCGCGACCAGCGCCTCGGCCTTTTTTCTTGCTTCCGCACGATTCATAATGCTCTTCCTTCCTTTTGTGCGACTATTTGTCCATATGATGGGGTTACAAAATTGAACTGTATGGACGAACCATTCAATCCTATACACAGCGGGCGGCAGCATTCCTTGCTGCCGCCCGCCGGTAGAAAGTGGGATGGAATTATCCGTCCTGTTTTGTTTTCTGGAACACCTTGCTCAGCAGTCTGACTGTGGCATAGGCCGGGAACGCGAAGCCCCACAGAAGGTACATCACGCCGAAGCGGAGGAGCACCTCCGGCTCGATATAGGCCAGGACCCAGGGGGCAGCCCAGGCGGCGGCGGAAAGCAGCAGCACATGGGGGGCGCACATAAACAGCACAAAGCCGTTCTTCAGATAGTTCTTCACGCTGTTGCTGTAAACCGCCAGTTGGGGAAAGGCCATCACGAAAACCACCAGCGCCAGAAAAGCGATCGCCACCGCAACCACGGTAAACACGACGCTGCCCGGCTTGGGGATGGACGCGGCATACCAGAAGTCCACACCGGCTACCAGCAGCAGTGCGGCCAGCACCAGCTCCAGGGCGGTGGCCTTCCAGAAATTTCTGGCGAATGCCTGGAAGAATGTCTTGGTGGCATTCACCGTTCCCTCATCCCGCTGGCGATGGAACAGGACGGTATACATCGCCGTCAGGGACGCGCCGATGGTAACGACGCCGAGGGAGCAAAGCAGCGACAGCAGGTTGACGATCATCAGGTCAGCCAGGAGCCGCAGGAACACGGCGGCAGGCGTATCCTGCCAGCGGGCATTCATGGATCACTCCTTCACACCGCCCAGGGCGACACCGGCAATGATGTACTTGGACAGGGAGAAATAGATGACGAAAATGGGCAGCACCGTCAGCAGGATGCCCAGATAGATCGCGCCGTACTCCACCTTGTAGATGTCGCCGTTGAGCAGGGACACCATGATGGGCATGGTATAGACCTCTTTTTTGGTCAGCAAAATCTGAGGAATGAACAGATTATTCCAGCTGGCGACGAACGCGAAGATGGCCTGGGTCGCCATGGCGGGCTTCATAATGGGCAGCACGATCTGGTTAAAGGTGCGGAACTCGGAAGCGCCGTCCACCCGGGCGGACTGCACGATCTCCATGGGCAGCGCCGGAATCATGAACTGCCGCATAAAGAACACCGTGCCGGGGGCCGCGATGGCGGGCAGGATCAGCGGGAGCAGATTATTCGTCCACTTGATGCGGTACATGAACTGATAGAAGCCAATGGAGGTAACGGTGGCGGGGATCATCATCACCGCCAGAATCGCGGCGAAGAACGGCCCCTTCAGCTTCCACTCATAGGCGACCAGCGCGTAGGCGGTGAGGGTGGAGAAGTAGACGGTGAGCACCGTGGCGCCCACGGAGATGATCAGGGAGTTCTTCAGGCCCGTCCAGGGGCTGAACATGTCCTTGCTGGTCAGGATCTCGAAGTTCCGCTTCAGGTTGCTGCCGAACATGAAGGAGATCGGGCTGGACTGGATGCTGGGGGTGTCGCGGGTGGCGTTCACCACCATGATGATGAACGGGAACAGGCTCAGGCAGGCCAGGAAGATGCACAGGATATATGCGATCACCCGAACGATCTTCTGGCCGGGGGTGCGGCGAATGTGAATGGATCTCTGTGCCATATCAGCCAACCTCCTTCTTTGCCGCGCGCTTTGCGGCGCGTTTTGCGGCTCTTTCCATCTTCTTGTCGGAGTCCTGGAACATCATGAACATAAAAATGGAAATAACGGCAATAATGATAAACATGATCACGGAGGCTGCGGCGGCGCGGGCGTACATGTAGCTGCCGCTGAAGGCCTGCTTGTAGATGAACACATTGGTGGTCATCGTAGAGTTGGCCGGGTTGCCGTCGTTGAACAGCTTGGGAATATCATACATGTTCAGGCCGCCGATCATGCTGGTGATCAGGGTGTACAGCAGGATGGTCTTCAGGTTGGGCATGGTGATCTTCCAGAACATCTGGGAGGAGGATGCGCCATCCAGCTCGGCCGCCTCGTACAGATCGGGGTTAATGCCCAGCACACCGGAGATCAGGACGATCATCGTATTGCCGTACCACATCCAGAACTGGATGAAGGCGATGATGCCCCGGGTGGGCCAGACCTTTGTTGTGAAATTAACGGCTTCTGTGGCAAGGCCCAGCTTGACCAGCAGGCTGTTCACAGGGCCCACCGGGTAGGCGAACAGCGCCTTGAACAGGATCGCGATGGAAGCGGCGGTGATGATATTGGGCATATAGAACACGACCTTGAAGAAGCCCTGCCCGCGCAGCTCATTGCGCTTGGAGGTAAACCAGGCGGTGAGCAGCAATGCCAGAGAAATCTGCGGGATAAAGTTGGCGACCCACAGAATGATGGTATTGCCCAGAGATTTGCGGAAGGTCGGGGCCTTCAGGACCGCGATAAAATTCTTGAACAGATCCTCGGCAGGGAGGAAATTCCAGTTGGTCAGGCCGGCCATGCCCTTGGCATCCGTAAAGCCAAGGATGATGGTGTTGATGGTGGGATAAAACGAGAAGATCAGGTATGCCACCACGAAAGGAATGCTGAACAGGTAACCGTATTTGGCGTAGCTGAAGCTTTTCGACTTGTTCATACGTATGCGCCCCCTTATCTTTAAGACAAGCCAATGGGGGGATAGGCCGCCGAAGCTGCCTATCCCCACACGGCAATCAGATGATGAAGTTTCAGTACCGCAGTGAATTAGTACTCGACATCGATGCCCAGGGTATCGGCAACGGTGGTCTTGAAGTTCTCAATAGCGGTGTCACGGTCGACCTCGCCATGAGCGTACTGACGGACGGCATCACGCCATGCGGTGTTGATGGTCTCGTCGTACTGGGTCAGGTTCTTGCCGTTGGCGTAAGCGTTGGCAGGAACGAAGGCATCGAACATGTTCTGGCCGGCCAGGAAGTCCAGCTCGCCGTTGGACATGGCCATGACGGTGCCGGAAGCGACGCAGTCCTTGGTGCCGCCTTCGCCGTTCAGAGTGCCGTTGGCCCACTTATACTGCAGGCCGTCCTCGGTGCAGTCCAGGGTGACCCAGCGGATGAAGTCACGGATCAGATCCTGCTTCTCGGAGCCGACAACGCTCTTGCCAGCCAGCAGCCAAGTGCCGCCCCAGAAGAAGCCGATATTGGGAGCGCAGACGCCCCAGTCGCCAGCGGAGGAGTTGTCGCCCTCACCGGCATTGGGAGCGATGGTGTAGTTGATCAGCCAGGCAGGACCGTAGAAGCCCAGGACGCCGCCGTCCTTCTTCATGTCGGCGAACCAGCCTTCCTGCCAGTCGGTGGTGTCGTGATGATAGCCGTTGTCAACCAGCTTCTTGGACAGATCCAGGAAAGCCTCACGGGCGGGGTCGATGTTCAGGGTGTCGTCCACGATCCAGCCGGTCTCGGAGGAGTTCTCCACAGCGTGCCACATATCGCCGTCGCCGGAGATCATGGCGTAGCCAGCGTCCTTCACTTCCTGAGCGGCAGCGAAGAAAGCGTCCCAGTTGCCGGAGCCGGCACCGATCTTCTCAGCAACGACTTCGGGATCGTCGGAGCCCCAAACGTCCTTGGCGATGGAGCGGCGATAGATGAACACGCCGCCGGTAGCCTGGTAGCCCAGACCGACCAGAGCGCCGTCGGCGGGACGGGTGCCGATATCGACGGTGTACTGCGCGATGTCAGCGGCCTCCAGCTCAGCGTCCACATCGATGCCCAGGTCAGCGTAGGAAGCGGCATACTCGGAAGCGTCGCCCTGGGTGTACTTCAGGACGAAGGCGGACTCGGCAGCGTACAGATCGACCTCTCCGTTTGCCAGAGCGGCGTCCAGAGCGGGCTGATAAGCGCCGTCGGTGGTGGCGATGATGGTGGTGTTGATCTCGTACTTGTCGGCCAGCTCGGGATGGGCCTCCAGGAACTTGGTCATCATGCCGGGCACTTCATCGGTGAAGGCCCACAGGTTGACGGTGATTTTGTCGTCGGCAGCGGCTGTAATGGACATCATACCGAACACCATCACGGCAGCCAGGACGAGCGCAAGAAGCTTTTTCATTTTGTGTTTCCTCCTCATTTATTTTGTTAACGCTCTTGTGAGCGATAACCACATTACAATACAGCGACCATCGTTTCATCCGAAGGATGGAACGGGAAAAGGGATATCCCTTTTCGTCACTATGCAAAAATTGCTCTTATCCTTAAACGATTTCGTTTGTCTTTATTATACCTTGTCTCGAAAAAAAGTCAATAGGTTCCCCCTTATTCTTTTGCGATTCAGTAAAACTGCACCATTTGGGCAGCAATTACTTAGTTATTCTGCTGGATAGCCTTTGGACAGTATCTAAATGTAATCGGATTAAAAAAGCAAACTTGTCTAAAGAAGCTCCGAATCGGTCATCTGCGGTCGGGCCGCGGGTCTTTGCCCCATGCGCCGGGAAGATAAAAGCAGGGCAGTCCGAAGTTCAGTTTCAATCGGTCTGCCCTGTTTTTGTGTGGTGATTCAGTTCTGCGCCGCGGCGGTGTAGCCCGCCTTCTGGATGGCGGCGATGATGGCGGCGTCCTCCACCTGCTCGGCATAGGAGACGGTGAGGATGCCCTTTTTCAGGCTGACCTTGCCCGTCACGCCGTCCAGGTCGTTCACCGCTGCCTCCACCCGGTTCTTGCAGTGGTTGCAGTGCATGCCCTCCACCCGGAAGGTCTTGGTAAAGAGCACCTTGGGGAGCTTCTTGTGCTTCGGCTTCACGTCTCCCCCGCCGCCGCAGCAGCCGCCCTCTCCCTTAAAATGCTGAATAGACGACCGCACGCCCAGCAAAACGGCAACCACGATCACCGCGATAATAATTACATTTCCCATGGTAAGCCTCCATCTGTTTTGATACCATAATTATAGTGCATTCTCACCAAATGGCAAGAATGCACTTTTTTGTATCATACTATCCAAAAGGATACCATCCTTCCTTGGCTTCCCGATGGGGGAGCTGGCAGCCCGCAAGGGCTGACTGAGGGGGTGTCGTCCGTTGAATGGTAACAACTCAAAATTACCGACAGCACCCCCTTTGCCGCTTCGCGGCACTTCCCCCAAAGGGGGCAGCAAGGGAGTCTCTGCGAATTTGCCCAAGTCTTTTACAAAACCACAACTGCCTACTGCAACCCCTCAGCCGCTGCGGCGGCAGCTCAGCTCTGCATTAAGCGGCTGTACGCCGTCGAGGACATCTACACCCGCTAAACCTTTCAGGGGAGCCAGGGATCACATGACGGGGCAGCGGACTTTGCCGATGGAGATGTAGCCGTTGACCACGGCGCGCAGGTCGCTGCCGTCGGCGGCGGGGTGGGTGGAGAAATCGGTGGGCACCAGGGGCGGGTACTGGACGTGCATCTCGCCGTCCTCCTCCGCCACGTACATGGTGCCGTTGTAATAGCCGCCCAGGGACACGGTGCGGTCGCGCAGGATGCCGTTGCAACGGTCCGTGGGGATATTCACGTTCCAGATCTCCTTATCGGAGGGGGCGGCGGGGAGCAGCTCCTCCAGGATCTGAGGCAGGTACTGCTCCGTGATCTCGAAGCCGCCCACGTCGTTCTGAGAAAGGGCGATGGCGGGGATGCCGCTCATCACCGCCTCCATGGCCGCGCCCACGGTGCCGGAATAGGCCACGTCGAAGCCCACGTTATAGCCATTGTTGATGCCGGAGAGCACCACGTCGGGCTTCTGGGGCAGGATGGCGTCCAGGGCGGCCTTGACGCAGTCGGCGGGGGTGCCGTCCAGGGCGTAGGCGGCCACGCCGGGGATATCCAGCTCCCGCTTTTCAATGCGCATCCGCCGGGACAGGGTGATGCGGTGGGACATGGCGCTGCACTGCTCGGCCGGTGCCACCACCGTCACAGCGCCGAATTTGGCCGCCGCCCGGGCCAGGACGGAAATGCCGGGGGCGTCGATGCCGTCGTCATTGGTGATTAAAATATTCATCGCGTTCTCCTTTTCAATGCAGCACCGTGAGCCACCGGGTCTTGTCCACCGTCAGGCTGCCATGGGCCAGCACATAGTCCATAATCAGCTCCGAAATCTCCGTGGGCAGCTCGGAGACCTTTTCGCAGCCCCGGAAGCATTCGTAGCCGCCGGTGCCGGAGGCCCGGTAATTGTTCATGCACAGCGTCAGCGCCTTATCCTCGGGCAGCTCCTCCCCCTGGTAGCGGATGGAGGTCACCCGCTGGCCCACAGGGCGGCGGACGTCCATGGTCACTTGGATGCCGGAAAAATAGTCGTAATTATAGTGCTCCACCTTGGGCTTGAGGAAGTCCTGGCTGACCTCCAGCGCCCCATCCGGGCGGAGGGAAAAATACTGGGCGCACCGCTCCAGCGCCGCCTTGAGCACGGGGCGGGTGACCCGCAGGGTTTGCAGGGTATTGGGGTAGATATAGGTGGCCACCACGTCCCGGACGGTGATGTCGCGCTGGAAGCCCTTGACCTCATTGCCCAGGCTGGTGCAGGAGATATCCGCCCCGGAGGCGGCCAGCTGCACCTGGTTGAAGAAATTGGCGATGCCGCTGCCCTGCTCGGCCATAACGATATGGGCCTGGGGCAGCAGGGGCGTATCCAGATGCCCCACGGGGGTATCCAGCCACCGGGCGGCGGCCGCGTCCAGGGGGGCCAGGAGGGCGGCGGCGGACGGATCGGTCCGGCTGCCCGGCGCTTCCAGGCTGCCGGTCATGGCAAGGCTGCCACTTTCCAGGGTCAGCTCCATCCGGGCAAACTGCTTTGCCTTGTCCGGGGTCTGGCAGATATAGGTATTCCGCACCCGGCGGGGGGCGATGGGGATATGCTGGTGGCCGGTAAGCAGCACGTCGAAGTCCAGCTCCCGGCAGATGCGGTAGCCCTGGTTCTCGTCGCTGTCCGTCTGGGCCGCGCCGGTATCCAGGTCGCATTCAAAGCCGCCGTGGTAGATGCACACGGTGATGTCCACGTTCTCCGCCTTCATCGCCGCCAGGGCCGCCGCAGCGGCGGGCACCGGCGCGGTGATGGTCAGCCCCGTCAGGTTCTCCGGCCGCTCCCAGATGTTCACATGGTGGGTGACGATGCCGGTCAGGCCCACCCGCAGCCCGTTTTGCAGGGTGACAATGGCATAGTCCTGCACTCCCTCCAGGCCATGCACATTGGCGCAGAGGCAGCGGGCGTCCATGGCGCGGATGTAGCGGCGCAGACAGTCCTGGCCGTAGTTGAAATCGTGATTGCCCAGGGTAAAGAAATCGTAGCCCGCGCAGTTCATGATCCGGGCAGGCACACAGGGCGATTCCAGGCCGTTCTTATGCAGATAATAAGTAAAGGGGCTGCCCTGTAAGGTATCGCCCCCGTCGATGATCAGCGTATTGCCGTCGTTCTGGAACCGGCTCATGCAATTGGCCAGGCCGGTATCGGCGTGCTCCCCCGTGGGATAATCCAGGGGGGAGAAATAGCCATGCACATCGCTGGTGAAATAAATGGTCAGTTGTTTCATAGGTTTTCCTTTTTGTGTTTTACTTGGCGCCCCTGAAAGGTTTAGCGGGTGTAGCCGACCAAAGGGCGGCGTACAGCTGCTTAATGCAAAGCTGAGCTGGCAGGCCCAAAGGGCCTGACTGAGGGGTTTCGCGGCAAGCACCTGCGGTTTTATGAAACCTTGGGCGAATTCGTATCGCCCTCACTTGGCTCCCCAATGGGGGAGCTGGCAGGCCGAACGGCCTGACTGAGGGGGTG
>ERZ857629.1904-NODE-1904-length-20988-cov-4.116897_pt1 | contig 20988 bp, 21 predicted proteins | sample MGYA00519700_ERZ857629 | MGnify/ENA primary metagenome ERZ857629 (study PRJEB31778, sample SAMEA3449351) | human gut metagenome | biome: human gut; feature: human-associated habitat; material: faeces | place: United Kingdom | collected 2010/2012 ...
CCTCTTTGTAATTCCACCATGATAAACCGCCTCCGTGTAAGAGGATAATTACATCACTGTTTTCTTTTCCATATTCTACATAATTCAACCTCTTTCACCTCGCTGTACACTTCCGATTTATTACACCCTAATAATAGCACAATCTTTCATTCACACCCAACTATCCGTATTTTCCCTTTTAAGTTCCTTGTTGAGAGCCATTCCATCTATCTTTCCCAAGACTTTATTCTTAATAATGTTATCTTGAGAATGACCATATATTTCTAATCTGTTTAGAAAGAGCATCATAACTCCATAAACGATTACTTCTTTTTATAGAGTTAGGATCATTCACAATAAACATCCCCTGCTTCATTCCTCTAATCACAATAAGATGTCCTGTAGTAGTAAAGTCTCCTGGTTTCATACTACATATAAGAGGTCTTCCATTCACGATTTCATTCTTCATAGAAGAATAAGAGAGGGGTATGTTTCTTCCATAAATACCATAATGTTTCATACCTTCAGTAAAGAAAGCCCAGGATGTTCCATCTTGATAATAGCCATGACTATATGCATAAGATGCCACATCAAAAGGGGTAATGTTATTTCTTCCTGTTAATCCTGCAATAATCATTGCCGCACTCGTAGGACCACAGCCATTCATACCAATCACATTATGTCCGTACTTTCCATATCCCCATCTTTGATCATATTGGAGTAAGAGAGGATAACGTCCTTTTGTGACTGGACCTATTGTATTTGTATAAACATGTCCTTTTTTACTTGGATAGTTGTAAACAAAATCAATAAGTTCTTCATTACGATAAAGTGATTGAATCATTGCATCAGGATACTGATCTTTATTATTTAATATTGTACGTAGTTTAGGATTAGAACGCGCTTTTATTTCTAAACCAATATTTTCTCTTAGTCCACTTACACCATCACTCTTATCAAAAATAATATAACCTATAAGAATTGAGAATACACAAAGCAATACAATGACTATTTTTTTCATATGTTTTCATCTCCTTAAAAAAGCATCTTCGTTACTTGTATTTTACCAATACAAATGAAGATGCTTCTTTAATACATTCTTATAGAATTCTTATGAACTTCTTAATTTTTTGGAAGAGTAATGGTGAAGACTGTTTCTTCTTTATCACTTGATGCAAAGATAGAACCATGATGGAGTTCCACTATTTCCTTGGCAATAGCGAGACCTAAACCACTTCCACCTGTTCTTGAAGTACGTGCTGAATCTAAACGATAGAAGTTCTCAAATATACGATTTAATTTTTCTTTAGGTATCTCTTTTCCTTTATTGATGACTTTAATAATGACATCATCATGCATACTATGAACATCAATATTGATATCAGTATAATCCTTACTATAGCTAATCGCATTCTTAATCACATTACTAAAGACTCTGCTAAGTTTATCCGCATCACCATATAATGTGATATCTTCATCTTGATTAAGATGGATATTCTTTTCCTGTTCTACTAGGACAGGATAGAAATCATCAATGATTTGTTCGAGCATCAGACGAATATCTAAATCTTCTTTTTCTAGAATAATCTTTTCTGAATTATAACGAGCCACTTCAAATAATTCATTAATGAGATCTTCTAAGCGATAAGATTTATCTAATGCCACATTGATATACTTCTCTCTTTGAATATCAGGCATATCTTTAATTTCATCTAATAAAGATAAGTAACCAATCATAGAAGTCAATGGTGTTTTAATATCATGAGCTAAATAAACAATGAGTTCATCCTTCTTCTGTTCATTCTCTCTTGCAAGTCTCTCATTCTTTATTGATTCACTCTTTAGTTCATTAAATCGTCTTTCTATATCATAAAGTTCTTCTGGTAATGTGATATAGTCTACACTCTTATCTATTAATTCATGAGATGCATGAGTCAATGCATCCATATAATAGGATGTCTGTTTATAAAGATGATGAATTATAAACGCAAAAGAAATCACTATACAGATTAATAAAAACAACAGAAGCGAGAGTGGATTCTTCACAATATTATAAAAGAACGCTAGAAACGTATAAATATTAGAATCAAAATCATAGACCCATTGAAAATCAAAAAAAGCAGCTAGATAGACTGCCAATACAAAAACAACTAACAGCCCTACTGTATAAGCTATATATTGTAGTAGTGTACGTTTATAAATCTTCTTTAAGATTGTATTAGTTTCCATATCATCCATCCTTTATTTTTCAATCTTATAGCCCACTCCATAAACTTTCTTTATATATTTAGGATTTCTTCCACCATCATGCATCTTTTCACGTAAGTGTCTAATATGCACCATGATTGTATTATTATCTCTCTTATAATAATCTTCTCCCCAAACCTTTAAGAATAAATCGTCACTCTTTACAACATTTCCTTTATGAAGACATAATTCCCATAATATCGCAAATTCTGTTTTAGTCAGTTCTATCTTCTTTTCATTAAAATAGAATTCTCTTGTATCATTATTAATACGTATTCCTCTAAAATCTATTTCATTCTTTTCTTCTTTTTCATTATAGTTCTTATAACGTCTGAGCTGTGCTTTAACTCGTGCAACAAGTTCTAATGGCTGGAATGGCTTTGTGACATAATCATCTGCACCAATACTTAAACCATTGATTTTATCAATATCCTCTACCTTTGCGGTTACAAAAATAATAGGAAACTTATACTTTCTTCTTAATGTATTGCATAAAGAAAAACCATCCATATCAGGCATCATCACATCTAAGATAGCTAAATCAATCTTTAAATCATCAATATCTCTTAATACATCCTGACTTGAATAGTACTTATATACATTAAAACTCTCATTTTCTAAATAGATTTGTATTAAATCTGTAATCTCTTTTTCATCATCTACAACTAATATATTCATAAATATCCCCTCTTATGTATCATTATATCATTTACATTCCTATCAATTATTAATACTTTCTTAATTATTGAAAATTCCCTCTAGAGTTAGTCATAAATGATATGATAGTCGCATTGTGTGGAGGAAAACATGAAGAACATGACTAAAGGGAAACCATTAAAGCTTATATTCTTATTCGCATTTCCACTTATGTTAGGTAATATCCTACAGCAATTATATACAATGGTAGATACAATGATTGTAGGTCAGTTCTTAGGTGTTAATGCCTTGGCGAGTCTAGGTGCTGCAGACTGGATCAACTGGGCTATTTTAGGAATAGTAATGGTCTTTACACAGGGATTCTCTATTCGTATCTCACGTACTTTTGGAGCTGAAGATTATGGAAATATGAAAAGATCTATGCATATGGTTTTCTTCTTATGTACTTTCTTTTCTATCCTTACAACAGTTGTTGCAGAATTATCTATCGTTCCATTACTAACTATATTAAACACACCATCCAACGTTATTCAAGGTTCTATTACATATTTAAGAATCATGTCCGGTGGTTTGACAATCACAATGTTTTATAGGAGATGAGCGTAAAACCCATTACCTTTAGGTGATGGGATATAAGCGACAAGAAATTATATATTTTACTGAAATGATGATATTACATTAGTATATGCGATATAATAGGTACATGGAGAACATCTCTCTAAATCTTTAGAAAGGAGAAACGCTATGTATCTTACAGTAAAGCAACAAGTAAAACATCTTTCAAAAGAAGATTACAAAAATATTAAGCATCTTTGCCATATAGCAAAGAATCTCACTAATCAAGCAATCTATAATGTAAGACAGTATTACTTTAACGAGGGCGAATACCTTAATTATGAAAAGAACTATGCTCTATTAAAAACATCTAACAATTACAAGATGCTGAATTCAAATATGGCTCAACAGATACTTAAAGAGGTCGATGGCAGTTTCAAATCATTCTTTGGACTACTTAAACTTGCTAAAAAAGGCAAGTATTCTTTTAAGGATTGTCGTTTGCCAAACTATCTTCCAAAAGATGGATATACTACGCTTGTCATAGGTTTTGTAAGACTTAATGGTAATAAACTGATTTTACCATATTCAAATGCTTACAAGAAAACACATAAATGTGTAGAGATTACCATCCCACCCATATTACTTGATAAGAAAGTTAAAGAAATCCGTATCATACCGAAAGCAAACGCTAGGTTCTTTGAAATTCAATATATCTATGAACCTGAATGTATTCAAAGAAACTTAAATATAAATAATGCACTGGCAATTGACCTTGGTATTAATAATCTTGTAACAGCGGTATCAAGTAATGGCAAGACATTCATCATTGATGGTAAGCGACTTAAATCCATAAATCAGTGGTACAATAAGCAAAATGCACGTTTACAGTCTGTAAAAGATAAACAAAATATTGGGAAAAGACCTACCAATAAACAAAAAGCCAATACTCGCAGCAGGAATAATAAGATTAATGATTATATGAACAAGACTGCTCGCACAATCATAGATTATTGCATTAATAATGATATTGGAACACTTGTAGTTGGCTATAATGAAACTTTCCAGAAGAACAGTAATATTGGTAAAGCCAATAATCAGACATTTGTAAATATACCTTATGGACAACTTCGTTTTAAGCTAGAGTACCTTTGTGAGATTAATGGCATTGTCTTTGTAAAGCAAGAAGAAAGCTATACTTCAAAAGCATCATTTTGGGATAAGGATGATATTCCTATTTACAATAACGACAACCCGCAAAGCTATACATTTAGTGGAAAGCGAATACATAGAGGTATGTATCAATGTTTAAATGGTAAATGTCTTAATGCTGATGTAAATGGTGCATTAAATATTTTGCGTAAAAGTAATGTTGTGTCCCTTGTGGGGCTATACAGTAGAGGCGAGGTGGACACGCCTGTAAGAATAAGGATTGCCTAGCAATAGGTGGAAACTTAAATATCAAACTTCTTAAAAAAAGCCGTTAGGCTCTCTGAAGCCCATTACCTTTAGGTGATGGGTAGTTCACAACTGTTTTTCTAGTATATTACGTTCTTTAGGTGATAGCCGTACACCATTACTCGCAATGATCGGAGGAGCAATCACAAATATCTGTTTAGATTTATTATTTGTAGTGGTATTTAAATGGGGTATTGCAGGTGCTGCGATTGCGACATTATTAGCGCAGTTCTTAACTGCAATATTCTGTCTCTATATGTTGAAGAAGGAATTACCATTCAAGTTAGAACTCACTAAATTTAAGTTTGAAAAAAAGATTATCAAGAACTTATTACAGTTAGGTTCGCCTCTTGCCTTCCAGAACCTCATTATTTCTATTGGTGGGATTATGGTACAGTCAGTAGTCAATCGTTTTGGATTCTTATTTATTGCAGGATTTACTGCCACAAATAAGCTCTATGGTTTATTAGAAGTAGCCGCTATTTCATTTGGTTATGCGATTACAACATTCAATAGCCAGAACCTAGGTGCTAAGCAGTATGAACGTATTAAAAAAGGTGTGGCACAGGCTGCCTTCTTATCATTCTGTACTTTAGTAATTATTGGTGGTTCTATGGTTCTATTTGGTAAGCATATCTTATTACTCTTTATTTCAGGTACACCTAATCAGATTAATAAGGTACTTACTATTTCTTATAAGTATCTCTTCATTATGGCAGTATGTCTACCAATTCTTTATATGCTTCATTCATATAGAAGTGCCTTGCAGGGAATGGAGAATACATTTATACCAATGGTATCAGGTATTGTGGAACTCGTTATTCGTGTAGGTGTCGCCCTCATCTTCCCTATATTTTTAGGTCAGAATGGTATTTATCTTGCAGAAGTACTCGCATGGACAGGTGCAGCATTACTGCTTTATATATCATATAAAATAAAAATACATACATTATTAAAAGGCAATAGTGAGATGGCTTAGTCATCCTCTATTGCCTTTTCTTATATTTCTAAAACTTATTTTTCGAATAATATCCACCTGATTTTTTTGATCCTCTACGTTCAACATAATCCGTAAGATTTCTTCTAATACAATTTCTAACTTTAGAATAACTGACTATTTTATCTCGTTCAGACAATTTAATTACTATTTTTGGGATTCTAATCCCAGGATTCTGCATAATAATCATAAAGATTTCTTTTCCTAATTCACTCATACTTTCATTAAATTGATCATCCATATTATTCTGTTCATTTTCTTGGTCATTTATTCGGCCATCTGCATTATTTTGCGTATTTATTTGGCCATTTAATCGGTCATCTGCATCATTTTGCGCATTTATTCGGTCATTTATTCAGCCATTTAATCGGTCATCTGCGTCATTTTGCGCATTTATTCGGCCATTTAATCGGCCATCAGCGTCATTTTGCGCATTTATTCGGTCATTTATTCGGCCATCAGCATCATTTTGCGTATTTATTCGGCCACTTTCTAATTCATTGTAAAAATTGATATTTGGTAAAGTAACCACAAAAAAATTATTAGTTATTTTAAATTCAGGTTGAATATCATAATCTTCATAACTATAGATCGTCCTAGGTATGCCTGTTCCAAAGTTTTCTATCATTCCCAATTTATCAAAAATATGAACCAGCTTAGGATTACGATATGTTTGAACTCCATTCATTATATCTTCCAATGAAGCATTAAATATTCCTCCTGGACTTGTTATTTTCACTTTGTCTGGAAAGAACTCTATCTTAATATTAGAATGGATGAAATAATCAGCGTGACAGATTGCATTCATGATCATTTCACGTATAGATGCACCTGGATAAGATTTAGTTTCAATACGTTTGAAAGTATTTCCATCAATAATGATTTTCAAATCATTTAATCTCTCAGCTTGCTCTTCTACATTTTTTAATATAGTAACCAATGAGCCCCCAAAGCTCTTCTTTATCTTAAAATTCATATTATCATCATATTCTGCTAATTTAACGACAATATTTGATTGATCTGACATGATGTATCCAAGATTAGTATAGAGACCATGCTTGTTTTTAAGCCCTAATGAATTCATCAAACGTGAAGTAGGTTTTATACCATTGTCATCTAATGTTCTTTCAAATTCTTTAAAAGTAAGTTCCTGTTCATTAGAAATATCGTCCTCATAACTATAATTATGAGACTCCATGATCATATGAAGTATTTCTTCATTTGTGGCTTTACGTTTACTTCTACCCACTCTAATGAATACTCCAGAAGGTTTAGGACCTTTATCTTTAAGAAAGTAAGGCTTTCTTGTTCCTTTACAAACTGATACCACTAATACATTGTCATTATTAAAGGCATATTGAATTAATCCAAATGGTTTAGGATAGAAAGAATCCTACATCCAGTTTCCTATTTTCAAATCCATTTCGTCTTTTATCTTATAATCATCAAAGCCTATGACTTTCCCGTCATCATCCACACCAACATATATCGTTCCACCATCACTATTTAAGAATGCTACAATTTCACATTTAATATCATTTATTAATTCTCTCTTTAGTTCTGTTCTTTCATCCTCGTGATATTCATTCATTTTTTGTTCACCTCTAATCATTAAGTAGCAAAAAATATCTCTACTATTTAATACTCAACGATTAGAGAAAATACTTATAAAATCTGATACTTAACAAAAAAGGATGATATCCATATAAGACATCATCCTTTCTCGAAGAAAACTATAAGTCATACTTTTCTTTTCTATCCTTCACAAACTCATCAAAATCAACCAATTCCACTTCTCCATTTTTATACTTTCTATCATACTCTTCTGCTATCAGCATATCATCTAACTCTTCATCCATATATCTCACCTCTTTACCATTATAGAAAAAGACATCTCCTGAGAGATGCCTTAACGAATTATTTCACTACAATATTTACAATCTTGTTAGGAACATAAATGATTTTCTTAATTTCTTTACCATCAGTATGTGCCTTAACATTTTCAAGTTCTAATGCCTGCTGTTTAACAGATTCAGCTTCCTGATCCTTATTAATAGATAAACGTCCACGTACTTTACCATTTACCTGTACTGCAATTTCAATTGTAGATACAACAAGCTTGTCTTCTTCATATGTTGGCCATGCTTCATAAGCAATTGTTCCTTCATGACCAAGTTTTTCCCACATTTCTTCACAGATATGAGGTGCAATACATGAAAGCATCTTAACGATACCTTCTGCATATGGCTTATAAACTGCTTTAGCCTTATATGCTTCATTGATGAAGATCATCATCTGTGAGATAGCAGTATTAAAGCCAAGGTTTTCATAGTCTTCAGTCACTTTCTTAACTGTTGAGTGATATACGAAGTCTAATGAACCATCATTTGTATCAGTTAACTTATCAGATTCAACAAATAATCTATAAACACGTTCTAGCCATTTCTTTGAACCTTCTACACCTGTTTCACTCCAAGGTTTAGATGCTTCAAGAGGACCCATAAACATTTCATATAAACGTAATGTATCTGCACCATATGCTTCTACAATATCATCTGGATTAATAACATTACCCTTTGACTTAGACATCTTCACACCATTTGGACCAAGAATCATACCCTGATGGTATAGCTTCTTGAATGGTTCTTTAACTGGTACGATACCCTTGTCATATAAATAGTTATTCCACATACGTGAATATAATAAGTGTCCTACTGCATGTTCTGGTCCACCAACATATAAATCAACTGGCATCCAGTGCTTTAATAATTCTGGATCTGCAATAGCATTATCGTTATGTGGATCAATATATCTTAAGAAGTACCAAGAAGATCCTGCAGAACCAGGCATTGTACTTGTTTCTCTCTTACCTTTCTTACCATCTACTTCTACATTAACCCAGTCAACAGCCTTATCTAATGGAGAAGAACCAGTCTTTGATGGACTATAATCTTCAAGTTCAGGTAGGATAAGTGGTAACTGATCATCACTTAATGCAACGGATGTTCCATCATCAAAGTTAATGATTGGAATTGGTTCACCCCAATATCTCTGTCTTGCAAAAATCCATTCTCTTAAACGATAGTTAACATGCTTAGAACCACAATGATGTTCTTCTAACCAGTCTAACATCTTATCGATTGCTTCCTGTTTATCTAAACCATTTAAGAAGTCAGAATTGATATGTACACCATCCTGTGTCCATGCTTCCTTAGTAACATCTCCACCTTCTAATACTGGAATAATATCGATACCAAACTTCTTTGCGAAAGCATAGTCACGATCATCATGTGCAGGAACAGCCATGATAGCACCTGTTCCATAACCAGCTAATACATAGTCAGAAATCCAGATTGGAATCTTCTTACCATTTACTGGGTTGATTGCATAAGCACCAATGAAGACACCTGTCTTTTCTTTATTTAATTCAGTTCTTTCAAGTTCTGACTTAGTTGCACATACATCTAAGTAAGCTTTTACTTCATTCTTCTTATCAGGAGTCGTAATCTTTTCTACTAATTCATGTTCTGGTGCTAATACACAATAAGTAGCTCCAAATAATGTATCACAACGTGTTGTGAATACTGTGAATTTATCATCATAACCATCTACCTTAAAATCAACATGAGCACCGATTGATTTACCAATCCAGTTTCTCTGAATTTCTTTAGTAGATTCTGGCCAATCAACTTCTTCTAAGCCTGCAAGCAATCTTTCAGCATATTTAGGAATATCAATAACCCACTGTTTCATATTCTTACGAATAACAGGGAATCCACCACGTTCACTCTTACCATCGATGATTTCATCGTTCGCAAGTACTGTACCTAATTCTTCACACCAGTTAACAGGAATATCTACATATCTAGCTAAACCATCTTCATATAGCTGTTTGAAAATCCACTGAGTCCATTTATAGAAGCTAGGATCACAAGTAGATACCTGCTTATCCCAGTCAAATGAGAAACCTAACATCTTTAACTGTTTAGTGAAAGTCTGAATATTCTTTAATGTAAATCCTTCAGGGTGGTTACCTGTCTTGATTGCATACTGTTCAGCAGGTAAACCAAATGAGTCAAATCCCATTGGGTGTAATACGTTATATCCCTGCATTCTCTTCATTCTTGACATGATGTCAGTTGCTGTATATCCTTCTGGATGTCCAACATGAAGACCTTGTCCTGATGGATAAGGGAACATGTCTAAGGCATAGTATTTAGGCTTTGAGAAATCATAAACATCCGTTTCGAATGTCTTATTCTCTTCCCAGTATTTCTGCCATTTCTTTTCTGCTATCTTATGATCATAAGCCATAATTTTGTCTCCTCCACTTTTAAAATAAAAAAAGTCCTCATGTCTAAGGACGAGAACTCGCGGTACCACCTTAGTTCATGAAGACTGATTCATGCGCTTAATGCTTTAACGCAGCAATACGTGATCTGCTTATCACAGACCCATCTCCCTAGCGAGTTCAATGGATAACTTTACTTATTCACACCAGCCATAAGTTCTCTTAAAAAGTATGCCCATCTACTACTCTAGTTCCTTGACTTTTATATACTTACACACCTTATCATAATTTCCCATTATTTGCAAGAAGTATCATCTCATTTTAAGGATGTGGGATGGATTGAGCTTGATAATATAAAGAATACTAAATAGCGTAGAGAAACAAACTAATAAGAAAGAACCAATCCACAATATCAACATAATAAGAGGTTGGAATGTAAGATGCATAGGAAAGTCTGTAATCTGTGGTATTATTTGATTCATTATCTTCATAATGCCAAGTAATATGAGAGATGCTGTCACATAGCTATAAGAATGAAGAATCAAACATTGATAGAAAGACATCTTGAAAATATGTTTCTTCTTTTCACCATAGGCCTTCATGATGGCATGATCCTTCTTTAAATGCATCGCATGAAGAATCATGATTTCCATAATCATAAATATAGAAGAAAGTATTGTGAGAATAGAGAATACCACTAGAACCATCTGGATTCTATTCATATTCTGATTAAAAGTTTTTTGAGTTGATTCCCCCATTGCTTTAAACTCATATTCAGGATAATTCTTTTTTAAAGAATCTATAATGGATTTATCTTCCTTATATTTCAACATACCATATCTTGCAGTCGGTGTTTGATTAAAGATGGACTCTATCCAATGATAATTGGCATATTCATACATATAGAAGGCATCATAATTATAGGTTTGTGGAGAGATACCAACTATCTTTACTTCTTTTCCTTTTATCTTTAATTGATGCTTATAATAGATTGTCCAAGTTGTATTAAGTAATGTATTGACCTTCTTATTTTGCGCAAGTTTTCTTGCAGTAGAGAGAGGTACCGCAATTTCATTATTATTTTGTGGTGCTCTTCCATATATATAGTGGCTAGCATAAGATGTATCATCAGATATAAACAGAACTTCATTCTTCTGATATCTTTGGCTATTATAAGAGATTCCCATGAGATTATAATCATCTAAATTCAAATAATGATAGGATGTTTCATTGAAATGAGTTAAAGATAAAGGATCATCATTACGTAATTTATAAGTAATTGACTTCTGTGGAATTAATGAAGAGAGATATTGATATATGGTATTACGAAAAGAGAATGTAAAGGTAAATGTCATCATCAAACATAATAATGCGATAGATAGAGAAAATGACATCTGAAAAAATCTTTTACGACTACTTAAGAATGATTGGATAGTTAATTTAAGTATAGGAAAATGTCGTGGCTTATTATTGGTATGGTTCTCTCGAGGATAACTTTCTGTCTTTTTAATAAGTGTATCCTTTATAATACATCCATCCTTCATCTCTATAATACGATCACTGTATTGTTTCACTGATGCTTCATCATGGGATACAAATAATACAAGAGAAGAATGTGAACGCTGCTTCAATATCTTTAATACTCTCTCTGCATTATCTGGATCAAGTGAAGCTGTTGGTTCATCACAAAGAATAATATCTGGATCATAATAAAGTGCACGCTCTATCGCTGTACGTTGTCTTTGTCCTAAGGAAAGATCATTAACTGAAGTATTCTTAAATTGTTTAGTCAATGTTTCATCCAGTATGTAGGATGATTTATGAAAGTAGTCATAGAGACGTATATTATTATTAATAGAAAGCCAAGGTATAAGATGAAAATCCTGAAAAATGATAGAAACTTTCTTATTCTTTTCATATATCACTTCTCCTGAGTAATCATGATCAAGTCCAGCAATAATATGAAGTAAAGTACTTTTTCCACATCCACTTGGCCCAACAAGTGATACAAATCCTGTATCAGGAAGAGTACAAGTAATGTTTTCTAAGACATGTTCATGTAGATAACGCTTGTTGATTGATTTAAGTTGAATCATATTATTCCTCCCTGAGTAATGAGACTATACTTTCCTTCTTAATACGAATAAACGGTGCTAAAGCAGATATTATTAATATAAGAAGATAGAGAAAATAGAAAATAATATAGAAATAATAAGGAGAGGCAAGGCAGGTAAAATGGAAATATTCCTTAAATGATGTCAATGGAAGAATAGAAAGAATGATTATAAACATCACTATGCTGATAGAGTAAATAAATGTGCCTATAATAAGTATTTCTATCTTTGATTCACGCTGTAATTGTTTATAAGATGCACCCATAGAAATTTTCAAAGCAAGAGAACGGCTTCTTTCTAAATATAAAGAAGAGAAGACTGTTTTTGTAAGCTCTATTGCCACAAATAAGCTGATCATCATATAAACTAACGCAATCATACGACCAATAGAAATAAGTGTTCCATAACTCATCTTCTTCATATATACATCATTATCTACTTCATAGTTCTTTTCATAACGTTTAATAAGAGTTTTAGGATCCTTTGTGACTACATCTATTTTGTCATCTCTTAATAAATCTGGATATTTTTTATCTATATCATGATGGAAACAAACCAATTGATCCTGATAGAAATTATCTTCTATTACTCCCACTACTTTATATGTTTCATTTTCTAATAGGTGACATGTAAATTCTGATTTAAGTTTATGAGATAAATTATTGGTGATAATGACTTCATTTGTATGACGAGGCAGATGTCCTGATATTAACTTAATATGTTTTGTCTTTTTAGGTAAACGAATCAACAAGGCATTAACTCCTTTGATATACCCACTTTCTATATCAAAATGTTTTGTACCTTTTTCTTTTAAAGACAATGGTTCTCCATCATGACTTGATATAGTTACAATATCTTTAAGTGGTGCTTCCGTATAAGATTTCTTTATAGAGGTAGAAAGACCATTTAAACCGCTTATAATCACTAGAGATGTTACAATGACTAATATCTGAAAAAGCGAGAGTAATGCGAGTCTCTTTCTTTCTCCCAATACTTCTTTAAAACTATAACGAATAGAGAAGTGCTTCTTATGTAGAGGAATCAGAACATCTTTATTTGTATTCCCTTCTTTAACAGTATGTAATGTCTGATTCCTCATCTCTATGAGTATATCTACATCTAATAGTTCTATATCATGAGACACAACAATGACCAAACGATCTTCTGAGACTTCCTTTAAGAGTGTCATAACCTCTTTTGCCTGTTTATAATGAAGGGCACCTGTTGGTTCATCGCACAGCAATACAGGTGCATCCTTTAATAGAGCACGGGCAATAGAAACACGTTTCATCTGTCCAATAGAAAGTTCATTAGGATATCTTTTCATAAGTTTATCTATCTTCAATCGTCTAGTGATTTTATTCATCTTCTTCTTGTTCAAATCAATCTGACCAAAATAACATCCAGCCATGATATTTTCTTCTATTGTATAAGAAGGTATCAGATCATTATTCTGTTTAATAAAACCAATCATCTTACAAAACGAGGCATCTATCTCTTTATAATTGAAAGTAATCTTTCCTTCATATTTCAGTAAGCCACATAAACAATAAAGAAGAGTTGATTTCCCACATCCTGAAGGACCTTTAATACCTACTAGCCCCGTATCTGGAAATATATAATTCACATGATCTAATAGACATATATCATAACTTATAGTTAAGTCTTTAAGTTCTAGCATATTCTTTTCTCCTTTTTATGTTATAATGAGCCAGGTGATAAAAAATGAATCCTTTTCCATATTCTTTAGATAACAAACGTTATCATACATACAATTATTTTTTAAAAACGAGATATCATAAAAAAGTCGCAAAGGTCTCTTTAGATGCCCATTTTACTTGCCCTAATAGAGATGGGACAAAAGGCTTTGGAGGCTGTATATTCTGTTCTGAAAAAGGGTCTGGAGACTTTATTCTAGATAGTGATTCTCTTTTAGAACAGTTTAAAGCAGGTGCTGAAGTAATGAAAAGAAAGTGGCCTGATGCTGTCTTTATTCCTTACTTCCAGGCATATACAAATACCTATGCTTCTTTAGATCAGCTAAAGAAGATCTATGAACCATTTATTGGTATGAAGGATGTTGTTGGTATTGCGATTGCGACACGTGCAGACTGCCTTACTGAAGAAATATGTGCTTATTTAGAAGAATTATCTAAGAAAACGGATGTCTATATAGAATTAGGCTTACAGACTATTCATGATACTACCGCAAAAGAAATCAATCGTTGTCATACATATCAGGAATTCTTAGATGGACTCTCTATGTTAAGAAGACATCATTTAGAAGTCTGTGTGCATATTATTAATGGTTTACCTAATGAAACAATAGAGATGATGTTGGAGACTGCAAAAGCGGTAGGAAAACTAGATATTCAAGGTATTAAGATTCACAATCTCTATGTCACACAAAAGAGTCGTCTATATAAGCTCTATTATCCTTTTAAGATGCTAGAAAGAGATGAATATATTTCTTTAGTTGCAAGACAATTAGAATATATTCCAAGTCATGTAGTCGTAGAAAGACTGACTGGAGATGCACCATTAGAAGAATTAGTAGCTCCTTTATGGTCTATTAAGAAAACAACAATTCTTAATGATATCGATAAATATATGAAAGCACACGATATTATGCAGGGCGATCTTGTATCTCTCAAATAATATATACGATAGAAAAGAAAGAATTACTTAAGAACACAAAAAAAATCTGGCCAAAAGCCAGATTTCTTTTTATTATTCTTCTGTTTCAAGAAGACCGTATCCACCATCTCTACGTTTATAGACAACACATACAGTATTAGTTTCGATGTCCTTATAAACGAAGAATGAATGACCAATGAGTTCCATCTGCATGATAGCTTCTTCCATGTCCATTGGTTTAGGATTAATTGTTTTTGTCTTAACGACAACGTCTTCTTCTTCAGGTTCTTCAAGAGCTTCTAAAGTGTTAATATTGAAAGCGAGTTTATTATTCTTTGACTTTCTACTTAACTTTGTCTTGTACTTTCTGATCTGTCTTTCTAGCTTATCGATAACTAAATCGATTGCTTCATAAAGATCATCACTTGTTTCTTCTGCACGAAGAAGAACATACTCTGTAGGAATTGTAACTTCAATTTTCTGACCAAATGGGTAAGTTCTAATTAAAACCTTAGCCTCCACATCTTGTCCCATGATGAAGTACTTGTCGAGCAATGCTAGTTTTTTAGTAATCTTGTCCTCAATAGCATCTGTAATTGTAACGTTTTTACCTCTGACAATAACTTTCATAATTAATTCCTCCTTTACAATTCTTTCTATATCTATATTATACATAAAAAAAACTAAAAAAACACTCTTGACATAAAATATAAAAAAAGAAGACGTTAATGTCTTCTTAAGCTAAGTATTTCTTTAAGTCTTCTACTTTATTTAATTTTTCCCATGGGAATTCAACATCAGTACGGCCAAAGTGTCCATAAGCAGCTGTTGGGCCATAGATTGGATTTAATAAATCTAATGTATTGATGATACCCTGAGGAGTTAAATCAAATTCTTTCTTAATTGCATCTAAGATCACTTCATCAGCTACCTTACCAGTTCCATAAGTATCAACATGCACACTTGTAGGATCCTTTACACCAATTGCATAAGATAACTGGATTTCAATACGATCACATAATCCTGCTGCAACAATGTTCTTGGCGATATAACGAGTGATATAAGCTGCACTTCTATCTACCTTTGATGGATCTTTACCAGAGAATGCGCCTCCACCATGTCTTGCCATTCCTCCATAAGTATCAACGATGATCTTACGTCCAGTTAAACCAGTATCACCATGAGGACCACCAATAACAAATCTTCCTGTTGGATTAATGAATACCTTGTAGTCTTCATTCATATGATGCTTTCTTACAACTTCTTTCATGATCTTTTCTTTAATGAATGTCTTGAATTCTTCTTCATTGAAATCTGGATCATGCTGGATTGACATAAGAATTGTATCAACCTTAGGATTGTTTTCATCTGTATAATCAATAGTAACCTGTGATTTCATATCAGGTCTTGCATGTTTGAATGTACCATTATGTCTTAATTCACTTGCATAACGTACTAACTCATGAGCCATAGAGATTGGTAAAGGCATATATGTTTCAGTTTCATTTGTTGCATAACCAAACATCATACCCTGGTCACCTGCACCGCCTACTTCCACATTTGTACCTAATGCGATATCACTAGACTGTGTATCCATGACTACCTTGATTTCACAAGTATCTGCATCAATACCTAAATCTTCAGCCGTATAGCCGATTCTTCTCATCACATCACGTGCCACTGCTTCATAATCTACTTTCGCATTCGTTGTAATTTCTCCACCAATGACTAATAAATCAGTTGTTACAAAACATTCACAAGCTACACGTGAATATTTGTCCTGTCTTAAGCATTCATCTAAGATTGCATCACTGATCTGATCACAAAGCTTATCTGGATGTCCTTCTGATACAGATTCTGATGTAAATAAGTTCTTTTCCATTTTCTTCTTTTCCTCCTGTAATAAAAAAGCTCTCCTCAAAGAGGAAAGCGTAGTAATCTGCTTCCTCTTATTGTTCAAGTAATACTTGCTTGGTCAAGGCACCTTCTATATAAGGGTTGCCACCACTTTAAAACGATCCTCATCTGTGTGGTTCTTAATAAGAGTATAAAAATATTTAATTAAATTGCCTGTACTTCAATAACGCCTGGGACTTCTTCTATTAAAATCTGTTCAACACCATCTTTAATAGTAGAATCTAGCATCATGCATCCTGCACATGCACCAAGCATATGTACATAAACGATGCCGTCTTTGAAATCAACGAATTCTAAGTCTCCACCATCTCTTTGTAGATAGGGTCTCAACTTATGAATGACTTCCTTAATGGCTTCAATCTTTTCTTCCATGATTTCACCTCGCTTCTGCTTGACCATTATAACACACAAAATAAAAAAGAAAAGTGATATACCCTATAGAATCACTAAAAAACATACTTATTTATTAGACAATTTTAATGGATTGCACATTTTTAAGCACAATTCACTGCTTTTTATAGTAAATAGGCTTTCTTACAAGACATAGCAAAAGAACCCCTAAGGGTTCTTCAATGTTATTCATCGCCCATATTCTTAATATAATCCAACACAAAATGAATGACATAGAGTATGACAATCATCCATCCTACAGACATAAGAACATATCTACACAATTCAATATCCCATATTCCAGCTTCAAACTTATAGTTACTTACTATAGTTGGAACTTGCGTGAGTATATAGAGTAATGCAGCAACCAATATATATAATATTTTTTTCTTCATATGGTTCTCCCCCTGCTGTGTTAGTATATGCTAACTATACCATACTCACTTTTTTTGTAAAGTATATCATATTAAATACAAATTACTTATCTTTTTCACATTAAAGAATTATTATTATCTATTCTTTTATCACTATTATAATTATGCTATAATGCAGTTGATTGGAGGCGTGCAATGGAACATCAAGTTCATGTAGGTGACATTGTTGATGTGACCATTACTGGTATTCAACCATATGGTGCATTTGCTTTATTGCCTGATGGAAGCAGCGGATTGATCCATATATCAGAAATATCTGATGGATTTGTTCGTGACGTAAATCAATTTGTCTTTTATGGAGAACAGGTTAAGGTAAAAGTCATTGATATAGATAACGTCCATCATCAGGCAAGGCTTTCTTTAAAAGCAGTCGCGAAAAAGAGACGTTTTCGCAAAAGAAAGTCAATCGTGGAGACACCTAAGGGTTTTAATCCACTAAGAGAAATGATGCCTCGATGGATCAGTCGAGGAATCGCAAAGGAGGAAGATGTATGATCAACGTTGATTTAAGTAAAGCTAAATTAACAGAAAGCATGGAATCATATAAGGACAGAGTCGCAGAAGTTCATGATATGATCCACAACAAAACAGGAGCAGGTAACGACTTTTTAGGATGGGTTGACTTACCTACTAACTACAACAAGACTGAAGTAGAAAACATTAAGAAAAAAGCTGCTGAATTATCTGAAGAAATTGATGTTTTATTAGTTTGTGGTATCGGTGGTTCTTACTTAGGTGCAAGAGCTGCTATTGAAGCAATCAATGGTCTTTACCCAACAAACAAGGTTCAGATCATCTATATTGGTAATACATTCTCTGCTACTTATTTAGCACAGGTTAAGAACTATGTAAAAGATAAAGAATTCGGTATTAATGTAATTTCTAAGTCTGGTACAACTACTGAAACTTCAGTTGCTTTCAGAATCTTCAAAGAATTACTTGAAGAAACTAAAGGTAAAGAAGTAGCTCAGAGAAGAATTGTTGCTACTACAGATGCTCATAAAGGTGCATTAAAGACTTTATCTGACCAGGAAGGTTATACAGAATTCGTAGTTCCTGATGATATCGGTGGACGTTATTCTGTATTAACTGCAGTAGGATTATTCCCTATCGCAATGGCTGGTATCGATGTTGATGCAATGTTAAAGGGTGCTAAAGATGCCCAGGATAAATACAACAATCCAGATCTTCTTACAAACGATGCTTATCAGTATGGTGTTGCAAGACAGATGTTATTAAAGGCTGGTTACCCAGCTGAAATGTTTGTAACTTATAACTTACAGTTACAGCAGACTGCTGAATGGTGGAAACAGTTATTTGGTGAATCTGAAGGTAAAGAAGGAAAAGGTATCTTACCTACAAGTGGTACTTTCTCAACTGACCTTCATTCATTAGGACAGTTCATCCAGGAAGGTTCTAAGGTTTTATTCGAAACTGTATTAAAGATCAAAGAACCTCAGATGAACTTAGAAATCCCTAGTGATGCAGATAACTTAGATGGTTTAAACTATTTAGCTGGTAAGACAGTTGATTATGTTAACCAGAAAGCATGTGAAGGTACTATTGATGCCCATGTAAATGTTGGTAACGTACCTAACATCCAGATCACTCTTGATCATGTTGATGCATATAGCTTCGGTTATATAGTATACTTCTTCGAAAAGGCTTGTGCAATGAGCGTTTACCTATTAGGTGTTAACCCATTCAACCAGCCAGGTGTTGAAGTTTATAAGAAGAATATGTTCAAGCTTTTAGGTAAGCCTGGATATTAATAAGAAATCCCGCGTATTGCGGGATTTTTTTGTACAATGTGATGAGTTTGTAAGAAATTGTGATGTTTTTCACAAAGTGTAGTGGATAATCTCTTTTTAATCAGTATAATGAAAATTAGATAATGTTTAAAAAGATAGTAGTGAAGCAGAAGAAATTTTTCTTCTGTTTTCATTTTACTAGAAAGGAGACAAACATGAAGAACATTACTATTATGGGTGGCGGCGTTCTGGGATCACAGATTGCATTCCAGGCAGCATATTGTGGTTTTGATGTAACAATCTGGTTAAGAAGTGAAGGCAGTATTGGACGTACACAGCCTAAGCTTGATTCTATCAAGCAGTCTTATATTGATGCAATTAATCTCATGGATATTGATAAATCTATCAATACATGGTGTATGGGTATTGCAGGCTATGATGATTTTGATAAGGAAAACTGCCTAGAGAAGGTAGAACGTGCTTATTCTACAATCAAGCTAGAGCTTGATATGAAAACAGCAGTTAAAGATGCTGATTTAGTCATTGAATCAATGACAGAAAATATGGAAGCTAAGAAGGATGTCTATACAAAGATGGCTCCCCTACTTCCTGATAAGACAATTCTAGTGACTAATTCTTCTACTATGCTTCCTAGTAAATTAGCTAAGTTTACTGGTAGACCTGATAAGTTCCTTGCCTTACACTTCGCAAATACGATTTGGAAGAATAATATGACAGAAGTTATGATGCAGGACAGGACAAATAAAACATGCTTTGATGAAGTCATGAAGTTTGCGAAAGAGATTAGAATGATTCCATTACTTGTCAATAAAGAAAAGTCTGGTTACCTACTCAATTCTATGTTGATTCCATTATTATTCTCAGGTATGGATTTAATGGTCAATGGTATCTCTGATCCTGAAAGCATCGATAAGGCATGGACTTTAGGTACTGGTGCACCTAAAGGGCCTTTCCAGATTCTTGATACAGTAGGATTAAAGACTGCTTATGAGATTGTAAGTATGTATGTGAAGATTCCTGGCTTCTTAGCGCCTTATAACTTCAAAGGCATGCATAAGATGTTGAAATCTTATATTGATCAAGGTAAATTAGGATATAGTACTGGTGAAGGATTCTATAAGTACAAAAAATAAGTAACTAAATAAACTTGGGGTTCACTCAAGTTATACAAATGCCAGGAGTTTGCTCTCCTGGCATTAATTTTTACATCGTATTTATTCAAAGTGATTTTCTCTAAATCAGCAAATTCATTTTTGCATCAATTGCTACTGCATCCTCAGAGATTTCCTGTTCATATTCAAAGATTGCCTTGTCATTGCGATTTGATTTGCTAATTCAGTGCTCAAATAATATACATAGTTTACAGGTACAAAAAAAGTCAATCCGAAGATTGACTTGTTCATAAGTTGGAGCGGGTGATGGGAATCGAACCCACGTAGTCAGCTTGGAAGGCTGAAGTTCTACCATTGAACTACACCCGCATAGGATGGTGACTCGCAGGGGATTTGAACCCCTGACCCTCTGATTAAAAGTCAGATGC
>ERZ857629.1905-NODE-1905-length-20976-cov-10.382917_pt1 | contig 20976 bp, 24 predicted proteins | sample MGYA00519700_ERZ857629 | MGnify/ENA primary metagenome ERZ857629 (study PRJEB31778, sample SAMEA3449351) | human gut metagenome | biome: human gut; feature: human-associated habitat; material: faeces | place: United Kingdom | collected 2010/2012 ...
CGGGTGCACTGCTGCTGTGCGGCAGGGGGAAAAAGCGGCGCGGCAAGGGAAGGCGCGGCACGCGGCACGGCCGCAGGTGAACATAAAGGCACCGAGAGCGGAGAGCGCTGCGGTGGGGGATGGCGGTATCAAGATCCTGTCGCAGATTGCACAAACGGGAGCGTGCGGACGCGAAAAAGCGACTTTTTTCGGCGCTGGTGGTGGAGGTGTGGGAGCATTCCAGATGTGGTGAGGCTGCTTACCGCTCTGCACCATATCTTGTTAAATCTTGCCCTCGTCCTCTTTACGTTTCGATAGTTAACATAAAGTAATTTACATAACATTTTGACATAATTACCAAAATTCGGAAAAATAGGCAATTCTGCTTGCGAAACGGATGCAAAAGTCCTATATTTATAAATGCGTTCGATTCTTACGATCCATCGGCAGGTACGGTTGCTTTCACTTATCGGGAGGTGGCGTATTTGCTCAGACGGACGGCCAGAAAACGGGGCGGCGGCATTTTGCCGCCGCGGGTCCCGCTGCCGCTTCTGCTTCTTTTTTTATGCATCGTGTTGGGTGTGTTCTGCGGTTATGCGGCGGCGGTACGCGCCATGCAGCGCGCCGACGGCGAGCTGCGGCGCTATTTTGAGACCTATCTCGCGCTCGGCGCGCAGCGTTCGCTCGACGTGAAGGCGCTGGCGGATACGCTTGCGTGCTATTTTCGTGCGCCGCTGATCGTGTTCCTGCTGGGCTTTGCGTCCATCGGAGCGCTGCTCGTGCCGCTCGTGTGCGCGTTTCAGGGATTCCTGCTCTCGTTTTCGCTGTTCTGCTTCGCGCTTTCGCTGGGACGCGGCAGCTTTGCGCTGCTGGTGGCGCTGTTCGGTCTCCGGCTGCTCGCCGTGCTGCCGTGCACGCTTGCGCTCGGCACGGCGGCGGTGGAACGGTCGCGGCCGCTCCTGCTGCTCGCGCTCGGCGCGGGCGGGCGGGTGCGTCCCGACGCTGCCGGCAGCGGATACTGGTATCGATTCGGCGTTTGTTGTGTGTGTTTATTTTTCTGCTCTTTGTTGGAGCTATGGCTCGTGCCGCAGCTTTTGCTGCTGGCATCGGGCTGATCCGGTGTGAAGGGAGGGTCTTCTGTGGCGCAGCTTTTAACGCAGTACGAGGCATATCTTACAGAGGAAAAGCACGCCTCGCAGAATACCCTCAGCTCCTATATGCGCGATCTGCATCAGTTCGACGCATATCTGGACGAGCACAGCGCCGCGACGCTGGAAACGGCGGCGCAGGAGGACATCAACGACTATGTTGCGTGGATGGGCGGAAAGGGTAAATCCGCCGCGACCATCACGCGCTCCATCGCCTCGATCAAGTCTTTCTACACTTACCTGCAAATGAACGGGACGGTGCGCCTCAATCCAGCCAAGGGCGTCGCCGCCGTCAAGGTGGAGCACAAATTTCCCGAGGTGCTGACGGGCAAGGAGGTCGAGCTGTTCCTCGACCAGCCCCGCTGCGTGGACGCCAAGGGCTACCGCGACCACGCAATGCTCGAGCTGCTCTACGCCACGGGCATCCGCGTTTCCGAGCTGATCTCGCTCAATGAGGATGATGTGAGCATCAGCGCCGGTTTCATTCGCGCGCGCAGCAAGGGCAAGGAGCGCGTGATCCCGCTCTATCCCGCGGCGGTCAAGGCGCTGTCCGCCTACATAAAGGATATCCGTCCCCAGCTGCTGGCGGATCCGGAGGAGAAGGCGTTGTTCGTCAACATGAACGGCGAGCGCATGAGCCGTCAGGGTTTCTGGAAGATCGTCAAGCACTATCAGGAGACTGCCGGCATCTCCAAGGACATCACGCCGCACACGCTGCGCCACTCCTTTGCCGTGCACCTGCTGGAAAACGGCGCGGATTTGCGCTCCATTCAGGAAATGCTCGGCCATGCCGACATCTCCTCGACCCAGATCTACACGCACGTTGTCAAAAAGCATCTCAAGGATGTTTACCAGAAGGCGCACCCCCGCGCATGATCGCTATACTCGCTGTCAGGACCGTCTCCGCCGGAGGCGGTCTTTTCTTTGCCGCGGCATATTTCCCGTTGCATTTAGGACAGATGTTTGATATAATTTAACGATGAATAATATGGGAGGTGATGCGCATGCGTATCCTCGGGATCGATCCGGGCATCGCCATTGTCGGCTTCGGGCTGATCGAGGCCGATCGCGGCAGGACGCAGCTGCTCAATTACGGCGCGATCACCACGCCCGCGGGATTGCCGCTTGCGCGCCGCCTCGTGCAGATCGAGCAGGATATGGAAGCGCTCATCGCACAGCTGAAGCCCGACGCCATCGCCGTCGAGGAGCTGTTCTTCTCAAACAACATCACCACCGGTATCGCTGTGGCGCATGGGCGCGGCATCATTTTGTGCACGGCGGAGAAAAGCGGCGTGCCGCTTTACGAATACACGCCCATGCAGGTCAAGCAGGCGGTCGTCGGCTACGGCCTTGCCGAGAAGAAGCAGGTCATGGACATGGTCAGGCGGCTCTTAAAGCTCAAGGCTGTGCCGCGGCCGGACGACGCGGCCGACGCGCTGGCCATTGCCATCTGCCATGCGCGCAGCGCGACATCGCTGCTGAGCCGCGTGGAGCATCAGGTCAAGCAGACCGTCTGAACAGGAGAGAGACGATATGTTTTATTATGTCAGCGGAACCGTCGCATACGTAGAGCCTTACCTTGCCGTGATCGACTGCAGCGGCGTGGGCTATGCCTGCAAAACGACGAGCACGACGATCTCACAGCTTCAAGTGGGTAAAGCCGGTAAGCTTTACACTTATCTGCACGTAGGGGACGGCATCTTCGACCTCTACGGGTTTGCCACGCAGGGAGAGCTCGGGAGCTTCAAGCAGCTCATCGGCGTTTCTGGCGTGGGGCCGAAGGCGGCGCTTGGCATTTTATCGGTCTGCACGCCGCAGGCTCTTGCGATGGCGGTCATCACGGGCGACGAAAAGGCGCTCATCGCCGCACCTGGCATCGGAAAGAAGATCGCCCAGCGCATCATTCTGGAGCTCAAAGACAAGCTCGCGCGCGAGCAGAAGGAGATCGGCCTGCCCTACGAAGCGGGGATCGTCGTGGGAGAGAGGAGCAAGGCGGGCGAAGCCGCCGCCGCGCTCGCGGTGCTCGGCTACACGCAGCAGGACATCGCGGTGGCGATGAAGGGCGTGGACGTGGAAAATCTGCCGCTGGAGGAGATCGTGCGCCAGAGCCTGAAAAAGATGGTGAAATAGGAGAAACGGTAAATGAACGAGAATACAAAAGAAGCCGCCAAAAAAGGCATTACCTTTGGAACCTGCCTTGCAATGGTCATTTCCTATACGACATGGCACAGCGTGGGCTGGGCGATCGTACACGGTCTTTTGAGCTGGCTGTATGTGATTTATTTTGTGATCAGGTACTGCTGATTATTCTTCTGCAAAGCACGAAAAGGAGCGTGAGCGCTTGAGCATTGATTTCGGGACAGACATTTATGAAGAGCCCATCGTGGCCACGACCTTTCTGAGCGAGGACGCGCAGGAGGGCTCTCTGCGCCCGAAGACGCTCTCGGAGTATATCGGGCAGGAGAAGGCAAAGGGAAATCTTGCCGTCTTCATCGCGGCGGCGAAAAAGCGCGGCGAATCGCTCGACCACGTGCTGCTGCACGGCCCCCCGGGCCTTGGCAAGACGACGCTCGCGGGCATCATTGCCCAGGAAATGGGCGTCAATATCCGCATCACGTCCGGCCCCGCCATCGAAAAGGCGGGCGACCTTGCGGCGCTGCTGACGAACCTGAACGCGGGGGACATCCTCTTTGTCGACGAGATCCACCGCCTGAACCGCAGCGTGGAGGAGATCCTGTATCCCGCGATGGAGGACTACGCCATCGACATCATCGTCGGCAAGGGGCCGAGCGCGAACTCCATCCGTCTCGACCTGCCGCACTTTACGCTCATTGGCGCGACGACGCGCGCCGGACAGCTGTCGGCGCCCCTGCGCGACCGCTTCGGCGTTACGCTGCGGTTGGAGCTTTACACGCCGCAGGAGCTTGCAAAGATCGTCACGCGCTCAGCGGGCATCCTCGGCGCGGCCATCGACCCAGACGGCGCGCTGGAGATCGCGCGCCGCTCGCGCGGCACGCCGCGCATTGCCAACCGTATGCTGCGCCGCGTGCGCGACTTTGCGGACGTGAGGGCGGACGGCGTCATCACGCGCCGCCTTGCGGACGAGGCGCTCCGTGCGCTGGAGATCGATCAGCTCGGCCTTGACGCCATCGACCACCGGATGCTGCACGCGATCATCGAGAATTACGGCGGCGGGCCGGTCGGCCTTGACACGCTTGCGGCGACGATCGGCGAGGAGGCCGTTACGCTCGAGGACGTATACGAGCCGTATCTGATGCAGCTCGGTTTCTTGAAGCGCACGCCGCGCGGCCGCTGCGTTACACGCAAGGCATATGAGCATCTCGGACTGTCTGTGCCGAAGAGCATGGAGGAACTGCCGGAGCAGCTCAGCCTGTAAGGCGGATCCGCTTGCGGGTATTTAAATCATTTATGAGAGTTTGAGGACGGAAACTATGGGCAAACTGTTTGGCACGGACGGCATTCGCGGCGTTGTGGGAGAAAATCTGACGGTAGACCTCGCGTTCCGCACGGGCAAGGCGATCGCCGCCGTTTTGAAAGAGAAGAAGGGGAAAAAGCCCCTTATCACCATTGGCAAGGACACGCGCATTTCCTCTGACATGCTGGAGAGCGCGCTGATCGCGGGGATCTGCTCCGTCGGCGGCGATGTGATGCCGCTCGGCGTGCTGCCGACGCCGGCCGTGGCGTATCTCACGGTGCTGCGCGGCGCGGACGCGGGCATCGTGATCTCCGCGTCTCACAATCCCTACGAGCACAACGGCATCAAGGTCTTCAACGAAAAGGGCTACAAGTTGCCGGATGAGACGGAGGAATGGGTGGAGGAGAAGATCCTCTCCGACATTTTCCCCGCCGCGACGCGCGGCGAGATCGGCGTGCTGCGCCATGGTCTGCGCCAGTCGCGCGAGGCGTACATCGATCATCTCGCGGGCAGCATCGAGAGCAACCTTGCGGGGCTGCGCGTGCTGGTGGACTGCTCCAACGGCGCGGCGTCCGCGACGGCGCCGGAGCTGTTTGGCCGCTTCCGCTGCTTCTGCGACTTTATCCACCGCGAGCCGGACGGCGTGAACATCAACGACCGCTGCGGCTCGACGCATCTTGATGATCTTGCCGCGCAGGTCGTTGCCGGCGGCTACGATATCGGCGTCGCGTTCGACGGCGACGCCGACCGCTGCCTGATGGTCGATGAGACCGGCGGCGTCATCGACGGCGACAAGGTGCTTGCCGTCTGCGGCGCGGATATGAAGCGCCGCGGGAAGCTTGACGGCAACACGGTCGTTGCAACGGTCATGTCGAATCTCGGCCTGCACGAATTCTGCCGCGAAAACGGCGTGGGACTCGTCTGCACGAGCGTCGGTGACCGCAACGTGCTCGAGAAGATGAACGAATGCGGCTACAGGCTCGGCGGCGAGCAGTCCGGCCACACCATCTTCACAGACTTTGCCACCACCGGCGACGGCCAGCTCACGGCGCTGCAATTCCTCGATGTGCTTGCGCGCAGCGGAAAGAAAGCGTCCGCGCTCGCGTCTATCTGTCCGCAGTATCCGCAGGTGCTGCTCAACGTTCCCGTTTCGCATGACCGCGGCGTGAAGGAGGCCGTCATGGCGTCCGAGGTCCTTGCCGCTGCCGTGAGAGCAGAGGAAGCGGCTCTCGCCGGAGCGGGGCGCGTGCTCGTGCGCGCGAGCGGCACGGAATCGCTGATCCGTGTGATGGTCGAGGCAAAAACCGGAGAGATCGCGTCGAGCGTTGCCGAGAAATTGGTAAATGTGATCAAATCCATCTAAAACGCTTGTTCTTTTTAATGAAATTTTCATAAATGCTTGACAAGTCAAGCACTCGGCAGGTATAATACATGATGTATCATCGGAATGAGAATGAACATGCGGCATATGATGCCCGCACGGACGAAGCGCTCTGCGCCATGGCTGCGGCAGGAGACAGGGAAGCGGAGGAGCTTCTCGTCACGCGCTACTATGGCATGGTGCGCGCCTGTGCGCGTCCGCTTTTCCTCGCCGGCGGCGACGGGGAGGATCTGATCCAGGAGGGCATGTTCGGTCTCATTCAGGCGATCCGCGAGTATCACGCGGACAAGGCGGCGTCCTTTCGCACCTTTGCGGATATCTGTATCCGCAGCCGTCTGTATTCCGCCCTTCGTGCCGCCGGTCGCGGCAAGCATTATCCGTTGAACGAATCCATATCCCTTGATACCCCTTTCTTTGACAGTACTTCTTACATCTCCGGTGCGTTGGACCCCAGCCACACCGATCCCGAGCGTCTCATTATCGACAGGGATCACGTGGCCAGTCTGCTGGAGAGCACCCGCAAGCAGTTGTCCGAGTTCGAGGCGAAGATCTTAGGGTACTATTTGGAAGGCCTTTCCTGTCACGAGATCGCAAAGGCCGTCGGCAAGTCTCCGAAATCGGTGGACAACGCCGTGCAGCGTGTACGCCGCAAGGCCGCGCGGCACATCTCATCCGGCGATATCAGCAAACGCTGAACGCATATATTTTTTTCTGATTCAAAGAGAGGGTAAAATCATGTACGAAGACAAGACTTTAGTTTGCAAAGAGTGCGGCAACGAGTTCGTGTTTACCGCCGGTGAGCAGGAGTTCTACGCTGAGCGCGGCTTCCAGAACGAGCCCCAGCGCTGCAAGGCCTGCCGCGACGCTCGCAAGAACGCCGCCCGCGGTCCCCGCGAGTATTTCACCGCTGTCTGCGCAGCTTGCGGCGGCGAGGCGAAGGTTCCCTTCGAGCCCAAGTCCGATCGTCCGGTCTACTGCAGCGAGTGCTTCGCCAAGATGCGCGCTGAGCAGTAATTGCCTGTATGTCTGTTCAAGAGGCGTCCGCTATAGCGGACGCCTCTTTCTTTTTTTGCGCAGGCTATTGAAAAAACGCGAAAAATGGGGTAAACTATCAGCGGTAAACTATTTCACGGAGGTGAAGCATTTATGATCGAGATCACGCGTGATACCATCATCGGCGACATTCTTGATGTTGCCCCGCAGACCGCGCCGATCTTCCTGTCCATCGGCATGCACTGTCTGGGCTGCCCCAGCTCCCGCGGTGAGACGGTGGAGGAAGCCTGCATGGTCCATGGGATCGATGTGGACAAGCTGCTGGCCCTTGTCAACGAGGAAGCCAACAAGCCTGCCAAGGAATAAGAAAAGGACGCATACGGTCATCCGTATGCGTCTTGTTCGGTCGGAGGGAGGAGGATGACCATGGAGAGATCGAAGGAATTGCAGCTTCAGCCGCGCCTTGCGTGTATCGCGGCGCTCGTGCCGGAGGGCGCGCGCCTTGCCGATGTCGGCACGGATCACGGTTATCTCCCCGTCTGGCTCTTGCAGCGCCGGCGCATCGCCCGCGCCATCGCCTCGGACATCAACCGCGCGCCGCTCGATCACGCGCGCGCGACCGCCGCGGGATACGGCGTAACGGCGCACATCGATTTCCGTCTCTGCCCGGGTCTTGCGCGGATCGCGCCGGAGGAGTGCGACACCGTCGCCATCGCCGGCATGGGCGGGGAAACGATCATCGGCATCCTCGCCGCCGCGCCATGGACGCGCGACGGCGCGCACACGCTCATTTTGCAGCCGCAGACGAAGGTGCCGCAGCTGCGCCGCTGGCTCAGTGAAAACGGCTTCCGTTTTTTAGGCGAAACGCTCGTGCGCGACAAGGAGCAGCTTTATGTTGTCTTCTGCGTGACCGGCGGGGCGGAGCAGCGGACGCTCAGCGAGGCTGATGCGCTCACCGGCCTTCTGCTGAACGGCGATCCGCTTTACGGCGAGTATCTATCGCAGCACCTTGCAAAGCTCAAGCGGACGGCGGACGGGCTTGCCGTTTCGTCGCTTGCGGACAGAGCATCGCGCATCGCGCATTTGCAGCGGCTCATGGAAGAGCTGGAGGAACGGAGAAGGGAGTGGGAGCATGGCGACCGTACATGAGATCGAGCAGCGCCTTTTTGACTGGGCGCCGCGCGAGCTTGCGATGGACTGGGACAACGTCGGCCATCTCGTCGGCGACCCGGAGCGCGAGGTCACGCGCGTTCTCGCTGCGCTCGACATCACCGAGCGCGTCGTGCAGGAGGCGATCGACCTTGGCGCGCAGCTTATCGTTTCGCATCATCCGGTGATGAACGTGCGCTGGCACGAGCGCGAGATGCAGACGCTGCGGCCCGACACGCGCCTTGGCGGTCTGCTGACGATGCTCGTAAAGAACGACATTTCCGCCGTCTGCATGCATACGAATCTGGACGCCGCGGACGGCGGCGTGAATGACTGTCTGGCGGCAGCGCTGGGGCTGAACGATGCTTTTCCGCTCAATGATGAAAAAATCGGACGCATCGGCACACTTTCCTGCGAAAAAGGGCTTGAAGAGTTCCTGCGGGATGTGATAGAATTACTCGGCTGTGGTGGCCTGCGTTATCGCAGCGGCGGCGGACGAGTGTATCGTGTGGCCGTCGGCGGCGGCGCGTGCGGGGAGTATATCCCGCAGGCCATCGCGCAGGGCTGCGACACGTTCGTCACGAGCGATCTGCGCTACAACGATTTTCTCGACACGCATGGCATCAACCTGATCGACGCGGGCCACTTTCCGACGGAGAATGTTGTCTGTCCCGCGATCGTGCGTTACCTCAAGGCGCATTTCCCCGAGATCCAAGCCGTAGTTTCGACGTCGCACAGAGACGTCATCCAATATTATCTGTAAGGAGAGATCACACTATGTCCGGACATTCCAAGTGGCACAATATCCAGAAGACGAAGGGTGCGGCTGACGCCAAGCGCAGCGCCGCTTTCACCAAGATCGCCAAGGAGATCATCGTCGCCGTCAAGCAGGGCGGCTCCGGCGACCCCAACAATAACTCCCGCCTTGCGACCGTTATCGCCAAGGCCAAGGCTGCCAACATGCCCAACGACAACATCAAGCGCACCATCGACAAGGCGCTCGGCTCCGGCAATACCGACAACTACGAGTCCGTTACTTATGAGGGCTACGGCCCCGGCGGCGTGGCCGTTATCGTCGAGGCGCTGACCGACAATCGCCAGCGCACCGCGCCGGAGGTTCGCCACTATTTTGATAAATACGGCAAGGGCATGGGCGCGCAGGGCTGCGTCAGCTGGTCGTTCGACCGCAAGGGCGTCATCGTGATCGACAACGAGGACGGCGACTATGACGAGGACGCTGTGATGATGGACGCGCTGGATGCCGGTGCGGACGATTTCAACGCTGAGGACGATGTGTTCGAGATCACGACCGATCCCGACGTGTTCAACGACGTGGTCAAGGTGCTGGAGGAGAAGAACTATGCCTTCGTCAGCGCGGACATCAGCCTTGTCCCGCAGACCTATGTCAAGCTCGAGAGCGACGAGGACATCAAGAACATGGAAAAGCTGCTCGATATGCTCGACGACAACGAGGACGTGCAGAACACCTACCACAACTGGGACCAGGACTGATCTGCCAATGCTAAAACCGGATCGAGGCCAGTATGCGACGCATCGACCTCGATCCTTTTTCACACCGCCGCACCTCCGGCTGCCTGCCGCGACAGGCAATATGGATATGGACGGCGCGCGATGGCTGAGCGCGCTCGTGTAAAACTGCCGAAAGCGGCGCTGTGCGGAAACTTCTGCTTGCAATCGCTGCAAGAGTCTGTTATGATGCATCGGGACGCGCGGCAGCGACATCATGCCGCAAATATGTCCGCAAACGAAAGACAAATCAGCCTGCTGCGATACCGGCGGCAGCCGGAGCAGCCGTCGGCCGCAGGACAGGGAACTGTGGCCTCAACGAAAGGAGACCCTCTATGAGCAATCATCCCAACACCAACACGCAGAAGATCGTCGGCCTCGGTCTGTTCACGGCCATCGTCATTGTGCTGCAGCTGCTCGGCAGCTTCATCAAGTTCGGCCCCTTCTCCATTTCGCTCGTGCTCGTGCCGGTCGTGATCGGCGCGGCGCTCTATGGCGCGGGCGCCGGCGCGTGGCTCGGCTTCATCTTTGGCCTCGTTGTGCTTGTCAGCGGCGACGCCGCCGCATTTCTCAGCGTCAACGCGCTCGGCACGATCCTGACGGTTTTCCTCAAGGGCGCGCTGGCCGGTCTTCTTGCCGGTCTTGTTTACAAGGCGCTGGAGGGCAAAAACCGCACGCTCGCCGTGATCGCGGCTGCTGTTGTCTGCCCCGTCGTCAACACGGGCATTTTCCTGCTTGGCTGCAATTTCTTCTTCATGGAGACCATCATCGGCTGGGGAGAGGCCATGGGCTATGCCGATGTCGGCAGCTATATCCTTTACGGTCTGATCGGCGGCAACTTCCTCTTTGAGCTGCTGTTCAATGTGGTGCTCAGCCCGGTGGTCGTGCGCCTGATCCGCATCGGCAAGAAGGAAGTCGAATAAATCTACTATAGAGAAAAGCGGCGCAGAAGCGCCGCTTTTTCTGCGTTTCAAGAGATTCGCGGTTTGTGGGGAAGACAGCGTTCTTCCCCCTGTGCTATTGTTTTACCCGGAGGTGAACGGTATGGATCAGGGAAAGATCGGAAAATTTATCGCATCGCTGCGCCGCGATGCGGGATTGACGCAGGAGGTGCTGGGGGAGAAGCTCGGCGTGACGAACAAAACGGTCTCACGCTGGGAGACGGGAACGTATCTTCCGGATATCGAAACGTTTTGTCTTCTCTCGCAGATTTTTGGTGTCAGTGTCAGCGAACTGCTCGCAGGAGAGCGGCTGACGGATGAACGTTTCCGTGAAAAGGCGGACGAAACGCTCGTCGCGGCCGTAAAGGAGAGCGCGTTTTCCGTGGATGAAAGGCGCCGTTGGCTTATTCAAAAGTGGCGAAAGGAGCACATTGCGCTTTTTGTGCTGCTTGCGCTCCTTACGGTCATGGCATTCGTTCTGCCGCAGCTTTGCGGAAAGCCCTGGCTCAGCGGCTTATCGGGGCTTGTGGCGTTCGCCTGCTGCGGCTGGCAGAACAACCGCATGATGACCTATGTGGAAGCGAGGCTTTACGGCGAAAAATAAAAAACGGGAGGGACGGCGTGTTTACGCCGTCCCTCTCATATTTTGCGCGAGCAAAACTGTAAGCCGGGTTCTGTATTTGACAGTCATCTATCTACGCGCCGCGTTGCCGCGGCGCTCCAGCCACCCCGGGAGCGGCCGGGCAAGCCATTGCTCCCATACCGGTGTTGCTCCGGATAGAGTTTACAGCATCGGACACTTTCGAGCCGACGGGTGCGCTCTTACCGCACCTTTCCACCTTTTCCCGCAGCGCTTTGCCTTTTCCAATCTGCACCAGAAGCGTCATCCCATCGAGAAGGGCGGGCGCAAGCGGCGGAGCTGCCTGCTCCTTTGCTGCAAATTCGAAAAGGCAGAGCGCGCAGGTAGTCTATTTCTGTTGCACTTTTCCTCAGATCGCTCTGGGCGGGCGTTACCCGTTATCCTTGCCCTGTGGAGCCCGGACTTTCCTCACAGCGGGCCTTTCGGCCATGCCGCGCGACTGTCTGTCTTACTCGCAAGGCTCATTTTATCCCATCGCAAGGGGCTTGTCAACGGAAAATCCGTTGCTATTTTCCGCGCTTTGCGCTATACTAATAAACTATGGAACTTCTCAGCCCGAAAGGATGCGAGGCTATGACGATACAAGATTATTTGGCTTCTCTTCAGGGAAAGACCGCGGCGGTGCTCGGCATCGGCGTGAGCAATACGCCGCTCATCGAGCTTTTATGCCGCAGCGGCGTACAGGTGATCGCGTGCGATAAAAAGAGCAGGGAGGCTCTGGGTGCGCGCGCGGAGACGCTTGAAGCGCTGGGCGCGCAGCTGCACTTAGGCGAAGGCTATCTTGACGATCTGCGCGCGGATGTCATTTTCCGCACGCCGGGGATGCGGCCGGATGTTCCGGCGCTGCTTGCAGCAAAGGCGCGCGGCAGCACCGTAACGTCGGAGATGGAGGTCTTTTTCGAGATTTGTCCCTGCACGATCATCGGCGTGACGGGCAGCGACGGCAAGACCACCACAACGAGCATTATCGCAGAAATGCTGCGCGCAGCGGGGAAGACCGTGTACCTCGGCGGCAACATCGGGCACCCGCTGCTGTGCGACGCGGAGAAGATGCGGCCTGACGACTTTGCAGTTGTGGAGCTTTCGTCGTTTCAGCTTCTCGACATGAAGCGCTCGCCGCACATCGCGGTGCTGACGAATCTCGCGCCGAATCATCTGGATGTCCACCGCGATATGGCAGAGTATATTGCAGCAAAGGAGAATATTTACCTCCACCAGCACGAGGGAGACATTGCCGTTTTCAACGGGGACAACGATATCACGCGCACGCTTTCAAAGAAATCGGCCGTGCGCACGCGGCTGTTCAGCCGCCGCGAGGCGGTCGCTGACGGCGCATTCCTGCGCGGTGATACCATCGTTCTGCGCCGCGGCGGGCACGAGGAAGAGGTCATGCGGCTCGCCGACATCCGTCTGCCCGGGCTGCACAATGTTGAAAATTACCTTGCCGCCGCCGCGGCGCTCGACGGCCTTGTGCCGGTTGAAATCATGCGCGAGACCGCGCGCACGTTCGCGGGCGTCGAGCACCGTATCGAGTTTGTGCGCACGCTGCGCGGCGCAAAGTGGTACAACGATTCCATTGCCACGAGTCCGACGCGCACCATCGCAGGACTTAATGCCTTTGATGGAAAGGTCATTCTGATCGCTGGCGGATATGACAAGCATATTTCCTTTACTCCTCTTGCACCGGAGGTAGTAAAGCATGTCAAGCTGCTCATCCTGTGCGGCGCAACGGCAGACGCCATCGAGCGGGCGGTGCGCGAATGTCCTGACTATCAGGGGAGCCCCGAGATCGTGCGCTGTGGGAGTTTGCAGGAGTGCGTGCAGGTCGCCTATGAGCGCGCAGGGAGCGGCGATATCGTAACGCTCTCACCCGCGTGCGCGGCATTCGATCAGTTTACGGACTTTATGGAACGCGGCAGAGTGTTCAAGACTCTTGTCGCGGCGCTCGCGGAATAGGGAAAAGCCCAGGGCGCATAGGCTTTACCAAAAGCGAGGTGAAGCACTGTGCGGAGGTGGAGACAGCGCCGGCCTCTGTCCGGCAAAAAGCGCGCGCTGCTGGCGCTTGCATTCCTGCTTGCGGCGCTGCTGGCGCTTGCGGCGGTCGCAATGACACATTTGAAGCCCGTGCTCACGTCGCTTGCGACGGCGCGCGTGTCGAACACGGTCAACGGCATCGTCACCGCCGCCGTGAATGAGACGGTCTACAGCGGCGGCGTGGACTACGATCAGCTCATCTCCTTTGAAAAGGACAACGAGGGCAAGATCACGGCGGTCAAGAGCAATATGGCGGAGTTCAACCGCTTGCAGGCCGCCATCATCGACGAGGTGCTTGAAAAGCTCTCTGAGGTGACGACAAAGGAGCTGTCCGTGCCGGTTGGCACGCTGCTCGGCTCGCCGTTTCTGACGGGGCGCGGGCCGCTCATCCGCGTGCGGATGCAGTCGGTCGGCTCGTCGAGCGCGCATTTTGAGAACGCCTTCACATCGGCGGGCATCAACCAGACGAAGCACCAGATCTACCTTGTGGTAGACGTATATGTCAGCATCCTGCTGCCCGGCTTTTCCACGATGACGAAGCTGAGCAACACCTACGCCGTGGCCGAGACGGTCATCGTCGGCTCTGTGCCGGATACCTACACCTACTTCAGCAACGGCGCGGACATGGCGCAGAACGCGGAGGATTACATCATGAACAACGGCTGAGCGCGTCCCGCGCGCTGCCGGAGAGAGGGAACGCACTATGGACAAAAACCTTCGGATCGACGAGATCGTAACGCGGCTGAACGCCGCCTCCGACGCCTATTACGGCGGGCAGGAGGAGCAGATGACGAACTATGAGTGGGACGCCATGTTCGACGAGCTGACGGCACTCGAAAAGGAGACCGGTTACGTTCGTCCCGACAGCCCCACGCAGGTAACGAGCCATTCCGGCAATGAAATGGACGGTGAGGGCGAGAAGGAGGCGCACGAGTACCCCGCGCTCTCGCTCGCCAAGACGAAAAAAGTTGAGGAATTGCAGGACTGGGCAGGCGAGCGAGACATCTGGCTTTCCTGGAAACTCGACGGCTCGACGCTTGTTGCAACGTATGACGGTGGAAAGCTCACGCGCGTTTTAACGCGCGGCAATGGTACTGTTGGCACGAACATCACCTATATGGCCGCCGCCATCCGCGGCATTCCCGCAAAGATATCTGACAAGGGGCACCTTGTCGTGCGCGGCGAGGCGACGATCTCCTATGCGGATTTTGAGGCCATCAACGATACGCTCGAGGATGCGGATGACCGCTACGCAAATCCCCGCAACCTCGCCGCCGGTACGCTGGCGCTCGACAAGACGAATCTCGACAAGGTGCGCGAGCGCAATGTGACCTTCAATGCCTTCACGCTCGTACACACGGATGAGACCATCCGCTCATGGGGCGCGCGTATGGACTACCTCGACCAAATGGGCTTTACGACCGTCGAGCGTGAGCACACGGACGCCGCAGGCTTGCCCGACGCCATCGCGCGCTGGACGAAAAAGGTCGATTCCGGCGAAATGGGCATCCCTGTCGACGGCCTTGTCATCACCTACGACGATACCGACTATGCTGCCACCGGCAGCGTGACGGGCCACCACGCGACGCGCGCGGGCCTTGCCTACAAGTGGGCGGACGTCTCCGCTGAGACGATGCTCGACCACATCGAATGGTCGTGCGCGGCCTCGACCATCACGCCCGTTGCGGTCTTCGACCCCGTGCAGCTCGAGGGTACGACCGTCACGCGCGCAAGCCTCTGCAACATCAGCGAGCTCAAGCGACTGGGCATGGGCGCAAACGGGAAAACAAGGCTGCGCGTCATCAAGGCCAATAAGATCATCCCAAAGTGCATTGCCGTTGTGAGTGCGGAGGGAAGCTGCGAGATACCAGAGGTCTGCCCCGTCTGCGGTGCGGCGACCGAGGTGCGCGTCAGCCCCATAAGCGGCGTAGAGACGCTGCGCTGCACCGATCCGAACTGTCCTGCCAAGCACTTGAAGCGCTTTGCGCGCTTTGTGAGCAAGGCCGGCATGGATATCGACGGTCTTTCCGTGCAGACGCTGCACGAATTCGTCAACCGCGGCTATCTGCGCGACTTTGCAGACCTCTACCAGCTGCGCCGGTACGCAGATGAGATCGTCGCGCTCGATGGCTTTGGCGAAAAGTCCTGCGCCAATCTGATGGCGGCCATTGAAAAAAGCCGTGAGGCTGACCCTGTTCACCTGATCTTCGCACTCTGCATCCCCAGCATCGGCGCGGACGCGGGCAAGAAGCTCATCGCGGCGCTTGGCACAAAGGGTTTTCTTGACCGTATCGAGAGCGGCGAGGGTTTTGAGGATGTGGACGGCATCGGCGCGGAGCGCTCAAACGCGATCCTGAACTGGTTTGCGGACAGCGGCAACAAGGATCTCTTTGAGCGTTTGCGCGCAGAGCTTACGCTCGCGGACATTGCGCCAAAGGTCACAGCTGAAGGCACCTGTAAAGGTCTTACCTTTGTCATTACAGGCGATGTATACCAATTCAGGAACCGCGGCGATTTCAAGGCCTATGTCGAGCGGCAGGGCGGCGCGGTGACCGGCAGCGTCTCGGGAAAGACCTCGTACCTTGTCAGCAACGACGGGGCGTCGAATTCCTCGAAGACGAAAAAGGCGCGGGAACTGGGCGTTCCCGTGCTCTCGGAAGAAGAATTCATCGCTCAGTTCGGCGGGCCGGACGGCGAAGCCGGCCCCGCAGCAGAAGAAAACCGGCAGATCAGCATAGATGGCCTTCTGTAAGGACGGCGTTCAATACAGAAACGAGGACTGTTTCTCTGAAACAGTCCTCGTTCTTCTTTTGATATACGCTCACAGCATATCTCTGATGTGATCCAGCCGCTCCAGCGCCGCGTAGAGCGTTTCGTCCTTTTTCGCAAAGTGAAGGCGGATGATGTTGTTGACTGGCTCGCCGAAGAACGAGCTGCCCGGTACTGCGCCGACGCCCGCCTTGCGGGCGAGCTGCTCGCAGAAGTCAAGGTCGCTCTGCCCCTTCTTGAGATATGGCGAGATATCTGCCAGCAGGAAGTACGTGCCCTCCGGATCGGTGAAGGGGATGCCGATATCGCGCATTCCGTCGGTGAAAAGCTTTTTCATGTGCGCGTAATGCGCGCCGAATTCGTCATAGTAGCTCTGCGGCATATCAAGTCCGACGATGGCCGCCTCCATCAGCGGCGAGGCACAGCCCACGGCGTTGAAGTCGTGATACTGGCGGATGCGCGTCATGATATGCTCCGGCGCGATGGCGTAGCCGAGCCGCCAGCCGGTGATGGAATAGGTCTTGCTCAGCGATGAGCAGGAGATCGTGCGCTCCCACATACCCGGAAGACTGTTCATGTAAACGTGCCTGCGCCCGTCATAGATGATGTGCTCGTACACCTCGTCCATGATGGCGTAGACATCGTAGCGGATGCAGAGTTCCGCAATGACGCGCAGCTCCTCCTCGGTGAATACTCTGCCGCTTGGGTTCGAGGGGTTGCAGATGATAATGGCCTTGGCGCCGCCGCGGAAAGCATCCTCCAGAACATTCGGGTCAAAGGAGAACGTCGGCGGGTTCAGGGGGACGAAGACCGGCTCGCAGCCCGCCATGATCGCCTGCGCGCGGTAATTTTCAAAAAACGGGGAGAACATCACGATGCGGTCGCCCGGATCGGTCAGGGCAAAGATGCTGTCGACCATCGCCTCGGTCGAGCCGATGGTGGCGACGATCTCGGTCTCAGGGTCGATGGTGCGCCCCATGAAGCGTCCGCACTTGCGCGCGAGCGCCGCCCGATAGTTCGGTGCGCCCATGGTGATGGCATACTGGTGGGGGCCGGTATGGCTGACCTCGGCCAAGCGGTCGGTCATGGCCTTGGGCGGGTCAAAGTCAGGGTAGCCCTGCGCCAGATTGATTGCGCCGCACTCCTGAGAGATGCGTGTCATCCTGCGGATCACGGAGTCGGTAAAAAAGCGGTTTCTGCTGCTCATTTCCTGCATGTGCTCTGCCTTCCTTTCGTGCGCTCCTGCGGCCCTGCGCGCAGCGCCGCCTGATATTTGTTTCATTTATCGCACAGGGGCGGGGAAATGTCAAGCGGTGCGGGAAAGTTTGACGCTTTGCCCCGATAAAGCGGTAACGCCGTCCATGCTCTTTGTATAGAATGAAACAGCAAGGACTGAGAGGAGGGGAGCGGTATGTATCCCTATCAGGGCTCGCGGCCGCCCGGCCCGCCGCCGTTCGGCCTGTGGCGCGGCATCGGACTGTGCGCGCTGATGCTGGGGCTCGGCATCTTTATCGTGGCGATCTTTCCGGTGGGCGCGCTGATGTTTCTGGTCGCCTTTCTTCTCATCTTCTGCGGGATCGGCTGCTTGCGCAGATTTTAGGAGGGATATTGCTATGAAGATCGTTGTCTGGAAGTCTCCAAAGCTCCTCAGCTCGCTGCTGCGGCGTATGTTTGGGGTGAACGGGGAGGCATAACGCGCGTCCCGTCGGCATAGAGTGCAATAACCACTTAGCCGAAGGAGAGGACTGCCATGGAACTGGAATTAAAAAAGGAGCGCTTTGCCTGTTACCGCGCGCTGCCCCCGTTGAGCGACGCACACGAGGAAACGGCGGAGACGATCGTACCGGACTATCTGCCGGATATTGCCCGCATCGTGGACGCGCACGGCTGCCTGTTCCTGCGCAGCCGCGAGATCAGCGACGGACGTGTGAGCGTTACGGGGCAGATCCGCATGACGCTGCTGTATCTGGCCGAGGATGCGCAAGGGCTGCGGGCATTTACTTACACGCTGCCGCTGGAACACACGATGGAGGGGCGCGCCGCCGAGGGCGCGGCCGACAGCGCGCTGGTGGGAAGGCTATGTATGCCGGAGGTGCGCGCGCTCAATCCGCGTAAGATCCTTACAAGAGTGAGCGTGGAGCTGACGCTCACACCCTACGCGCCCTGCACGCTGACGGTGTGCAGCGGGGTAGAGGAGCAGGAGAGCTACGGCATCGAGATGCTCTGTGAAAAGCGGGAGCTTCCGATGATCCGCGCCATTCGGGAAAAGGACTTCACCTTTTCGGACGAGGTACTGCTCTCTGGCACCAAGGAGGCGATCCGCGAGCTGCTGCGCTCCAAGTGCGCGCTGCGCCTGACGGACTGCAAGGAGGTCGGGAACAAGCTCGTTCTCAAAGGAACGGTGCAGTTTGAGGCGCTCTATCTTGATGCGTCCGGCGCGCTTGCGCAGGTCAGCAGCGAGCTTCCGTTTTCACAGATCCTCGATGGGATCGCCGAGGAAACGGGCGACATTTCCGCCCGCGCCTCGCTGCGCCTGACGGGCGCGGAGATCCGCGTCGGCAGCGAGAGCGAGCCGGATAACGACCATGCGATCTCGCTGCGCCTGACGATCAGCGCCTTTGCGGTGCTCAGCGAGCAGCGCAGCGTGTGCTGCGTCGCCGATCTCTACAGTACGAGCTGCGAGCTGAACGCAAAGCTGGAGAACGCGGAGCTTTCCGGCGAGCCGACGTTCTTCACGCGCGAGCAGATCATGCGTGAAAGGCTCGAGACCGGCGCTGAGGTCAAGGCCGTACTCTCTACCGACATATGCTTCAGCGGCGCAAGCGTCAGCGGCAGCGGAGACGCCGCCGAGCTGCGCGCCACAGCAAGCCTGTGCGTGCTCTGCCTTGACGAGAACGACGCGCCGCTGCTCTCTGAGCGCCGCGCGGAGGTTCTGCTCAAGACGGATCTTCCCACTACCGGACGTGTCAGCGTGCAAAATGTATGCGCACTCGACGTCTCCACCTCGATCGGTGCGGACGGCGTGGAGCTGCGTTTCCCCGTGCAGTTCACGCTCAGCGCCGCCGAGACGCCGCGCTATCCGTGTCTGACGGCGCTGCAGGCGGAAAAGCGCGCCGAGAGCGGACAGAATGCCCCCTCGCTCGTGCTGCGCGCCATGAAGCAGGGCGAGCGGCTGTGGGATATCGCCAAACAGTACCGCACGACGGTCGACGCCATCCTTGCCGCAAACGAGCTTGCGGAGGAAGCCGCCGCCGCGGCTGGGCGGCTGCTGCTCATCCCGCGCAGACGCTGAGAAACGGAGGAGAAGAACGATGAATATGAATACAGGGATCTATCAGGATATTTCCACCCGCACCTCCGGCGATATCTATATCGGCGTCGTCGGCCCCGTGCGCGCGGGCAAGTCGACATTCATCAAGCGCTTCATGGAGACGCAGGTCATCCCCAACATCGATAACGTCTACCGCCGCGAGCGGGCGAAGGATGAGCTGCCGCAGAGCGGCAGCGGCCGCATGGTGATGACGGCGGAGCCGAAGTTCGTGCCGGAGGAGGCCGTCGATATCGCGCTCGACGAGGGAAGCAGCTGTTCGGTGCGGCTCATTGACTGTGTGGGCTACATGATCCCGGGCGCGACGGGGCAGATGGAGGGCGAAAGCCCCCGCATGGTCTCAACGCCATGGCTTGACCACGAGGTCACGATGAGCGAGGCGGCGGAGCTTGGAACCACGCGCGTCATCCGCGAGCATTCGACCATCGGCGTCGTCGTGACGACCGACGGCAGCATCACCGACATCCCGCGCGAGGATTACATAGAGGCTGAAGGGCGCGTCATCCGCGAGCTGCAGGAGATCGGCAAGCCGTTTCTGGTGCTGCTCAATGCCGTCGAGCCGGAAAGCGAGCGCGTGCAGGCCATGGCAAGGGATATTGCTTCACGCTACGGCGTAACGTGTCTGCCGGTCAACTGTCTGCTGCTCGACGATGCGGCGGTTGGGCGGATCCTCAAGGCCATTCTCTACGAATTCCCGCTCTGCGAGCTGGATCTCTTTATCCCGCCGTGGGTCGAGGCGCTCGATGCCGCGCACCCTATCAAGAGCGGGCTCTATCAGGCCATCCGCGAGCAGACGGCGCAGCTGCGCTGCATCCGCGAGGTACAGCCATGCGTGTCCGCGCTTGGCGCGTGCGAAGGCATCAGCGGGGCAAAGGTCACCTCCATCCAGCTTGGCACCGGCGTTGCCGCCGCGGAGCTTCAGCTCCCGCGCGCGCTGTTTTATCAGACGCTTGGCGAGCAGTCCGGCTTCGCGGTAAAGGATGACGGCGATCTGCTGCGGCTGCTCACGGAGCTTTCCACCGTCAAAGCAGAGTACGATAAGGTCGCGCAGGCCATCCATGACGCGCGCGAGAGCGGCTATGGCATCGTTGTGCCGGCGGTCGACGAGCTGAAGCTCGAAGAGCCGGAAATCATGAAGCAGGGCGGCCGCTACGGCGTGCAGCTCAAGGCGAGCGCGCCGAGCCTGCATATCATCCGCGCGGACATCGAAACGACCGTTTCTCCCATCGTCGGCAACGAAAAACAAAGTGAGGAGATGGTCAACTATCTTCTCCAGGAGTTTGAGGGAGACACCACAAAGATCTGGCAATCGAATATTTTCGGCCGCAGCTTCCACGAGATCGTGGGAGAGGATCTGCAGGCCAAGCTCAAGCACATGCCGGACGACGCGCGCGTCAAGCTGCGTCAAACGCTCGAGCGCATCATCAACGAAGGCACCGGCGGCCTGATCTGCATTATACTGTAAAGGGGAAAAAGGTGACAGGGCGGCGCTGCCCTGTCACCCTTTTGTAACCATTTGTTGCCGCTTTGTAACTTGTCATTTCCGCTGCCCGCTGTTATGCTGTTCTATAAGAAAGATAACAGGAGGAAGAGAGAATATGAGCCGAAAGATCGCGCTGCCGCTGCTGGTGGCAGCGGCGCTTGTCAGCAT
>ERZ857629.1913-NODE-1913-length-20892-cov-3.839612_pt1 | contig 20892 bp, 17 predicted proteins | sample MGYA00519700_ERZ857629 | MGnify/ENA primary metagenome ERZ857629 (study PRJEB31778, sample SAMEA3449351) | human gut metagenome | biome: human gut; feature: human-associated habitat; material: faeces | place: United Kingdom | collected 2010/2012 ...
AGCATTAAAACGTTTTCTACGCACGTCGTGGTGAAAAAATGTCATGTCGTGAGTGAACCTGGCCTTTTTACGCACGAGAAAATCCACAGACGGGGCTTGGCTGAGGAACACGGAGGGTGGAGAGACGCGGATGGGAAATGGGTGGACGGGAGGAAGATGGAGTGACTTGGAGGGAGGGACTTGGCTAAGGGAATCCTGGGGAGCAAAGAAGTGCGATGGAAATGGGTGGTGGGGAATGGGGGTCTAGGTGCTGGGTGAAGCGCATGATGGGGTGCAGGGTGCGGGGTGCAGCTCAGGCGAGATGCTGGGTGAAGTGCATGATGGAGTGCGGGGTGGGTGCAGGGCTGCGCAGAGTAGGGTGAAGAGTGGAGTGCAGGGTGGGAGGCGGAGTGGAAGACGATGCGGAGTGAAGTGGGATTGGAAGAGGCAAAAATGGCGTGCGAAATCACTTCGGACGCCATTTTACCAATATAGTATATATAATCAAAAAGATGTTTTGATTATCCGATTAAAATATCATCTTACATCCCTTACGCAGCGAACCTTACCTTCTGCTGTATTTGGGCTAATGGTAAATTTCATTCCTGGAAGCATTACCAATCCAAGATTACTACTGGTACTAACACCTCTAGATTTATACATCGCAGTCAATGTCGAGTTATTATTGAAATTCGCTGTATAATCCTTCACCAAACCGGTGAAATATGTATTCGACCACACGAACGGACTAATATCACCAAGACTGAATCCGTTAGAATTATTGGAAGATACAATTGACATAACCAGCAGTTCCTTCTGGTTCGGCACGCGCCATGGTTCCTCAGCACTTCCAGATTTATTTGTCCAACATACATCAGACTCGGCTTTCACCAACTGATCAGATGTCGCCACAGCACTGGTTATCTTATCGCGACTATATTTTGTCGTCAGATAACTTCCGTCAATCCTAAATTTACGAGAAACAACATTCTGCGAGCCCTCACCGCGTTCCAATGTACTAGGCAAGGGACTGGACTGGTAATCGCGGCCAGCTTCCTTATTCACACGCAGGGTAATATCCCATGAGCCATCTTCATTTTGCACAGGGTCGTCAAAAAACTCACTTGGATCTGCAAGGCCTTTGCCTCTCGATTCCAATGTCCTCACGCAACGGACTTTATTAGCCTTTGACCAAGTCCCACCATACGAAGATGTCGAAGCCCCTTCTTCAGGCCAAAATACAGCCTGCTCAGAAGCCGAATAGTAATGCCATGGCGCAAGATTGGCATCTATATTATTGTACTTGTTCCCCAGCTCACTCCAGTTCGCATCCGTCGGCTCGAAAAGCTTCGCCTCTGTAGGGAGCACAGCCTCGCCAATCCACAAGCCCTTATATTGGTCAATTGTAGCCAGATACCATTTTACTTCATCAGCATCAATCGTCCCATTACCATTTTCATCTCTGTTACGACTCATGCATGTGCGATATGCATCATAATAGAGGTCCTGCTTTGCCGGTTCCGAAACAGTCGCCGGGCGTATCTTGAACTGTGTCGTACCGCTAGGTGTATAGCTATTATTCACCAAATAACCAGATGCTACCGTATAACCTTTCCAATCATCTTTATTAGCATAACCATTACTATAAGTCACATTAATCCCACCACTTTCTTCCTCCTCCGAAATAGTCTCCACGCCATAAGGCTTCAGACTGTTGTCAAGTCTATAGAACGTCCAGATGGAATTCTGTTCGATGACGTATTTGGCCTCGGCATAGGAACTCTTTCCATCCTTACTTAATTGGAAGTCATTGGCAATATAAAGCCTTCTGCTGTCTGTCTGATTCGTATACTTGGTCCACTCTCGGTCAGCATAATAATTCTCGTCAATGAAACAAGTCACGTAGACATTTCCGTCGCTATCGAAGAAACCATCATTTGTATTGTTCGTACTCGCAGCCACATACAGTTCCTTCAAGAACTGGAAAACGCTCATTGTCTTATCCGTACCAGGATAGGCACAAACATTCTGCTTCGTATGATTTGACGTAATCCGACATCCAGGCGAATTCGAAGGCGAGCTGCTCGGAGCCGCTCCAGTATTCTTTACGAAATGTACCCAATTAAAGTCAGCCTCTCCTGCTTTTCCGACCAACAAACTAGAAGGATTGGCCAGCGTACCATCATCGTTGAACGTCGTCAAAGGCTCCGGCTCTTTGCCGCTAGACTTGTCCAAGTAATACTGGGTCGCCTCGTAAACGCCACCACCGGTAACTATCAGACATTCAGATTCTCCGAAAATCGTATGAATCTTCAGAATATAACCGAAATTGTTGTCAATGAGTCCCTTTACCTCAGCTTTATTGAATATCATGACACGGGCCTCGTAGTGACAATCCGCATGCAACATGCCGGCCGCAGTCGTCTTAATGACAATGCCTTCGGAACCGGGATCGTCTTTAGCAATCGTCCTCTTTCTTGGCCTCGGCAATGAAATTGTTCACACCATTGATTTTCAATGTGTACTGATAGCTGAAATTACGGCACACATCGAAATTGTCCAGACTTCCATTATCTCCGAAATCACCGAGATGGATGGTATATGCCACATTGCCGACATAGCTACCCGCACGGTAACGTCCGTGAACTACCAGATATGTAGCATTGTCAGGAGCATTGACGAAAGATTTGTCTCCAGCAGCGGAATAGGTATTCTTCTCCCTGTCATTCCAGACACCGATAGTATTTTTCTTGTTCTTGCTCTGAAGATTCTCCGGCAGGTAGAAATTCAAATACTTTTCATCCAACACCACACGCTCGAATGTCTCGAAATCAGAAGCATCCGTAGTTCCATAAGGAAGCAGCGCCACGGTTTTCGGAACATTGTGTATCTCCATATAGTCCGGATCGAACGATATAGCATTTCCGGCTGCATCATTTCCCGTCTCAATGGTCAACTTGTTCTTGGAGAACACCTTGAAGAGCTTCAGCCTTTTGTCCTTATCGTCTGTCGGAGAGACAATCTCGGCGACACCAGTTCCGCCAGTCTTACGCCTGATCGTCACAGGATTCCCATTATTGACATATCCCGACATAAGGAAAGTATTGTCACGCGGGTCATAAGAACCGGCCTGACGCGAATACGTAGCCGCGAGGAAATTCTCACGAGTAAGATTCGAACTTGACAAATCGGTCTCATCAATATTGGTTATCTCCTTCGCATCAGTTTCAGTCACTTGATACTGAGAAGTAATGGCATTCGCAATCGCATAAACATATGCTTTTCCGGTAATGGTTTTGATACCGGTCAGAGTCGCACTTGAGTTGTATCCGTTTTCTGAATCCAAGTCCGCGCTGAAATTCAAGTCTGACTTACCGAAATACTTGTATCCGACAAGAGCCCCGCTCTCTGAAAAGATATACACACGAAGATCATTGACCTTCGCCTCATCCTCATCATTCGGGTCCCAACTCTTGACAATGACCTTGTCCAGCGCCCGCGAAGTAACGTCCAATGTCAATTCCACAGGTTCGCCTTCCCCACCTATAGCGGCAACGCTTTCCTTCACGCAGGAGTTGCCTGCCAATGCGGCAAGAATCAATGCTGATATAAAATTTATATAGTGTCTCATCTTATTTCTCCTTTAGTTGAATTCCGCAGTACCGCCATGACCGCCGTCCCACTGCATCACTGTGACTTTCATTTCAAGTTCACTGTTGGTATACAACAGGTTATAAAGATATTTGTTACCTGCAATCCATTTTCCGCCTTTCGTTTTCTTGGCAAGGTCGATGGTCAGGGTCTTGTTTTCGGTTACAGTTTCGGACCACTCGACAAGATTATACGAGCCATTTTCAACTTTCGTCACACTAGCAACATCAAATGAACCTTTTCCTTCGCCCACATATGTATAATACGTATATGTTGAAAAGAAACTATAACCAACCTCTTCTTTATACGATCCCTTTCCAGCGCCTACTTCAGTAAATTCAACTCTATACGAACCACGACTATTTTTATCATACACATATTTCGTATACGGCCGAGTCACCGTCATATCATAATTGATCACCAGCGTCTTCCCGGTCAAATCCTGCGGCCAGATGAGGGTGTATTTGTCATACTTGGCCATATTGTCTTTGTCGAGCAGGCCACCCTGGAACATGTCGTAGCAGGTGGCCGGCTGGATTTCTCCGGTTTTTCCGGAAATGCCGGTTGTCGAGGACATTGTCAGACCGGTATAGGTAACTGCCGGATTCCAGTCGTCAGCAGGATCTGGAGCAAAACCCTTGTCCCAGACATTGGAATAATCAATCGTCGCGGCAGCCTTGTCGTCCACTTTGAGAGTCGCGGACTCGATATTGAAGCTGGACGGGCTGTCGTTCTTGAAAGTGAAACCGAATGCCGAGAATAGGTGGTTGAATTTTAGAGGAACGGCTGTGGTACGGGCTCCATTGTCGAGATTGCGTTCAATGACATTGGAATAAACGAAATCGAACTGGGGCGAGGTCAGGGTCAATGTCGTGGTCGGCACAGAGTAAACCTTGTGCGTCGCGTCGAATCCCCAACCGGTCGTCGGAGTCAAGGGTGCGCTGCCGGAATTATCCTTCACGAGTACGCCATAGAAACGATGCGTGCCGGTCTTGGTCCAATAATAATGCTTGACGGCATCGCCTTCCTTGAACGGCCAGACAGCGCCGGTGCCTGTAGAAACGACATTGGTACCTTCAATGTAGGCCTGCGGTGCTACTACTGAATTGAAATAGACATCCCATATCTGCAGGACATTGCCTTCGGCGGAAAAAGAGGCCGCGTCGAACAATGCCTTCGTCTGCGCACCTTCTGACGAAACCGCCATACGGATAGGAGTCCCGGCCGGACGGACATCTTCCGTCTCCACGCGCATCTTGGCGCATGAGGACAGAGCTGCCGCCAGAAAGACTGCCGCTGCCAACGAATTTATATGTTTCATATCAGTTTTCATTATCTTTCAATGTATCATCCCAGCTGCTCATGCCGGTAGTGTAGGTCAGTTCTTTCTCCTGATCCTTGAAAATGCTCAATGTATAGGTATAGTGCCTGTCAGGCTCCCATGCCTCAAGTGTGACAGGTGCGGACACGGTCTGTCCGCCGATCCATCCGCTCTCACCTGTCTGGAAAGCGTAGGTAACTTCAATGGACGAGCCAATGTTCTTCTGCGGAATGATGAACATGCTGCTGCCCACATATTTAGGAACCAGATTGAAAATCTCAATCCCCTCCTCGCGACCGCCTGCTGCATAGACAGTTATGTCCGTCTGCTGTCCGGCCGGGTTCCAACGGAGGTCTGCGGAAGAATCGAATGCGCCCTGCACATACGCTCCCTTGATGACGATCTTTTCGACCCGCACGCGTGTAGCGCTGTTCAATGCATGCTTCGCGCGGAAGTCAATCTTCGCCAATGCATGATAGAACGGGAGGCCCGCGATGCTGTCGTTCTTGTTATAGGCCTTCGTGGGATCGGTAACCAGAAGGTCAATGTCTCCGGCGGTGTATGCCGGCATTTTCAATGTCCCGTCGCTGTTGCATGTCATCTGAAGGTCGGAAGGGTAATATCCGATGAATTTAAGTGATTCATCCACCGGCCATTTCGGAGTATTCTCCGGGAACCAGCCCCTCTTGCCCCCGTAGGTCACGGCAACATCGTCGAGGAATTTACGCCCGGTGTCCTGGGAAATCGCGAAAACATTGAATTTCCTGTCTTCCGGGAATGGAATGAACTCCTTCCCGGACCTTGTGCCGATGCCGATCACAGGTCGCAGACGTATGTCGCCGGTCGATTTGTCGTACTTCGTGGAAGCAAGACAGCCGGTCAATGTGATTGCTGCGGTCAGCAGCACCAAGGTCCTGGAAATGAGTTTCATAATAGAGTTATTTAACGTATTGCTACGAGTAACTGTTTGCTAAATCTTAGTTGGTTGCAGAAATGTTTTCCACTGGAACACTAGTCCATGCAGTCACACCCGGTTCAATTTCAATTTCAGCAGCGGCACCGAAGATAATGTTGTAAGTATAGTGACTACCGGCCACCCATTCTCCAACGAAATCAGAACCAGATTTAAGCTCATTGAGTTTTTTCGTGAATGGGTCCTGCTCCACAAATGTTCCATCACCTCTATCCATCTTGTAAGAAACCTTAATAATAGCAGCATCGGTAAGAGTTTGAGGGAATACAAGACCACAATCCGGATTCGATTCGACCTTAGTATCAGCTGAGGCGAGAACTTTTATATCAGCCTCAGATGGAGCATATACGCTGAGAGTTTTAGTTCCCGATGTGGTCCATGCAGGAAGAGCAGTAGAAGCACCCTTCATAGCCACACCCTGTATTTCGATGTTTGTAATCTTCACCTTAATGTTTGCGTCGACTTTGGCCCGTACAGTAATCCACGAAAGAGCATGAGCGAACGTCATTGGGACATTTTCGCCCAGCACAGACTTGCCATAGCCAGCATAAAGAAGATCAGTGGTGGCCGAAAAATCAGGCTGGTTGAATTCAACGACAGAGAATTTGTTGGTAGCCAAATCATGGGTAACTCCTGCAAAACCAGCAGGGGCATAACCGGCAAAAAGCAGAGAACCTGTCTTTGGCCAATAATATGAGTGATCCTTACCTGTCCAAGTACTGCCGTCAGTTTTTTTGGTAAACTCTACTCCATCAAGATAAGATTCCGTGAACTTACCAGCAGTATATTCGTTCCCCTTTCCCACGGATTTGTCATAGTAACCAAAGACCCTAATACTCCACGAAGGTTCGAAAAGGACACCTTGAACAACAGCCTTGGTGCTGTTCTTCCTGACTACAGGAGCGAAACCAATCTCTCCTGTCTGCTCATAGCTGACAGAAGTCTTGGTACATGCGACCAGTGCAATGGCACCGAGCGCGATAATCAAACTTTTTTTCATTGTTTAAACAATTTAGTAATACTATAGTTGTTAATAAATTAGATCGTAATATTGGAAACGATATCCTTCCACTCATCCACAGATGGGGCAAGTCCGCCGCCTTCTTTCTTTTCAGGTTCAGGAATATCGATTTCATCGGTATTAACCTGGATATACTGCCTGTCATTGCCCGGGAACTGGTCGGATACATCCACATTGAAAATATGGGACTTGCCGCCGGTATCGGTAATGACCAGTGAGAGAATCTGCTTCTCGCCCGCTTCCGGATTCATACCGAAAGTATTGAACTTGGTCATGAGGATACCGCCTTCATTGAGACGTTGGATATCGAAGAACACTGACGCAAACTCCTTGGAACGCAGGTCCTTGGAAATCTTGTGGTGCTGGGAAAGTCCGGTGATGACTGCGGAAATGGAGGCCACGTATTGTGCGCCCTTGATATTGTTCACTTCCAGAAGCCAGGTCTGCACGACGGACTTGCAATCCACCCGCAAGGTGATTTCCGGAGAATCCACGGAGCGTGCCGGAATATTCACTTCATTAAGGCGTCCGACAAAAAGATGGTCAGGGTCATAGACGATTTCCTCATCCTTGTCCGCGTCTGCATCGGTCATCGGGCTCTTCGTACCACGGCTCTTCAGCTTGCTCTTGAACGCATCCGAAATGGTGTTCGTCGTCGCCAGAATCTTAGTCCAGTCGTTCTCGTCCTTGATCAATGTCACTTCCGTATCGAAGTTGTAGACCAATATGTCGTAGGTCCGTTCCGGAACGATGTTCACTTCGCCGCCTGTCGGAGGAAGGAACGCCTCCGTGAACAGCTGTCCCGTATTGTGGTCGTAGAACGCAACTCGCATGATCTCAGGGTCCCGAGGCATCTCATAGTTAACGATGTCACGGTCGATATTGATATCAAGCCTTACGGTGTAGTCCGCAGTAGTGAGCGGCCTTCTGTGACAAGAGAACAGAGACAGCAGCATTACAGCTGCAATCAAAATTTGCATTGTCCTTTTCATCGCCCACCTCCTTTTGCCTTGTGTTTCACGATAATCGGCAGCACGAACGAAATGCCCGCGCGGGTAGGACCGAAGAATGTATAGTACTTGTTCTTGATGCCCGGATCCTTGATAAGGTCCTCATAATCAGCAGTCGGAGTGTAGTGACGCGCTTTAGTCATGATACAGCCCAGACCGAGGTTGAACTCCATACGCATCCATTTCTTGCGACCGACAGGAAGACCGAAGGTGTAGTCCACACCGAAATCCAGATATTCTCCCTGATAACCGCTTCTGCGTTTCTGGTAGTCGTAGTAACCGCCGCCGGCATAGAGTCCCAGCGCATGTCCTTTCAGCTTGTCTGCGCGGGTCCACTCATATTTGCCGCCGGGGCGTGAAAACCAATATTTTCCGTCAATGAACCAGCCGAGCATTTCGCCGCAATACTTGTTGTTCTTGGCAAGCCACCAAGGATACCAATAATCGGCACCTATGGAAACGTGTCTTCCGATAGGAATCTCTACGCCGAAATTAAGTCCAGGTGCGAGGAGATTTGTCCGTCCGGCAAGAATCATTTGCCTGTCATACAGAGGCTTGGGAGGTTCAATCCTGACAACAGGTCCGGCAGGAGCGGATGGTCCGGCGAGCGCCAAAGGCCTTTCAGGTTCCGCTGCCTGCTGTCCCATCTCAGCCACGGCAGGGACTGCCGGATCCACCCATACGCAGATCCATGTGGCAAGTCTCAGCTTAGGCATGTGGTTAACGATTATGTAGTGCCAAGTATAGCCGTTGTCCAAGTGACGGATTCTCCATTTCTTGGTATCGTTGCCCACATTGGCATCGAGAATCCTCATCACCTTGTCTTTATTCGGAAGGGTGTAGTTAGCTTCGAGTTCAGCCCTGAGTCCCTCCCAGTTCTCATTCATAGGCTGGAGCTTGATCTTGTCTCCGTTCAGAGACGAGCCGTCAGGGATATTGTTGACGAGAAAACGGCGTGCAGCCTCCGCTCTCTTGCGGGCAAGCCATACGTTTCTCTCATAAACACCCTCCGGAGATGCATAAGAGCAAATCGTGATACTGTCAATCTTAGGTGAAATCAGAAGGTATTTCTTGATTTCAGCAAGTTGCCTTTCGTTATCCAGATAATGCTCGTCGATGTCGATACGGTCAAGCCAGTACCAAATCGCGAACCGTCGTGCGACGGAACGTGCTCCAGTCTCTTGAGGCGCATCAGTGACGTGTGGTGTCTGCGCATTTAGCGCACTAACCGCCGACACACACAAGGATGCCGTGAGAGCTATTTTAACTAGCCAATTCATATTTTACAATCTTCCCTTATTTACATCAGTTATGCTGCGGCTGAAAGCCGCCTGCAAAACATCCCTTTGATTTGTCGATTGCAAAAATAGAATTCAGATTCGAAAGTTGCAAGATGGAATTTTTCTATTTTTCATCCAAAAAAGTGCCTTGCAGAGCTTCTATCCACCCCCCCCATGTAAAATCACGCATAAAAATTTACATGCGCCATATTTTAGCGCAGGAACAAGCGCTCCTACAAACACAAAACCCACTTACGCCATTTTCTAGCGTAAGTGGGCAATAGATGAATTAAAGGACCTCAGACCGTCCAAAAAAGCATTTGAAAATTTACGGCATAAATTATCAAATTTCTATTTTGACAGTATTTTTTCCAAAATTTCAGGAAAATGTTGCATCTCCAGAACGTGTTCTTTGGCTGCGATATCGTCCGGAGTATCGTCCGGAGAAATCGGCGTCGAGTACTGGGCGATGATTTCACCACCGTCGACCTGATTACTTACGTAATGGACTGTCATACCGGTTTCGGTCTCCCCCGCTGCCTTGACCGCTTCGTGAACATGATGTCCGTACATTCCCATGCCGCCGAACTTTGGGAGCAATGCGGGATGAAGATTGACCATCTTGTGTTCATAAGCATTGATAAGAAAATCAGGGACGACGAGCAGGAAGCCGGCGAGTACGATGAAATCGATGCCGAACTGCTTCATGAGCGCCATCATGTACGCCTCGTCATTGAACTGCTTTTTCGGAACCACGATGGTCGGGATTCCGAGGTTTTGGGCGCGCACCAGCGCATAGGCGTCGGCACGGTTGCTGAGAACGAGGGAGATTTTCACGACCTGCGAGCCGGCGAAGTGCCTGATGATGGCCTCGCAGTTGGTTCCGCCGCCGGAAACGAAGATTGCAACGTTTGTCATATAAAACTCTAGTTGTTGGTCATTGACTTTTCACTCTTGATGAGCATTGCGCAGAGGAGGACACCGATGCCGGCGCCGATGGCGACAGTCAGGTTCGCGGCGTTCCATCCGAGGTGGTTGGCTACGCTGCCGACGAAAATTTTGGAGCAGATGGCGTCACCGATGAAGTAGCCGAAGAGTCCTACAAAGCCTGCTGCGGTTCCTGCTGCGTTCTTAGGCACGAGGTTCAATGCCTGTACGCCCGTAAGTGCCACAGGGCCATAGATGAAGAAGCCGATGAGGCAGAGTGCGACATAGACGAGCGTCTTCTGGAGAGCCGGGCTCATCGCTACATATCCGGCGCCGACGAACCAGTAGATGAGGACACCGAACATACATGCTACCATGCAGATGACGTTCATCGGAGCGCAACGGCCCTTGAAAATCTTGGATGTGGCGAGGCCGCAGAGGATGGTTCCGAATGCACCGATGAGGTTATGTACGGAGAATGCCACCTTGCTTTCGTCGGCGGTCATGATGCCGGCATCCTGGAGGAAGGTCGGTGACCAGTCGCCGATACCATAGCGTACCATGTATACGAAGATATTGCTGAGGGCGACGATCCAGAGGAGTTTGTTCTTGAAGACGTAGTCGATGAAAAGGACCTTGAACGGGAGCTTGTCGCCGGCAGGGCCTTTGCTCTTCACGCCGCTGTAGTCGTTGCGGTATTCCTGTACGGACGGGAGGCCGCATGATTCAGGGGTGTCGCGGATCGCCCACCAGCAGAATATTGCAATGGCTATCGCAATGAGCGCCGGGAAGATGAAGTTTCCTCGCCATGCCTGTGCAGGGTCAATGCCGAATGTCGGGGCGAAGAAGGCGAAAAGTGCCACGCCTGCGATGGCCAGGAATCCGAGCGCGAAGCTGCCGATGGTGTGGGATACGTTCCAGATGCTCATCTTGAAGCTTCTCTCGTTCTGGGAGAACCAGTGTGTCATGATTCGTCCGCATGGGGGCCAGCCCATTCCGGAGAGCCATCCTACCACGAGCATGAGGATGAAAATGACGGTCGTGTTCAGCGCCGTGTTCGCGCCATAAGGGATGACGCCGGTGAGAATCATTACCAATGCGGAGAGTACCAGTCCGACACAGAGGAACTTACGGGAGTCCGAGCGGTCTGATACGCTGCCCATGATGAACTTGCTGAATGCATAGGCGATCGATACCGCTGACATTGCAAGTCCTACTTTTCCGGCATCGAGGATTCCGTCCTTGATCATGTCCGGGGCTGCGAGTGAGAGGTTTTTGCGGACCAGATAATATCCGGCATATCCGAGGAAGGCTCCCAGGAATACCTTCCATCTCATCGCATTGAAAACTTTAGGAACTTTCTCTGACGGAAGCTGCTGCTTCGGTGCAGGAGGGTCAAAAAATCTAGACATTATAGTTTAATTTTTGGTTTGTATTATTTGTGTGACTGGCTATCGGATGCTGTCCTGTAGTTCCAGCCAACGCATTTCTTTCTCATCAATGAGGTCTTTCACTTCGCCGAACCGCGCCGACACCTCCTGAATCTTGTCATAAGGAAGGGTGCCTGATGCGAGGTCCCGTTCCAGTCCGGCTTTCTCTTTTCCGAGCGTATCCAGGTCTGTTTCAATCTGTTCCAGCTCTTTCTGCTCCTTGTATGTAAGCTTTTTCTTCTTGGCCGGCTTGTCGGCATCGGTCACATCAGCATTGACACGGACATTGGCGCCAGCCTTTTCACGCGCGGCAGCCTTTTGCCGGGCTTCGTACTCCTTTATATATTCGTGGTACTCGCTGTAGGAGCCGATGAAGTCCTTCACCTTGCCGTCGCCGCAGAAGATGAAGAGGTGGTCGACGAGGCGGTCGAGGAAGTGCCGGTCGTGGGATACGATGATCAATGATCCCTTGAAGTCTTTCAGGTATTCTTCCAGCACGTCAAGTGTCACGATGTCGAGGTCATTGGTCGGCTCGTCGAGAATGAGCAGGTTCGGGTTCTGCATCAGGATGGTCATCAGGTAGAGCCGCCTGCGTTCGCCTCCGGAGAGCTTCGATACCTTGGTGGTGAACATGTCATGGCTGAAAAGGAATTGGTTCAGCAGGTGCATGTCGCTCACCACCTCCATAACCGTCTGGTCTTCATTGAATTTCATGCCGGTCTGGCGATAGAAGCCTATTTTCAGGGATTCGCCGCGTTCGATGATTCCGCTGAATTGCCCGTCTTCCGGGATGTTGCCGGTCAGGATGTTCAGGAACGTGGATTTGCCGGTGCCGTTCTTGCCGACTATGCCGACGCGTTCGAACCGCTGGAAATTATATGTGAAATGGTCCAGATAGACATCCGGTCCATAGCTGAAACTCACGTCCTTACAGTCAATTATCTTGTTTCCGAGGCGTGAGCCTTTCCCCATCTCGTCCAGGTTCACTTTCCCGCTGGTGTAGACTTGTTCAGCCCTGTCCTTCAGGTCGTAGAAGGCATTGATGCGGTATCTCGCCTTTCCGGTCCTGGCACATGGCGAGCTGCGTATCCATTCGAGTTCGCGGCGCAGGATGTTGTTCACCTTGGCCGTCTCGGCGTTATAGTTGTCGATGCGTTCCTGCCGCTTTTCCAGGTAGTTCTCGTAGTTTCCCTTGTAGGTATAGACTGCCCCGTGGTCGAGTTCCATCACCGTATTGCACACATGGTCAAGGAAATAGCGGTCGTGGGTGACCATCAGGAGGGTGCTGCGGGAGTGCCCGAGGTAGTTTTCCAGGAATTCGATGGCGTCAATGTCGAGGTGGTTGGTGGGCTCGTCCATGATGAAGAAGTCGGCTTCCGATGCCAGCATCACGGTCAATGCCACCCTTTTCACTTCGCCTCCGGAGAGGTTTTTCATCAGACTGCCTTCCTGGAGTCCGAAGCTTGTCAGGAACTTCTTGATTCTCAGTTCATAGGCGAACATTGCATCGTCATCCAGCCCGTCGGTGAATTTCTTGCTGGAGTCCAATACCTGCGTAAAGATGTCCTTCTCGGGGTCGTGTTCGAATTCCTGTTCCAGAAATGCTATCCTGATGTGTTTCAGAAAGGTGATTTTCCCGCCGGAATCGGATTTGTCGTTACCCGCAAGTATGCGCAGCAATGTCGATTTTCCAGTTCCGTTAGGTGCGATGAGCGCGATCTTGTCCCCTTCATTTATATTGAATCCGATATGCTCGAACAGCACTTTCGGACCATAACTCTTGCTGATGTTTTCTATTTGTAAGTAGGATGCCACTGCTATTACTTTAATTTGCTTGACAAATATAGTAAAATAATGCAATTTGGTGTTAAAAATCAGCACATCTTCGGCAATGAATTAGTGTTTATTGCCATAAATGTATTATATTTGCCAAAATAGAACTAAATGGAATGACCATCACAGACCATATCGTACAATACGCAGCACAGCGACGGGGAGTCTTCAGGAAGAAAGATCTCTCTGCATGGTTTGATTCTATGGGCATTCCTGTCGGCAAAGGATTACAGACACAACTCAACCGACTGGTCGCATCAAACCGTCTCACAAAAACAGGTTGGGGTGAATATCAAATAGGGGCAAACACCAAACCGCGATTGCAGCTTACACTCAAGCCGGGAACTGAAGAGGTAGGACTATACCTCCAGAATCGCTATCCTCTGGCAGAATTCTGCATTTGGGATGCTGCCAGCGTCATCCCGTTCATGCTTCATGTCCCGAACATCAAGATGATTATCATCGATGTGGAGCGAATTTTGGAGCAATCCTTTCCAGACGCGCTCCGTGAGGAATTTCCCAACACGATAATATTACCCAATCCTACGCAAGACGAATTCTTCAAATTCGGAAACGCCCAGTCGTGCATCGTACTGCACACGCTGACGACGGAAGCCCCTCTGGATTCATTCAAAGGGATTAATGTTCCCACGGCAGAGAAAATGCTTGTAGACATCACACTGAACCCGGAATTTGAATTTCTTCACGGCAGCGAACTTCCCCATATTTACCGGGAGGTCTTTTCCGACTTCAACATCTCACGCAACAAACTGCTACGATATGCACGCCGCAGGTATTGTGAAAAGAATATACAACGTTTACTTGACCGTATAACTATTCAAAATTATGATCGATCCCAAAAGCAGAAGCCTGGCATGGATTGAACATGCCGGAACATTGATTCCCAACATAGTAGATACAGCATTGATTGAGAAGGCCATAAGAGCCCTATCATTGTTGGAATCCCTTGTCCGCTCAGGTTGTCCGTTCATATTCAAGGGAGGCACAGCATTGATGCTGCACTTGGACACATCCAGGAGGCTCTCGATTGATATAGACATTGTTTGTCCTCCCGGACTGGACATTAGGGAATTTTTAAGACAGAACGTAAACGAATATGGTTTCATTGAGGTAGAAGAAGTCGAACGACACTCTCGTACTGGCGTACCGAAATCCCATGCTGAATATCGCTACGCTGTCACTTATCCGTCCGGAAGACCAATAGACAAGATCTTGCTGGACGTATTATACGAGGATATCCATTATCACGAAATAGTAAATCTGCCAATAGCCAGCCCTCTGCTCATACAAAATGGTGCACCTATCATGGTTAAATGTCCAAGCCTAAATGACATGCTGGGAGATAAACTTACAGCATTTGCCCCTCACACGACCGGCATTCCATTCTTCAAGGGAGAGGACGAGTGTTTCATGGAAATCATGAAACAACTCTACGACGTCAGTTCTATCTTTGACTGCATAGATGATATCACGACAGTATGCAAGACATACAACGAAATCGTTCCAATAGAATTAGGATATCGAAATATGGACGTTTCCAAAGATGATGTTCTGAATGACACTTACAACTGCGCCATGAACATCTGTATGCGTGGAGCATTGTCACAGATAGAATACAGATACTATAGCGAAGGCGCCCGCCGCGTCAACAACTTCATTATCCCTGAAAATTACAATACCGATATTGCCATCAGGGATGCCGCCAAGGTCGCATACTTGATCCGTCTGATACAGTCAGGTGGAAGTCAAGTCAAACATTATGAGCCTGAAAAGAACAAGGAACTTTCCGAAAAACTCATACAAGACATATCATTAAACAAGCTGAACAGAATAAAGAAAATCAACATTGAGGCGTTCTTTTACCTTCTTGAAATAGAGAAGATGGAAGAATCTCACTGATAATCAAGCAAAAAGGCTATCTGAACAGGCGGTCGACTTCTTTTACGGCGGACGGGAGGGCGAAGACGGCTACGCGGTCGTAGGCTTCGATGCGGGTATCGCCGACGGCTATGAAATAATCGTTGCCGCGGATGATGCCGCCTATGATGGCATTGGTCGGGAAATCAATGTCTTTCAATGTATTGCGTGTGATGAGACTGTCCGGTGCGACTATGTATTCGAGAATCTCGGCATTGGTTCCGCTCATATATTTAACGAAACGGACCTTGTTGCTGAGGGTCATCTTGAAAATCTTTCCTGCGGTAATGAGCTTCTTGTTGATGACGGCATCGACGCCCATCTCTTCGGCCAGACGGATATATTCGAGGTTTTCCACCTCGGCTATCGTCCGTTCCACGCCGAAACGCTTCGCCACCACGCACGCCAGGATGTTCGCCTCGTCATTCCCCGTAACAGCCACGAATGCGTCGTAATCTTTTATATTTTCTTCCAGCAGGAAGTCCGAATCTCGCCCGTCTCCATTGATTACCAACACATTGTCATCGGTAATCTCGCTGAGTTCCATACAACGTTTCTTGTCCGGGTCGATGATTTTCACGGTGTCCACCTGGCCGCTGATGCCGGAAGCCACCATCTCCCCTACCGCGCTCGCGCCCAGAATCATGACATTGTTTATCTCAATGTTGCTCTTTCCGAGGAAATTCATCAGCGGCGCCACACCTTCGCGCGTCGTTATGATGAAAACAAGGTCGTGATACTTGAATTTCGTATCGTATTTCGGCATGATGGTCGTATCGTCACGCGAAATCGCAACCACACGGAACTGCGTGCCGAATGTCACGGCTGCCGCGAACTCCGCCACCTTCATGTCAATGATCGGCGAATCGTCTTCCAGCTTGAACACTGAAAGCTGCAGCTTTCCGCGCGCAAAATCCATCGTCTCGGTAGAAGCCGTACGCTTCAGCAAACCAGCGATTTCGCCTGCGGCAATCTTCTCCGGATAGAACATCAGGTCAATGCCCATTTCCGTGAAGAGGTATTTGTTCTCGTATGAGAGATATTCTTCATTGTTGATGCGGGCGCAGACTTTCCTGCAGCCTAACTTCTTGGCCAGCAGCGCACTGACGATATTCACATCTTGTGATGCGCTAGGATTTACGGCGATGAAAAGGTCCGCATGTTCCACTCCCGCATCCTTCAGTATCTTGATGCAGGACAGGTCACCAAGTATAGTTACCACATCGGCAGTGGTGTTCAGTTTCGCAAGCCTCTCCTCATCGCAGTCGATGACCGTGATGTCATTAGCTTCATTGCTGAGCATCTTGGCAAGGTGAGAACCTACTTCACCTGCGCCTTCAATGATGATTATCATAGTCCTATGTTTAGAAATATTTCCTCACCGCTGCGAAAGCCCTCTGTCCGAGGAAAATAGCGCGCGGGATAATCCAATGTCCATAAATTCCGCGGACTTCCGGCATACTGTTTTCGTCGAAATATCCGTCTTCCGGCCCGGCAATGCTGGCGAGATATTGTTCCACATCGTACGGCGACCATTTCCGCGACAGTTTCTTGAATTCGCCATGCGCCTGGAGAACCGCCTTGAAAAGGTCAAGCTTCAGCATCAGCAGATAGGCTGCCGCCGTGCAACCGTCCACGACCATCCTCCAGAAAATCCGCCTTTCCGCACGCCTTGCGGCCCTCTTCCCAATCTTCTCAAGGTCAATGTCTTCATATCTTTTGCCCGCACGAATTTTCTTACGCAGCATTTCCAATGCATATGTTTCCGGAAGGTTGTTTTCCAGAAGCATGAGGTTGTTCCTGTAGTTCAGTTTCAGTTTCCATGGGGATGTCTGCGGCAATGTTCCGCCTCCTATATGGTAGACGACTGATTCGGGGACGATCCTGACCTTGTAGCCGTCAAGCTGCATCTTCCAGCAGAGGTCGATTTCTTCCATGTGGGCGAAAAACCTGTCATCCAGTCCGCCTATGGAATTAAACAATTCGCTTCTCACCATCAGGCATGCGCCCGTGGCCCACAGGACATCTGCCGGCGTATCGTATTGGCCTTCATCCGTTTCCACCATTTTCATAATGCGTCCGCGACAGAACGGGAAGCCGAAGCTGTCGATGTATCCGCCTGCGGCACCGGCATACTCGAACTTGTCTTTTTCGTACCAGGAATGCAGTTTCGGTGCGCACGCGCCCACGTCCGGGTTCCGGTCCAATGTTTCCGTCAATGGATGGAGCCACCCGTCAGGTACTTCAATATCTGAATTCAGCAGCACGAAATACTCGGCGTCAATCTGTTCCAGCGCGCGGTTGTAACCTCCCGTAAATCCGTAGTTCTTGTCCAGTTCAATGCGTCTGACACTTGGAAATTTCTCCGCCATCATCTGCATTGACCCGTCCGTGGAGGCGCTGTCGGCTACGACGAGTTCGGCGTCTTCGCCTTCAATCGAGCGAAGTATGCCAGGAACGAACTTTTCGAGGTAGTTCTTTGTGTTCCAATTAAGTATGACGACTGCTGTCTTCATGAGTTTTTCGTCCTTTCGGCCCGGATCTGCTTTTTCCTCAGTCGAGTACCCCGGTACACTCCTTCGTCAAAAACAAATCCTGCCTCGAAAATACTTCAAAACCATGGTTAATTTTCGTGGCAGTGACACTCTTGACCTTCGTCATGACAGTGACACTCGTGGTCTCCACCTTCGTCGTGGCAATGGCACTCATGACCTTCACCATGTCCTTCGCCATGGCAGCACTCGTGGTCACCTTCGCCGTGGCCCTCGCCGTGGCAGCATCCGCCGCCCTTGCCGTGATGGCAGCAGCCACCTTCCTGCGGCGCAAATTCGCCGTGCAGGCCTTCGGTCAGTTCCTTCTCGGTAGCGTCACGTACAGAGACAATCTTTCCCTTGAAATTCAACGTCTTGCCAGCCATCGGATGATTGAAGTCCATGGTCACTGTATCTTCGTGAATCTCGGCAATCGTGCCCTGAACTACCATGCCGGAGCTGTTCAGCAGCGGAATCACTCTGCCGATGACCAACAGGTCTTCCCTGATGGCGCCGTCCACCTCGAATGATGATTTCGGGATGTCGAACTTGCGCTTGGAATCGTACTCGCCATAACCCTCTTCCGGGGTCAATGTGAATGCGAATTCACTTTCAGGCTCCATGCCCTCGATCTCGGATTCGAATTTAGGCAACAGCATGTGCGTACCATGTATGTAATCCAGAGGACCTGTCATTTCGGTAGTCTTATCTACCACTTTTCCATCTACAGAGAGCTCGTATTCAAGCTCGACTACCTTGTTGTTCTCTATTTTCATTATATTATTTTTAATATGTCTTGTATATGCTGCAAAGTTACGGATTATCTTTCGTTTTCAAAGCGTTTACTTACGAGCTGAAATTCACATCCTTGAATGCCACGGTAGGAACCTGACGGCTCATGCCGTCCAACGGATCGTTTCCAGCGGCAATGAGGTTGTTCCACAATTCCACTATATTGCCGGTAATCAGCATGTTGCATATCGGAGCCGTGACTTTTCCGTTCTCGAAAAGAAGTCCCTCCACACCATACGAAAAATCACCCGTGGCGGCATTGCAATTACCCCCATTGAAGTCGGTCACCAGGATTCCGCTTCCGCAGAGGCCCAGGATTTCGGCTTCGCCAATGCTGCCGGACACGGATGCATTGTCCTGACCTTCAACCAGTTCGCTACTGATAAACAGCTTTACAACCGGCCGGTTGGCACATTCGGAGGTGGCAGGCATGTCGAGTTTTCCGGACATGTATGTGCTGATGAAATATTCCATGACCACGCCGTCGGTTATGATTTCCCGGTTCAGACACGCCCTTCCGTCTTGCTCGAAAAGAATCGCTCCGCATTTGCCTTTTTCCCTAGGCATATCCATGATATTCAGCCCTTTGGCGAATATCTGCTTACCGAGAGAGTCTGTCAGGAATGAAGATTTCTGCTGTATCGCCCTGCCCCCGAGAGCATCCAGGACCGGCTGGAGCAATCGTCCGGCAATCCTGTTCGAAACCACCATCACATGACGGCCGCCATCAGCATTGACAGGACCTATCTGGCTGACAGCCTGCATCACGGCCTTATGGCCGCAGTCGGAGGCGCGGACTTTTTCGGGGCTGATGCTGTAGTCCCACCAGAAACCGCTGTACTTGCCGCCGGCATTGTCCTCGACCGTCACCTGGGCGCAGACTTCGAACGAGGTTTCGGTATGGCGGCAATGTATACCGTCGGAGTTCGTCAAATATGTGTCTGTCAATGTGTTATTGTATTCCACTTCTTCGGATACCACTTTCCAGTTTCTATCCGGTGCGGCCTCACGGAACTCCGCGAACACGGAGACATTTTTCGCCATTGCCAGTTTTTCGTCTGCCGTCACGGTGTCATATCCGTACCAGACAAGTCCCATTTCGTCGCCACGCACGGCATCATTGGCAGTATCTTCCTTTGCCGGCAGTTTCCTGAACCGGTCGGGCGCGAGCATCCGCACGTTCTGCACGGCTTTCACCAGCAGGTCGCGTATGCTGCTCTCTTCCAGCCTGTTGGTGGAGAAAACGCCGTATCTCCCGTCGGCATATACCTTGAAGGTCAATGCCCTGTCGCCGGTCTGGCGGATGTTGTCGAGTTCCCCGTCCAGGAGGGCGTAGATTTCCGTTCTTGCCTTGTCCAATGTCACTTGAACCGCCGATGCGCCGGCCTCGACCGCGAGTGCCACGCTACGGTCGGCAATCCTTGTTTCTTCCTCTGTTATAGCGTATTCCAGTTTATTCTCCATCTTGTTCCCCTCCTACCAGAAGATTGTTTACCAATACCGTCGGCATGCCGCATGAAACCGGTACCGACTGTCCTTTTCCGCATGTCCAGGCGCTGTCGTCGATGACGCAATCATTGCCTACGGCCATAATGTCTTTCAATGCCTGCGGGCCGTTGCCAATGACATTGATATCCTTTATCGGGCGCGTGAGTCTGCCGTCTTCGATGAGGAAGCCGCTCTTCACGAAGAAGGTGAAATCCCCTTCTCCGATTTTCACTTGTCCATTGCTGAATTCATTGACATAGATGCCTTTACGTACTGAGGCGATGATGCCGTCAGGCTCGGCGTTGCCGCTTTCCATATAGGTGGCGCGCATGCGTGGGATCGGGCTGGAGCGGAACGTTTCGCGTCTTCCGTTGCCGGTCGGGGCGACGCTGTAGTACCTGGCGCTGATGCGGTCGTGGAGGTACGAGGTCAGGATGCCGTCTTCGACCATTGTGGTCCTCTGTCCCGGCACGCCTTCGTCGTCGAAATTCAGCGATCCACGGTTGCCGCGGATGGTCGCGTCGTCCACGATATTGATGCCTTCCGGGCAGACCCGCTTGCCCATCTTGTCGGAAAATATCGACTGGCCTTTCCTGTTGAAGTCGGCTTCAAATGCGTGTCCCATGGCTTCGTGCAGCAGGATTCCTGATGCTCCGGCTCCCATTACCACCTGCATCTGGCCACCTTTAGGGCGCACCGCTTCGAAGGCATTGTCCAG